>WNEY01004383.1_pt1 | contig 10742 bp, 10 predicted proteins | sample 5400531 | NCBI WGS metagenome assembly WNEY01 (sample SAMN13153338, study PRJNA577476) | soil metagenome | isolation source: 200 cm saprolite under Douglas fir tree site 1 | place: USA:California | collected 2015-04-18
AGTCGCCCGCACCACTCCTGACCAGATCGTCCGCAGCACCGCCGATCCCTTTTTGGGCGTGCAGTCCTATCACAGCCGCCAATTGGGCCGGCGGATCGGCCTGACCGGTGCATTGTTATCCGATTACGTCGGCATCACCACCGCGCTCTACCGGCTGTGCGTCGCTGAGGATGCCGAACTCGTGGAGATCAATCCCCTGGCCGTCGTGGCGGGCAGGCTGCTGGCTGTGGATGCGAAGGTGATCATCGACGACAACGCCGTCTACCGGCACCCCAGCCTGCCGAAGAATGAGGAGCTGACCGAATTGGAAGCGGCGGCGCGGGCGGAGGGGTTGTCGTATGTGGAGCTCGAGGGGGACCTGGCGATCATCGGCAACGGCGCGGGCCTGGTGATGTCCACGCTGGACATGGTGGCGTACTTCGGCGGCCGGCCGGCCAACTTCCTCGACGTCGGCGGCGGCGCGACGACGGAGAATATGAAGCAGGCCATCGAGATCGTCGTCCGCAAGCCCGGCGTCCGCGGGTTGTTCATCAACATCTTTGGCGGCATCACCCGCTGTGATGACATCGCGCGCGGCATCGTGGACGCGCGGCCTCCGGTCGGCATCGTGGTGCGTCTCACCGGCACCAATGAGGAAGAGGGGCGGCGCATCCTCCAGGCGGCGGGCGTTCACGCCTACGTCGACCCAGAGGAAGCCGCGCAGCGGGCGGTGGCCTTGGTGGGGATCAGGCAGTAGCCAGTCTCCAGTAGCCAGTCACCAGTTGGCTGGCCACTGGCGAGTGGCTACTCTCTCACGCTGGAGTGCCCTGTCGTGAGCATACTGATCAACAACGACACCCGGGTCCTCGTGCAGGGGATCACCGGCTATCAGGGCGAGTTTCATACCGCCCGGATGGTCGAGTTCGGGACGCAGATCGTCGCCGGCGTCACACCGGGCAAAGGCGGAATCCGCCTGCACGGCGTTCCGGTGTTCGAGACCGTCGCCGAAGCCATCCCGCCGACCGGTGCCACCGCGGCGTGTATTTTTGTGCCGGCCAGGTTCGCGAAGGATGCCGCGCTGGAAGCCATCGAGGCGCAGCTTGATCCGGTCGTGGTGATCACGGAGGGCCTCCCGGTGCACGATGTGGTGCAGATCGTCGAGTTCGCCCGCCGGCAGCATGTGCACCTGGTGGGACCGAACTGTCCCGGCCTGACTGTTCCGGGGCAGTGCAAGATCGGGATCATGCCCAACCACCTGTTCATGCCCGGGCCGGTGGGAGTCATTTCCCGCAGTGGGACCCTGACCTATGAGATCGTGGCGGCGCTGACGCGGCAGGGGATCGGGCAAAGTACGGCGCTGGGGCTCGGCGGGGATCCCGTGGTGGGGATCAGTTTCACCGATGCGCTGCAGATGTTCCAGAACGACCCGCAGACGGCGGCGATGATTCTGATTGGTGAGATCGGCGGCAGCGCGGAAGAGGAGGCGGCGCGGTTCATCTCCGCCCACGTGACCAAGCCCGTGGTCGGATACATCGCAGGCCGCACCGCTCCGTCCGGCAAGCGCATGGGGCACGCCGGCGCCGTCATCTCCGGCACGGAGGGCACGGCCGGCTCAAAGATCGAGGCGCTGCAGGCCGCCGGCGTGAAGGTGGCGACATTGGCGGGCGAGGTCGCCGCGCTGGTCCGGGGAGTAGTGTGACACGTCAATCTGAAGGAGGTGACTCGTGCAGAGTTTCCTGTTGCGTTGGTTCTTCAACTCGGTGGCGATCTATCTCACGACGCGCATTATTCACGGCGTCCGCATCCCCGACTTCACCGCCGCCATCGTCGCGGCGCTGGTGCTGGGCATCGTCAACGCCTTCATCCGCCCCCTCGTGCTCATCCTCACGCTGCCGGTGAACATCTTGACCCTGGGGCTGTTCACGCTGGTCGTCAACGCGCTCATGCTCTACATTGTGGCCGCGGTGACCGCCCTGTCCGTGACGAGTTTCTGGTCGGCGCTGGTCGGCGCCCTATTGATCGCCGTCATCAGCACAGTGCTGAGCCACGTCCTCATCCGCTAGAGATGGTACACTTAAGCAAAGTAGTGATTGGTGATTCGTGATGCGTCTGCCCTGGGGCCGCTGTATGGCCTGAGACGATGTCACGAATCACTCATCACGAATTACGGAATCACGTAGGGAGGGGGTTCAGTGTGGCCAGGCCATCGGCGGTCCGGCGGCTGCGGCCGATCGCCGACCTCCAATTCGTGATCATCACCGGGCTATCCGGCGCCGGCAAGTCGAACGCGATGAAGGTGTTTGAAGACCTCGGCTTCTTCTGCGTGGACAACCTGCCCCCGGCGCTGCTGCCCAAGTTCGCCGAACTCTGTCTGCAATCCGAGGGCCGCGTACAGCGCGCGGCCCTGGCCATCGACGTGCGCGGAGGCGAGTTCTTCAACGATCTCTTCACCTCGCTGAGCCATCTCGAGACGATGAGCCTGGACTATGTCATTCTGTTTCTCGATGCCGCCGATGACGTGCTGGTCCGCCGCTTCGAGGAGACCCGCCGGAAGCACCCGCTGGCCCAGGCCGGCGGCATCATGGACGGCATCCGTGCGGAGCGGCGCCGGCTGGAGGCGGTGAAAGAGAAAGCCGATAAGATCATCGATACGTCGGCCCTGAGCGTACGAGAACTGCGGAACACCATCGTGGACGCGTTCGTGCGGGGACCGGACGCGGCCACGCTGACCATCACCGTGATCTCGTTTGGGTATAAGTACGGCATCCCGCTCGACGCCGATCTCGTGTTCGACGTGCGGTTCCTGCCTAACCCGCACTACGACGAATCGCTGCGTCCCTTGCCTGGGAACAGCCCGCAGATCCGCAGTTTTGTGCTCCGCGCGCCGGCGACGCAAGAGTTTATGCGCCATCTGACCCCGCTGATGGATTATCTCCTGCCGCAATACGTGGAAGAGGGCAAGGCGCATCTGACCGTGGCGCTGGGGTGCACGGGAGGCAAACACCGCTCGGTGGTCCTGGCGGATGAACTGGCGGAGTACCTCTCGCGCAGCGGCTACCGCATTACGGTGCGGCATCGCGACATCGGGAAGGAGTAGCCCAGTGCCCCCGAGGCTCCGCCGCCTGGCCCAGTGGCTGGTCCCGGGACTCGGTGTGAAGCGGTGGGTCGTGCTGATGGCCGCCGGCATCTTGCTGCTGTCCGCGGGCGTCATGCTGATCGTGAATGTGCGGCCGCTGGGCTGGCTGGAGTTCTCGATGTTCCGTCTCGCGGTGGCCGCGCTGACCCTGAGTCGCGGCGCGCTCTCCCCCACCTGGCTGGGCGTGGCGCTCGTCGCAGGCGGGTTGCTGGCGGTGTTTGCGGGTCTGCGCGGGACGGTCCGTGCCGTCGCCGGCGCGCTCCTCCCGCCCGGCCAGCAGCGACTGGTCGACGTCCTGGCGCAACAGCGCCAGCGGCGCCGCGGTCCACGCATCGTCGTCATCGGCGGTGGCACGGGTCTCTCTACGTTGCTGCGTGGGTTGAAGGGGTCCACCGACAACCTCACCGCGGTGGTGACGGTCTTCGACGACGGCGGAAGTTCCGGCCGGCTGCGGCGTGAGCTGGGCATTTTGCCTCCCGGGGACATCCGCGATTGCCTGGTCGCGCTGGCAGAATCCGAGCCGCTAATGACTCAGCTGTTTGAGTATCGTTTCCAGGGTGGGGCGCTGGACGGCCACGCATTTGGCAACCTGTTCATCGCCAGCCTGACCGGTGTGACCGGTAATTTGGAGAGTGCGGTCAAAGAGACCAGCAAGGTCCTGAACATCCGGGGCCGGGTGCTGCCGTCCGCCACGGAGGATGTGGTCTTGTGGGCGGAGTTTTCCGATGGGACCATGGTGGAGGGTGAGTCGCAGATTACGCGGACCCGGAAGCGAATCCGTCGCGTCGGCTTGAAGCCCACGGATGTCGCCCCGTTGCCGGAGGTCCTGCAGGCGATTGGGGAGGCCGAGTTGATTGTGTTGGGACCCGGCAGCCTCTACACCAGCGTCATACCGAACTTGTTGGTGCGCGGCGTGGCCGACGCCATCAGGTCCAGCCAGGCCCGGCGAGTCTACGTCTGCAACGTGATGACCCAGCCGGGGGAAACGGATGGATTTTCCAGTAGCGATCACGTCCGCGTGCTGGGCGATCTCATCGGGCCGGGGTTATTCACCCACGTGCTGGTGAATACGCAGCGGCCCCGCAACCGCGCGCTGCTGGCGCGCTATGAAGCCGACGGTGCGCGGCCGGTGGAGCCGGATCTGGATGCCATCCGCACGCAGGGTGTGCTGCCCATCGGGGAAGCGCTGATCAGCGAAGAGCATCTGGTCCGTCACGAACCCCGCCTGCTGGCCCGCGCCTTGCTGCAGGTCCTCGAAGCCGCCCCCGCGGATGCGCGGGTGGCGGCGCTCTGACGACACGACCTCACGGGAACGCGGGAACGGGGGAACGCGGGAGCATCGGCTAAACGAAACCTCCGGGGCGCGTTGCCGCGATCCCGCCTGCCCGTCCGTTCGTATGGGAGAAGGGGTCCACTCGCCAGCGCGCGAATTTGTAGGACCGGTGCCCCGTCAGAATCCGCGGGATTTTGGCGGGGCTTTTAAAGGCCCCATCGTCGATGCCCAAGGTGCTGCTGGACTGGTTTTATGTCGCCGTGTTCGCGGTCGTCGGGACGCTCATGGCCGTACTGCCGCTGGGGGTGGTGTGGCTGCTGGCGCCCCGCGCCGACCTTCCACAGAAGAACATCACCTACGAGTCCGGGGTGATCCCCTTCGGCCAGGCCTGGGCCCAGTTCAACGTCCGCTATTACCTCTTCGCGTTGGTCTTCGTCGTCTTTGACGTGGAAGTGATCTACCTCTATCCGTGGGCGGTGGTGTTCCGGCAACTGGGCACCTTCGCCTTCGCGGAGATGTTCCTCTTCGTGCTCATCCTCCTCGTAGGGCTGGCCTATGCCTGGAGAAAGGGTGCCTTGGAGTGGGTCTAGCGATCGAGTCCGTCCGCAGTCAGCAGTCCCCCGTCAGCAGTCAAAGACCGGTGAGATCGGTCCTGGAAGTTGACTGCCGACGGCTGACTGCCGACGGCTGACGGGGGTGTCGGGTTCACACATGGCTTGGTTCATCGAGCTGCTCAAAGCCACCGGTCTGGCGGTCCTGATCTTCACCTTCCTCGCCGTGGTCAGCGCCATGTTCGGCGTGTACCTGGAGCGCAAGATCAGTGGGTGGATCCAGGCGCGGTTGGGGCCCAAGCACGTCGGGCCGCAAGGGCTGCTGCAGACGATCGCCGACACCGTCAAGCTGCTGCAGAAAGAACACATCACGCCGCGCAACGCCGACGCCCTCATCTTCAACGCGGCGCCGGTAATCGTCGCCGTGGCCGCCCTGTTGGACTGGGTCGTCATTCCATTCGGAAAGTTCGGCAGCCGGGTGCTGGTGGTCCGGGATATCAACATCGGCGTGCTGTACTTCGCGGCCATGGCCTCGGTCACTGTGATCGGCATTATCTCCGGCGGGTGGTCGAGCAACAACAAGTACGCCCTCCTGGGGGGGCTGCGCTCGGCCGCCCAGATGATCAGCTATGAGATTCCCCTGGCCCTCGGCATCCTGTGGGTGGCGATGGTGGCCGGAACCCTGTCGACGGTGGGCATCGTCGACGCCCAGGTGGCACAGGGCAGCTGGTTCATGTTCAAGCTCCCGCCACCGATCGGGTGGTTCGGGCTGCCGTTCGGGATCCTGGCCAGCCTGACCTTCCTGACCGCCGCCACGGCCGAGGTCAACCGCGTCCCCTTTGATCTGCCGGAGGCCGAATCGGAACTGGTCGCGGGGTATTTCGCGGAGTACACGGGCATGCGGTTCGCCCTGTTCCAGCTGGGTGAGTACGGCGAAATGTTTGGGATGGCAGGGGTGGCGACCATTATGTTCTTCGGCGGCTGGACCGAGCCGCATCTGCAGCCGTGGATGTGGCTGCTGATAACGCTGGCCTCCCTCGTGGTGGTGGCGGTGATCCTCTTCACCGGTCTGCGCCAGACGCTGCTGGTCCGCCCCATCTTGATCCTGGCGTCACTAGGATTCCTGCTCAGTCTCGTGATGTTCTTCGGATCGCGGGCCGGACTGTCGCCGGTCTTGCCGTCGCCGGTCTGGTTCCTCACCAAGTTGTTCGCCCTGGTGTTCTTCCTGATGTGGATGCGCTGGACATACCCGCGGCTGCGGTTGGACCAGCTGCTGAACCTGTCCTGGAAGGTGTTGCTGCCGCTGGGGCTGCTCAACCTGCTGGCGACCGGGTTCGTGCTGACGGCGTGGGGGCGGTAGGCCGTGGCTGAACTCGCGGCGTTCATGATCCTGTCGCTGGTGACGCTTGTCCCGGCGGTCGTGGTCGTCACCTCCAGCAACATCGTGCGCGCCGCCCTGTCGCTCGTGCCCACGTTCCTGGGCGTCACCGGCCTGTATGTCATGCTGCAGGCCGAGTTTGTGGCCGGCATCCAGGTGCTGATCTACGCCGGTGCCATCACCGTGCTCATTCTCTTCGTCATTATGCTCACCGCAGGCGGGACCGGAGTGCGCACCCGCCAGATCAACGAGCAGGTACCGCTGGGCGCCATGGCTGCGGTGTGGCTGGCGTTCGTCCTCATCGTCATTTTCAGCCGCACGGTGTGGCCGGTCCTCGCCGGGGCGCTGCCGACCTATAACGTCATCGCGGTTGGCAACGCCTTTCTCACCGACTACGTGCTGATCTTTGAGGTGACCAGCCTGGTGCTGCTGGTGTCACTGGTCGGCGCGATCGTCATTGCCCGGAGAGAAGAATGAGATTGGACGCGGCGCGAGGCCCGAGGCCCGGCGCCCGGCGGAGAGAACTATGCAGGTCGGTTTGATGCATTACCTGGTCGTCAGCGCCCTGCTGTTCTGTCTGGGCCTGTACGGCATCCTGACGCGGCGTAACGCGGTGGCCATTCTCATGGGCATCGAGTTGATGCTCAACGCCGCCAATCTCAATCTGGTGGCGTTCAATCGTTTCGTGGCTCCCGGGGCGGTCGCCGGCCAGATCTTCGCCCTGGTCATCATCACGCTGGCCGCCTGTGAAGCCGCGGTAGGCCTGGCACTGGTCATGGCCGCGTACCGCAGCCTGGAGACCATTCACGTCGACGAGATCAACTTGATGAAATGGTGACGTTAATCCCGCTCCTGCCATTCCTCGCCTTCTGGCTGATCGTCTTCCGGGGGCGGCGGCTGCCGGGGGAAGGGGCGTACGTGGCCGTCGGCGCGCTCGCGCTGTCCGGTCTCCTCTCGCTGGTGATTCTGGGGCAGGTCATGTTCGGCGGACGCTACCAGGCCAGCATGGTCTGGGCGGCGCTGGGCGATCGAACCCTGACGGTCGGCTACGCGGTCGATCCGCTGAGCGCGGTGATGCTCTTTGTCGTCACCGTGGTGGGATCGCTGATTTTCGTCTACTCCATCGGCTACATGCGCGGCGATCCACGGTATCCGCGCTTCTTTGCCTACCTGTCGTTGTTCGCGGCATCGATGCTGCTGTTGGTCCTGGCCAACAACTTCCTGGTGCTGTATGCCGGATGGGAGTTGGTGGGCCTGTGCTCGTACCTGCTGATCGGGTTCTGGTTTGAGCGCCCCGCGGCGGCGCGGGCGTCCATGAAGGCGTTTATCACCACCCGCGTGGGCGACTTGTTCATGTTCCTGGGAATCCTGCTCCTCTTCTTCACCGTGGGGTCGCTGCAGTTCGAGACAGTCTTTGCCGCCGTCCGGGCCGGATCTCTGGCCGGACCGGTGCTGACCCTGGCCGCGGTGCTGATCTTCGGCGGCGCGGTCGGCAAGTCGGCGCAGGTGCCGCTGCATGTGTGGCTCCCGGACGCCATGGAAGGACCGACCCCGGTCTCGGCGTTGATCCACGCCGCCACCATGGTGGCGGCGGGCGTGTACCTCGTGGCGCGCACGTACCCGCTGTTCACCGGCAGTCCTGACCATGTCGCGCTGACCGTGGTCGCCTACATCGGTGGAATCACGGCGCTGATGGCCGCCACGATCGGCATCGTGCAAGATGACATCAAACGCGTCCTGGCGTACTCGACGATCAGCCAGCTCGGGTACATGATGCTGGGCCTGGGCGTGCTGGGATACACTGCCGGAGTCTTTCATCTCATGACCCACGCCTTCTTCAAGGCGCTGCTGTTCCTCGGGGCTGGCTCGGTCATCCACGCCATGAATACCAACGACATCAAGCAGATGGGCGGCCTGGCCAAGGTGATGCCGGCGACCTACGTGACCATGCTGGTCGGCGGCCTGGCGCTGGCCGGGGTGCCCCCGTTTGCAGGGTTCTGGAGCAAGGACGAGATCTTGCTGGAAGCCTTTCACCATGACCGGACGCTCTTTTACCTGGGCGCGGCGGGGGCGTTCGTCACCGCATTTTACGTGTTCCGGATGATCTTCTACACGTTCACCGGATCGCTCCGCAGCCACGAGGCCCACCCCCATGAATCGCCCAAGGTGATGACCATCCCGCTGATCATCCTGGCGGCGTTCTCCGGGGTGATTGGCCTGGTGGGCGCACCCTGGCCCGTGGTGGGCAACGCCTTTCACCGTTTCGTGCACTTCGAAGGCGCCGAGGGCGCGCCGTTCGATTTGACCGTGGCCGCCCTCTCCACGGCCATCGCGGGGGCCGGAATCCTGGCCGCGGCCGTGGTCTACCGGTGGCGGTGGGTCTCATCGGCGATGCTGCGCCGGACGCTGGCGCCGCTGTATGCGGTCCTGGTGCACAAGTACTGGTGGGACGAGTTCTACATGTTCACCGTGGTCCGGCCTGTGGTCTGGGTCGCCCGGCAGCTGCGAACGTTTGATCTCTACGTCATCGACGGCGCGGTGAATGCCGTCGGCATCACCTTCGTGTGGCTGTCGCGCCTGTACCGCGTCTTTGACCTGTATGTGGTGGACGGCGCAGTGAACCTGGTGGGCTGGCTGGCCACGGCGACCGGCGGCGCGCTGCGCTACCTGCAGACCGGCCGCGCCCAGAACTACCTGCTGGTCCTCGCCCTCGGGGTGATAGTGCTGGCGGTGATCGGGATTACACGCTAGGCCGCCGTTGGCAGTCGGCAGTCGGCAGGCCGCAGTCACGGGGGGATCGACCAGAGTGGAGACGAGAATCGGAGGTCCGCAATGCTCAGTTTGATCATCTTCCTGCCCCTGGTGGGCGGGATCATCATTCTCTTCACCGCCAAAGCCAACGAGACATTGTTAAAGGGCGTGGCCTTGGGCGCCTCGTTGTCGTCCTTCGTCCTCTCGTTGTTCATGACGGCGCTGTTTAAGGTCGGCGGTGGTTTCCAGTTTGTCGAACTGGGTGACTGGATCCCCAGCCTCGGCATCCACTACCACCTCGGCGTGGATGGATTGAGCCTGCCGCTGATCGTGCTCACGGCGCTGCTGAGCCTGCTCTCCGTCGCCTACTCCTGGCGCATCGACCTGCGGCTGAAGGAGTACCTGTTCCTGTTCTTGCTCCTGGAGACCGGGATGCTGGGGGTCTTTGCCGCGCTGGACTTCTTCCTCTTTTACATCTTCTGGGAGATCACGCTGGTGCCCATGTATTTCCTCATTGCCATTTGGGGCGGGCCGCGCAAAGAGTATGCGGCCATGAAGTTCTTCCTCTATACGCTGGTCGGATCCCTGGCCATGCTCCTGGCCATCCTGGTCATGTACTTCAATGCGCAGCCGCACACGTTCAACATGCTGACGCTGATCGAGCAGCAGCCGCTGGCCGGCAAAGCCGCGCTGGCCGCGCTGGCGTTCTGGGGGTTCTTCCTCAGCTTCGCCATCAAGGTGCCGATGTGGCCCTTTCACACCTGGCTGCCGGATGCGCACGTGGAGGCGCCGACGGCCGGCAGCGTCCTCCTGGCCGGCATTCTGCTGAAGATGGGGACGTACGGCTTCGTGCGGGTGAGTTTGCCCATGCTGCCGGAGGCCTTCCGCGTCTACGCGCCGGCGGTGGCAGTCCTGGCGCTGCTGGGGATCGTGTACGGCGCACTCGTGGCGATGGCGCAGACGGATCTCAAGAAACTGGTCGCCTACAGCTCGGTGAATCACATGGGCTACGTGATGCTCGGTGTTGCGGCCGCGGCGGCAGCCTTCGGGAATCCGGAGAAGGCCGTTGCCGCCGCGACCGCCCTCAACGGCGCGGTCTTCGAAATGGTGGCCCACGGCATCATTACGGGTGCGCTGTTCTTGCTCGTCGGCGTCCTCTACGATTACCGGGCCCACACCCGGGGGGTGGATGAGTTCGGTGGCCTGGGCGCCCGCCTGCCGTTGTACACGGGGATCACCACGATTGCCATGCTCGCCTCGTTGGGCCTGCCGGCGTTGATGGGGTTTGTCGCCGAGTTCTTCATTTTTGTGGGTTCATTCGGCATCTTCCCGTACCTGACGGTCGTGGCCGTGACCGGGGTGATCTTTACGGCGGCGATGTTCTTGTGGACGATCCAGCGCATCTTCCTGGGTCCGTTCAACGAGCGGTGGGCCGGGTTACCCGATCTGGACACCCGCGAGAAGATTTCGCTGGTGCCGCTGGCGCTGCTGATGGTGATTTTTGGATTGTATCCCAAGCCGCTGCTGGACGTGATCAACGCCGCGATGACCACCCTGGTGGGGATGGTTCGGTAGTTCTGATGAATATCGCGAATCTTCAAGCCGATCTCTGGTCTCTCGCGCCGGAACTCTGGCTGCTCGCGCTGGGACTCCTGGTCCTGCTGGCAGACCTCG
>WNEY01004386.1_pt1 | contig 10742 bp, 9 predicted proteins | sample 5400531 | NCBI WGS metagenome assembly WNEY01 (sample SAMN13153338, study PRJNA577476) | soil metagenome | isolation source: 200 cm saprolite under Douglas fir tree site 1 | place: USA:California | collected 2015-04-18
ATTGCACGCGGAAAAGGAAGGCGCCAAGTCGCCTACGCGCACGGTCTCCAGCTTCGACAGCCGCAAGGACATCGTGCTGAATCTTAAAATCGACAAGAAAAAAAGCTAGGTCTAATTCCTGCCGGCGTGCGAGCTACGTACGCGGCTGCTTGTCGCCGTCCCCTGTACAGTGGCGCGCAGTGGGTGATTTGGACACACCGGAAGAAAAATCGCACAACAGCCGGAAGGCTTTTGTCGTCGAATCATAGGTTGGGGTGGAAAACTTGTCTTTGCCGCAAAACGTATTGTTCATCTTTGGAGACTGACCGCAATCACAATGAAAATGGCTCGAAGAACTGTGTTCCATGCTTGCGGCGCGATTTCTATGGCGCTAATTCTGCTTGCTCATCCGATGCACGCCCGGCGGATACAGGGCGCAAATGCAAACGATGCGAAGGCCTCTGTCACTGGCAGGATCACGACAATCTCGGGGGACGGAGCTACCAACGTCCTTCCTGGGGCGACCGTAAAGCTTATCGGCCCCGACGCTGGATCAGCGCCGCTATCGGCGGTTACGGACGCAGAAGGCCGCTATGAGCTCACTCACGTTGCCGCTGGCGCCTACACGCTAGAGGCGAGCGCCGATGGCTTCAAGACATGGTCGACCACGATTACCCTCGGAGGGGAACAGGCGCTTGCCAAAGACATCGTTCTCCAGATTAGTTCCGTCAATCAGCAGGTGGAAGTTCAAGGAGAAGCCGCCGAAATTGCCACGCAGAATGTGGCGATAACCGCAACAGTCAATACGGAGCAATTGGAAAGCCTGCCCTTGCCGACTCAGAAGTTTACAGAGGCCTTGTCTTTGATTCCGGGTGTTGTTCGGACTGGCACGGGCAAGCTGACGTTCAAGGGCCAGGCGGAGAGCCAGGGAATGCTCGTGGTTGACTCGGCGGAAAACGTGGATCCCGTCTCGGGAAGCTTCTCGATTCCAATTCCCGTGGACATCATTCAAACCATGACCGTTTACAGTTTGCCTGAGAGTTCCGAGTATGGGGGCTTTACAGGGGGTCTAACAATCATTGAGACGAAGCCTCCGTCCGGCACCTGGGAATACAAGCTGCGGGATTTCATCCCGGCGTTCCGGGGGAAAAACGACAGCATCGTGGGACTGGCCAATTGGACGCCGCGATTTGAGTTTAGTGGCCCGCTTATCAAGAACAAAGTGAATTTCACGGAAGAGGTTACGTACGAATTGCGGAGACAGCCGGTGCGAGGGTTATCGTTTCCCGTGAATGAAATCAAGACGCGAAGTGTTACGTCTCTCACGAACGTTCAGATCATACTTTCTCCCCGGCACGTGCTGAACTTCCATGTCAATACTTTCCCAATGGCGCTCGAGTTTGCCAATATAAATGCACTGATCCCGCAAACCGCGTCCACGAACTACGGCCGGAGCGGGGTTTCCGGCGGCTTTTCCGATTCCTATCAGTTCGAGTCAGGGGCAGTGCTGAACACCATGGTTCGGTATACGCGCTTTGATAGTAATGCCCACGGACAGGGAGCCGCCGACATGGCGATCTCTCCCGAAGGGTGGGGAGGGAATTACTTCAATAGTTGGAACCGCAAGGCAAACCAACTGGAAGTCCTGCCAGCGTATCAGCTCTCTCAGAAGTCCTGGCATGGCACGCACGAAGTGAGATTTGGGGCGGACATCTTATACAGAAGCTATGACGGTACCAGCCTATCCCATCCGATACAGATTTTGGCGCAGGACGGCTCGGTTGCCGAACGGATCGACTTTCAAGGGGCCGGTCTCCTGAGCGCAACAGGCACGGAAATCGCGGAATTCATCCAAGATCACTGGACGCTGAATAGCCACTTGACGCTCAACTACGGTGCGCGCTTGACCACGCAAAACATCGGCCGCAGTGCCGCCCTAGCGCCACGCATCGGTGGAGCCTATTCGCTGAATGGCGGGAACACAGTCATTCGTGCCGGCGCCGCGGAGATCTACGGTCACGTGCCAATGCTTGCGGCGGATTTCACCAACAATCAGGAGCGTGTGCTCAGCCTCTTCGATTCTACCGGGGCACTGATAGGGCAGCCCATCGTCTTGGTAAACAGCTACTTGATTGCTGGCGCGCCCCCGGCCACGCCTGGTACCCCACGAGATCCTGGATCGAGCCCTCGCACGTTCACTTGGAATGTCGTGCTTGAACACCAATTCCGCAAGAATCTTAATCTCCGGGCGAGTTATCTCAACGGCCATACTGTGGGACTTTTTCTTCTGGATCAATTGGTCGACACTGTGAATGGGACCGGGTTGCTGGCCATAAGGAACACGGGAGTTGCAAACTATCGCCAGGCCGATATCACCGCCCACTATCGCTTTGGCAACCATGCCGATATGAGCCTGTCTTACACCTGGAGCCGGGGACGTGGAGACCTCAACCCACTTTCGGACACGCTTGTCCCATTCCCGATTCCAGTGATCCGGCCAAACACAACCGGTATTTTGTCTTCGGATGTTCCGAATCGTATTGTGGCCTCGGGATTCTTCGGGCTTCCCTGGAAAATGGTGATCAGTCCGGTGGCCGATGTGCACACGGGATTGCCATATTCAAATGTGGACGTTCTGCAGAACTATGCCGGAGTGCCCAATAGCCAGCGTTTCCCGCGCTACTTCTCGCTGGACGCAAGACTTTACCGGGAATTCGGTTTTCACATACCGCATACAGAGCGTTCCAAGAGACATAAGGTTCGACTCGGAGTGTATTCGACCGACCTCACAAATCGCCAAAACCCGCACGATGTATTCAACAACATTACGTCGCCCTTTTTCGGTCAGTTCGCGGGCTTTCAGAGACGATACACCGGGATGGTATTGGATCTGGTTCAGTAAAGAGCTTGCGAAGATTTCGTGGTTGCAGCTCGAAACGTCCTCGGTGAATAAACGCCCTAGCGTGGCGCGGGTGCCAAGACCTGGACCGCCCTGGGCACTACCTCGATTTCGACGGGCGTTGAGCCGAGGATCTCGCCGTCTCCATGGAACGCACTGGGATTGCGAGTTGTTAGCCGCACTTTGCTTACTTGCCAGCGCTTAACGCGGGGAGTTTGAAGTTCACCGCTTCCCATCAGCCGCGGTAGTAGCTGCAGTATCTCGAACGTGCCGATATCTTCGATGAGGACAACATGCAGCAACCCGTCGTTGAGGGTCGCCTTAGGAGCGAGCCGCACTCCGGCGCCATAGGTCGGGGAGTTCAGCACCGCTGCAAGCAACGCTCTGGCCCCGTGGGGAGTAAGATCGCTCCCCGGGAAATCAATGCAGACATCGAGGGGCTCAAATCCAACTAGCGCCCGCAGGGCTGAGGCGACATAGCGCAATCGGCCGGGAAGCCGCCTGTACGGGCCATTCGAGTACTGTATCGCTCTTGCGTCAAGTCCAACGCCTCCTCCGCCGGCATACAAGCGCGTCCGTCCCTCGGCGGTGCGTACGCGCGCAAGGTCCACAAAACGCGGAGTACCACGAAGGACGGCTTCCGCTGCTTTCAAGGGGTCGTCTGGCAAGCCGAGTGCGGAGGCGAAATCATTTCCGCCTCCGACGGGAAGAACGCTCAAGAGCACATCAGCCCCGAACGCAGCATTGGCCAGCGTTTGAAACGTTCCATCCCCGCCCATCGCCATTAACACGCGGCATCTTTGTGAGATGGCATCCTGCGCGGACAACGCAAGCTCCGCGGCGTTGTTCGTCCTTACAAATTGCGCACGAACTTGAAGCGACTCGAACAATTCTTGGATTTGTGCAAGATGAAAGCGTGCGCGGCCTCCGCCGGCGGTAGGGTTGAAGAATACAGCGACTGCAGATTCACGCAGGATGCTGGGAGTCTCTGCGTCATCATTCATGCAGCTGATCCCCAGCTCCAGCCGCTAAGGTAAAGTAAACCGTTTCTCAAGCGCGAGTTCACGGTTCGCGAGAGCATTTTATTCGCCGGGATGCGACTTGAGCATACTACCTCTGAACTGATCCTGCATGCAGTTCGGTGAGAATCGAGTTGCACAATTTGAAGGTCTAGTTGGTTGACGCGGAAGCGATCCAGGGCTATTTTGTCACGATACAGGCGGGGGTATTTCATGAGCAGTTTTATCGCAGGATTAATTACCGGCAACTTTATCGGAATAGTCCTCACTCTCCTGGTGCTGATGATCGTCTCAGGCATAAAAGGCCCAGAGAACGCCCCAGAGGGCCAGGTCCCGAACCGGAAGATTTTTCTGGCCGCACTAGTTCTTCTGGTAGTGTGCGGGGCTTGTTACACGCTCGATCTGGAGAAGAGTGCATTGCTTGCACTCTTGCTCTCGGTTCTGTTGATCGCCAAACTCGGGGGCTCGAAACGGGGCATAGCGGCCGCAGGGCTTGCCGCCGTGCTGCTAGCTTGGTTCCTGCCCCCCAATGGCTCGCTCTCCGTGAGCGGCCTGGATAACCGCCTAGCCCTGGCGCTCTTTGTCTTGGGGACAGTCGTGGGAAGCATCGTAGTGGAGGGGAATCAGTGGCTTAAGCGCTGGATTACGACCTCCGATCCCGATCGATAACGAACACGAAGATTGGTGCCGGCGGGGGGAATCGAACCCACGGCCTAGGGATTATGAGACCCTCGCTCTACCACTGAGCTACGCCGGCAAAAGCTAACTCTTCATGCTACGGATTCGGCTGCGAATGTGTCAAGACGTTGTCCCTGACCGGTAGTGACCTAATTTTGGATTCAGAGCACCACCTTCCTGGGCGACTTCATGCAGGATTAACAATCACCCCAATTTGAGCCTGCAAAAGAAGTGGACCGAACGTAGGAGACGCCGTTAGAAGAGGCCAGCTGGTCCTATAAAATTTAGTACTACGGTACCGTTGACCCGTACAGTCCCAAAAACTATTCTCGCCGTGTTCGGGCACTGTCCCACCTGCCGGGTAGGCGAAAGCTTATCGAAAGTGCAAGAAGGGGCAGTATGTATAGATACAGAACAGGCCTCTCGCCCGAGCTGCTTGACATTGATGTGTTGAAAGATATACTACCTCCGGGTTGTTTCTCACCTCGGAGGCACAATGTCGCGCAAACTCGTAGTTGTTTTCCTGGCCATGCTTATTTTGGTCGGGGCAATGGGTCTAAAGACCACCGTTACGGCGCATGGAGACGGGCCGATAATGGTGGCAGCCGGTGGGCCAGTTCCGCCAACGCCCTGGAAGGCTGGCGGGCCAGTTCCGCCAACGCCCTGGAAAGCTGGCGGGCCAGTTCCGCCAACGCCCTGGAAGTAAGCGCCCGCTAAGTTTAGTAAATTAGCGGTGCTCAAGCAGTCTGGGGCGAATGAAAGGAATTTCGTGCCTGGACCTCTTGACTATTTTCTATGGTCCCTGACCGCAATATGCGAAGTAAGCGTATTGGTGTGTGCCTTCGCGCGTAAATCCCTTCGCCGCTATCTTTCCTTAAACCTCTACATGTTGGCTTCTCTGCTGGTAACGATCTTCCGGTATTGGACGTTTTATCATTATGGCTTCGCGTCGAGCCAATATTGTTACTTCTACTACTACTCGGAAGCATTGCTGACGATTGGGCTGTACTTTGGCCTAATTACTCTTTATTCGCATGTTCTGAACGAACTTCAAGCCGGACAGTACGTGAGTACGGTAGCGACTCTGCTTCTTGCCGGAACAGCGCTTTTCTCTTACTTGGTAGTTCAGCAAGCCAGCGACCGGATGATGACGCGATTCGTCGTCGAACTCTCCCAGAACCTCTATTTTGTGGGTCTCGTCCTAACCTATCTGCTCTGGGGCGCTATCCTAAAGCTTCGCGAAACGAGGACGCGCGTGGTCCACCTCGTACTTTCGCTCGGGGTGTATTTCAGTGCTTTCGCGGCCAACTACGCGCTTCGCAATCTTTATCCCAGCCTGCACAGTGTCTTGAGCTACGTGCCCCCACTCATCGGTTTGTGCCTGCCGCTGGCCTGGGCGTATGCCTTCTGGCGCGTTCCTGAGGAAGCGCGGCTTACTCCTTCTCGACTTGCCGTGGTGCCGCGATGATGGCCGGGATCATTCTCGCTTGCTCGATTGTTTTGCTGCTGCAGTTCTTCGTGTCCTATTGCCGGTCGCTCATTGCGGTGTCCTCGAAGCAGGTTCTCTCGCCCGAGGTAAAGGACGTTACGGGCATCCAGAGGACCGCATCTGGTGATGACTTCAAGCGTGTTATGCAGCTTCTGCAGCTGTGTCCGGAACGCCCAGAAGACAAAAACAGCGTCCAGGCGATTGGCGCCTATTTCAGCCTGTTGAGTTTCCTGAGGTCGACCTTTGCCCGGATTGTTCCCTCAATGAGGGCCTGGGCAGAGACGGAGCGCGGACACTGCGCCTATTTTGCTGCGGTCGCCCTGGAGCGGCGTATCTCGTTCAGCCGGGACATGCTGGCGCAGCAAATGGATTCCTGAATCTGATCCTTCTGTTTCAGTGGCGCTGAGCTGTGCTATCTCTTTCGTCATAATTCCTCTTCTTTCTTTCCTTGACATCCAAGCGCATGTTATTCTTGCCAAGTTCCCTCCTCACCGGAGTGGAAGCGTCCGCAGCGCAAAACTAACCGGTGACTAAAACATGCTCGCAGTGTGGCGCGGTGCTGCCGTCAAGCACACAAGCCTGTAACTTTTGTGATTCATCCTTTTCGGTCGGTCCTTCAATCTGGGAAGACATCCCGGATGTTTCCACGAGAGAGAATCGCGAGGCCGCGGACCGCGGCTCGTCGGGGATCGATCATCCCAAACAATCTGCTGATGACTTTCTTCAAGTGGGGCAAGAGTCCTCGTGGCAGGGTGAACTCTCACAGCGCCTCGAGGCTTATCGCACAAGGCGGAAAAGACTGACGAGGAACGCGGCTCAGTCTCAGTTTGCTTTCGATAACCCTTCGACGAAAGAGCCGCCGACCTCTGTCATAGCTGCTGAACCCCCGTCATCCATTGAGGAAGATTTTTCCTTTACGATCGCGATTGGCCGCCCTTCAAAGAAGGCGGTTCTCGAAGAGTCGCGAATGGAGATTGATGTTTCTCTGCCACCGGATTCAGAGACGGGCCCCCAAGCGCAGGTCACCGAAGACAAAAGAAAATATCTGCCCGGGCTTCATCCCTTGGCCTCCATGGACGATCGACGCCTGGCGGCACTGATTGATTCTTGCTGCTTATTTTTTGCCTATGGCGGATTCCTGATGCTTTTTGGCTCCCTTGGCGGCCAATTCACGCTTAGCAAATTGAACGCGGCGGTTTATTGCATGACCTTTGCCATCGTCTACCTGCAATACTTCACCCTTTTCACCATCTTCGGCGGCACAACGCCGGGCATGATGATGCGAAGCCTGGAGGTGGTCAGCTTTTCCGGCGAACCGCCCACGCCCAGGCAAATGCTTCTCCGCAGTGCGGGATACATTCTTTCCGCAGGAACATTTTTTATGGGCTTCTTTTGGGCCATGTGGGACGAAGATGAACTCACTTGGCACGACCGTCTCTCACGCACGCATCTAAGCGCGGCGCAAACCTTTGCCGATATGGAAAGTTCAAGCGCGGCGCACAGCCGATAGTTTCTTTGTGCAATTCACGGGCGGCCCCATTTGCGCGGTCGTGGGTTACGTCGCGCCGCATTCTCTCGCGACGCGGACTATAGCCTCTAGACTTCGTTCGACATCCATCTCCGTTGTCGCCCAGGAAGACACGCTGATCCGCATCGCGGTCTTTCCCTGCCAAACTGTTCCTCCGCACCAGCAGGTTCCGTCCTCCTGGACGCGCCGGATCACTTCTCGCGTCACTTCGGAGGCGCCAAAGGACACCAGCACTTGATTGATTACGACATCATTCAGCACTTCGAAGCCGCCTTCTCGAAGTCCTTGGGCAAACTGTTGCGCGTGAGCGCATGTCCGCTCGATCAGCGCGCACAACCCTGATCTCCCGAGAGATTTCAGCGCCGCCCACAACTCGACGCCCCGCGCGCGTCTCGAGGCTTCAGGAGTGTGATGCATAGGCTCGCGGCGCGAACCCGGTTCCAAATAGGAAGCCGTAATGCCCATCGACGCCCGCAGCGTAGCGCCGTCTCTGACGATAGCCAGACCGCTGTCGTAGCCGACATTGGGCCACTTATGCGCGTCAGTGGCCCACGAATCGGCCTGATCGAATCCTTGCGTCAAATGCTTATACTTTGGCGAGATCCGGGCCCACAAACCGAACGCGCCATCCACGTGGACCCAGGCGCCATGTTCTTTTGCCGCTTTGCAAATTTCCTTTGCGGGATCGAACGCTCCTGTATTCACGTTGCCCGCCTGAATGCACACAATTGTGCGCTCCGATAGGCGGGGCAGCTTGTCGGCTCGCATTCGTCCTTGGCCATCTGCTTCCACAATGGTTACGCGTTTTCTGCCAAATCCTGCCAGGCTCAGCGCCTTCGAGACTGACGCGTGTACTTCCGCGCCAACGACCACCTCGATGGGCGGAGCCCCAAACATTCCGTCAGCAGTGACATCCCATCCCATGCGCGCCAAAAGAGCGTGACGCGCCGAAACAAGTGCCGTGAAATTCGCCACAGTGGCACTGGTGACCAGGCCGCCCGCACATTCCCGGGGTAGCCCCAGCGCTTCGCAAACCCAGCGAAGGACTACTTCCTCCAATTCCGCCGCGATAGGAGACATCACGCGTAACGCCGCATTCTGGTTCCACGCCGCCGCCAACCAATTTGCGGCCAGGACTGCCGGAACCATTCCGCCGTTCACGAAACCGAAGTAACGCCCGCCGGTGGTAGCCATCGTTGCCGGGGAACCAATTTGGTCGAGTCTTGCGATTACGTCACTCGCGTCACTCGGCGATGTGGGAAAAGGTTCGTGAAGATCGGCGAGTGCGGCCAAAGCGGCTTCGGAAGGAGCCACTCTTCGTTCAGAGATTTCTCGCACATACCTTTGCGCATAGTCTGCAGCCAGTTTCATAACGTCGTTGTTCAGCGATTGCCGCACGGTTCCTCTGTCAGTGGACATAGGCTCTTCCTTTCCATTCCGCCCGCACCTCTCCGCACTTGAAGACAGCCCCAGGCGACAGGCGCTCACTCGCCCGGGATTAGGTTATTCAGGTTTCGATGGAATGAAAGAGCCGAATTGTCCGCTTATTTCTTGGCGACGGCTTCGTCGGATGCAATCTTGCCGTCCCGAATAAAGATGATGCGGCGCGCATGCTGCGCGATGTCGTGCTCGTGGGTTACGAGAATAATGGTATTTCCCTGTTTGTACAGGTTTTCGAAGAGCGTCATGATCTCTTCGCCCGTTTTCGAATCGAGGTTGCCGGTGGGTTCGTCCGCCAGGACAATCGAAGGGGAATTCACCAAAGCTCGTGCAACCGCGACGCGCTGCCTCTGACCGCCGGAAAGCTCATTTGGCTTGTGGTTCATCCGATCCATCAGGTCCACGCGCTCGAGCGCCTTTTTCGCTTTCTCAATTCGTTCTTCCGCGGGCGTGCCGTTATAAATGAGCGGCAATTCGACGTTGTGGAGAGCTGTCGCGCGTGGCAGCAGATTAAATGTCTGAAACACGAAGCCAATCTCTTTGTTTCGGATGTAAGCGAGCTCATCGTCATCCAGGTCGCTCACCAGCCGCCCCGCCAGCCAATACTTCCCGGAACTTGGTGAATCCAGGCAGCCAATCAGGTTCATTAGTGTGGATTTGCCGGATCCAGAGGGCCCCATGATAGCTACGTACTCGCCTTTGCGAATCTCCACGTCCACACCACGCAAAGCATGCACCTGTTCCGCACCCATTTCATAGACCTTGGCCAGCGCTTCGGTCTTGATCACCACGCCGGAGCTGACCAGGTCCTCCCGATATGAATCTGCGGCCGGTGTCTCGACAGGCATGCGAATCTCCCTTGTCCTTTGCAGTTCGTCAGCTCTGCTGATCGTCCTGCTTCTTCGGTGCGCTGTTGTCCACTTTCACTTGGGACTCCGGCTTCAGCGTGCGCAGGGCCTTATAGCTGCCGACGACAATTTCGTCACCAGCCTTCAATCCTTTGGTGATCTCAATATCAGTCACGCCGGCAATGCCGGTCTCGACGGGCAGGAAAACCGCCTTTTTGCCGTTGACTACAAATACGCCCTGCACTTCATCCTTCTTGGGATCGCCCGGTGCAGGAGGCGGCGGCGCTGCCAGCGTCACATTGGAGCTGCCCTCTTTCTTTGCGTTCTTGGCTGCTTCCTCCAAATCTTTGCGGGTCCGCACCGCCAGCGCCTGGATTGGAATGGCGACGACGTTTTTCCGCTCTGCCGTTTTGATCTTGGCTGTCGTGGACAGGCCGGGCCGGAGATTCTCCGGCGGATTCGCCAGCGTCACGACGACCTTGAAGTCCTTCGCTTCCTGAGTGCTTGTCGTGGTTTGCGTGGTGGTGAGTCCCGAACTGCGCAGGACGGCCTGCGATCCGATCTCCGTCACTTTGCCCTTGAAAATCTTTCCGGGTACCGCGTCAATGGTCACATCGGCCTCTTGGCCCATTTTCACGTTCACGATGTCCGTCTCGTCGACCTTCACTTCAGCTGTGACGATGGACATGTCCGAAAGCGTCATCAAAAAGCTGCCGTTCGAATTTTGAATGCCGGGCACGACGTAGTCGCCCACGCGCTCCGGAAGATAGCTTACAATTCCGTTGATCGGAGAGGTGTAGGTGGTCTTCTGCAAAACATCCTTGAGGCGCATTCCCACCGCGCGGCCTTGATTCACCTGCGA
>WNEY01006100.1_pt1 | contig 10742 bp, 9 predicted proteins | sample 5400531 | NCBI WGS metagenome assembly WNEY01 (sample SAMN13153338, study PRJNA577476) | soil metagenome | isolation source: 200 cm saprolite under Douglas fir tree site 1 | place: USA:California | collected 2015-04-18
TCCTGGCCTACCTGCTCGAGCGCGGCCTCATCCCGGGTCGAGCGGTCGATGTGGTCGAGGTGGACGAGGTCGGACGCACGATCCGCATTCGCGCCGGGAAGCGGGAGGTGACGCTCAGCCACGACACCGCCGCCAAGCTCTGGGTGATGCCAGCCTGACGGCACAGTCAAACACGGGATATCGCGTCTTTGGCGCCAACGGTGCGTTTGCGACGCGTTCATTGCGCTCGTTTGGCACCAAACGCGCTGAAACTAGACCGGCAGGGACCGCGTGCCTCAGGACGAGACTGACAGGACTACTTTCCCGAATTGCTCGGCGGAGTCGAGCCGCGTGAGCGCCGCCTGCACATCGTCGAGCGGATAGACCGAGTCGACCACCGGGCGCAGCCCGCGATCGATCGCCTTCAGCAAAGCCTCGAACTCGGATGCGTTTCCCATCGTCGACCCCAACAGGCCGGCATGCCGGAAGAACAGTCTGGGCATGGTGATCTCGGCCTTCACGCCCGACGTCGACCCGCAGGTGACGATGCGCCCGCCCATTGCGAGCGAACGCATCGACTCGTCGAGCGTCGCCGGACCGACGTGTTCGAAGACTACGTCGACGCCGTCGCCGGTCGCCGCGCGAACCGCCTTGCTGAAGCTCGCCGAGTCGAAGACCGCATCGGCGCCAAGCTCCAGCGCACGCTTCCTCTTCGCCTCAGAGCGGCTGGTCGCGAGCACGCGCGCACCGATGTGCTTGGCGATCTGAATCGCGGCGACGGCAACACCCGCGCCCGCACCGATCACCAGGACGGTTTCGTCCGCGCGCAGCTGCGCGCGCGTGGTCAGCATCCGCCACGCGGTGAGGAAGGTGAGAGGAAAGGCGGCAGCCTCCTCCCACGCGAGCCCGGTCGGCTTGCGGAAAACGTTGCGCGCGTCGATGTGGATGAGCTCACACGCTGCGCCGTCCGAATGTTCGCCCAGCACGCCGAAATGCGGGCAGCGCACGTTCTCTCCCGCACGGCACCATTCGCACTCCCAATCGCACAGCGTGGGGAAGAGGACAACCTCGTCGCCTGGCTTCCATGCGGGATCGGCGGACTCGTGAACGACCCCGGCGCCGTCCCCGGCGATCACGCGTGGAGGCGGGATGCGCTGCGCACCATGGGCCAGCCACAAGTCCAGGTGGTTGAGCGATGCGGCGCGAATCTCCACAGCGACTGACCCCGGCCTCGGTCGCGTGCGGGGTCTTTCGCGGATCCTGACCCCCGAGGGCCCGGTGGGCTCCTCGTAAACGGCCACCCGGCCCTCGCTCAGGACGCTCGCATCACCAGACTCGTGGGCCACGATTTGCGAAACTTAACCAATCCGCCGCCCGTTGTATGGCGCGCGGCACCCAGTCTTGAACCTGATGCGCATCCGCCATGTGATCCCACTCGCCGCCGTGGCGTCCCTGCTGTTGCAGAGCGCTCCGGCGTACGCGGAGCAGGCGCCGGGCCAGAAGCACGATCGCTATGTGCGGTGGTTCTATCCCAGCCAGATGTCTTACGGCCCGTACGAGGATGGAGCCGGCAACACGAGTGCCAAGCCGGCGCCAGGTGCCTTCCTCACGCTGCCGTTCATGGGGCCACACATCGTCACCTCGTTGTTCGACCACTGCTACCCGGACTACGGCACCAACGGCCGGGTGTGCCGATACGACGGCGTCGAGGCGTCCAGCAACGTCGGCGGGCCGGATCCGAGCTTCACCGAGGGCTACGCGCAGACGCCGGGCGGACACGACTACCTCTATTACGACGGGCACGACGGTTACGACTACGGTCTGACATACGAACCGGTGGCCGCTGCGGCGTCAGGCACGGTGATGTATGCGAACTGGCTCGACCCCAACTGCCACGAGTGCTTGAGCGGGATGACGATCGAGATCAACCACGGCAACGGCTTGCTGACCTTCTACGGACACCTCTCACGTATCGACGTGGCCAAGGGCCAGTACGTCCGCCGCGGTCAGGTGATCGGTATTTCTGGAATGACCGGCACCGCGACCGGTCCGCACCTGCACTTCGGCGTGTACTACGTGCACCGCAGTCAGACGCCGGTCGATCCTTACGGCTGGTCGGGTTCGTATCCAGACCCGTGGCCGTGGGACCTTGGCGATCTCTGGCTCACGGGATCGCCGCGATACGCGGACGTGCCGCTGCCCGCGGTGAGCGTCGCGGCGACGCAGGATGCGAATGATCCCAACTCGATCGACGTCTCATGGTCGAGCCCGGGCGGCGGAGCGCGTTTCCAGGTTTACGCGGTCTTGCAAGACGGGCGGATGAAGCCGTGGTTGAGCGGCGTGGGCGCGGGCTCGGCGGTTTTCAACGGGCGCGCCGATCAGTCCTACTGGTTCTGGGCTTCGGTCACAACGGATCTCGGATGGACCGACGCCGGAGGCTCGACGTCAGTCCAAACGCCGCGCCCCAACCATGGACAGGCTGTATAGCAGGGCGCCCCACCACCGACTCTAGAATCAGTCGTCTTGATAGGAGAAGCCTTCAAAGGCAAGACCATTCTGGTCACCGGCAGCACCGGTTTCCTGGGCAAATCGATCGTCGAGAAGTGCCTGCGCTCGATTCCCGAGGTCGGCCGCATCAACCTCGCCATCCGTTCGAGCGCGCGGCGTCCCGCGTCCGAGCGGCTGGAGCGTGAGGTGCTGTCGAGCCCGGCTTTCAAGCGCCTCAAGGAAGAGCTGGGCGACGCCCGATTCGCAAAGCTCGCCAAAGAGAAGCTGGCGGTGCTGGAGATCGACCTCGGCCGCGATGGGCTTGCCCTCAGCGATGCGGGACGCGAGCAGCTCCGCTCATGCGACATCGTCATCCACTCCGCGGCCGCCGTCGAGTTCGACAATCCGGCGGATCTGTCGGCGCAGACCAACCTGCTCGGCGCCGCTCGCCTGGTCGAAGCGCTGCAGACTTCCGGCGCGCATCCGCATCTCGTGCACATCTCTACCGCCTACGTCGGCGGGATGCTCCGCGGCCTCGTGCGCGAAGAGGCGCCGCTCGACCCGGGCTTGAACTGGCGACACGAGGCTGCGGTGCTGACGACGTTGCGCGGTCCGGTCGAAGAGGAGTCGAGGCGGCCGGAGGTCTTGAAGAAACTGCGCCGCGAGGCGCAATCGCGCATGGGCCCAGCGGGGACGCCGGCGGTGGCGCGAGCCACTGAGCGCTTACGCGAGCGCTGGGTCAAAGACAAATTGATCGAACGCGGGCGGGTGCACGCGAACTCGATGGGCTTCGCCGACATCTACTCGTTCACCAAAGCGATGGCCGAGCACGCCGTGGTCGAGCTGCACGGCGACATTCCACTCTCGATCGTCAGACCGTCGATCATCGAGAGCGCTCTCGAGGAACCGTTCCCCGGATGGCTCGAAGGCTTCCGGATGGCTGAGCCGCTGATTCTGGCCTTCGGCCGCGGCATCTTGCGCGACTTCTCGGGCCTTCCCGATTCGCTGCTGGACATCATCCCTGCAGACTTTGTCGTCAATACGGTGCTTGCGGTCGCGGCGAGCCCGCCGCCGGACCCGAAGCCGCGTATCTATCACGCCGCGTCGGGGAGCCGCAACCCGCTGCGCTTCCGCCAGATGGCCGAAGAGGCGACGCTCTATTACACCGAGCATCCGCTGCGCGACCGCTACGGGCAGGCGATCGGTACGCCCACCTGGACGTACCCGACACGCGGCGAGCTGGCCGCGAAGGGTGAAGCGGCCTTGCGGTTCGTGAGCGCTGCGCAATGGGCGGTCGAGCGACTTCCGCTGGGTGCGAGCGTCGCCGGCCTGTCGGACGACCTCAACGCAGAGCGCGAACGCCTCGAGCGCGGCCTCAACCTCATCCAGCTCTACGGCGTCTACACCGAGGTCGACTGCATATTCGACACGCGCAACCTGATGTCGGTCTGGGAGCGCGTTCCGCCGGCCGAGCGGAAGACGTTTCCATTCGATGCCGCCCTCTACAAATGGGAGCACTACTTCCAGGACGTTCACTTCCCAACCGTGGTTCGCATGTCACGCGCGGAGACGGTCGCGCGCAAGGGCCGGCAGCCAACCGGAAGCACCGCGCCCAAGCCGGAGGCGAATTCAGTGCGGGCAGCGATCGAAAAGCGCACCGGCCGCAAAGACGTCCTCGCCGTCTTCGACGTCGACGGCACGCTGGTCGAGACCAACGTCGTCGAGTACTTCCTGTGGATGCGCCTGCGCGCCCAGCCGGTGGACGAGTGGCCGGCGTTCATGGCGCAGATGGCGCGCGAAGCGCCGCGCTGGCTGTATCTCGAGCGGCGGTCGCGCGCTGAGTTCCAGCGCAGCTTCTATCGCGAGTACGACGGGCTCGACTACGAGGTCATGAAACGGCTCGGGCGCGAGGCGCTGAACTCGGTGACGTTGAGGCGCATCTATCCAGAGGGGATGCGCAGGATCCGAGAGCACAAGCGTGCCGGCCACCGGGTGCTGCTGCTGACCGGGGCGCTCGACGTGGTCGTCGAGCCTCTCGCCGAGCTGCTCGAAGTCGAGGTCGACTGCGCCCGCCTGCTGGTCAGGGACGGACGCTTGACCGGAGACCTCGAATCGCCGCCGCCGGCTGGTGAGGCGCGCGGGGTGTTGCTCGAGGAGTACGCGTCTCGCAATTCGTTGGTACTGGCCGACAGCTTCGCGTACGCGGACTCGCTTTCCGACCTGCCGATGCTCGAGCTGGTGGGAACCCCGGTTGCGGTGAACCCGGACGCCCGACTTTCACAGGTGGCGGGGCAGCGCGGCTGGCGCGTCGAGCGGTGGAAGATGGCGCCCGGCAACTGGCGCCTGCCGATGCCCGACCCGCGCTCGCCTGAGTACAGGGAGGCGGTGCGACGCTAGCCCTCCAGTACGAGAGAAGCATTCCTTCTTACGCCATCGTCAGGGCCGCCGGTGGGAGGCCCGAGGTGGCCACCAGCGCGCTTTCCATGCTGCACCTCGGCGACGTGGCCGAACCCGAGCTGCCGGCTCGGGACTGGGTGCGTGTGTCGCCCTCGCTGTCGGGCATCTGCGGCTCGGATCTCTCCGCGATCGGCGGCCATGCCTCGCTCTACCTCGATCCCTTGACCAGCTACCCGTTCGTGCCCGGTCACGAGGTGGTAGGCACGCTCGACGATGGCAGCCGCGTCGTCATCGAGCCCGCCCTCGGTTGCAAGGTGCGCGGGATCGACCCTCCATGCCCGCGCTGCGCCGAGGGGCGGCCTGGCCTTTGCTACAACGTGACCGAGGGGCCGATCGAGGTTGGGCTGCAGACCGGCTACTGCGCCGATACGGGCGGAGGGTGGGGCGAGGTGCTGGTCGCGCACCCGAGCCAGCTGCATACGGTGCCGGAGTCGCTGACGGATGAGGCGGCGGTGCTGATCGAGCCGTTCGCGTGCTGCGTCCATGCCGCGCTCCGCGGTGCCGCCGCCAAAGACGACATCGTGGTCGTGCTCGGCGCGGGCACGATCGGCCTGCTGACTGTGGCCGCGGTCAAGTTGTTCACGCCGCCCAAGCGACTCATCGCGGTCGCCAAGCATCCAACCCAGCGCGAGCTGGCGCAGAAGCTGGGCGCCGACCAGGTGATCGACCCCGGCGACGTCTACCAGCGGATCCGTTTCGCCACCCGCGCGCGCCGTCTCGACGGCATCGACCGATCGCTGCTGCTGGGTGGCGCAGATGTCACGTTCGAGTGCGTCGGCCGTGCCGGCAGCCTCAGCGACGCCGTGCGCTTCACGCGCGAGGGCGGCACCGTCGTGGCGGTCGGGATGCCGGGCGAGGAGAAGGTCGACTGGGCCGCGATCTGGCAGCGTGAGCTGACGGTGATGGGCGCCTACGCGTACGGCGCGGAGCCGAAGCGCAAGGGTAAGCGCACGTTCGAGCTCGCTTTGGAAGCGGCGCCCGAGCTGCACCTGGAGACGCTCACAGGGCCGCTGTTCGGTCTCGGCGAATATCGCGACGCGATCGCGTACGCGATGAGCGCGGGGCGCCTGGGCGCGGTGAAGGTCGCGTTTGACCTGCGAGGATTGAAAGTCTGATGGCAAGACCAGGAGCAGTCATCGAGGTCGATCGCAACACCCCGCCGGTGCTGTTCCAGTTCGGCGAAGGTGTGCGTCTGGAGAAGCTGCCCCTTGGCTCGCGGATCGTCTACCCTCCCGACCCGCTCGAGCCGATCGCCCATCCAGAGCGGGCCATCAAGCGGGCGCTGGGCAAGCCGCTGGAGGACGACCCGCTGAAGGCGCTGCTCCGGCGAGGCATGAAGCTCACCATCGCCTTCGACGACCTGTCGCTCCCGCTGCCGCCGATGGCCGCACCTGACGTGCGCCAGCTGGTGATGGAGGAGGTCATCGACATGGCCGCCGAGGCGGGCGTCGAGGACATCCATCTGATCGCCGCGCTCGGCCTGCACCGCCGGATGACCGCGGACGAGATCCGCCACATCGTCGGCGATCGAATCTTCACCACGTTCTGGCCCGACCGCCTCTACCAGCACGATGGCGAGGACCCCGAGGCCAACGTGTACATAGGCAAGACCGCGCAGGGCGAAGAGGTGACGCTGCACAAGCGGGCGGCGGAGTCGGATCTCGTCGTCTACGTGAACCTCACGCTCGTGCCGATGGATGGCGGGCACAAATCGATGGCCACCGGCCTGGCGACGTATCGAGGCATCCGCGCGCATCACAACGTGAAGACGCTTCTGGGCTCGCGCTCGTACATGAACCCGCCCGACTCCGCGCTGCACCACTCCTGCATCCGGCAGGGCCAGCTCATCGAAGACACGGTGCGCGTGTTTCACATCGAGACCACCGTCAACAACCACGCTTTTCCCGCGATCGCGAACTTCATGCAGAAGCGCGAGACCGACTGGACCGCTCAGGACCAGGCCATGTTTCTAGCCACCAAGCAGCTCACCGATTTCGCGCCTCCGGCGGTCAAGCGCAACTTCTTCCACGCGATGCGCGCCCCCTACGGGCTGACCGGAGTAAACGCCGGCCAGGTCGACGCGGTACACGACAAGACCCTCGAAAACGTGCGCAACCAGCTCAGCGTGCGAGTGGAGGGTCAGACCGACATCGTCACCATTGGCGTGCCGTATCTCGGTCCGTACAACGTCAACTCGCCGATGAACCCGGTGCTGGTCGTCTGCATGGGCGCCGGCTACCTGTTCAACTTCTATCGGAACAAACCGGTCCTCAGGAAGGGCGGCGTGCTCATCCTCACGCACCCGTTCAGGTACGAGTTCGACGCGGTCCAGCACCCGAGCTACATCGACTTCTACGACGAGGTGCTGGCGGACACCACGGCGCCTTTGGAGATCGAGGCGAAGTACGAGCTGCGGTTTGCGGAGGATCCGTGGTTCCGGCAGCTGTACCGCAAGTCACACGCGTACCACGGGGCGCATCCCTTCTACGCCTGGTACTGGGCCGCACATGCGATGGAGCACGCGGGCGACATCATCGTCGTCGGCGGGGACCGTGACGTCGTGCATCGTCTCGGGTTCAAATGCGCGACCACGCTCGAGGACGCGTTCGAGATGGCCGAGCAGACGGTCGGCCGCCACCCGAGCGTGACCCACATGCGCATGCCCCCGATCCTCCTCGCAGAGGTGGAGTGATACGTGCCCTGGTACTCCGGCGACCGCGGACCCGTGCAGCTGGCGCGCGCCATCGGGGATGTTGCGCATGACATTCGGCGCGTTCGGCGGGCCTGGCACTGGGACACGCCGCGTCCCCACAGCTGGCCAGAGCGAGGCGCAGTGGTGCCGGCGCCGGCCAGCGATCTTGCGTGGGCGCGCCAGGAGCCGGTCCGCACTTTGCGCTGGCTCATCCAGCATGCCCTCCTTCTCCCGTTCACCGAGGTGATGGCCAACCCCAAAGTGGAAGGGCGCGAATGGGTGACGGAGCTCGAACGGCCGGTGATCTTCGCTGCCAACCATTCGAGCCACGCGGACACGCCGCTCATCCTGCATGCGCTTTCGGACCGGGCGCGAGATCGCACTGTCGTTGCCGCGGCCGCCGACTATTGGTACAAGAGGCCGTTGCTGGGCAACATCGTCGGACTCTTCCTGAATACATTTCCTTTCTCCCGCACCGGTGGTGCGCAGGCTCAGCTGAACAGCGCCAGCCAGCTCCTGAAGTCGGGTTGGAACCTGGTGTTTTTCGCGGAGGGGAGCCGCTCGCCCGACGGCCGAATCCAGGAGTTCAAGCCTGGGGTCGGATTCCTGGCCAATGAAACCGGCACGCCCGTGGTGCCGGTGCACATCCGGGGTGCTCATCGAATCATGCCCAAGGGCCAGAAGCTGCCGCTCCCGGGCCCAGTTCGGGTGCGAATCGGGAAGCCGATGTCAGCGCAACCAAAGGAGGGCTCGCGAGAGTTCACCACCCGCATCGAGAACGCGGTTCGGGCATTGGCCGCCGAGCCCAGGCAGCCCGAGATTCAGGGCGGCTGGATCGAGCGCTGGCGAGCGCTGGCGCCGCGCGAGCTCGAATATCAGGACTGAGCCAGCGCGGGCTTACGATAAGGCGCAGTGACTTACTCGATCGTCGCCCGTGACAAAGAGACCGGTGAGTTCGGCGTCGCCGTGCAATCGCACTACTTCCAGGTCAGCCCGGCGGTGCCGTGGGCTCTCGCCGGCGTGGGCGCGGTGGCGACGCAATCGCAGGTCAACATCAGCTACGGACCACTTGGCCTCGAGCTGCTGCAGGCGGGCTACACCGCTGAGCAGGCCCTCAAGGCGCTGACGTCCGGCGACCCGCATGCCGACGTGCGCCAGTGCGCGATCGTCGACGCCACCGGCGCCGCGGCCGCGCACACCGGCGCGAAGTGCATACCCGCCGCCGGGCATCGGGTCGGCGACGGCTTCAGCTGTCAGGCCAACCTGATGGAGAAGGACACGGTGTGGGACGCGATGGCCGACGCCTACCTGTCCACCGCCGCGCCCCTTCCGGAGCGGATGATGGCGGCGCTCGAGGCGGCCGAGGCCGAGGGTGGTGACATCCGGGGCAAGCAGTCGGCTGCGATGGTGGTGGTCGCGGCAACCGGGACCGGCCGTCCCTGGGTCGATCGGCTCATCGACCTGCGAGTCGAAGACGCTCCCGAGCCCCTGCCCGAGCTGCGCCGGCTGCTTCGGATAAAGCGCGCGTACATGGCCCTTTCGGACGCGGACCGCCTGTCCGATTCCGGCGAGAAGGCGGCCGCGGCCGCCAGAGCTGAAGAGGCGATCAAGCTCGCGCCGGAGCTGGCCGAGATCCGCTTCTGGACCGGACTCGAGATGGCGATCAACGGCGACGTGGATGGCGGTTGCGATCTCATGGCCGGGGTCGTGCGCGACAAGGGCGAGCGGTGGGTGGAGACGTTGCGCCGGCTGGCGATGGTGGACAGAGTGCCCGCCGATCTCGCCGGGACGATCGAGGCGCGACTCGCCGCTGCAGTCGGCTCCAAGTAGACTTTCACGCGACTTGGGCAAGAACAAGAGTCAGCGCCGCGGTCCGCGCCGCCCGGAGAAGGTACGCAAACCCGATCGCGATGACGGGGACCAGAAAGAGCAGGCGGTCGTGATGGACGCCGTGGTTTCACAAGCCCTGCCCAACGCGATGTTCGAGGTCGAGCTCGAAAACGGCCACAAGTTGATCGCTTACGCGGCGGGTCGGATGCGCCGCTACTTCATCCGCATCACACCAGGAGATCGGATCCGGGTCGAGCTGTCGCCTTACGACCTCACGCGCGGCCGGATCGTTTACCGCTACCGCGAGTGAGCCTCCTCGAGGCACTCGGCGCCGCTCGCGTCTTCGATCTCGAACAACCAAGGTTCGCCGGCGCGCCCTCGCACCCGGCTCATACCCCTGGCTTCAACTATTTCCTGCACCGCCACCATGCGCGCGGCGCGCCCGAGGCGAGGACGAGCGCTTCCGGCCTGGTGGTCATGCCCGAGCACTCGGGCACGCACATCGACGCCCTGGCGCACCAGGCCGAGAACATGCTCCTGCACGGCGGAGTCCATGTCGACTCGGGCGTCCAGACCTCGGTGGGCTTCCGGATCCACGGCATCGACACGCTCGAACCGCTTGTAGGTCGCGGCATCCTGCTCGACGTCGCTCGCGGCGAGCGCCTGCCGCCCGATCACTCGATCACTCAGAAGGAGCTCGAACAGGCCGTCAGCGTGAGTGGGGTTGAGGTGCTCGCAGGGGACGTCGTGCTGGTCCGCACAGGCTTCGGCGCCCTGTGGGACGACGGTCCGCAGTACATGCATGCGGCCGGGGTCAGCGCGGGTGGATCGCGCTGGCTTGCCGATAACGGGGTTCGCGCCGTCGGCGCCGACAACATGGCGTGGGACGTCATCGGCCCGCCGGACCCGGAGCTCGGAGTGACCCTTCCCGGTCACATGCTGCTGCTCGTCCGGGCGGGGATCCCGATCATCGAGAACCTCAACCTCGAAGAGCTCGCGGCAGCGCGCACGTACGAGTTTGCGTTCGTATGCCTGCCGCTCAAGATGCGGGGCGCCACGGGATCTCCCGTGCGCCCGATCGCGCTGGCCTAGCTCGGGCAGGGCGCCCGTTTCGCGCTTATTGCTCCAAACGTGCGGAATTACTGTTCTTGATGCGCACGTTTGGATCCAAACATGCGGAATCGGGTGTCCGCTAGCGGCGCCCCACCGTCTGGAAGCAGTCCAGGCAGAAAACCGGCCGCGCCCCGGTGGGCACGAACGGCACCTGCGTTTGCTTCCCGCAGTTTGAGCAGATCAC
>WNEY01004387.1_pt1 | contig 10741 bp, 8 predicted proteins | sample 5400531 | NCBI WGS metagenome assembly WNEY01 (sample SAMN13153338, study PRJNA577476) | soil metagenome | isolation source: 200 cm saprolite under Douglas fir tree site 1 | place: USA:California | collected 2015-04-18
AGCCACCAGCCCAGGCGGCTCGGGGCGGGCCGGAGCTCGCCGGAGCGCCGCACCTGGCGCTCCACGCTCGCCGCGCCGACGAGCTGCGTCGCGCCGGAGGCCCGGCCCGCCCGCAGGGCCGCCAGCACTTCGTCGCCCGTTTGGTAGCGGTCCTCGGGCTTCTTGGCGAGGCACTTCACGATCACGTCGGAGAGCCAGCGCGGAATCCTAGCGTTCACGTCGCTCGCTACGGGCACGGGATCGGCCAGATGCTTGCCGACGATCTCCGCGCTCGACTTGCCGTCGTAGGGGGGAGTGCCGGTCACCATCTGGAACAGCATGGCGCCGAAGGCGTACAGGTCGCTGCGGCCGTCGAGGTCGCGCTGGCCCAGCGCCTGTTCGGGACTCATGTATTGCACGGTGCCGACCGTGAAGCCGGTCGCCGTCTTCGAGTCGCTGGTGCCGGGGTCGAGCAGCTTGGCAATCCCGAAGTCCACGAGCAGCGCGCGCCCGGTCTTCGCCTCGAGCATCACGTTGTCCGGCTTGATGTCGCGATGCACCAAGCCCTGGGCGTGGGCATGAGCGAGCGCCTGCAGCACCGGCTCCGCCACCCTGACGGCATCGTCGGGAGTGAGCGGACCCCGGCGCCGCAGCGCATCGGCCAGGGACTCCCCCTCGACGAACGGCATCACGTAGTACACGAGGCCCTCGCCGTCCCCGGTGAAGTGGATCGGCAGGATGGCCGGGTGTTGGAGCCGCGCGAGGGCCTTGGCCTCCTGGCGGAACCGCGCCAGCATGCCCGGCGTCCAGGCGGCCTCGGGGTGCAAGACCTTACAGGCGAGGCGGCGGTCGAGGTCCGTGTCCCACAACTCGTAGACCTCCGCGAACCCGCCGCGACCTACGAGCCCCTTGACTTGATACTTGGGGCCGAGCGCGCGCGCCAGGCGGTCGGGTACGGGCTCCACCGTCCGCTCGCCGATACGTGGGGAGGAAGTGGGAGGCGAGGCCGCCGCGCGCTCGTTCGAGATCACGGTGGGCGACGGCGTACCGCAGGCGGGACAAAACGCCGCCCCCGTGGGGATCGCGCCGCGGCACGAGGGGCAGGTGAGCCGGGTCGTCACGGCACCAAAGATTTGTGTTCGGAGGCCGCCGTGCAATGGTTAAGTTGTTGCGATGCTTGTCGTACGCATCTTGCTCGGCCTACTCCTCGGCTACGCGGTGCTGGTGCTCCTCGCCTGGGTGTTCCAGGAGCGCATCGCGTTCCCTGCGCCGCGAGGGCCCGTCCCCGACCCGCGACAGGTCGGTGCGGCGAACGGCGAGCGGATCGAGCTCGTGCTGCGAGACGGGACGAAGCTTGCAGGGTGGTATCTCGCGCCCCGGTCGCCTACCATCGGCCGCCCGCCCTGGCCCGCCCTGCTCTGGTTCTACGGCAACGGAGAGAACATCGCTTCCATCGGGTCCATCGTGCGCGACTTCCAGCCGCCGGGCGCGGCGCTGCTCGTGGTCGACTATCCGGGCTACGGAGGCAGCGGCGGGCGGGCGACCGAGGCGAGCTTGTACGAGGCAGCCGACTCGGCCTACGCCGCCGTGGCACGCCGCCCGGAGGTGGACCGCGCGCGGATCTATGCCTACGGGCGCTCCCTCGGATCCGCCGTCGCGTCCCACGTCGCGGCGGGGCACGAAGTGGCCGGGCTCGTCCTCGAGTCCCCCTTCACGAACGCCCTGGACATCGCGCGCGAGCACTACGCGCTGTTCCCGCGGTTCATCGTGCGGCTGCGGCTCGACAACCTCGCCAACCTGCGTCTGGTCCGCTGCCCCGTGCTGGTGTTCCACGGCACGGCCGACCGGCTCGCGCCCCTCGCCATGGGGCGCAGGGTCGCCGCGGCCGCCGGGGGCCCGGCCGAGCTGGTCTTGATCCAGGGCGCCGGGCACAACGACACGTACGACGTCGGTGGGGAAGCCTACCGCCGAAGGCTGTGGCAGTTCGTGCTGGGGGGTGCGGCGGTCAGATGACGTTGACCGGAACGATCCGGTCGCGCCCTTGCTCGAAGCGCCGTTCGGCGTCGTCCAGCGTTCGCTGAACCGCCTCCTCGTCGGCGTCGGCGAACTTGGAGCTCGGCGCGAGGCGCCCGGTCAGCTTGCGCACCGCCACCAGGGCGCGGGTCACCTCACAGCGCTCGAGATCGGGGTCGGTGTGCCCCGTGACGAGCAGCTGTTCGAACAGCGGCAGGCTGCGCGGGTCGCACAGCACGTAGAGGGACTCGAGGATCTTCGGCCCGAGGAAGCGCCGCAGCATTTCGTCCCCGCGAATGCGCTGGAACAGCTCGACCAGCAGGCCCGCCTGGCGCGGGTAGTAGCGCGCCGCCTCCACCGCCGCCGCGACGAACGCATGATGCGCGCCCGCCGTCGTGAGGTAGCGCTCGAACAGCGGCCACGCCCCTTCCGGATGGCGCTCGGCGAGGCCGAGGAAGGCGAAGTAGCGACGGGCCAGGGGTGCCCGCGTGTCGGCCACGATGGTCCGGAGCCCGGCGACGCCCCAGCGGGCCGCCACCAGCGCCGCCGCCGCCGCGTGCTGCCAGCGCTCGAGCTCGGGGACGCGGAACGTGACGAGATGCGGGTCGAGGAAGGCGCGACACCGCTCCAGCACGGCGAGCAGGCGACGGTCCACCTGCGCCAGGGCGCGCTCGAGCGCCGCCCCCGCTCCCACCGCCACCGTCGCCCGCCGCCCCAGCGCCAGGGCCTCCCAGCCGACCTGGTCGAGGTCGCCCTCGCGCCAGGCGCGCTCGAAGGCGAGCGCGTCGGCGCTCGCGAGCAGCCGCTCGAGGGCGTCGGTGAAGCCGCAGAGACTGCGAATCGCGTCCATCGGACCTAAAAAGATCATCCACGCCGGTCTGGAAAACTAGGTGGAAGCCGGGTGGAGAACCTGTGGAACGCTGGGGATAACGTTGCGCTTCCCCCGTGTCCAGCTTAACCTTGCCGCGCGCCCGGCCGACACCAGTCATTCCGTTTGTCCCGCGGTACCTGGAGGGCTCCTGGGAAGAAGGCCAGTCCTGCTCGGCGCCGCGCTGTGGCTCGCGGCCTGCTCCCACGAAGCCGTTCCGATCGTCATCGGCGTCGCCGGCCCGTTTTCTCAGCCTCGCGGTGTGGCGATGCGGCAAGCCGCCGAGCTGGCGGCTGCCGAGATCAACGCCAAGGGGGGCGTGCAGGGCCGGCCCCTGAGGCTGCGGGTCGCCGACGATTCGGGCCGCGAGGACACCGCCGTGCGCGTGGCCGAGGAACTGTATCGGGACCCGGACGTGCTGGCGGTCGTGGGGCACCTGACGTCAGGCACGACCATCGCTGCGGCGCGCGTGTATGGCGGCGGCGCGAGCCCCGTTCCCGTCATCTCGCCGTCCGCGTCGAGTCCCGATCTCAGCGGGATCAACCCGTATTTCTTCCGGGTGTGTCCGAGCGACCTGTCCCACGGCCCGGAGCTCGCCCGCTTCGCCCGGCAGTCGTTGGGAGCGAAGCGGGCGGGCATCGTGTACATCAACAACGATTACGGCCGCGGGATCCGGAAGACGTTCGCGGGCGAGTTCACGCGGCTCGGCGGCGTCGTCGTGGAAGCCGATCCCTACGTGCCCGCCACTCCGTCGCTCGAGCCCTACCTGTCGCGCATGCGGCGGGGCGGCACGGACGTGCTGGTGCTGGCGACGGAGCGGCCCGGGGCGGAGCTCGCCCTCCGTGAGATGCAGACGCTCGGCCTGCGCTGGCCGGTGATCGGCGGCGACGCGCTCACCGGCATCGAGGCCGACGGGGCGCTCGCCGCGGGCGTGCACGTCTCGTCGGCGTACCTGCCTGACCGGCCGGACGAGCGCAACCGTGACTTCGTGGCCACCTACGCGCGCGCCTACCAGGGCCAGCGGCCCGACCACCGGGGCGCCGGGGCGTACGACATCGTGCGACTGCTGGCGCTGGCGATCCAGGCGGCGGGGCCCGACCGACAGGCGATCCGTAACTATCTGGTGAAGGTGGGCCGGGGCAGGCCCGCCTTCGATGGCGTGACGGGGGCGATCGCGTTCGACGAGCGCGGGGACGTCGCCGGCAAGTCCGTGACGATCGGCGTCGTGCAGGACGGGCGGCTCATCACGGAGCACGGGCGGTGAGAGCGGCGCCGCTCGACACGATCCGCTTCCGGATCCTGCTGGGGCTGTTCGGTCTGGCGGCGGGCCTCGTCCTCACGGCCGCGTACGGTGCCGCGACACTGCGGATGCTGCGCCGGTCCGTCGCCGCGGAGCTGGCGGCGTTGCGCGCCGCGAGCGAGGGGGGGAGCGGCCTCGTGAGCGCGGTATTCGACGAGATCCGCGCGGCCGAGCTGTATCTTGCCACGCCCGGCGCGACTGCGCATGATCGCTTCCAGGCCGCCGCCGACGACGCGTTCGACTACGAGCGTCGACTCGAGAACCTGGGCGGCCTGTCCAACGAGGACCGTCTCACGGTGATCCGCATCAAGCAGCTGCAGGCGTCGATCCAGGTCGACTACGCGCTCGCGCACGCGCTCAAGGACCTGGGGCGTGAGCGCGAGGCCCAGGAGGAGGCGGTCGCGGTGCGCGAGCCCACGGCCGAGCTCACCCGGCTGGTGCGCGACCTCTCGAGCCGCCAGGCGGTGCGGGCGGCCCAGGCGGGCGACCGTCTGGCGGCCGCGTCGCGGCAGGGCGAGCGGATCCTCTGGCTCGTGCTGACGCTCCTGGTCGTGGCGGGCGGCGTGCTCTCGTTCTACACGCTGCGCTGGGTCGAGGCGCCGCTGGGCCGGCTGGTGACGGCGGCCGAGCGGTTCGGCGCCGGAGACTTGCGGCCGGTCACGACCGGCCGGATGCCGCGGGAGTTCCGCGTGCTGGCGGACGCCTTGCAGCAGATGGGCGACCGGCTGCGCCGGATCGTGGGCGAGGTGATCACGGAGTCCGACCGCATCGCCGGCTCGGCGGGCGACCTGTCGGCAGTGAGCGAGCAACTCGCCGCTTCCGCGAGCGAGGTGTCCACGGCGATGGTCGACATCTCGGGCGGCGCCGAGGCGCAGCGCGCCGAGCTCGGGTCGATGGGCTCGAGCCTCGAGCAGCTGCGCACGGCCACGGGCCAGATGGCCGAGCTGGCCGAGCGCGCGGCCCAGCTCGGCGAGGAGATCCGCACCGTCGCCGACCGCCACCGCGGAGACGTGGCGGCGGCGGGGACGGCCCTGCTCGACGTGCGGGAAGTGGTGCAGACGACGTCCAAGCAGATCACGGAGCTGGCGGCGCAGAGCGCCGCGATCGACGACTTCGTCGACCTCATCAAGCGCATCTCCTCCCAGACGAACCTGCTCGCTCTCAACGCCGCCATCGAGGCAGCGCGCGCTGGGGAGCACGGCCGGGGTTTCGCCGTCGTCGCCGAGGAGGTGCGGCAGCTCGCCGATGAGTCGGCCCGGGCGGCCGAGGCGGTCACCCGCACCACCACGGTCATCCGCGACCAGATGGAGGACGTGACGGCGACCATGGCGGCGGGCCAGGCCAAAGTCCGGGGCATCGAATCGGTGGCGGAAGGCGCGGCGCGGGGGCTCGCCGAGATCGTGGCGGCGGTGGAGCAGGTGGAGCAGGCGGCGGAGAAGGTGCGGCGCGCGGCGCAGACGAACCGCGAGACCACCGAGCGGCTGCGGCAGCAGGCGGAGCAGGTAGCGGCGCGCTCCAGCGCGCACGCGGCGAGCGCGGAGCAGGTCACGGCCGCCACAGAGGAGCAGGGCGCCTCGACCGAGGAGATGGCCGCCGCCGCGGGCAACCTGCTGCAGGCGGCGGAAAAGCTGCGCGGCCTGGTGCGAGGGTTTCGGGTCTAAGGCCGCCAGCTGGGCTGGATATCGATCACCGCAATCCCCGGGGCTGCGCCGCGCCCGACGAGGAGTCGGTCCTGGACATAGGTGGCCGCCGTCGTCGTACCCGCAACCTTGTAGATGAGCAGCTGGACGAACGGGCCGTCCGGGCCGCTGCCCACGAGCACAATGTCTTTTCCATCCGGCGACCAATCGTAGCCGAGCGCGGTAGTGTTCAAGTCACAGAGCCGTTCGTCGCTCACCTGCTCTTCCCCGGTCCCATCCACGTTGACGCGCCAGTAGTCGATCGAACACCCGCCGGTGTTCCGCAGGAACACAATCTCCCGGCCATCCGGCGAAAATACCGGCCGGCTGTCGGCATCCGGCCCCTTGGTCAGCTGCCGCAACCCGGTTCCGTCGCGATTGATCACGTACAGCTTCCGCAGGAACTGCGGGTCCGTTGCCGAGAAGACGATCGCGTCGCCAGGTGGGGACCAGTCGAGCTCGCTGATCTGCAGCACCCCGGGGCCGACGTCGAGCGGATTCGGCGTGAGCTGCTGCAACCCCGTGCCATCGAAGTTTGCCGTGTAGATCGCACTGGTTGTCTCCAGCAGCAGGGTGAGACTATCGCGCACAAACGCCAAGCGATCCGGACTGCGCGGGTCCCACGCGAAGGACCCCGAGCCGGTCACCCGCGTGCGCACCAAGTCGCTCAGAATGGTCCGTGGGGCTTGGGACAGTAAGACAATCGCGCCCGTGGCGTCGAGGATCACGCACACATGCTGGTTGGACGAACCATCACCGCACTCATACCCGAGGTGCAGACCGTTCGGGCTCCAGCGCGGGCGGTAGGCACCATTGACGATATCGCCGGCCACCAAAGCAAGCGTGTCAGCGGCCCAGCGGGCCACCCACAGCTGCTGCGGCTGCGGGAACGGGCCCGCGGGCTGCAACGTGTACGCCACTCGTTGCCGGTCGGGGGACCACCGGGGATTCACGGCGCCGAACGCCCCGTTGCCGCTGATGTTGAACCGGCCCGTGCCGTCGGTATTCGCACAGAACACGCCGCTCGATTGCCCGCCCGCGGAATCACCGGCGAACACCACGGGTGCTTGCGTTACCGGGGCGTTGATCACCAAACGCAAGGTGTCCGCCGAGCCCGGGATCGACGCCGCGACGCGCGCGGGACCGCACGAGGTGCCCGAGAGCGCGGTCACGCCAAGTCCGCTCGTGAGCGCCACCAGGGCGGGCGTGACGTTCGTGAGTCGGACGGGGACGTTCGCCACGGGAACGCCGAGCGAATCCACCGCCACGATCGGCGTCACGGACTCGCCCTGTTTCAGGGTGAGGTTCTGCGGGCCGAGGGTGACGCGGCAGCCCACACTCAGTTTGCAGGGACCGACGTAGATCACCGGCAAGGACACGGGCGGGATCGGGGTGGCTCCCGTGACCGCTACCGTGTCCGTCCCCGAGTACAGCACCGTCCCGTCGGACGTGCGGATGCCCTCGACCGATACCTCGAACAACGTCTCGGAGCCGCCACTGATGTGGACCGGCACGGTCACCTGGGCGTTCCCCGCAGCGTCCACGCCGACGCTCGTGTCCGCCACCAGCCTTCGGGCCGGGAGCTCCGTCACGATCACCCGGAGCCGGTCGAGATCGCCCAGGAGCACGTCCCCCGCCGGAACCGTCGCCTGCGATCCGGGGAACATCGGGACGATCGCGAGACTGGGCCGCCCCAGGCGCGGCCCGGCCCAGTCCGCGCAGGCAACCGCGCTGCCCAGGGCGAGCAACAGGACCAGCCGCCGCATCACCGGCTCCACTCGAGGAGCAGCACGGCGCGCGGGCCGACCAGCGACACCGAGCCGCCGTTCTGGGCCAGGCGGCCGAGCGCCACCTGGCCCTGGAACAGGAGGGCGACCGCGCCGCTCGCGCGGTAGCGCACGTCCACACCCGGCCGCGCGAGCCACCCCAGGAGCTCGAGGCTCCCCGTGCTCGGCCCTGCGAGCTCATGACGGAACTCGAAGTTCGGCGCGAGATGGAGCGTGGGTGACAGCGGCCGCTCAAGCCGAACCCCGAGCGCGAGCACGTTGCCGCGCGGCACTTGGATCGCGTTCTGGTTCGTCGAGTTGTAGGCACGCGCCCGAAAGCGGCGCATGTTGTAGCCGTACACCGAGAGACTGCTGCGGCCCGCCGGCAGGTTGAGACTCGTGTACACGAGGACCCGGTCGCCCGTGACGCTGCGGGATCCCCCGCCCAGCGTGTCGGCCCCGCTCGCACTGTAGACCACGGCGCCGCGGAAGTACCCGCCGGCCCCCACCGGGCCTTCGAGCCCGAGCCGCACGCGCCCCTCGCCGCCAGGCTCGAGGTTCCCACTCCCCGCGACCGGCGCGTACGTGGCATGGTAGCGGTAGCTCGCCCCGGCGCCGCCAGCCCACCGCTCCCCCAACCTGAACGCGGTCGCGAATCCCCCCGTCACTCCGCCGCCCGCACCGAAGGTCGGCGTGGTGAAGGCGAGCAGATCGGTCGCGAGGGCACTGAGCAATGGCACCGTCGAGTCCGGGACCGTCTGCTTGCCCGTGGGCAGCGTGCCCACAATCGTGAGCACGAGGTGCCCGGAGATGGCGGCCCAAGACAGGCGCACGTCGGTGTCGGTGAAGCCGGACGCCTCGAGCGTGCCGCTCGTCGTCGCCGCGGAGGCGCGGGCGTAGGCCGACGCCAGGTCCACCGTGAGCCGCGATCCCAGTCGCTGGGAGAGCGTGACTGGGACGGTCCACTCGGTCACGTGATCGAACGCGAACCCAGACCCGAAATAGTAGCCTTGGAACACGGCCCCGCTGCGCGCGGCAGAGCCGAAGCCGCCGACGGGCCCCTGCGCCGCGAGCGGCGTCCCCGCGAGCAGCAGGACCATCGCGATCTTCATGGCGGCCGCCGGAAGATGATCGTGATGCCGTTCACCACCGAAATGATCGACGGGAGGCCCTGACTCTCTGGCGCAAGGTGGCGGTCGATCGTCGTCGTACCGAACGTCGCACCACCCGCCTGAGCGATGACGTCGCCCGCCGTGGGGGCGATTTCCAGTCGTGCCGCGGAGAGCGCTCCCCCGATCGCCGCTTCAGAGGGCGCGGTCACGTGCTCGACCGCTTGCACGACCGTCACGATCTCGCCGCCGACACCCGCCTGCTGTACCACCGGCGTCGCCAACGCCGCCTCCTGGCCCTGGCGAGCGGCCTGGAAGCCCGGGTCGGCCCGCACCGCCTCTCCGAAATTCCGCGCGGCGGCGGCGTAGTCCCCCCGATCCATCGCGTCGAGAGCCCGGCTGTAGGCCAGGAACGCCGCGAGGCTCTTCGTGCCCTGCGCGAGGATACGCTGGCGCTCCGCCTCGGTCAGCCGGATGCCGAGCTGGTCGCTCAGGTTGAACACGAGCTGCTTCTCGAGGTCCAGCAGTCCCTTGAAGGGGCCCGTGACCCGGCCCACGGGGCGCACGATACCCGCGCCGCTCACCACCGTGGCCGAGAGCTGCACGGGCTGGTTCTTCGCGATGGTCCCCACCCCCTGCACCAGGCGCTCCGCCCGCAGCAGCCGGCCCAAGCGCGCCGCCGTGGCGGGGTCCACGCGCTGGCTCTCGACGAGCTTCAGCTCGTCAAGCACCGCGCCGATCTGCAGCCGCTCCAGCAGTCGCAGAGTTCGGATCAAGGCGAGGTCCGTCGTGAGCAGCTCGGCGAGACCGCGCGACAGCGGCTGGAAGCTCGAGTCGCCGGCGATCACGAGCGGCAGCACGGCGAGGGTCGCGGGCTCGGGCGGCTGCTGCGCCAGCTCCGTCTCGCGGGCCAGCGCCTGGCGCGCCGTTTGCTCTGCCCCGGCGCGCAGGGCAAGCTCCGCCCGCGCCCGCAGCGCCGCCACGCCCCGGGCGCCAGGATGCGCGGTCGCGAAGTCGCGATAGGTCGCGACGGCGAGATCGTAGCGGCCGGCCTGCCCCTGGCAGCCGCCGATGATGAGGGGCCCGAGGGCGTTGTCGGGCGCGAGCAGCTCGCCGGCCCGCGCGACGACTATAGCCGTGTCATACCGCTCGGCCGCGGCGAGCGCGGCCGCCAAGCGGAACCGGACGTCTGCGTTAGTGGGCTGTTGCTGCGTGCGGGCGATCAGCGCGGGGATGTCGGCGGGGCTGACGGCGGTCGGGCGGGGGGCGCGAGCACAGCCCCCGGCCACAGCCAGGAGCAGCAGCACCGACCGCCTGATGCGATGGGAGCGACGACCATCCAACTTTGGGGTCCCGCACGAAAGAAGTGAGGGGGACTAAGATGCCCCTGCCGGTTACCGGGCTTTTCTCTTCGTCGACCGCTTCGTCACCTTTGGTTTCTCCCCGCGCGTCGGCTTGCGCTTGCCTGTGAGCGCCGCGCTCACTTCGGCGAGGACCCGATCGCCCTCCTCCTGGCCGACGAGGCCGCGGCGCACGGCGTAGCGCAACAACTCCTCGGCATCCTCCGCGGCGAACTCACCGATCCCGGCCGCGGCACGAATCGCCTTGACCAGCGCATCCGCGACCGGACTCCGCAGCACGCTGGCGATGCCGGGAAGAGCCTCGAGCAGCGAAGAGAGCTGCGACCCGCCGAGCTCGGCTGGCATCGAACACGCTGCTCCGGCGCTGAAGGTCGCGGCAAGCTACAACCCCCCCTCCGGAGCGTCAAGGATTTTGGCGCCCGGCGCGGGCCCGCAGGGCTTCTCTGAGGGCGGCCGGCCGAGACCGGCGGGAGAGGACGAGCTCCGAATGGGAAAGCAGCTCACCCAGGACGGCACGCGTGCGAGGATCGAGGGGCATCTCGAAGTGTAGATCGAGCTGGTATTCGGCGCCGCCCGTGCCCAGGCCGGTGAGCGTAAACCCCTGGCGCTCGGGCCGCACGGCGTCGACTTCGACCACGGCGAGCGGCTGGAACTCCGACGGCTCCA
>WNEY01004389.1_pt1 | contig 10739 bp, 10 predicted proteins | sample 5400531 | NCBI WGS metagenome assembly WNEY01 (sample SAMN13153338, study PRJNA577476) | soil metagenome | isolation source: 200 cm saprolite under Douglas fir tree site 1 | place: USA:California | collected 2015-04-18
TAGCGGCTCACACGCCACTGGGTGTCGTTCACTCGGGAAGGCGAGCCGTCCGCCCGAAGCCAGGAGACGTTCTCCGTTCGCGCCACCTGTAGATCCCTCGCGGGAGGGATGGTGGCGCTGCGCACAAGGCGCAGGCGCTCGCCCATCTCCGTTCCGTCGGGGGTGGGCGTTTTCGTTATGCGCCGCTGGGCACAGCGGACCCACCTCGCGGCTCTTCTCGTGCTGGCCGTCGCGGCCTGCGCACGGCGAGAGCACGTCCCGGCCCGGGGCGGCATTGCCGTCACCGACGACGCGGGTCGTCAGGTGACGCTCGCCGCGCCCGGCCGACGCATCGTGTCGCTGCTTCCCTCGTTCACGGAGATCCTGTTTGCGATCGGCGCGGGCGACCGGCTCGTGGGTCGCACCACCTGGTGCGACTATCCGCCCGAGGCACTCGCCGTGCCGAGCGTCGGCGACGGTATGCCGCCGAGCGTCGAGGCGGTAGCAGCCCGGCGGCCGGATCTCGTCGTGCTCTACCGCTCCGGTCCGAACGTCACGGCCGCGGAGCAGCTCGAGCGGCTTGGCATCCGGACGGTTCTCTTTGATCTCAACCTGCTCGAGGAGCTGGGCCCGGTGGCGCGGCGGCTCGGCATACTAACGGGCCGCCGTGCCGCCGCGGATTCCCTGGCCCGCGTCATGGACAGCCTTGCAGCCCAGCCCCCAACCCCCAGCACCCAGTCTCTCGTTTTCATTGTCTGGGACAACCCACCGATCGTGATCGGCGCGGGGAGCTACCTCGACCGCCTCGCCGTGCTCGCGGGGGCGCGCAACGTCTTCCACGACATCGGCTCGCCGTCCGCCCAGGTCTCGATCGAGACGATCGCCGCACGGGACCCCGATTTCGTTGCCCTGCTGTCGGACAGTGCGGTGCCGCCCCGATATGCCGCGCGCCCTGAGTGGCGCGTGGTGCGCGCCGTGCGAACTGCCCGGTTCCTGTTTCTTCCGGGACAACTCTTCGGGCGACCCGGCCCGCGCGCCGCAGAGGCGATCCGCGAGCTGCGTCGGCGCCTCGAGGCCGCGCCGTGAGGTACCTGCTGCTCGGGGCCGCGGTCCTCACGACGCTCGCGGCGGCGCTGCTGCTCGGACCCGCGAACGTGCCACTCGGAGACCTGCTGGCCTCGCCCATCCTGTGGCAGCTCAGGTTGCCGCGTGCAGTGCTCGCGTTTCTCGTAGGCGGCGCCCTCGGCGTCTCGGGTGTCGCTCTCCAGGCGCTGGTCCGGAATCCGCTCGCCGACCCCTTCCTGCTCGGCCTCTCGGGTGGCGCCGGCCTCGGCGCGGTCGTGGCGATCGCCTTGCATCTCCCGGGTCCCTGGGCCCTCCCGCTCGCGGCGTTCGTCGGGGCAGTGAGCGCCATGGCGCTGGTATACCGACTCGGGCTGATGGGAAGCGCCGAGCTGGACCCGCGGATCCTGCTCCTGGGTGGTGTGGCCGTGGGTGCGTTCGCCGCGGCGATCACGACCGCGCTCGTCTCGCTCGCCGAAGCGACGGAGCTGCGCAACGCCTTCCTGTGGCTGTGGGGCGGATTCTCGGGTGCGTCGTGGACGACGGTGCTGGTGATTCTGGTGTACGCGCCGCTGCCGCTCGTCGTTCTCGTGGCGGCGGCGCGGCCGCTCGACTTGCTCGCCCTGGGCGAGGAGCCCGCGCAGTACCTCGGCGCGGACGTGCGGCGCCTCAAGCGAATCGTGTACCTGTCCGCGTCGCTCTTGACCGCCGCTGCGGTCGCCGTGGCGGGCGTGATCGGCTTTGTCGGGCTGATCGTGCCGCACGTCTGTCGCCTCCTCTGGGGGCGGCTGCATCGCACCCTGTTCCCGACCGCGTTCCTCGCTGGCGGGATCCTGTTGGCCGCGGCCGACACGCTGGCGCGCACCGTGGTGGCGCCGCGCGAGCTACCCGTGGGCATCGTGACCGCGCTTCTGGGCGTCCCCCTGTTCGCCTTCCTGCTCCGTCGATGGACCGTGAGCTGATCGTCGCCGTCAGCGACCTCACGTGCCGCTATGCGGGCGCCCCGCGCGACGCTCTCGTGGCCGTCTCGCTCGAGCTGCGGGCGGGCGAGTTTCACGCGCTGCTCGGACCCAACGGCAGCGGCAAGACCACGCTGCTGCGCGCGGCGCTTGGCCTCGTCCGACCGATTCAGGGACGGGCCGAGATCCTCGGTCGCCCGGCGAACCAATGGTCCCGCCGGGATCTGGCGCGCGTGGTGGGCGTGGTACCGCAGCGTGAGGAGAACCTGTTCCCGCAGCGGGTGCACGAGACGGTCCTCCTGGGCCGTTACCCGCACCTCTCGCTGTTCGGCGGCGTGCGCGCCCCGGATCGCGCCGCCGTCGAGCGGGCGCTGCTCGCGTGCGACGCGGTGGGCCTGGCCGACCGGTGGCTCTGGACGCTGTCCGGGGGCGAATACCAGCGGGTCCGGCTCGCGCGCGCTCTTGCTCAGGAACCCAAGCTGCTCGTGCTCGACGAGCCCACCGCGTCGCTCGACCTGCGACACGAGATGGAGCTGTTCGAGCTGGTGCGCGAGCTGGTGGACACCCAAGGGCTCGCCGCGCTCATGATCACCCACCACGTCAACCTGGCGGCGCGCTTTGCCGACCAGGTCTTGATCCTCGCCGAGGGCCGGGCCGTCGCGCGCGGCGCGCCCGCCGATGTGCTGACGCGAGAGACCGTGGAGCGTGTGTTTTCCTGGCCGGTCGCGATCGAGCCGTTCGACGGTCGCCCGCAGATGATCCCGCTGCGTCGACACCTGTCCTGATCCGGAGTCCGATATGCGCCATACGCTACTGCTGCGTGTGAGTCTGCTTGCTTCGCTCGCTACGTCGGGAGGTCTCGCGGCCCAGGGGCCCGACACGGTCATGCTGAACCCGGTAGTCGTGACGGCCACTCGGTTCCCACGGTCGGCCGCCGGCGTGCCCGCTGCGGTCACCGTGCTGCGCGGGGTGGACCTCCGCGCGCAGGGGATCCACACCGTGTTCGAGGCGCTGCGGGATGTCCCGGGGGCGGCGGTCGTGCAAACCGGCTCCTTCGGCGGCCAGACGTCCCTCTTCCTGCGGGGCGGGCAGAGCAACTACGTCAAAGTCTTGGTTGACGGCGTCCCGGTGAACCAACCCGGCGGTTCATTCGATTTCGCGAACCTGACGACCGACAACGTCGAGCGGATCGAAGTGGTGCGCGGCCCGGCCAGTGTGCTGTACGGTTCCGATGCGGTCACCGGTGTCGTCCAGATCTTCACACGGCGCGGAACGGGCGCCAGCCGCGCCGAGGCGAGCGTGCGGGGCGGCACGTACGGGACGCTTGCGTGGGACGCCGAAACCTCCGGCGGTACTCAAGTGGCGAGTTACTCCATCTCGCTATCGCGCTTCGCGAGCGACGGGATGTATGCATTCAACAATCAGTATCACAACACGGTGTTCTCGGGTCTAGCGCGGGTTGCGCCGGATGACCGGACTGACGCGACGCTCACACTCCGATATGGCGACAACGCGTTTCACTTTCCGACCAACGGCGCGGGAGTGCCCTTCGACCACAACCAGTTCGGCTACGGGAGCGGACCCACCCTGGGGCTCGACCTGGGGCACTACTTCACCCGGCGGTTCGAGGCGCGCTTGCTCCTCGCCACCAACGAGTCCAATGGCGGGTTCGACAACAGGCCCGACAGTACGGCGGATCGCTCCCGATTTCAGAATCTCGACGACTTGCGGCGCTCCAGCGCCGACCTTCGCGGGAATCTGTACTTGGCTTCGGGCCCCGTCGTGACGGTGGGGACGGCGGTCGAGCAGGAGCATGAGCGCAGCTTTAACGTGTGCCAGTCGTCATTCGGCGACTGCAGCACCCTCCCGATCGACTCGGCGCGCTGGAACGCCGCCGTCTATGCGCAGGCCGTGACGGACGCCGGCGGCCGCATCGTCCTGACGACGGGCGTGCGAGTGGAAGACAACCAACGTTTCGGCACCTATGTCACCTTCCGTCTGGGCGCGGTGTATCGGCTCGCGGGTGGGACGCGCGTGCGGGCGACCATCGGCACCGGCTTCCGCGAGCCAAGTTTCTTTGAGAACTACTCGACCGGTTTCACGGTCGGCAACCCCGATCTGCAACCCGAGCACTCCCGCAGCTGGGAGGTGGGCCTGGAGCAGTCGCTGGCCCGGGACCGGGCGAGCCTCTCGGCGACGTTCTTCGATCAGCGCTTTGTCGATATGATCGACTACGACCCGAGCGCCGCGCCAGGCGCGCCGAATTACCATAACGTGGCGGCCGCCGACGCGAACGGCGTCGAGTTGGGCATGCGCCTTGCCCCGGCAGGACCAGCCTCCGTGGCGGCGAGCTATACCTACCTCAGGACTGAGATCACGAACCCGGGCTTCGATCCGTCGTCCGGCGCGTTGCTCGCGGCTGGGGCGCCGCTCACGCGCCGGCCCCGGCACTCGGCGCGGCTCGACGCCCGCTGTCGCCTGGCCGAGCGCGGGACCATGTCGCTGGCCGTCACGTACGTCGGCGACCGACAGGATCAGGATTTCTCCACGTTCCCGTTTCCGCGCGTGACACTCGCCCCGTACACGCGCCTCGATCTCGCCGCCCAGCTCGACCTGCTGCGGCCGCGCGGCCGCACACCCGGTTTCGCCGTTTCAGGGCGTGTCGAGAACCTGCTCGACCACGGCTATGAGGAAGTGAAGAACTTCCCCGCCCGCGGTCGCACTCTGCTCGTGGGCGGGCGTCTCGGCTGGGGACCGTGAGCGCGACCCGCATCGTCTCCCTGCTTCCGAGTGCGACTGAGATCGTCTACGCACTCGGGCTCGGGGACCGTCTGATGGGCGTGTCGCACAGCTGCGACCATCCGTCGGCTGTGCGTGCGAAGCCGCGCCTCACCCGGCCGCGTTTCCTGCTCGACGGGCTCTCGAGCGGCGAGATCGATGCCGCCGTGCGGCAGGCACTCCGCGAGTTCGGCAGCGTCTACGAGGTCGATAGCGAGCGGCTGGCCGCCGTCGGGCCCGATCTGCTCCTCACCCAAGGTGTGTGCGAGGTGTGCGCGGTGCCGACGCGTGACGCGGAGGCGGCTGCCCTGGGCCTCGCCTCCTGCCCGGAGGTCCTCGCGTTGGACGCCCACGACGTCGCCGGCGTGCTCGGGACGATTCGCCTGGTGGGGCGAGCCGCGGGCGCGTCGGAGCGCGCGGAGCAGTGTGTGCGCGAAATCGAGCGGCGCATCACGTCCGTGCGTGCTCGCGTCGCAGGCCGGCCCGCGCCGCGCGTCCTGGCACTCGAGTGGCTCGAGCCGCCGTTCGTGCCGGGGCACTGGGTGCCGGAGATGGTCGCGTTGGCCGGCGGGAACCTGCTCCGCGGGGTCGCGGGGCGACCCTCGTTCGCCGTGCAGTGGGAGGACCTGGCGGGCCTCGACCCGGACGTCCTGCTCGTGATGCCGTGCGGCTTCGACCTCGCCACGGCGCGCGCCGACGCCGAGTGCTACCGCGCGTCGCTCTGTGCCGTCGCGCCACGGGCCATTCGCTCCGCGCGCGCCTACGCCGTCGACGCCACGGCGCACTTCAGCCGTCCCGGGCCACGCCTCGCGGCCGGCGTGGAGCTGCTCGCCGGGCTCCTCCACCCTGATGTCTTCTCCGCGGTCTCACTCGAGGGGCGGGCGCATCGGTTCGGCGGCTGATGTGCCCCAGGACGTCCTCGTCGCGTGGAGCGGCGGTAAGGACAGCGCGCTCGCGTTGCGAGCGGTCAGGGGCGACGCGCGCTACCGAGTGGCGACGCTCCTCACCACCGTGACGGCCGAGTACGACCGGATCAGCATGCACGGGGTCCGCCGTACGCTGCTCCGCCGGCAAGCCGAGTCCCTCGGGCTGCCGCTGGAAGAGGTTCTGATCTCCCCGGGCGCCTCGAACCACGAGTACGAAACGAACATGAGCGCCGCCCTTGCGGCGGTCCGGACCCGGATCTCGGGGCTCAACACCGTGGTCTTTGGAGACTTGTTTCTCGCGGACATTCGCGCCTACCGGGAGCGGATGCTGGCGCGGATCGGCATGCGGGGCCTCTTTCCGCTCTGGTTGCGCGATACCCGAGCACTGGCCCACGACTTCGTCCGGCTGGGGTACCACGCCGTGCTCGTGTGCGTGGACGCCGCACAGCTCGCCGGCGAGTTCGCAGGCCGGGAGTTCGACGCCGAGCTGCTGCGCGACCTTCCACGAGAGGTGGATCCCTGCGGAGAGAACGGTGAATTCCACACCTTCGTGTACGCGGGGCCGGGGCTGCGGCAGCCCGTGCCCCACGAGCGGGGCCCGGTCGTGGTTCGGGACGGCCGCTTCGTATATTGTGATCTCATGGAGACTACTTCTCAGTGAGGCGACTCCTCTTCCTGGCGCTCGGCCTCGCGACCGGCTGCAGCGACGCGCTGGAGCAGACGAGCTCGGCGGGGCAGGTGATCGGCGTGGTCAATGTGTTCGACCTGTCGCTTGTTTCGGCCACCGATTTCAGCGTGACGACACGGTCTTGGCCAGGCACTACCGCGAACCCTACTACCATCGCCGGGCGAGGCCGGGCGTTCGTCGTCACCCTCGAGCAGGCCAACGCGGTGGGCGTGAGCCTCCTGGTTACATGCCCCCCCGATCCCGTCGCGCTGTGCGGCCGGCGAGATTACGTGCTGCCCCTCCGTGCTGGATCGGGACCCGACGGTGTCGCCATCCAGGACGACTCGATCGCGTGGATCGCCAATCGCGCCCTCAACACCGTTACCCGGCTCAACTACTTCACTGGCGACACGACGAGCGTTGCGGTCGGCGTCTTCCCACGAGCGGTCGCGTTAGTCGGCACCCGCGTGTTCGTCGTCAACAGCAATCTCGTGGGTGGTGTCCCGGCCGGGCCGAGCTGGCTTACGTCATTCGAGTGTTGTGGGGTCAGGACCCCGGATTCGATTCCACTCACCGGGTTGGCCGCCCGCTTCGCCGCCGTGGGGGACGACAGCTTGCTATACGTGGTTGCCGCCGGCAGGTCTGGAACAGCGGATGGCAAGCTCTCCATCGTCGATCCCAAGCGCCGCGCCGAGGTCGCCGTCCTCAACGGGCTGGGTGAGTCACCGGGGGCGGTGGTGTTTCATCCCACTGGGAGCCGTCTGCTGATCGCGTCGGCCAGGGAGGGCATCCTCGAGGTAAACACGTCCATCCGCGCCGTGACGCGCGCGCCTGGCAACGGCATCAATCCAGGTGGCAGCGGCATCAACGGTCTCGCGATCGACCTCCGCGGCCGCGTGTACGCGGTCGGGCCCGGTGGATGCAACGGGCCCGGCACGGTGCATGTTCTGACAGCGCCGCCCGATTACCGCGAGATCCACACCGTGACGGTCGGGATCTGTCCGACCACCGCCGCGGTGGCCGCGATGCCGTAGCCATGTCCCTCGTCACCACCCCCGCCGTCGTTCTTCAGACGTATCGCTACAGCGAGACGTCCAAGATCGTGCGGCTCGCCACGCGGGACCTGGGAGTCCAAAGTGCCATCGCCAAGGGTGTGCTGCGCCCGAAGAGCCGGTTCGGGGCGGGACTCGAGCTCTTGAGCGAGGGCGTGGCCCAGCTCTACTTCCGCGAGGCGCGCGAACTGCACACCCTCGGCGCCTTCGATCTCGTGAACCTGCGGCGCGACCTGGCCGGTGACGTCGGCCGGTTCGCGGGCGCCGCCGCGCTCGCCGAGGTGATGCTCAAGATGGCGCCCCCGGCACCGCTCCCGGTGGCCTACGACACGCTCATTGCGGCGCTCGATGTCCTCGAAGCCGCGTCCCCCGAACGAGTGGACGCTACCGCCACGCGGGCGATGTGGCGGCTCGTCGCGGTGCTGGGCTTCGAGCCGTCGCTTACGGCATGCGTGCGAGACGGCGCAGCGATCGAGCCGGGCGAGGCGCCGGTGTTGTTCAGCGTGGCCGATGGCGGCGTGTGTTGCCCGAGCTGCCTGCAGGCGCCCTCCCCCCGCCAGCCGCCCAGCCGGCTGCCGCCCCAGGCGTACCGCGATCTGCTGGCCCTGAACGACCCCCGGGTGGAGCTCCCTACGCTCGATCCGCCCCATGCCGCGGCTCACCGCCGCCTCGTCGCCCGATTTGTCCGCTACCACCTCGCCGAGGCCGGCTCACTTTCCGCCCTGGACTTCTGGGAGCGTCGCGCGTGGGTACCCCCCCCGGCCACTCGCACTCCGATCCCCTCCGCCGCTTCGTAATCGGCACCGCGGGTCACATCGACCACGGCAAGACGGCCCTGGTGAAGGCCCTCACCGGCGTCGATACCGACCGCTGGGAGGAAGAGAAGCGGCGCGGCATCACCATCGACCTCGGATTCGCGCCCCTCCCGCTGGACGACTCTATCCAGGCGAGCGTGGTCGACGTCCCCGGGCATGAAGGGTTCGTGCGCAACATGCTGGCGGGCGCGACCGGCATCGACGTCGCCCTGCTCGTGATCGCGGCCGACGAGGGAATCATGCCGCAGACGGAGGAGCACCTGGCGATCGTGGAGCTGCTCGGCGTGCGCCGGGGCATCCCCGTGATCACCAAGCGCGACCTGGTCGACGCGGAGTGGCTCGACCTGGTGCAGACCGAGGTGAGCGCCCGCCTGGGGGCGAGCCGCGTGCGTTGGGAGGCCGCGGTCGCCACGTCGGTTATGACGGGGCAGGGTCTGGATGATCTGCGCGATGCCCTGCGGCGCGTCGCGAGGGACCTGGTCGAGCGTCCTGCCGACGACCTGTTTCGGCTGCCGATCGATCGGGTGTTCGCGGTGGCCGGCGCGGGAACCGTGGTAACCGGCTCGACCTGGAGCGGCAGTGTCGCGATCGGCGAGGCCGTCCAGCTCCTTCCGCTGGGGCGCGAGGCGCGCGTCCGGTCCATCGAGGTCCACGGACAGAAGGCCGAACGGGCGGTGCCGGGGCGCCGCACGGCGCTGGCCCTCGTGGGGGTGGACAAGAGCGAGTTGGCACGTGGCCACGTCGCCGTCACGGGGTCCGGCTGGCGGGCCACCACGCTCATCGATGTGGCCGCGGAGCTCCTTCCCACGGCCCGCAAGCCGGTCACATCCCGCACCCGCGTGCGTGTGCATCTCGGCACGGCCGAGGTCCTGGCCCGCGCGGCGCAAACGCCCGCGATCGCCCCCGGGGAGCGGGGCGTCGCGCGCCTCGTGCTCGAGACTCCTGTGGTGGCGCGCGGCGGAGACCGGTTCGTGTTGCGGTCGTTCTCGCCGGTCACCACCATCGGTGGAGGGGTCGTGCTCGACCCGTTCGCGCCGCCGCGCACGCGCCTGCGGCGGCGCCGCCTGGCTGTCGAGCAGGGCCCGGCGGCGCGGCTCGGGGTCCTCGCCGTCGAGGCGGGGCTGATGGGGCTCGCCACCGACAGCCTTGCCGTGCGGCTGGGGGTGTCGCCGGCCCGTGTGACGGCAGTCATCGCGGAGGCGAGGGAGACGGTGCTAACATCGGCGGAGACCGTGGTTGACCGGCAGGCGGTGGTGGCCGAAGCAACCCGGCTGGCGGAGGTGGTCCGGCGTTACCACGAGGAGCATCCGCTCGATCCAGGGATGTCGCTGCAAGCCCTCCGGGCAGCGGTGGTGACGCCGGCGCCTCCGTCCGCCGTGACGGATGCGGTGCTGGAGTTCGCGGTCAAGAGCGGTACGCTCGAGGTGACGGGCAGCGTGGCCCGCCAGCCGCGCTGGCGGCCGGCGCTCGATGCCCGGGCCAGCGACGCCAGCGAAAAGCTCGCACGGCGCCTCGCGGATGCTCGCTGGCAGGTACCCACGGTGGCCGAGCTCGAGCGTGAGTTTCCCGGCTCTCCCGTGCGCGCGCTCCTGTCACACTTTGCCCGCAACGGCACCGCGGAGCCGATCGACGCCGAGCGCTACGCGGCCAAGGGTGCGCTGGCCGAGTTCCGCGCCGCCCTCGAGGCCGCGCTCGTCGAACTCGGCTCGGCCACCCCGGCGGTGTTGCGGGACCGCCTCGGGCTCACGCGCAAGTACTTGATCCCACTGCTCGAATGGGCGGATCGGCGCGGGGTGACGCGCCGGGCGGGTGATGCCCGGGTGCTGGCGAGGTTGACAGCCGGGAAAGACGGCTCGTAGGTTTGGATCAGCGCCCTGGAAGCACGAGTATCACTCAGCACAAGGAGAGCCGTCCCAAGGTCACGTCTCGTTCGCAATGAGGAGCGGTGCATGAAGCAGTACGCCTGGGCAATGCTGGGGCTCGGGCTTTGGGTAGCGGGGGTGGAAGGGGGAACGCGGTGGGTATCGGGCCAGACCCCGCCTCCCACGATCGGGCCACAGCAAAATCGCTTTAACCCGGCGACCACGATCCCGTTCAAGGTCAGCGGGGAGTTGTTCCTGAAGGGTCACCGGCCGGTGGTGTCCCTGCGGATCTACAACGTGCTCGCGCAGCTCGTGGCGATCCCGATTCTCCGGGGCACGGGCAAGGCACTCGATAGCCTTGCGCTCAGCTGCCCCACCACCATGGGCTGTGCGTATAGCGCGTACTGGGACGGTTACGTCGGCAATACGGGGAAGCAGGCGATGTCCGGCGTGTACATCTACCAGCTCGTCATTGACGGCAAGAGAGTCACTAGAAAAATAGTCGTCAAGTAACGAATAAAGACGTAACACAAAGACGTGGCACAGAGGCGTACCACGAGGGCGTCTAGACGGCTTCGTGCTACGCCTTCGTGCTACGTTTCCATGCTACGGTTCTGTGCTACGTTTCTTTTCTTTTGT
>WNEY01007070.1_pt1 | contig 10739 bp, 13 predicted proteins | sample 5400531 | NCBI WGS metagenome assembly WNEY01 (sample SAMN13153338, study PRJNA577476) | soil metagenome | isolation source: 200 cm saprolite under Douglas fir tree site 1 | place: USA:California | collected 2015-04-18
CGCTTCGCCGGGTCCTTCTCCAGCGAGCGCATGATGATCTTGTCCACGTTCTCTGGCAGGTGGATTCCGTACGCCTCGGCCGGCGTCGGCTGGTCCACCGCGTGCGCGCGGACGAAGTCGATGGGCGTCTTGCCCTTGATGGGCAGATTGCCGGTGAGCATCTCGTAGAGCACGATGCCCGCCGCGTAGAGATCGCTGCGGCCGTCCACCTCCAGGCCGCGCGCCTGCTCCGGCGAGTAGTACGAGGGCGTGCCCACCACCATGCCGGTGCCGGTGAGGCGCTCGTCCTCTTTCTCCTGCTCGGCGTGCATCACCTTGGCGATGCCCACGTCGACGATCTTGACCCACTCCTCGCCGCCCTTCTTGCCGAGGAGGATGTTGGCCGGCTTGAGGTCGCGGTGGACGATGCCGTGGCTGTGCGCCTCGGAGAGGGCGTCCAGCACCTGGGAGGTGATCTGCAGGGAGCGCTTCAGGTCCAATTTCCCGCCCCAGGCGGTCAACTCCTGCGCCAGCGTCTTGTCGCCGCCGAACTCCATCACCAGGAAGAGCAGCCCGGAGGGAAGCTGGCCGAAGTTGAAGATCTTCACCAGATGGTGATGGTCCAGAGCGGCCAGGACCTTGGCCTCGCGATGGAACCGCGCCACGAAAGTGGGATTGCTGGCCAGCTGGGGATGGACGACCTTGATGACCGCCTTGCGCTCGAGGCCGATCTGCTCGGCGAGAAAGACCGCGCCGAACCCGCCCTCGCCCAGCTTCTTGTCGACGCGGAACTGGCCGAGGAGCACGGTGCCGGGGGCAATCTGGTTCTCGGTGGAGAGCGCCACCGGAGCCTGCATCTTGCCGAGGGCGGGCGTGCGAGAGCCGGGCCGCGGCGTCGTGGTGGGGCCGCTCCTTTTGACCGAGCCCTGCGGGCCGGAGACGGCTCTCTTCGGCGGCGCGCCCGGAGTGACCCGGCCGCGCACGCTCATCGACTCGAGCGAGGGCGAGAGCCCGATGGCCCCGCCCGGCCTCGCCTGCTGCGCCGGGAGCTCGCTCCCCGCCTCGTCGTCGTCGCGGTAAACGGAGGCCGCGAGGTGCTCCGAGGTGCACTTGGGGCAGATGGGATCGCCGCCCTCGAATTCATCGTTGCAGAGGAGACAATTCTTCATCGGCGTGTGCGAATTCTAGCACGCGGACGCATCGCGCTAGAAATTCCAATCTTTGAGCAAATTCGCGATCTACCGCGCCCACATGACACCACAAGGCCTTGACCCCCGCCGCCATGGGAGGTACGCGACAGTCCGGGGGTCTCTCCGTGAACCGTTTCGCTTTGCTCGCCGCCCTCCTCTGCTCCGCGCCCGCCTTCGCCGCCCCGCCCAAGTTCGAGCACACGCCGCCGGCGGAGGTCACGGCGGGCCAGGACGTGACCATCAAGGCAGTCATCAAGGCGAGCGGGGGCGTGTTCGATCCGTACCTCTGGTACCGGAAAGTGGGCGACAAGAACTTCAAGAAGATCTCGCTCAAGCCGGGCTCCAGGAACGTGTACAGCGCGACCATCCCCGGGTCGGAGGTCACCGCCGACCTCGAGTACTACTTGCAGGCGTTCGACCAGGCGGATCTGGCCGAGGGGTTCTGGGCGAGCAAGAAGAACCCCAACCACCTGGGCGTGAAGGCGGCCGCGCCCAAGGTGGGGACTCTCTCGGTGCGCTCGGATCCCGACGGCGCCACCGTGGATGTGGACGGCAAGGTGGTGGGCACGAGCCCGTGGGCGGGGCCTTTGCCGGCGGGCCCGCACACGCTCACCGTCACCCGCGAGGGGTACGATCCGCTCAAGCTCACCTTCACCATGACGCCCGGCGTGGACATGGCGCTGCCGGCGCCCTTGCACAAATCGGCGCCCACCGGGCCCGGGAAGCTGAGCGTCGATACCCGGCCGATGGGGGCGCGGCTGCTCATCGACGAGCAGGGACAGGGCCGCGCGTGGAGATCGCCTCCGGCAAGACCGAGAGCACCACGCTCACTCTGGCGCCGGCCGATCTCGCCGCGGCGCGCGCGCGCCTGGAGAAGTCGCACCAGTCCGCGCCCAAGGACGCGGACATCTCCTTGAACCTCGCCCAGGTATGCGATGCGATGAAGGAGTACCCCTGCGCAGTCGAGGCATACGAGTCGTTTCTCTCCAATGCCCCCGGCAGCTCGTACCAGACCGACCTCCGCGGGCGGCTGTCGGAGGTGCGCGCGGAGATCATGAAGGCCGAGCGCGCCAGCCAGGGCGTGGATTTCGTGGCCGAGGGCGGGGAGCAGTACACGGTGGAGGTGCGCTCGGCCGACGGAGTCGCGCGCTGCGATCAGCCGGTGCAGGCGGGGCGGAGCTGCAGGCTCTACGTGCCGGCCGGGAACGCGACGGTCACCGTCGGCGGCGCCGCCAGCCTGAAGCGCGATCTGGTCGTACCCAGGGGCCGGTCCGAGGCGCACATCTCCAGAGGGGCGAGCGCGTTGCCGGTCGTGGCCGGGGCGCTCTTCATCGGAGCGGGGCTCGGGTCGTACTTCTTTTTCGACTCGCAGCGGACGGTGGCCGATCCGTTCACGCAGCAGAAGGAGTCGATCTCGCCGGTCGCGTATGCGACGGCGGGGGGCGGCGTCGTCCTCGGGGTGATCCTGCTCATCTACGGCCTGTCGTCGAGCGACTCGATCGATCTGCAGTCCACGGCGCCGCCGGCGGGGGCGAAGAAGACGCCGGTGAAGATGCAGATTGGGGCGGTGCCGGCGGCAGGGGGCATGGCGGGAGTGGCGACGCTGAGGTTCTAGAGCAACGTGCCGCGCAGGATTGCACTCGCAGTCGTAAAGTAGATGATCAGCCCGGTCACGTCGACGAGCGTGGCGACGAACGGCGCGCTCGCGCTCGCGGGATCGAACCCGAGCCGGCGCAGGATGAAGGGCAAGAGCGATCCCGCGAACGTCCCGAACGTCACCACGCCGATCAGCGACAGCGCCACCGTGAGCCCGACCAGCAGGTAGTGCTGGCCGTAGGTCTTGAAGAAGAGCTGCCAGAGCAGGATGCGGGTGAGGCCGATCGAGCCGAGGATCGATCCCAGCGCCAGCCCCGCGAGCAGCTCCCGCCGGATGACCCGGAACCAGTCGCGCAGCCGCACTTCGCCCAGCGCCATGGCGCGGATCACCAGCGAGGTCGCCTGCGACCCGGAGTTGCCGCCGCTGGAGATGATCAGCGGCACGAAGAGCGCCAGCACCACCGCCCGGTCGATCTCCTTCTCGAAGACCCCCATCGCCGTCGCGGTGAGCATCTCGCCGAGGAAGAGCGCGGCCAGCCACCCCGCGCGCTTCTTGATCATCCGGTTCAGGGCGATGGTCAGGTACGGCTCGCCCAAGGACTCGCTGCCGCCCAGCTTCTGGATGTCCTCGGTCGCTTCCTGGCTCACCACTTCGACGATGTCATCGAGGGTGACGATGCCCTTCATCCGGCCGGAAGAATCGACGACCGGCACCGCCATCAGGCCCGTCGCGCGAAAGACCCGGCTGACCGCCTCCTGGTCCATGGTGTCGTTCACGGTGCGCACCTCGGTGTGCATCACCTCGCGCACTCGCTGGTCGCCGCGCGCGGAGAGCAGCTCGCGGAACGAGACCACGCCCTGCAGCCGCTGATCCGCGTCGAGGACGTAGGCGTAGTAGGGCATCTCCACTGACTCGCGCGTCTGCCGGCGCAGGTAGGTCACCGCCTCGTCCACCGACATCTCCGCGCGCAGCCGCGCGAAGCGCGGGCTCATCAGCCCGCCCGCCTGGTCCTCCTTGTAGGCGAGGAGCGCCTGCACTTCACGGCGGGTCTGGTCGTCGAGGAGGCCGAGCAGCCGCTCGCGCTCCTGCGGCAGGTCCTGGATGAGGTCGGCCGCGTCGTCGGGCGCGAGCGAGCGGATCCACGAGCGCTGCTCGCTCTGCGGCAGCGCGAGGAAGAGCTGGCCCTGCTCGCGCGGGCTGAGCGAGAAGAAGAGATCTTCGGCGGTGTGGCGCGGCAGGAGCCGCAGGCCTTCGGCGCGCTCGGCGGTGGAGAGCGCGGGCCAGGCCTCGCGCAGATCCGCCTCGTTGAGCGCCTCGTCCGGGCTCATGCCTTGAGGGCGGGCTCGCGGAACTCTTCGGCAGCGCGGAAGTCGCCTTCCTCGAGATCGCGCATCGGCTTGCCGCTCTCACTGCGCACGCGCTTGAAGACCTCGATCACTTGGAGTTTGTGCGGGCGCGAGTTGCTCAAAGGGCACGCCTCGTAGGACTTCATCTCCTCGTCGCAGTAACCCATCCGCTTCTCGCCGCACTTGGGCTGCATGTAGCGAGCCAGCTCCGGCACCCGCTTCATCAACTCCGTGCGCATCCGCGCCACCATCTGCCGGATCTCCCACTGCGCGCGGGTGCAGAGGCGCAGGTCGCCGATGTGGAGCAGCTCGGCGAAGTTGACCATGATCTGGAAATTGGTGGGCGCGGCGTTGGGCAGGACGAAGCGCGCGTCCTCGGCGGGAATCCCGGCGGCCACGGCTTCGCGATAGACGCGGGTGATCTCGGTCATCAGCGCCTCGAACTCGGCGGCGCGGCCGGCGTCCTTCCAGCTCTCCGGCATCACGAACTCGAGGCGCTCCTCGTTCTTGCCAGTGAAGCGTACGTAGCGCTGCGACTGCTGCTCGAAGGAGATGCCGATCCGGTGCCGCACGAACTGGTGCGAGAGCGCCCGCGACACCCCGCTGATGCCGAACCAGAACACCACCTGCTCCAGCGGCGAGACGTGCCCGGTCTTGAGGCGATCCTCGACGAACTGGACGATCTTCTCCCGCGTCACCGTGCCGGAGGCGATGTCCTCCCACACTTCCCGCGGCGTCTTGGGCGTGTAGCAGGTGCGGTAAGCGCCGTAGAGCTTGACCAGGGGATCGTTCGCCATGTCGATGAGGACCACGTCCATGCATTGCCTTGTACACCGACTTCCGCCCGCGAGGCTCGTGTGAAATCGGGCCGGCGACCTGCAGCGTTACGAGGGAACCTGATACGTTCCCTTGGTGCTCGCCCGTGCCACTCCTTATCTCCTGGTCGCGCTAGGCGGCGCCCTGGGCGCGGTGGCGCGATTCGCGGTGGCCACGGGATTCGCCCGCCGCTTCGGCTCGGGCTGGCCCTGGGGCACGCTGTTCATCAACGTCACCGGGAGCTTCGTCATCGCCGTGCTGGCGGCGCGGCTCACCAGCGCGAACCTGCGCTACCTGTTGCCCATCGGCTTCGTCGGCGCCTACACGACCTTCTCGACGTACGAATTCGAGACCCTGCGCCTCTTCCAATTGGGTCAGGCGCCGGGGGCGCTGGTCTACGTCGCCGCTTCCAACCTGCTCGGCTTCGGCGCCGTGCTCCTCGGCGCCTGGGTCGCGCGATGAAGCGCGTGGTCATCTATCTGAGCGAGAGCCAGCGTCATGGGCTGAAGCCGCTCTGGCGGGCGGTGCTCGACGCTCTCCACAGGCACGGCCTCGCCGGCGCCACGGCCACCAAGGGCATGGTCGGCTTCGGCCACACCGGCAAGCTGCACGAGGACCTCACGCCCGACGCCATGCCCGACCTGCCGGTGACCATCGAGGCCATCGACGAGGACGCGGCCATCGACCGCGTCCTGCCCGACCTCGACGCCCTCGTGGAGAACGGTCTCGTCGCCGTTCACGAAGTGCAGGTCATCAAGTCGCGCAAGCACAAGGCAAAGGAGCCGGCCGTGGTGCATCACCAGAAGCTGACCGGCAAGGCGAAGATGCTGCGCATCCACATCGGCGCCAACGACACCTGGGAGGGCGAGCCGCTCTACGACGCGCTCATCAAGCGCTTCCACCAGCTCGATCTCGCCGGCGCCACGGTGTATCGCGGCATCGAGGGCTACGGCGCCACCGGCCGCATCCACCGGCGCGCGGTCTGGCGCTCGAAGGACGAGCCGATCACCGTGGTCATCGTGGACACGGCGGAAAAGATCGAAAAGGCGATGCCCTGGCTCGACCAGATGGTGCGCAGCGGCCTCGTCGCCATGTCGGACGTAGATGTCATCATCTACCGCGAGGAGAATTAACGCTTTCGCCGCCCCGTGTGTCTTCGTGTCATGGAGCGGCCTCGCGGCATCATCCTCACGGCCATTGCGGTGACCTTCCTCGGGGTGCTGCCCCCGGCGGTGGCGGTGGTTCGCATGTCGAGGCGGTTCGAGCAGCACCTGCCGCGAAAGACGGCCAGCGAGCGCCGGCAGGATCGCGGCGAGGACGGAAGCCGCGTTTGCGGGAACGCTGACGCCGGGGTAAGCCTCCTGCCCTGATGCCGTTGACGCCCTTCCTGCGCGCGGTGCGGCGCATCGTGCGCGGGATTCCCCGGGGTATCACTCTCCCCTACGGCGAGGTGGCCCTGCGGGCCGGCAAGCCCGGCGCGGCGCGCGCGGTAGTGGCGGCGCTGCACCGGCTCGACGACGTTCCCTGGTGGCGCGTCGCCCGCTACGACGGATCGCTCGCGCCGCAAGTCGCGCGCCAGCAGGCCCAGCTCTTGCGCTCGGAGGGATGGATACCGGCGCGCAGGCGAAAGCGCGGCTAGCTGGGGCGCCGCAGGCTATGCTCTGAACAGCGTGACGCTCTTCGTCGTCAGCGACCTGCACCTGGGCGAGAGCACGCTCGCCACCATGTTCCGCGACCAGGAGCAGGGGCAGAAGTTCGCCGGCCTGTGCGCAGAGGTGGAAAAGAGCCCCGACGCGGAGCTGGTCCTGCTCGGCGACATCTTCGATCTCACCGCCGCGCGCCCGCCGGCGAAAGGCCTGGCCGACTTCTGCCGCGCGCTGCAAGTGCCGCTCGAGGAGCAGCCCTCGAGGCAGCTCCCCGCCATCATGAGCGCCATCCGCGAGTGCAATCCCCTGGCGCTCGATGCGCTGGAGGCGCTCTCCGCCAAGGTCAAGGTGACGTTCGTGCCCGGGAACCACGACCGCCACCTGGGCGAGGCGGGCGGCCGCGAGGCGCTCGACGCGGCCGGGCTTCCCAAGGTGCAGATCGAGAACGGCGCGGTCCGGCGCGTGCTCGACAAGATCGTCGTCCTGCAGCACGGCCACGCCTGGGACCCGTCCAACGCCACCCCCGGCGGCGGCGGGGAGACGATGACCGCCGTGCTGCACCACGCGGTGGTCCCGTTCCTGCGGCACCTCGCGCCGCGCAGCAACGTGCGCATCGATCCCGATCGGGTGGTCGCGCTGCGCCCCGAGGAGCGCGTCGTGCCCGTCCTCGAGCGCTGGCTCAAGCCGGGCATGTTCGAGACCTTCATCGACTCCTTCCTCGAATTGCTGGTCGAGAACGGCTACCTCTCCCGCGCGGCGTCGTGGCTGACCACGCCGGCCGTCATCCGCTCGCGGCTCAAGGACGACGACGACCTCTGGGAGCGCTCCGGCCGCACCGCCATCTCGGCGCTGGAGGGATCGAAGCCTCTGCCCGGCAAGCCGCCGCCGCCCGACGTGCTGGTCCTCGGCCACACCCACGTCATCGACTGGGCAGCGACCGAGGGCCGCCCGGGCGTGCAGCGGCTCTACGTCAACCTCGGCACCTGGTCCGCCCGCGCTTCCGACGCGGCGGGGCCGATGGACGCCGCCATGCCCACGCTGCGCATCGAAGCCGACTCCCGCCGGCTGATCGCGCAGCTCTTCGACCTGTCGGCGAAATGGCGCATCCTGCAGCGATTCGAGGTGACCCGATGAGCGACAAGACGCCTGCTGCCTCGCGCGTGGTGATGACCGAGAGCGTGCTGCCGGGCGACGGAAATCCGCTCGGGACGGCGTTCGGCGGGCGGATCGCGCAGTGGATCGACATCGCCGGGGCCATCGCCTGCCAGCGCCACTGCCGGAGGCGGGTGGTGACGGCGTCGATGGACGACCTGCATTTCGTTCTGCCCATCAAGGTCGGGATGATCGTCGAGCTGCGCGCGCAGGTGAACGCCGTCTTCCGCACCTCGATGGAAGCCGGCGTGCGCGTCGAGAGCGAGAACCCGACCACCGGCGAGCGCGCGCACGCCTGCACCGCGTACTTGACCTTCGTGGCGCAGGATTCCGACGGCAGGCCGATCGAGGTGCCACCGCTCGAGCTTCAGACCGACGACGACCGCCGCCGCTCGCAGGACGCCGCCAAGCGGCGCGCGCACCGGCTGACGCGGCGGCGGTTGCGCAAGCAGCGTCTGCTCGAAGAGCAGAAGCGGGAGCGCAAGGATTGAAGCGCGCCGCGGCGTTCCTGCTCGCGGTCGCCCTGGCCCAGCCTGCCCTGGCGGCGCGCCCGCGGCATCGCCGTCCGCCTTTGCCACCCGCGGTGCGGCCCGAGGACGATCGCCGCCTGAAAGGCGAGGCGAAGGCGTTCGCCAAGGCGCGGGTCTCGTTCAGCGCGCCGCAGGATCTGGCGCAACTGGAGGCGGACGCGCCGGTGAAGATCGGCCTTCAGATCTCCGGCTACGCCCTCGGCGCGCTCCACCCCGGCGGGCCGGTGCCGCACGCTCACCTCATCGTCGACAATGCGCCGGCGATGCAGATCGACGACGCGTCCGCGCCGCTCGCTCTCAAGGGCCTGGGCCGCGGGCCGCACCTCTTGCGCGCCGTGCTCTGCCGGCCCTGGCACGAGGTTCTCAAGGGGCCCAAAGCCTTCGCCATGGTCCGCATCTGGATCGGTCCTCGCCTGGAAGGGAAGCCGGGAAAAGCGGCCGAGTCCGTGGCCTGGCCCGACCCGAAAAAGCCCATCCTGACTTACGTGCTTCCCGCCGGCAGCGCGGGCGAGCAGCTCGAGCTGGAGGGGGCGGCCGATCCGCCTCCGGGGTCGGACCACCCCGTGCTCGACTTCTATCTCGCCAACAGCAGGCTCGCCCGCCGCGGCGACAAGGTGCGGGTCGTCCTCGACAGGCGCGAGCTGCCGCTGATCACCGCATGGAAGCCGCTGCGCCTGCGCCGCACGCGCATCGGCGCGCACCGCATCACCATCGATCTGCTCAACCGCCGCGGCCAGCAGGTGAAGAACATCGTCAACCGCACCGACCGCAGCTTCGAGATCAGCCGTTCTCGACCGGCTTCCCCGCCTTCTCCCAGCCGTTGATTCCCGCCGGCATGATGAAGACGTTCTTGTATCCGTAGGTGAGCGCCGCACGGGCGCCCTGGTGGCAGGCCAGTCAATGTTCGTTGGCGCAGTAGAACACCAGCTTGCGCGAATGGTCCTGGGGCAGGTCGCCCTGCTTCACGTCCTTGAAGTCCACCCACTTCGCGGTCGGGACGTGGCTCTTCTGCCAGCGGTCCTTCCCGTTGTTGTCGAAGACGCTGACTTCGCCCTTGGCGATCAGGTCCGAGACCTGGTCGACGGTGAGCGAGCCGAAGCCTTCGTCCTTGGCATCTCCGGCGCGCGCGGTGCAGGCGATGAGCGCGAGGCCGAGTCCGAGCAGGGTTCTCCGCAAAATCGTCATGGCAGGCAAAGGTAATGACCTCAAGCCGGCTTGTCCATGCGGACATGCGGGAGGCCGGCGTCGTCGAAAACGGGACCAACGGCGGAGTATCCGGCCTTTTCGTAGAGGCTCTTCGCACGGGTGTGCGCCCAGAGCGTGAAGGTGCGGGCGCCCCGGCGGCGCGCCTCGCTCTCCAGGAAGTCGAGCAGCGCCCTGCCCGCGCCCTGGCCGCGGGCGTCGTCGATCACTGCCATGCGCTGGATCTTCGCCACCCCGGGCTCGGTGAAGACGAAGCGGCCCGCCCCGCAGGGGACGCCGTCGAGGAGCGCCAGCGCGTGCACTGCGTCCCTGGAGTCGTGCTCGTCCACCTCCAGCGACGGCGGCACGCCGTGCTCCTCGACGAACACCGTCCAGCGGAGCCGCAGGCAGAGCTGGATGTCTGCGGGCGACTCAGCGAGGCGGATCTGGATCATGCAGGAGACGTTCGGTGGCGACCGACCAGAGGATCGCGCCCAGGCCGAGGAAGAGGAGCAGCGAGACGAGATTGCTCTGCGCGAAGCCCGGGATCCGCGCGGATATATTGATTGTATTCAGGAAATTTCGCGTCGGCTCGGAGAGCTGCAGGAAAGCGAGAATGGTCCCGACGACCGAGGCGCCCGCGATCAGGCCCGAGGAGAAGAGCACGCCCGGCCCGCTCTCCGCCTCGGCGGCGCTGATCTTGCGGCGGGCGGTCTTGTCGGCCAGGTAGCGGACGATGCCCCCGAGCATGATGGGCGTCGAGGTGGAGAGCGGCAAGTAGACGCCCACCGCGAAGGCGAGGCTCGAGAGCCCGCACAGCTCCAGCACCACCGAGACGAAGACGCCGATCAAGACCAGCCCCCAGGGCAGGCGCTGGGTCATGATGCCCTCGATGATGAAGGACATGAGCACGGGCTTGGGAGCGGAGAACTTCGACTTCACCCTCTCGCCGTTGTCGCGGACGTCGAGCTTGCCGTTGATGCCGGGGTCCTCGAGGTACTTGATGTGGCCGGTGTCGTCGACGAGATACTTGCCGCCGGGGATTTTTCCCCGGGGCTCGTGCAGCCAGACGACGTTGTACTCGCCGCTGTCGCGGTCCGCGTCGGGGCCACGCAGGTGCTCGCGGCCCTGGAACTCTGCCGGCGAGAAGGTCACGCCCGGATGGCTGCGCCTGGCGAAGATGGTGCCGGCGTCGTTGAGCTTGAGGATGACGAAGCCCAGCACCAGCGCGCTGGAGAGAGCGCCCACGAGGATGGCGATCTGCTGCCGCGAGGGCGTGGCGCCGATGATGTAGCCGGTCT
>WNEY01004390.1_pt1 | contig 10738 bp, 12 predicted proteins | sample 5400531 | NCBI WGS metagenome assembly WNEY01 (sample SAMN13153338, study PRJNA577476) | soil metagenome | isolation source: 200 cm saprolite under Douglas fir tree site 1 | place: USA:California | collected 2015-04-18
CGGTAGCGCGAACAGAGGTTCGAAGTTCCGGGTTGCGCGCTCGAATCACCCGCCATGATTCGCGCACAATGGATTCTCGCAATGGCTGCAATGCTTAACGCGAAGAGAAGTTCGAAGTTCGAATTTCGAATTAAGAATTAAGAAAAGATCAGCCACGACGCAGAGTTGGGATTCTTAATTCTTCATTCGAACTTCGAACTTCCAGGTTGGGCGCTAGAATCACCGGCCATGATTCGCGCAGAATTGGTTTTCGCAATGGCTGCACTGCTGTCGATCCCCCTCGACATGTCGCAAGTCGCGCCCGACCTCCCCCAACGACTGGCGCGCTACAAGCCGGTCGAGATGCCGTTCGCAAAGGATCAATTCACGGCGCGCGAGCTGCGGGTCATCAACGAGCTGATCGCGGCCTGCCGCGATCTCGAAAATATTTACTGGCGCCAGAACAGCCCGGAAGACATTCCGATCCACAAATCGCTTCCTCCGGGCGATCCTGTTCGCCGCTTCCTGTGGATCAACGGCAGCCGTTACGATCAGATCGACGAGAACAAGCCGTTCATCGGAACCGAGCCGATGCCGCCGGGCCGCAATCTCTATTCGCGCGGACTGACCCGCGACGAGATCGAGGCCTACGTCAAGGCGCATCCCGATCAAAAAAAAGCGATCTACGACGAGCGAACGGTGGTCGAAATCGCGGGCCGCAATCCGCTGAAGCTCAAGACCACGCCGTACCACGTGCGCTATCGAACGTGGCTCGTGCCGGCGGCGCGGCATCTTCGCAACGCGGCGGGATCGAGCGACGACAAAGCGTTCGCGGAATTTCTTCGCATGCGCGCGAAAGCCCTGCTCGAGGACGATTACTACCCGAGCGATCTGGCATGGGTACGGCTCAAAGATCCGAAGTTCGACATCATCTTCGCCCCCTACGAGACCTACCTCGACGACCTCCTCGGCGTGAAAACTTCGTACGGAGCCGCGGTGCTGATCCGGAACGAAGAGGAGAGCCGCAAGCTCGCGGTTTTCCAGAAATACGTTTCCGAAATTCAGGACGCGCTGCCGCTGGCGGCCGAGGATCGCCCGTCGAAAAAGGGGCACGAGACGCCGATGGAAGTGATGGACACACCGTTTCGGGCGGGCGATCTGCGCCACGGGTATCAGGCGGTAGCTGACAATCTTCCGAACGATCCGCGCATCCACGAGAAGGCCGGGAGCAAAAAGATCTTCTTCAAGAACTACATGGATGCACGCGTGGACTACGTGATCCTGCCGCTGGCGAAGCGAATCATGCGGGCGGATCAGGCGGCCCGGGCGAGCGCCGACGGCTATCTGACCGTCGTGATGATGCACGAGATCTCGCACGGACTCGGTCCGGCCTTCGCGCGCAAGAATGGTCAACATGTTGACATTCGCGAAGCGATCGGCCCGGTTTACTCCGGATTGGAGGAGGCCAAAGCGGACGTCACCGGCATGCTTGGCCTCAAATGGCTCGTGGATCGCGGCGCGCTCCCGAAAGAGCGTCTCGACGAGTACTACGCTTCCTACCTCGCCGGCATTTTCCGCACGGTCCGCTTCGGAACTGGGGAAGCGCACGGCCGCGCCGAGATGATGGAGTTCAATTTCCTTAGCGAGCGCGGCGCTATCGTGCGCGACAGCAGCGGCCGCTATGCGGTTGACTACGCCAAGATTCCGGACGCGATTGCAGCGGTGGCAAAAGAACTGCTGGAGATTGAAGCCACTGGGGACCGTGCGCGTGCCGAAGCCTGGTTCGCGCGATACGACAAGATGCCGAGTGAGCTTCGCAGTGCGCTGGAAGCCGCGAAAGACGTGCCGGTCGACTTCGATCCGCTCGTGCCGTTCCGCGAAGGGGTCGAGTAGATGGTGTCGAAACGCGTACTCGTCGTGGATGATGATGCGACCATTCGTACGTTGCTGACATCGGTGCTCCGCCGGCGCGATCTGGTCGTCGACGAAGCGGCCGACGGTCGCGACGCCCTCGATCTCCTTCGACAACATAACTATGCGGTGGTGCTGCTCGATCTGCTCATGCCGAATGTCGACGGCTTCGGCGTCATCGATGGTCTCGGCACCGCGCTCTCCACGCCGGTTGTTCTGGTGATCACGGGCGCGGACCGCTCACTGCTGCGCGAGCTTGATCCGCAAAAAATCCACGGCGTGGTTACCAAGCCGTTCGATGCCGAGGATCTCGCGACGCTGGTGGGCGCGTGCGCGGAGATCAAAAGCCGAAGCTCCTTCGAGACCATGGCCATCTCCGCGATGATCGCAGGCGGGCCGTTTCTGGCGTGGCTCAATAGATGGTAAGGACAAGAAGACGGTAAGGACTGTAAGGTTGGTAAGGCCGGTGACCTTGTGCGAAGTACGCCACAGTCAACTCCGCTCAAGCCGACCGGCCTTACAGTCCTTACCGGTCTTACCCTAATCTTTGCCGCAAGAGGTCCGCGATCAGCAGGATCATCGGAGTGCAGAAGACCCCGCTGAGTTTTCCGCCGTCGTCGCTCTCGCCGACGCACTGCCTGACCGCCGCCAGGAGCACATCAACGTCGAAAGGCTTGGTGATGATGCCGCAGATGGCGTAGGACCTGGCGCGGTCGATTTCGCGTTTTGACAGCAATGCTGTCACGACCAGCACGTGCGGAAGCATCTGCGGATTGTTGGTCTGCAGAAAATCGAGAACTTCGAAACCGTCGTGCTGCGGCATGCGGAGATCGAGAAGGACGGCGGCGTATTGATTGGTCCGCAGCTTATCGACGCCCTCCAAACCATCGGCGGCCACCTCGATTTGGAAATCGCGATGCAGCAACGCCGTGATCAGCGTGCACGTGGCTTCATTGTCGTCGACCAGAAGGACCGACGGTTTGTCGGCATTCGCCATGTGGGCTCCCGTACAGACGATTTGTGCGGCGTGAAAACCGGCGACATTCTACACTGACCACTCGTGGCGGAAAGTGCGATCGTGATCGCGGTTTCGAGCGCGCGCTGCCGGCTCTTTTTCGAAGGGCGGGAGATCGATTGCGTCATTCCTTCGGAGATCGCGCGGCGTCAGCGCAGCGCGTTGGCGGTCGGCGATCGCGTGGTGGCGGAGCCGATGGAGGGATCGCTGTGGCGGCTGGTGGAGATTCTGCCGCGGCGCACCGTTCTGTCGCGCCCACACCCGCTCAATCCGCGCGTGGAGCGGCTGATCGCGGCCAACATCGATCTGGTCATCAATGTCGTCTCGATCAAGAATCCGCCGCTGCGGCCGGGCCTGATCGATCGATTCCTCATCGCGGCCCAGCGCGGCGGTGCACAACCGGCGATCTGCGTCAACAAGATCGACCTGGCGGAAGATCCTAGCGCAGCGCTGCAGCCGCTGCGCATCTATGCTGACTTGCACGTCCCACTCGTCACCTGCTCAGCGCGCAGCGGGAAGGGGATCGATGACCTCCGCGCACTCATCGCCGGAAAGACTTCGGCGCTGGTCGGGCACAGCGGCGTCGGCAAGTCGTCGATCCTCAACGCACTCGATGCCCGCCTTCGGCTTGCGACCGCCGATGTGCACAAGAAAGGCTCCGGCCGCCACACTACCACCGCCTCCACCCTGATCGACCTCGGCGACCAAACCTACGTGATCGATACGCCCGGCATCCGCGAATTCGGACTTTGGGATCTGACGCCTGAATCGCTGCGTGAGGCCTTTCCCGAGTTTCGGGAAGCGGCCGAGTGGTGCCGCTTCAATGACTGTTCGCATTTGCACGAGCCCGATTGCGAAGTGAAACACCGCGTCGAGCGCGGCGAGATCAACCCGGCGCGGTATGAGACCTACGTGCGTCTCAGCGAGGATCTCCAGGAATGATTGTGATCAATCCGCGCGAGACCGGCTTCGTGCGGCTCGACTTCGCCGAGGTATTCGGGAACCGGAATCGGGTGGTGGTGGAGATCGGATCGGGGAAGGGGAGATTTCTGATCGCGTCGGCCACCGAACAGCTGGACATCAGCTTCATCGGCATCGAGAAGTCGTTGCACTATTTCCGCGTGATGCGCGATCGCATGACCAGGCGCGGCCTTCGAAACGCTCGCCTGATCAATCACGATGCCTTTCTGGTCTTCCAGAAAATGTTTGATGATAAGTCAATATCAGAAATACATATATATTTTCCAGACCCGTGGCCGAAGCGCCGCGAGCAGAAACGCCGCATCATGCGCCCGGAGATGCTCGAGGAGATGCGACGCGTGCTGGCCGAAGGCGGCTCCGGTATCTACGTCACCGACCATCGCGAGTATTTCGACGCCGTTGCGCCCCTGATCGCTCAATTCTTCAGGGTGGAGACTCGCATCCCGGGCCCCGACGAGCCGGCCAGGACCAACTACGAGGCTAAGTACCGGGCGGAGGGGAGGGAGATTTATGAGGTGAGATTCTGGAAAAACCGGTGAATTTCGAATTTCGAATTTCGAATTTCGAATGAAGAATCAAGAAGTGAGGGGCAACAATTCTCAATTCTTCATTCGAAATTCGAAATTCTTAATTCATAATCATCTCATGCGGATCCTCGGCATCGATCCCGGCTCCATCACTACCGGCTTCGGGGTCATCGATGCCGACCGCGGACGCCTGCTCCTGATCGATCAGGGATCGATCACCACCGGCCGCCGCGCGGAGCTCGCCGATCGCCTCCGTGAGATTCATGACGGTCTTCTTTCCGTGATCGCGCGCACATCGCCGGCCGCGGTGGCGGTGGAGACTCCATTCGCCGGACAAAACATGAAGAGCCTGATTCAGCTGGCGCACGCGCGCGGAGTGATCCTTCTGGCTGCCCGCACGGCCGGCCTGGCAGTTTTCGAATACTCGCCGCGATCGGTCAAGAGCGCCGTTGTCGGCTATGGCGCCGCCGAAAAGCAGCAGGTCGCGAAGATGGTCCGCATGCTTTTGCCGGGCTGTGCCACTCTCGTTCTATCCGTCGACGCTTCCGATGCGCTCGCGGTCGCGATCTGCCACGCGCACACGCACGCGACCGCAGTGAGGTTGAAGATCGCGCGATGAGCGTGTCGCTTCCCGAGGAGCAGGGTCTCGAGGCGGAGGCGAGGGCGGAGCCGAGCAGGCTGCGCCGAACTTTCAGCGCGCTGCACTATCGCGATTTCCGCCTGCTGTGGATCGGCGCGTTCACGTCCACCAGCGGCACGTTCATGCAGACGTTTGCGCAGGCGTGGCTGGTCTACTCCATGACCAACTCCGCATTTCTCCTGGGCGTCGATGGATTCCTCTCCACCGGCCCGATCCTGCTGTTCTCGCTCTTCGGCGGCGTGATCGCCGATCGCGTCGCGCGGCGAAAGATCATGTTGCTCTCGCAGTATCTGCAGATGTCGTTCGCGCTGATCCTGGCGATTTTGATCTACCTCCACCAGATCAAGGTCTGGCACATCTTCGTGATGTCGTTTCTGACCGGGAGCACGCAATCGTTCAGCGGGCCGGCATACGCGTCGCTCCTTCCGCTGCTGGTGAAGCGGGAAGACGTTCCGAACGCCATCGCGATGAATTCGATGCAGTTCAATCTCGCGCGCGTGATCGGCCCCGCGCTCGGCGGCGTGGTCTTCGCGCTGTGGGGGCCGGCATCGTGCTTCAGTCTGAACGCGCTGTCGTTCGTGGCAGTCATCATCGCGCTTTCGATCATTCGCATTCCGCCGGTGCACGAGCAGAGCCGCCAGCAGGGGATCATGCACGAGATGAAGGAGGGATTTCGCTTCGTGACCACGCGGCGATCGCTTCTGCTGCTGACGTTCCTGGCGTTCGCGGGCACGTTCTTCGGGATGCCGCTCTTCACGATGCTTCCGGTCGTGGCGAAGAAAACCTTCGGCCTCGGCCCACAGGGTCTCTCGCTGCTGCAGGCCGATTACGGAATCGGCTCCGTGGTCGGCGCGCTGTTCGTTGCCACAAGCGCGTACGCGATGAACAAAGGAAAGATCGCGCTTCTGATGCAACTGGTCTTCGCCTTCTGCCTCGGAATTTTTGGACTGTCGCGCAATCTCACCACCAGCGTGATCATCGCGTTCATCGCCGGCGCGTGCATCGTGGGAGTGGTCGCGCTTTACAGCTCGCTGGTGCAGCTCATGATCAGCGACGCCATGCGCGGCCGGGTGATGTCGATCTTCATGCTCGCTTTTCGAGGCGGAATGCCGCTCGGCAACCTGGTCGCCGGCTACGTGGCCCAGAAGTGGTCGATCTCGCTGGCCCTGGCCGTCAATGGCGCGATCCTCGCCGCGGTGGCGCTGTTTTTCATCCTCAAAGGGACGGATCTCGACTCGCAATTGGCCCCCGCGTGACGCAACGCACGCTTTTTGCTTAAACTGCCGTCCAATCCATGGCGAAACCGAAGACCGAATCCGCTACCGCTGTTGCCGACCCGGCCTGCGTGCCGGAGTGGACCGACATTCTCCGGCAGATGATCTTGATCCGCCGATTCGAGGAAGCGACCGAGCGCGAGTTCCGCCGCGGAAAAATCGGCGGCTATCTGCACGTCTACATCGGGCAGGAGGCGGTGGCCAGCGGAATCATTACCGCCATCCGCAAGGATGACATCGTCTTCTCCGGCTATCGCGATCACGCGCACGCGCTCGCGCTCGGCGCCGATCCGGGCCGCCTGATGGCGGAGCTGTTTGGAAAGTCGACCGGCTTGTCGAAAGGCAAGGGCGGCTCGATGCATCTGTTCGACGTCGAGCACGGGTTCTACGGCGGCTACGGAATCGTCGGCGGACACGTGACGCTGGCCACCGGTGCGGCATACGCTCTCCGCTATCAGGGAACCGACCGCGTGGTCCTCTGCTATTTCGGCGACGGCGCGATGAACATCGGATCGTTCCACGAAGCGATGAACATGGCCGGCCTGTGGGGACACGAAGGCATGTGTCCGATCGTCTACATCATCGAAAACAACGGCTACGCGATGGGCACATCGGTCGAGCGCCATTCCGCGCTGACCGATCTCTCCGCTCGCGTGCGCGCCTATGACATTCCATCCGAAAAAGTCGACGGACAGGATGTGTTCGCGGTGCGCGGCGTTGCCGATCGCGTGGTGCGCCAGGCGCGTGAAACCGGTAAGCCGTACTGCATCGAAGCGATGACGTACCGCTTTTCAGGGCACGGCGCGGCCGACATCCTGCAGCCGTATCGAACGAAGGACGAGGTCGAGGAGCACAGGCACCGCGATCCGATCATTATCCTGCGCAACCGCCTCGGCGAGATGTGCGGGCTGAGCGATGACGATGTCAAGAATTTCGATGAGAGTGCTCAGGCGGAAGTGGCGCGGGCGCTGAAGTTCGCCGAGGAAAGCCCCGTGCCGGAGCCCGAGGAGTTGTATCGCGATGTGGTGGCGGAATGAGGAGACGTGCGCCCTTCATCCGCCGCTGCGCGGCACCTTCTCCCCGAGGGAGAAGGCTCTCGCCAACGCGATCCCTCTCCCGCCGGGAGAGGGTGGCCCGAAGGGCCGGGTGAGACGATGGCGGATAAGAGTTACCGTGACGCGATCCGCGACGCGATGATGGAGGAAATGGATCGCGATCCGAACGTCCTCATCATGGGTGAGGACATCGGCGTGTACGAAGGCACATTCCGCATCACCGCCGGAATGCTGAAAAAGTACGGCCCGAAGCGTGTGCTGGATACGCCGATCGCGGAGGCCGGCATGGCCGGGACGGCGGTTGGAATGGCGATGCTCGGCCTGCGTCCGATCGTCGAGATGATGACGATGAATTTCTCGATCGTGGCCGCCGATCAGATTCTCAATCACGCCGCCAAGGTCCGATATTTTTCGGGCGGGCAGGTCGACGTTCCGATCGTCATTCGAGGGCCGCAGGGCGCGGGCGTGCAGCTCTCCGCGCAGCATTCGCAATCGTTCGAATCGTTTTACGGACATTTTCCCGGCATGTACGTCGTCGCGCCGGCGACCCCCGCCGACGCCAAAGGAATGTTGAAGACCGCCATTCGCGGCCGCGATCCGGTGATCTTCCTCGAAAGTGCCGCGCTCTATGGCATGAAGGGCGAGGTACCCGACGATGCCGATTTCACCGTGCCTTTTGGTCAGGCACGCGTTGCGCGCGAAGGCTCCGATGTGACCATCGTTTCTTACAGCCGGATGTTGCAAGTCTCGCTGACCGCGGCCGAGCGGCTGTCGAAAAACGAAGGCATCGAAGTCGAAGTGATCGATCTGCGAACGATTCGACCACTGGATCTCGAGCCGGCCTACGCGTCGGTGTCGAAGACCCATCGATGTGTCGTCGTGCAGGAGCAGTGGAAACCGTTCGGCGCCGCCGCGGAGATCGCGGCCAGCATCACCGAGAACAATTTCGACGAGCTCGACGCCCCGGTCGAGCGCGTTACCGGCGAGGATGTGCCGATGCCCTATGCCCGCAATCTCGAATTGCTGGCAACCCCGCACGAGGAGCAAGTCATCGCGGCCGTGAAGAAAGTCATGTATGCCAATGGCTGAAATCATCATGCCCAAGATGGGCGACGCGATGACCGAGGGGAAAGTCATCCGCTGGTACAAGAAGGCGGGCGATGCCGTCAAAAAGGGCGAGCCGGTGCTCGAGATCGAGACCGACAAAGTCAATCTCGATCTGGAGGCCGAGCAGGACGGCACGATCGGGCAGGTCGAAGCACAGGAAGGACAGATGGTGCCGGTGGGCGGGCGGTTGGCGACGATCGCGGGGCCGGGAGAGAAGGTTTCTGAAGAACCACAACAGCGACGAGTCACTGACAAAAAGGATTCGGTCAAGCACACCACCGGCGAGTACGCCGAAGCGATCGAGATGAAAGGACCGCGAATCGATCGCTCCGCGCCGCTGCGGGTGGTCGAGGGTGGCGGCAAACGGCGATCTTCGCCATTGGCGCGAAAGATGGCGAGCGAGATGGGCGTCAGCCTCGACGCCATTCAGGGCAGCGGACCGCAGGGACGGATCATCGCGAAGGACATTCAGAGTGCCAAAGTGGAGGACGGCCGCCCTCGGCCGTCTGGACAGCCGAAGGCGGCTGTCCTCCAGGAACAAAAAATCCCCCTCTCCGCGATGCGCCGCACCATCGCGAAGCGCCTCGCGGAGTCGACCGGCCCCATTCCGCATTTTTATCTGACCGCCGACTACGACGTCACGAATCTTCTCTCGCTTCGGCAGCAGCTCAACGAAATCGAAAACGTAAAGATCAGCCTGAATGATTTTGTGATCCGCGCCGCCGCGCTCGCGCTGCGGCATCATCCGAATGTCAATGCGAGCTGGGGCGACGACGCGATCACGCAGCATGGCGAAATCCACATCGGCGTCGCAGTTTCAACGCCGGAACGCCTGATCACCCCGGTCGTGAGAAATGCTGATCAAAAATCTGTGATGGAAATTGCTAATGATATTAAGGCGTTAGCTGAAAAGGCCAAGAATCGCAAGCTGCGGCCGGAGGAATACCAGGGCTCGACCTTCACGATCTCGAACCTGGGCGCCTGGGGCATCGAGGAGTTCACGGCCATCATCAATCCGCCGAACGTCGCGATCCTGGCGATCGGCGCGGCGGCGTCGCGGCCGGTCGTGATCGACCGTCAGGTCGTGACCCGCGATCGGATGAAAATCACGATGTCGTGCGACCACCGTGTCGTCGACGGGGCGGCGGGGGCGGAGTACCTCAAGACATTACGGCAATACCTGGAACAGCCCGTGCGTTTGGTTGTCTAGCGCAACCTGTTACACTAGCGACACACCCGACATGCCCGGCCTCCAGGAGCTCCTCGGGATCCTGATTGTCGTCTTCATCATCTGGGTGCTCCTGAAGATGGCGCGGGTGGCGATCCGGCTGATTCTCTACATGATCGTGCTGGCTCTCTTCGTCGGTGCGTTCTATTTCGTTTTCGTGAGGTGACTGTGGGAGATCGCAAATACAAACATCGTGGATATCAGGACGGCGGAGGATACAGCTCGCATTCCAGCGGAGGAAGCAGCGACCGGCCGCAGAGCCCGCGGCCCGAGCCGCAGCGGCAGCGCATCGAAGGAGCGCCGCGCGGGCGGACGGCGGGGGGCTTCGGCCCCGAGGTGTTCAAGTGCAACCGGTGCGGGCAGCAGCGGATCGCGCTCGAGCAGCCGACGTTCGATGAAGTCTGCGTGAAGTGCGGCGCCGACATCCACACCTGCGGCAATTGCCGGTTCTTCGATACCACCACGACCTGGGAATGCCGTGAAAATATCCCGGCGCGCGTCGCGAACAAACATGCGCGCAACGAGTGCACGTTCTTTCAGCCGAAGGTGGTCAAGGACCTGGCCGCCGACAAGGGACGACAGCCGGTGACGCCCGACGACGCGCGCAAGGCGTTCGACGCATTGTTCAAGAAATAGTTGCTGGGTTGCTTGGTTACTAGGTTGCTGGGTATGAAGGCGATCAGCAACTCAGCAACCGAGCAACCCAGTAACCTGATGGTTAGCACCGGCCTCGCGATCCTCTCCGGCGTCCTCTTCGCGCTGGCGTTCCCCGATTCCGGCTTCGGCTGGCTGATTTTCGTCGCGCCCATTCCACTCTTCCTCGCCCTCGCCGGTGCAAAAAAAGCATGGCACGCATTTTTTCTGGGCTGGATCTCGCAATGGATCGCCTGGCTGATGATGGTCCCGTGGGTCGTGCGCGTGATGTCGCACTACGGCGGATTGCCGTACGTCACCGGAGTTCTGATCTTCGTCGCAATGTGCGCGATCCTCGCACTGTACGGCGCGCTCTTCGGAGTGATCG
>WNEY01004391.1_pt1 | contig 10738 bp, 13 predicted proteins | sample 5400531 | NCBI WGS metagenome assembly WNEY01 (sample SAMN13153338, study PRJNA577476) | soil metagenome | isolation source: 200 cm saprolite under Douglas fir tree site 1 | place: USA:California | collected 2015-04-18
GCCTCGATGAGCTGCTGGATGAGGATTGGGTCGGGGAGGAGACCGCGGAACGCCTGCGCGGCCTGTACGGGTTCCGACAGAACCGGTTCAGGTCACGGTTCGACGCGGAGGACGACGGAGCGATCGAGACCCAGTCGCAGAACTATCAGCGGTTGCGCCGCGAGCTGCTCGACGCGGAGCGCGCGGCGGTGGTGGCTCTCGGTCGTGAGGGGGTGATCAACGGCGACGTCGTGAACCGGGTCCGGCGCGACCTCGATCTCGAGGACGCGCGCCTCGACGTCTAGCCGCGGCCGAGCAGGCCGCGCAGGAACTGGCCGAGGATGCGCCAGGCGGTCGACGCCAGCGTGCGCAGGTAAAGGCGCACGGAGCGATCCGCGATCCACTCGAGATCGTGGGCGAGCTTCTCGGCCATCGAGGTCTCGTAGCCGCGGCGAATCTGGGCGAAGCCGGTGAGCCCGGGCCGCACGACCAGGCGCTGCCAGTACGCGGGCAGCTCCTCCGCAAGCTCCTCGAAGAAGCGCGGTCGAATCGGCCGCGGGCCGACGAGGCTCATGTCGCCGCGCACGACGTTCCAGAGCTGCGGAATCTCGTCGAGCTGGGTGGCGCGGAGCCAGGCGCCGATCGCCGTCGTCTCGGCGCGGGTCCGGCGAACGAGCTCCTCACCCAGGTATGGACCGAGCCGCGCTTCTGCCTCGCGCCGCAGCGTCCGGAACTTGAGCATCTCGAACACCTCGCCCCGCCGGCCGATGCGCTCCCCCCGGTAGAAGAGCGGCCGTCCGCTCGTGAGCAGCGCCACGAGCGCAATGGGAACGATGACCGGCAGCGACACGAGCAGGAAGAACGAGGAGAGCAGAACGTCGAGTCCGCGCAGCACGAGGTCGCGCGTGCGCGTTGGGCTCGCGTTCGTGAGCTCCGAGAACCGGAGGACGAACGAGTCACTCGGCCGCGGGGGCGATGAAGCCACCCGAGGATCGTAGAGCCCGCCCAGCTCCAACCTCCCCCAAGGGCACCCCCGGTGCCCCTACACGGACGGTAGCGGTGAAAGTGTCACGCGTCCGTTTCGCGAGGGTGGCGGTTCCGGGACGTTCTTGCATAATGAACGCTTATATGGATACGCGCCAGCTTGCGGCCTTTTGCGCCGTTGTCGAGCGGAAGAGCTTCTCCCAGGCGGCCGAGCGTCTCGGCGTCACGCAGCCGGCGGTGAGCCTGCAGATCCGATCGCTTGAGCAGCGCCTCGGGCGGCAGCTCCTCGATCGCTCCGGGCGTCGCGTCGAGCCGACGGAGGCTGGTCGCCGCCTCTACGCATCGGCCCAGCGCCTGCTCGCCGCCGAGGAGCACCTGTTGGAAGAGCTCGCCGCGGACGACGAGGGCGCAATCACCGGGACGCTCGAACTCGGCGCCTCGACCGGCCCCGGGGGAACGGTCGTGCCGGTGCTCCTCTGCGAATTCCAGCAGCGGCACCCCGACGTCCGCGTCCGACTCTCCGTCTCCGACACGCAGACCGTCGTCGACCAGGTAGCCGAGCGCGAGCTCGAGCTCGGCATCGTCGGCGCCGGGCGGCGACACCGCGGCGTCGTCTTCGAGCCGTTCTTCCGCGACGAGGTCGTGCTTGCGCTTCCGTCGGGCCACAGCTTCGCCGGTAAGACGATCTCGCTCGAGCAGCTGAAGAGCGAGCCGCTCGTCGTCATGCAGGAAGGCGCGGGGGTCCGGCAGGTGATCGAGGACGAGCTGCGCAAGGCCGGCGCGCGTCTGCGCGACCTCGACGTCCGCCTGGAGCTCGGACTGCAGGAGTCGGTGCGCAGCGCGGTGCTCGCCGGCCACGGGGTGACCTTCATCTCCCGCCTGGCGATCGAGGCCGACCTTGCCGCGGGCAAGATCGCGACCGCGCGCGTCCGCGGTCTGGACCCGGTGCGCGAGATCTTCCTCGCGCGCGCGACCGGCCGCAGCGAGACTCGGGCTGCGCAAGCGTTCGTCGCCTACGCGCGCGACAACGTGCCCGCGTGATCGTTCGCTGGGGCCTCGGCGAGCTGCCGAGCGTCCTCGGCGAGCTCGACATCGACCAGCCGCTGCTCGTGGCGAGCGAGCGTTGGGCCAACACCGGGCTCGGGGTGCGAACTGCGGCCCGCTGGTCGGAGGTTCCGTCGGAGCATGTCGCAGATGCGGCGGCTCACGTGGGCGATGGCGTGCTTGCGGTCGGCGGCGGGAGCGCAATCGATCTCGGGAAGGCAATCTCGGCCGAAGCAGGAGTCCCGATCGTCTCGGTGCCGACGACGTATGCCGGTGCCGAGTGGACTCCGTACTTCGGAATCCGCGACACCGAACGAAAGATGCGCGGAGGAGGCGCGGGCGCTCACCTCGGCGGCGTCGTGTACGAACCCGAGCTGACGCTCTCGCTCCCACGTGCCGACACGGTCGGCACCGCGCTCAACGCGCTCGCTCACGCAGCGGAGGCGCTGTACGTCGAGGGCCACAACCCGATTGCCGACGAGCATGCACTTACCGGTGCTCGCCTGATCGGCGAGTGGCTGCCGCGGGTCGTCGACTCGCCGCGCGACCTCGAGGCGCGGAGGAAGCTTCTCGAAGGGGCGATGCACGCGGGCATGGCGCTCGGTGGCTCGATGCTCGCTCTCGGCCACGCGATCGCGCAGGCGCTTGGCGGTCGTTACGGGCTTCCGCACGGCGCGATGAACGCGCTCTCCCTGCCCACCGCGCTGCGTTTCAACGCCGAGATCGCAGCCGACGCGGTCCGGCGTTTCGGCGAAGCGCTCGGAACGGACGATCCGGCTGCGCGAGTCGAGGAGCTCGCACGCCTGGGCGGCTTCGAGCGGCTCCAGGACTTCGGCGTGCTGGAGGACGAGCTCGGGGACGTTGCGGCGGCGACTGTCGAGCGGGCGGGAGCGAAAGCGAACCCGCGGCCGGCTAACGCCGCGCAGGTCGAGGAGCTGTTGCGCTCGATCTGGTGACTACTGTGAACAGGGGCCCTTGACGCCGCCCCAGTTCCAGCTGTTGTCTTCCTGGGCTGACCCGTCGAGGTGGTAGAGCCAGGTGGCCCTGCCGGCCTCGAAGCAGAACGTCGCTGCATCCGCATGCACCAGTCGCGTGCCGGGGACGGGAACGGGGTTGGCGCCGGCGAACGTCCCGTAGGCATCGTGGTAGGCCGAGAGGACCCGCGCGGCCGAGACCAGCGCCGCATTCGAGGTCAGCTCGGCCGCCTGCGCGGCGGGGCTTCCGGGCGGCGGAGTGCCGCCCCCGCCGTTCATCTGAGCCATCAGGAACCAACCCGGGACCAGCAGGAGACCCGCCACGAGGAAGCGGACGAGGATTGCGTTCGCCACAGCTCCGCAGCTATCGGCACGGTGCACGGCCCACTTGATTCACATAAAGACAGCTAATGAATCGAATTAGCGGAATCGTGGTAAGGTCTGTGAGTCGTGGCGGACACTTCCTTCGACGTGCTCGTGATCGGAAGCGGCGCCTCAGGGCTCGCGGCTGCTGTCTCGGCCGCCCGGGCCGGCGCGCGGGTCGGTCTGGCGACCAAGGGCGCGCTCCAGTCGTGCAACTCAGCCAAGGCCCAGGGCGGCATTCAGGCCGCCTTCGGCGAGGACGACTCGCCCGAACAGCACGCCGCGGACGTGTGGAAGTCGTCGCACGAGACGGCGGATAGGCACCTCGTTGAGATCCTCACCTCGGAAGCTCCGTCCGCTATCCACTGGCTCGAGGAGCTCGGGGTCGAGTTCACGGGCGACAACGGCGGGTACCGCCTCGCCCGCTGCGGCGGTGCGTCGCGCAAACGACTGCTGCAGGTCGGCGACCGCACGGGTCACGCGATCACGACCGCGCTGCGGGACGTCGTCGAAGGCTCGAGCATCCACACCTTTCCCAAGTCACCGCTCGCCGACCTCGCGCGGACCGAGAACGGCTGGCGCGCACGCTGCGGGGACCATACGATCGACGCCACGACGGTGGTCCTCGCAGCGGGCGGGCGGTGCTACCGCGAGGCCGAGGAGCGCGGGGAGCTTTCGACGAATCACCCCGGCGCGACCGGCGAGGTGACGCAGATCGCACTCGACCTCGGCGCCCAGGCGCGTGACCTCGACGCGCTGCAGTACCACCCCAACGGCGGCGCCTGGCCGCAGAACATGCAGGGCTACTCCATTCCCGAGACGACCCGCGCGTACGGCGCGGTCCTCCTCAACGCGAACGGCGAGGAGTTCACGGACTCGCTCGGGCCGCGCGATGCGGTCAGCGAGGCGATCTTCGACGAGGTGGAGAAAGGGAAGGGTGTCGAGACGCCCGACGGACGTCCCGCGGTCTACCTCGATACGACGCGCATTGCCGAAGAAGACGCGAACGTGTCGCTGCCGTACATGCTGCGTCGGTATCGCGCGGGCGGGATCGATCCGCTCCGCGAACGTCTCTTCACGTACCCGGTCCTCCACTACCAGAACGGCGGGCTCATCATCGACGCGAATGCCGAGACGACACTCGAGGGCCTCTACGCGTGCGGCGAGATCGCAGGCGGCACGCACGGGCGCAACCGCATGATGGGGAATAGCCTCCTCGAATGTTGCGTCTTCGGCCGGCGCGCAGGCAAGGCCGCGGCGGGGAAGGCGGCCGCATGAACCCGATTCGCTTCGATGATCGCGTCGTGCTGGTGACGGGAGCTGGGCGAGGCCTCGGCGCAGCGTATGCGCGAGCGTTCGCAGCGCGCGGTGCCAAGGTCATCGTGCACGATGCCGGCGTCGCGCTCGACGGGACCGGCCGAGATCCTGCCGTCGCCGACGAGGTCGTGGCCGCGATCGAGGGGGCCGGTGGGACCGCCGTGGCGTGCTACGACGATCTCGCCTCCGAGGAGGGCAGCCAGCGCTTGGTCGAGCGCGCGTTAGAGCAGTTCGGCCGGATCGACGTGGTCGTCCAGAACGCGGGTCTGCTCGTCTTCGAAGAGCTCGAGGAAGCTCATCGAAGCTGGGAGCGTGTGCGGCAGGTCACTGTCGACGCGCCCTTTCACATCGCGCGTGCTGCGTTCCCGGCCATGAAACGCCAGGGATACGGACGATTCGTCTTCACGACCTCCGGTCGCGCGATGTGGCTGAAGGCCGCACTCGCCGGCCTCTCCGCGTACGCCGCCGGGAAGATGGCGGGGGTGGGGCTCATGCTCGTCGTCGGCACGGAAGGCGAGCAGGCCGGGATCTTCGCGAATGCGATCTGCCCGGTGGCGGCTACTCGCATGCTGCAGCGGCGCGCGGAACCCGGCGAATTGGACGCAGAGCTGGTCGTTCCCGGAGTTCTGTTTCTTGCGTCGGAGGAGTGCTCGTTCTCCGGAATCGTGCTTCACGCCGCAGGCGGGCGGTTCTCGACGCTGCGCTGGCAGCAAGGCGACGCAGTCGACTTCGGTCGCGAACCGGTCGAGCCGGAGGCGATCGCGGCGAGGTGGGACGAGATCGAGCAGGATGCGCGCGCGGCATGAGCACGACGATGGACACGGATCTGTACGCCGCCGTCGAAGACGCAGCCGCGTACCTCTACGTCTGGGCGCTCAAGGACATCCCACAGGACCTGCGCGACGCGCTCGCGGACGCCGCGACGAAGGAGACGTCGGTGCCGGGGCAGCGCGTGTTGCAGACGATCCTCAAGAATGTGCAGATCGCGGATACCGAGAAGAACCTCGTCTGCCAGGACACCGGGATCGCGGTGTACACGTGCCGGGTCGGCGAGCATTTTCCCCTGCATCCGGCCCAAATTTACGCTGCACTAAAGGCCGGCACGGAGCGCGCGACGATCGAGCATCCGCTGCGCTCGAACGCGGTGCACACGATCACCCGCGAGAACACTGGACCGAACACCGGCTACCGCCTCCCGATCGTGCACTGGGAGTTCATTCCCGACTGGAACGGGCTCGACATCAAGTGCGTGCCGAAGGGATCCGGCAGCGAGAACATGAGCTTCCTCAAGATGTGCATCCCCGCCGACGGCGTAAAGGGGATCAAGCAGTTCGTGCTCGAATCGATCGTCGGCGCGGGCGGAAAACCTTGTCCGCCCGGAATCGTGGGCGTGGGGATCGGTGGCAGCGCCGACTACGCGATGTACCTCGCGAAGGAGGCGATCGCGCGTCCGGTCGGTACGCGCAATCCCGACCCGCACGTTGCGAAGCTCGAAGAAGAGCTGTTCGAGCTCTTGAACGAGACCGGCATCGGTCCGATGGGACTCGGCGGCGACGTGACGGTCCTCTCGTGTCACGTCGAGCACGCGGACACTCACATGACGCTGAATCCCGTCGCCGTCAACTATCAGTGCTGGGCCGCGCGCCGCGCGACGGCGCACATCGATTCCGAGGGACAGGTCGACTTCGACCGTGAGGCCTAAGACATGTGGAAAGTTCGTCACACTCTCGTAACGGTGTCCGACACCCGGCCGTGGCCGCGCGGGACGATGTGCTACTGGCGTGAACAGTGCGGTTGCGCATTTGCGTCACACCTGCGTCATAGCGACGACGCGGTGTCCGACACCGGGACGGGGGTGTAGGGGCCATGGCGTTTCATGAGGTGACCTTCCCGATCACCGACCCCGCCGAGATCCTGAAGCTCCGCGCGGGCGACGAGGTTTCCGTGCAGGGCCACATCATCGGCATCCGCGACCGCACGCAGATGCGGATCTTCGACGAGGGCATGGAGCCGCCGATGGATCTCCGCGGTGCGTTCCTTCTGCACACCGCGCCGGGCGTGCGCAAAGTCGGCGAGGGCCGCTACGAGAAAGTCAGCATCGGCACGACGACGTCCGCGCGCATGGTGCGCTTCACCGAGCCGCTCGGCCGCGACTACGGGGTCCGCGCGATCTGCGGCAAGGGCGGGCTGCCCGACGAGGCGATCGAGCCGATGCAGAAGTACGGCATGGTCTACTTCGCCATCGTCGGTGGAGCTGCGGCGCTCGAGACGACGCAGATCGAGGAGATCGAGGAGGTCGCCTGGGAGGAGCTGATGCCCGAATGCCTCTGGAAGTTCCGGGTCAAGGACTTCGGCCCGCTCACCGTCGCGATCGACTCACACGGCAACTCGCTCTTCCACGACGTGCAGGAGCGGGCGAAGGCGAGATTGGAGGAGCTCTATGAGCGGCTTTGACCTTGAGCTACCGGCGCGTGCCGGCGGCCTCACACACGTGATCGACAAGGGCCTTGGCCCGCGCGCCTGGGAGGACGTGCTCGAGACCTCTGGCGGCTACATCGACATCGTCAAGCTAGGCTGGGGCACCGCCTACGTGACGCCGAACCTGCGCCGGAAGCTCGAAGTCCTGCGCGGCAAGCCGGTCGTCATCGGCGGGACGTTCTTCGAGGCGGTGCTCGCCAAGGGCAAGGTCGATGAGTACAAGCGCTGGCTCGAGGAGCTCGGCCTCACGCACGTCGAGATCTCCGACGGCGTGATCGACCTCCGGCGCGAGCAGAAGCTCGAGCTGATCGAGGACTTCGCGCGTGACTTCACCGTCCTCTCCGAGGTCGGGTCGAAGGACTCGTCCGTCGAGTTCGCGCCCGAGGAATGGACGCAATGGCTGCGCGATGAGCTCGAGGCCGGCGCCTGGAAGGTGATCACGGAGGCCCGCGAGGGGGCGAGCTCAGGAATCTTCACGTCGCAGGGCGAGATGCGGACGGGGCTCGTCGGTGAGATCGCCGGCGAGGTCGGCATCGAGGACGTCATCTTCGAAGCGCCGACGAAGGCGGCTCAGGTGTGGTTCATCAAGGAGTTCGGCCCCGCGGTCAATCTCGGGAACATCCCTCCTGACGAGGTCATTCCGCTGGAGACGCTGCGCCTCGGCCTGCGCGGTGACACGCTGAAGGAGGTGCTGCTTGGCGAGCGCGCCGGCACTCCGGCTTCCTGACGTCGAGGCGATGAGCGCCGAGGAGGTGCTCGTCTGGGCACACGAGCAGTTCGGCGACGGCATGTGCTTGACGTGCTCGTGGCAGCGCCAGAGCTCGGTGCTCGTGCACATGCTGAGCGAGCTCGCTCTCGACGTGCCCATCGTCGAGCTCGACACGCTCGTCCTCTTCCCCGAGACGTACGAGACTCGCGACCGGCTCGTACACCGGTATGGACTGGAGCTGCGCTCGTTCCGCCCGATCGATCCACCAGACAAGCTCTGGGAGACCGAACCGGACCGCTGCTGTCACATCCGCAAGGTGGAGCCACTGGAACGCGCGCTCGCCGGCTACGACGCGTGGGTCACAGGGATCAGGCGCGAGCAGTCGCCGACGCGCGCGAACGCTCAGAAGATCGAGTGGTCGGAGCGGTACGGCGTCTGGAAGGTGCAGCCGCTCGTCGACTGGGACGCGAAGCGCGTGCAGGCCTACATCCACGTGAACGAGATTCCGTACAACCCGCTGCACGACGCGGGCTATCCCTCGATCGGCTGCATCCCGTGCACGCGTCCCGTCCATTCGGGCGAGGACGAGCGCGCGGGGCGCTGGGCCGGGAGCGACAAGCTCGAGTGCGGCATCCACATCAACGCACCTCTCATCAAGGAGTCGAATGACTAAGGGATTCACGCTTTGGTTTACAGGCCTTTCTGGCGCAGGAAAGACGACGATCGCGGAGCTCGTCCGCCCCGAGCTCGAGCGCCGCGGCCTGCTCGTCGAGTGGCTCGACGGGGACGAGGTGCGCGAGCACCTGTCGAAGGGCCTCGGCTTCTCGAAGGAGGACCGCGACACGAACATCGACCGCATCGGCTGGGTCGCATCCCGGCTGACGCGACACGGCGCGGCCGTGATCGTGTCCGCGATCTCCCCGTATGCGGAGGCTCGCCGCAAGGTGCGCGAGATGGTGGAGGAGCACGGCACGTTCGTCGAGGTGTTCGTCGACGCGTCGGTGGACGAGTGCGCCCGTCGTGACGTGAAGGGTCTGTACGAAAAGGCGTTCCGCGGCGAGATCAAGGAGTTCACGGGCGTCTCGGACCCATACGAGGCGCCGGTCGATCCCGAGATCCGCATCGAGTCCGAGCAGGAGGAGCCTGAGGAGAGCGCCCGCCGGATCCTCGAGCTGCTCGAAGAGCGTGACCTGATCGCAGAGCAGGTGGCCGCATGATCGTCGACACCGAGACGCGCCTGATCGCGCCGCACGGCGGCGAGCTCGTCGACCGGACCGGCGACCGTCCCGAGGGCGTCGACGAACTGGCAACGGTGACACTCACATCGCGCGAGCTCTCCGACCTGGACCTGCTCGCTTGCGGCGCGCTCTCGCCGCTCGAGGGCTTCATGGGCAGCGAGGCCTACGAGTCCGTACTCGAGGCCATGCACCTGCCGGAAGGACTCCCGTGGGCGCTGCCGGTGTGCCTGTCCGTCGACGAGGCGCCCGCCGGCAACCGGGTCGCGCTCGCCGACGAAACGGGGAAGACCTACGCCGTCCTCGAGGTCGAGGAGGTCTTCGAGTACGACAAGCAGCGCGAGGCCGAGCAGTCGTTCCGTACCACCGACGATGCGCACCCCGGCGTCGCACGCCTGTACGAACAGAAGCCGCTGTACCTCGCCGGCCGAGTCACGGTGTTCGAGCGCGCCGAGCCTACGTTTACCGAACTCGCCATGGATCCCGTCGAGACGCGCGCCAGGTTCGCGGAACGCGGGTGGAAGCGGGTCGTCGGGTTCCAGACGCGAAATCCGATCCACCGCGCGCATGAGTACTTGACGAAGGTCGCGCTGGAAACCGTGGACGGCTTGCTGATCCATCCGCTCGTCGGCGAGACGAAGTCGGACGACGTTCCGGCCGCAACGCGGGTGGAGTGCTACCGCGTGCTGCTCGACGGCTACTACCCCGCCGACCGGGTGCTGCTCAGCGCCTTCCCCGCGGCGATGCGCTACGCAGGGCCGCGCGAGGCGATCTGGCACGCGATCTGCCGCAAGAATTACGGCTGCTCTCACTTCATCGTCGGCCGCGACCACGCAGGGGTCGGCGACTACTACGGCACGTACGACGCGCAGCTGATCTTCGACGAGTTCGACCCGCACGAGCTCGACATCGAGCCCATGTTCTTCGAGCACTCCTTCTGGTGCCGCGCCTGCGGCTCGATGGCGTCTGCGAAGACCTGCCCGCACGACGCCGATGAGCACGTCTTCCTCTCGGGGACGAAGGTTCGCGAGCTGCTCGGCGGGGGAGAGCTTCCACCGGAGGAGTTCTCACGTCCCGAGGTTGCCGAGGTGCTGATCGAGGCGTACCGCGACTAGATGACCTGGCAGTTCACCCTCACGGGATTGCTGATAGGCGTCCTCGTCGGACTGACCGGGATGGGCGGCGGGTCGCTGATGACGCCGATCCTCGTGATTGTCTTCGGATTCAAGCCGACCTACGCCGTTGGCACGGACATCCTCCACGGCGCGATCTTCAAGACCTTCGGCGCGGCGCGGCACAGACGGCTCGGCACGGTGCATGCTCGGCTCACGCTCTGGATGTTCCTCGGGTCCGGCCCGCTGTCGTTGCTCGGCGTCGCGCTCGCGGGGCGGCTCGCCGATGCGTACGGCGACAGCGTGCAGTCCGCGGAGGGTTACGCGATCGGCGCGGCGCTCCTGCTCGGCGCCGCCGGGCTCGTGGCGAAGACGTTCGTCAAGCGAGGGATCCAGCCGAACGACGACCCCTTCCTCCTGCAGCGGAAGGACAAGATCCGCGCGGTGTCGATCGGCGCCGTATTCGGCTTCATCGTGGGGCTGACGTCGGTCGGAAGCGGAACGTTCTTCGGGCTCGTGATGGTGATGGTCTATCCCCTGACG
>WNEY01004392.1_pt1 | contig 10736 bp, 6 predicted proteins | sample 5400531 | NCBI WGS metagenome assembly WNEY01 (sample SAMN13153338, study PRJNA577476) | soil metagenome | isolation source: 200 cm saprolite under Douglas fir tree site 1 | place: USA:California | collected 2015-04-18
GCAGGAGCTGGCGCCCTACAAGTATCCGCGCGCCATCGAGTTCCTCCCGAAGCTGCCGCGCACGGAGACGGGCAAGATCCAGCGCTACATCCTTCGCCAGTCCGACGTCGTCCCCTACGACCCCAAGAGTCAGGAGTGAGCCTCAAGCGCATCAAGCATTCCGTGCCCGACGTGCGCTGGCCGACCGAAGCCGAAGCCTCAGCCTCGCTCTGGTTCTCATCCACTCAGATCGGCCATCTGCCCGTCGAGCAGCGGACGTGGGTGCCGGCGATGGTGCCGTGGCGGGCCACCGAGGACGGCTTCGTCACGCCCGAGGTCCTCGACTGGTACGCGCGCTTCGCCGAAGGGCGGCCCGGCGTCCTCGTCGTCGAGGCCACCGGCATCCGCGACATCGCGAGTGGTCCGCTGCTCCGCATCGGCGACGATCGCTTCATCCCCGGGCTCCGGCAACTGGTCGAGATCGTCCGCGAGCGGAGCCACGGCCACACGCGGCTCTTCATTCAGATCCTCGACTTCCTCACCGTGCGCCGGCGCCCGGAGCCGGCCACGTTCTTCGGCCGCTATCTGACCATCCATCCTGCGCTCCGAGCCCGACTGGCCCGCGCGGTCAGCGACGATCGCTGGCTGACGGCGGACGAGCGTGACGTCCGCGCGTGGCTCGCCACCGCCGACCGCTCGGTGATCGAAGCCGTGCTCGACGAGCGCGAGCTGGAGTCGCTCGACTACGGCTATCGCGAGCGAGTCTGGGACACGCACCTGCCGTGGATCCGCGACCTGCCGAGCGTGCTGCCCGCGCTCTTCGCCGAGGCCGCCCTTCGCGCGCGCGTGGCTGGCTTCGACGGCGTCGAGCTGCACTACGCCCACGCGTACACGATGGCGTCCTTCCTCTCACGCCTCAACGATCGCGACGACGGCTACGGCGGCTCGCGCGAGCTGCGCGTGCGCCTGCCGCTGGAGACGCTCAGGACCGTTCGAGCCCGCGTCGGCAGCGACTACGTGGTCGGCATCCGCTATCTCGGCGACGACGTGGTGGCCGGAGGGAGCCGGGTCGAGGACGCGGCGTTCTACGGCGTGGAGTTCGCCGCCGCCGGCGTGGACTATCTCTCGGTCTCGAAGGGCGGGCGCTTCGAGGACGCGCGCCAGCCGAAGATCGGCGAGGCCGTGTATCCATACACCGGCGAGTCCGGCTACGAGTGCATGCCGACGGTGCTGGGCGACGAGCGCGGGCCGTTCGGCCGCAACGTGCCGCTCGCCGCGACGATCCGCCGGGCGGTCCGCGAGGCCGGGCATCGGACGCCCATCGTCACCAGCGGAGGCATCCACTCGTTCGACCAGGCCGAAGCCATTCTCCGGCGGGGCGAGGCCGACTTCGTGGCCGCCGCGCGCCAGACGCTCGCCGACCCCGACTGGTTCAGGAAGGTCAGGCTCGGCTTCGGAGACTCCGTGAGGCGCTGCCAGTTCACGAACTACTGCGAGGGGCTCGACCAGCATCACAAGCAGGTCACCTGCAAGCTCTGGGATCGTCAGATCGCGCCGGCCGAGCACGACGTTCCAATGGCCACAGACGGCAGGCGGCGGCTCGGTCCCCCGCCCTGGCGCCCGCCGGCCTGACTGCGCAACGGAACGGTTGTCGGGCGCTCGCCCGCAATAGGCCAACCGCTTGCACACATGACCGCGCGGGGCGCGCTCAACTCAGCGCAACCAGGGAGTCCGGAAGCGTTTCGCCCGGCGTGAGAGTTGGCATCGCCATTGCCGTCCCTAAGGAACGGTCATGGATCGCGATCTCGTCCCTGGAAGCGTTCATGCCCAGGCTGGCGCCGGTCCTTCCAGCCTCGCGCTGGTCGATGGTCGGGGCCTCCTCGATTACGGGACGCTGGACATTCGTGCGCGCCGGCTGGCTCGCCGGCTGCGCGACCTCGGCGCCGGCCGCGAGGTCGTGGTCGGCATTGCCCTCGATCACCCGGTTGATTTCATCGTCGCCGCGCTGGGCACGCTCTACGCGGGCGCCGCCTACCTGCCGATCGACTGCGAGTATCCGGCCGAGCGCATCGCGTTCATGCTGCAAGACGCCGCGCCCGCTGTCGTCGTCTCCGATGCCCGCTGGGCGTCTCGTCTGCCGCGCGGGGCGTGGCCAACACTGATGATCGACGTGGCCCTCGCCGGCGACGTCATCGCGCCCGAAACTATTGGCGCCGACGCGACCGCGGAGAGCCTCGCCTACGTGATCTACACGTCGGGGTCCACCGGAAGACCGAAGGGCGTGGAAATCACTCACGGCGGCCTTGCCAATCTCGTGAGCTGGCATCGGCGCGCGTTCGCCGTCACCCCGGCAGATCGCGCGAGCCAGGTCTCGAGCCTGGGCTTCGACGCCTTCGGGTGGGAGGTGTGGCCGTATCTGGCCAGCGGGGCCAGCATCCACGTTGCCGACGACGAGCATCGCCTGGACCCCGATCGGCTGCGCGACTGGCTGCTCGAACAGCAGATCACGATCGGCTTCGCGCCGACCCCGGTCGCCGAGCGCCTCCTCGGACTCGAGTGGCCGCGCCACACCGCCTTGCGTTTCCTGCTGACCGGCGCCGACACGCTCCATCGACATCCACCGTCCGGCCTCCCCTTCACGCTCGTGAACAACTACGGCCCTACCGAGGCCACCGTGGTCACGACGTCGGGGCCGATCGAGCCCGCGCGTGACGGCGGCCAGCCCTCGATCGGACGGCCGATCGAGGGCGTTCAGGTTCACATCCTCGACGAGCACCTGCGTCCGGTCCCGAGCGGAGCCGACGGCGAGCTGTGCGTCGGCGGCGCCGGCGTCGCCCGCGGCTATCGCAACCGGCCGGAGCTGACGGCCACGAAGTTCGTCCCCGATCCGTTCGAGTCCCAACCGGGAGCCCGGCTCTACCGCACGGGCGATCGTGCCCGCCAGCTCTTCGACGGTGACATCGCCTTCCTCGGCCGTATGGACAGCCAGCTCAAGGTCCGCGGATTTCGCATCGAGTCCGACGAGATCGTCACCGCCCTCGACGCCGATCCGGCCGTCATCGCCAGCGCCGTGACCGTCCACGACGACGGGGACGGTGACCGCCGCCTCGTCGCCTACGTGGTGACGGCTGAGGGAGCCTCGCCCCGCCCGTCGGCGTTGCGCGATCGGCTGCGCACGGCGCTGCCCGACTACATGATCCCTGCCGTCTTCGTGAAGCTCGACGCGCTCCCGCTCACGGCGAACGGCAAGATCGACCGCGCCGCGCTGCTGCCACCCGACGGCGCCGAGATCCTGCGCGACGCGCCGGTCACGGATCCCCGCACGCCGGTGGAGGAACGGCTGGCGCGGCTCGTGGCGAGCCTGCTCGACACGTCCGAGGTCGGCGTCAACGACAACTTCTTCCTGCTCGGAGGTCACTCGCTGCTCGGCACCCAGCTCATCACGCGCATGCGCGATGCCTTCGGCGTCGACCTGCCGCTGCGCACGGTCTTCGATCATCCCACCGTGGAAGCGCTGGCCGGCGAAGTCGAGCGCGCGATTCTCGCGCGCCTCGAGACGGCCGCCTGATCACGATGACGCCTGCGGCACCGGCCCAGATGGCGGCGACCGATCCGGCGCTCAGCCTCTCCCGCTTGCTCGACCCCGAGGTGCTCGCCGATCCGTATCCCCTCTACCACCGCCTGCGCGACGAGGATCCCGTTCACTGGGATCCTTATCTGCACGCCTGGGTGGTGACGCGCTACGCCGACGTGGTGCACGTGCTCCATCGCTTCGTCGCGGATCGCACGCCCACGGCGAGCCAGCTCGCCGCCATCGGGCTTCCCCATCTCGGGCCGGTGGCCCGGGTGATGGTGCGCCAGATGCTGTTCATGGACGCTCCCGCCCACATGAGAATTCGCGGGCTGGCCGCGCAGGCCTTCACGCCCCTGCGGATCGCCGATTTGCGCGAGCACATTCAGACGATCATGGACGGCCTGCTCGAGACGGTGATCGCGCGCGGCCGGATGGACGTGATCCGTGACATCGCCGAGCCGCTGCCGGCCATCGTCACCGCCGAGATGCTCGGCGTGCCGACCGTGGATCATCAGCAGCTCAAGACGTGGTCGGCCGACTTCGCCGAGATCCTCGGCAACTTTCAGCACAACCCGGACCGGGCCGGGCGCGTGCTCCGCGCCACCGAGGACATGTGCGCCTACTTCAAGGCGCGCATCGCCGAGCAGCGAGTCCACCCGCGCGAGGGTCTGATCCACGCGTTCATGACGGCGGAGGTGGACGGGGACCGGTTCTCCGAGGACGAGATCGTCGCCAACTGCATCGTCACCATGGTCGGCGGCCAGGAAACGACCACGAACCTCATCGGCAACGGGGTGCTGTCGCTGCTGCGCCATCCCGCCGCGCTGGCTCGGCTCCGAGCCGATCTCTCGCTGATTCCGTCGGCGGTCGAAGAGCTGCTGCGCTACGAGAGCCCCAGCCAGCACACGGCGCGCCTGGCGCCCGACGACGTCCGCCTTGGCGACCGGGTGATCCGCAAGCGGCAGGCGGTCATCGCCGTGATGGGCGCGGCCAACCGCGATCCCCAGCGCTTTCCCGACCCCGACCGCCTCGATATCGCGCGCACCGACAACCGCCACGTCGCGTTCGGGTGGGCCGCCCACTTCTGCTTCGGCGCCCCGCTGGCGCGCCTCGAGGGTCAGGTGGCGTTCGAGACGATGCTGCGCCGGCTGCCCGAGCTCCGGCTCGAGCCTGGTCCGCTCGTCTGGCGGGAGAACCTCGGACTGCGTGGTCTCACCGCGTTGCCGGTCGCCTGCGGAGCCGCGAGCGTCTGATGTCTCTCTCGCTCCCGGCCGCCGACGACCAGCGTCGGCGCCTCCTCGAGAAATACCTGGAGGGGCGCGGTGAGCATGCGGCTCACCACGAGGCGATCCCGCGCCGCCCACCGGGAACCGTGGCTCCGCTGTCGTGGGCCCAGTGGCAGATCTGGCTCCACGCCCAGGTCTCCCCCGACGTCCCCGTGTACAACGAGCCGATCACGGTGCGCCGGCGGGGCCCGCTCGACGTCACGGCCCTGGAGAGAGCGCTCTCCGAGATGGTGAGCCGCCATGAGTCATGGCGCACGATCTTCACCGTCGAGGACGGCGAGCCTGTCCAGCGGGCGCAACCACCGTGGCAGTGGGCGCTGGCCGTGGTGGACCTGCGTGGCCTCCCCGCCGGCGCCCGCGAGGCCGAGGCCCTGCACGTCGCGCGCGTGGACGCGGTGCGCCCGTTCGATCTCGCGCGGGGCCCGCTCGTGCGGGGCGTGCTCGTCCACGTCGACGACGACGACCATCGCCTGTTCCTCACGCTGCACCACCTCGTCCACGACGGCGTCTCGGTGTTCGGCCTGCTCATTCCCGAGCTGGCCACGCTCTGCGAGGCCTTCGCAAACGGCGAGCGGTCGCCACTCGCGGAGCCGTCCATCCAGTACGCCGACTTCGCACGCTGGGAGCGCTCCGTCCTGGACGCCGAGGCGCTCCGCCCGCACCTCGACTATTGGCAGAGTCGGCTCGGTGGCGACCGGCCGGCCGTCGAGCTGACCGGCGACCGGCCCCGCCCGGCGCGGCAGACGTTCAGAGGCGCGCGTCACGCCTTCGCGCTGCCGGCCGCGCTCGGCGACGCGCTGAAAGCCCTGAGCGCGCGCGAGCGCGTCACGCTCTTCATGACGCTCTTCACCGCATTCTCGGCGCTCGTCCACCGCTACACGGGTCTCGAGGACCTCGTGCTGGGCACGGTGTCGGCCGGGCGCCGGCACCCCGACGTCCAGCGATGCTTCGGAGTGTTCGCCAACCCGCTGGCGCTGAGAATCGACGCCAGCGGCGACCCGACCGTCAGCGAGCTGCTGCACCGTGTGCGTGACACGGCGCTCGACGCCCTGGTCCACGACGAAGCTCCGATCGGGCAGGTCGTGAACGCGCTCACGCTGTCGCGCGACCCGAGCCGCAATCCGCTCTTCCAGCTCGTCTTCGCGCTGGAAGCTCCACGGGCCGCCTTGCCCGCCGGCTGGGAGCTGAGTCACCTCGACGTCGATCCGGGCACGTCCAAGTTCGACCTCTATCTCGAGCTGGCCGATCACGGGCCGCACATGCTGGGCCGCTGCGTCTACGCGACCGATCTGTTCGACGCGGCGACCATCGGCCGGTTCGTGCAGCACTATCGCCGGATGCTCGAAGCCTTCGTCGCCGATCCCGGCCAACGGCTCTCTGCGCTGCCGCTCCTCGACGACGCGGGGCGTGCACGGCTCCTGGCCTGGGGGACGCGGCGCCGTCCCTATCCGGACGCGACGATCCATCAACTCTTCGAGTCCCAGGTCGCGCAGCGACCCGACGCGGTGGCCGTCGTGGCCGGGGAGCGTTCTCTGACTTACGCCGACCTCGATCGACAGGCCGGGCAGCTCACCCACCGGCTGCGCGAGCTGGGCATCGAGCGCGGCGCCGTGGTGGCGGTGGCCATCGAGCGATCGCCCGAGCTGGTCGTGGCCTTTCTCGGCATCCTGAAGGTCGGCGCCGCCTATCTGCCGCTCGACCCGGCCTACCCGAAGGACCTGCTCGCCTTCATGCTCGACGATGCCGGTGTCGCCGCGGTGGTGACCGTCGACCGAACGCGCGCGGCGCTTCCCGAGCCGGCACCGGCCACGATCGTGCTCGACGCCGGCGGCGCGCTTGCCGGTTCGATGCCGGCGCCGAGGATCGACGTCACGCCCGACGACGTGGCGTACGTCATGTACACGTCGGGCTCGACGGGGCGCCCGAAAGGCGTGGCGATTCCCCACCGCGGTATCGTGCGGCTGGTCTTCGGCCAGGACTACACGCGCTTCGCCTCCGACGAAGTCTTCGGCCAGATCACCGCCACGACCTTCGACGTGTCGATGTTCGAGCTGTGGGGCTCGCTGCTGCACGGCGCCCGGTGCGTGCTCTTCCCCCCTGGAGTGCCGACGCCCCCCGTCATCGCCGACACGATCCGGCGCCACCGCATCACGACGATGTGGCTCACCGGATCGCTCTTCAACGGCGTGATCGAGGATGCCCCCGAAACGCTGGCCGGCCTGCGCCGTCTCGTCGTCGGCGGCGAGGCGCTGTCGGTGCCCCACGTGCGGCGCGCCCTGGCGCGCCTGCCCCGCACGCAGATCATCAACGGCTACGGCCCGACCGAGTGCTCGGTCTTCGCGTGCTGCCAGGTCGTCCCGCGCGATCTGCCCGCGGACGCGTCGTCGGTCCCGATCGGGCCGCCCATCGCCAACACCGACGCCTACGTGGTGGACCGTCACGGCCAACTCACCCCCATCGGCGTGCCGGGCGAATTACTCCTCGGTGGTCCCGGCGTGGCGCTCGGCTACGTCAACCGGCCCGAGCTGACGCACGAGAAGTTCGTCCGCGATTCGTTCACGGGCGATCCCGACGCGCGTCTCTACCGCACGGGAGACCTCACGCGCTGGCGCCCGGACGGGACGCTCGAGTACCTCGGCCGCATCGACCATCAGGTGAAGGTCCGCGGCTTCCGCATCGAGCCCGGCGAGGTGGAGGCCGCCCTCGTCCAGCATCCGGAGGTGCGCGAGGTCGCCGTCGCCGCGCGGCCCGACGACCACGGCGGCAAGCGTCTCGTGGCGTACGTCGTCCCCCGGTCCGCCGATGCTCCGTCGGCCCCCGAGCTGCGGCGATTTCTCGGCGACCGGCTGGCGCCCCACATGGTGCCTTCCCTCTTCGTCGCGCTGCCGGCCCTGCCACTGACGCCGAGCGGGAAGCTCGATCGTCAGCGTCTGCCCGCTCCCGAGGAGCTGGCGGCGTCGCCGCCGGGCGAGCTCGTCGGGCCGCGTGACGCCGTCGAGGGCCAGCTCATCGAGCTATGGGAAGACCTGCTCGGCATCCGCCCCGTCGGCGTCCGCGACGACTTCTTCGATCTGGGCGGCCACTCGCTCCTCGCCGTGCGCATGCTCCAGCACCTGGCCGACTCGTACCGGGTCACGCTGCCGCTGGCCGCGCTCTACGCGAATTCGACGGTCGAGCGTCTGGCCGAGGCGTTACGCCAGGGAGACCATCAGGGCTTCCGCACGCCGATCACGCTCCTCCACCCCGAGGGACGGCAGCCTCCGCTCATCTTCTTCCACGGCGACCTGCACGGTGGCGGGCTGTACTGCGTTCGTCTGAGCCGCCGCCTGGGTCTCGATCAACCGCTCTACGTCGTCCACCCCCTCGGCCGCGGGGGCCGCCCCATGCCGCGCACGATCGAGGCGATGGCGGACGAGCACCTCGAGGCGCTCCAGGCGTTGCCCCGGAGCGGCGCCTGGCGGCTCGGCGGTTACTGCAACGGCGGGCTGGTCGCGTTCGAGATCGCTCGCCGGCTGGCCGCCGCCGGCGAGAAGGTCGAGCTGCTCGCGCTCATCGCCGCCGACGCCGACACACGGATGTCGCTGCTACACGCCGTGACGTCACGGCTGGCGCCCGGCACCGACTGGTTCGGGCGGCTTCGCTCGTTCACCACGGTCCTCGAGGGCCGATCGCTCGGCGCGCGCGTCGCGCTCATGCTCGACAAGGGAGCGAGCCTGGCCGGCGAGTCCTTCGGGCACGCGCGCGGACGACCGTCGCGCCGGCAGCGCGACGGCCTGTACGACCGATATTTCCGCGCCGTCATGGGATACGTGCCGCGCTACTTTCCCGGGCGTCTGGTCCTCTTCTGGCCGGCCGACGAGCCCTGCCGTCACGTCGACGACCCGACCCACGGGTGGGGCAGCTTCGCCGACAGCGTGGAAGTCTTCACCGTCCCGGGTGACCACAGCACCATCGTCACCCACCACATCGAGCCGATCGCCGCCCAGCTCGCGGCGTACCTGTGATTCGGCTCGACGGCTCGACCGTCCACCTCTGGCGCGTCGAGCTGGCCGTCGACGACGTCGCCGTCGCCGCACTCGAGAACACGCTGGGCCCGAAGGAGCTTGCCCACAGCCGGAGGTTCCGCTCGATCCGTGACCGGCGGCGCTTCATCGTCTGCCACGGCCTCCTGCGACGGATCCTGGGCGCGTACCTCGACCGCGCGCCCGACACGCTGCGCCTCGTGGTGGGGCCGCACGGCAAGCCCGCGCTCGACGGGCGCGAGGTCCCCGATCGTGTGGAGTTCAGTCTCTCCCGCTCGGCGGACCTCGCGCTGTACGCCGTGGCGCGCGGGCGTCGCGTCGGCGTCGACGTCGAGCGTGTGCGGCCCCACTTCGACTGGAGACCGATCGCCGCGCGCTACCAGACGGAGCGCGAGCTGGCCCACCTCGAGGCGCTGGAGGCCGACCGCCGGCTCGGCGCCTTCTTCGAGTGGTGGACGCGGAGCGAGGCGTACGTCAAGGCGTGCGGCGAGGGGCTCGGTGCCGGTGAGGCGCGCTTGCGCGTCGAGCCCGACCCACGGTGGTCGCTCGTCGCGCTCGATGTCGGGCCGGGATTCGCGGCCGCGCTCGCCACGGAGGGCCACGACGAGCGCGTGCTCGTTCTCGGTCAGCCGTGTCAGATCGGGCGGGCGACGAAGTTGGTCGCGGGCGAGGCGAGGAACGCGTCGCGCGACAGCTTCGTCGACTGAACGGCCAGTCTGAGCGCCTCGACCGAGTAACCGGCGGCGCTCAAGATCTCGAACAGCACGCCTCGATCCGTTCCATCCGGCCACGCCTCGAAGACGACCAGCGGCCGAGCCGTCGCCAGCACCCGCCGAGCTCCCCGCAGCACATTCGCCTCGTTGCCTTCGGTGTCGATCTTGATCAGATCGGGAGCGAGCCCGCGCTCGGCCACGATGTCGTCGAGGGTGATCACCGGCACCTCGATGCGGATCAGATCGGAGCGACCGGCCAGGCGCACCTTCACGCGCTCGTCCAGGCTGCCCATATAGGCGGCGCCGGCAGGGACGAGCAAGTCGGCCGTGCCGGGACGTTCGCCCACGGCGGCCGGCACGATCTCGGGCTGCACGTCGTTCAGCTCACACCAGTCCGAGAAGAACGCGTGGCAGGCTGGATTCGGCTCGAACGAGAGCACGCGGATCCCGTGAACGAGGAAGCGGATGGTGTGGGACCCGTAGTTCGCGCCGACGTCGAAGACCAGGCGTGGCGGCCGCGGCGACTCGAGCAGCCGCTCGTAGAATTCGTGGATCTCCGGGTCCCAGCCGTGGAACGCCGTCGCCGCCTGCCACGAGAGGGAAAAATCTCGGCGCATCGGCAACAGCACGACGCGGCCGGCGAAATCGAGCTTCCACGAGCCGGAGACACCGTAGCGAGTCTCACCGAAGGCGTGAAAGAAGCGACGCTTGGCGGCGAGAGAGAGTCGGCGGTGAATGGCGTTGACGAGATGCAGGGCGTGTTGTTCCGAGAGGGCGATGCCGAGCATTCGCGTGGCGAGGAGGCGCGTGAGACCAAGCAACGTCGATGACCTCAGAGCAGCCTGGGCGTGAACCCTTTCACGGACACGTACTGGTCCGGCCACGTCACCTCCCAGCCCTGCTCCCACGCCGCGTGGCGCGTCCAGTACGGATCGTACAGGTGGCCGCGGGCGAGCGCGCAAAGGTCGGCGCGGCCGGCGGCGAGGATCGAGTTGACGTCACCGTAGGAGGCGATGGCGCCGACGGTCATCGTCGCGATCCCCGCCTCGTGACGGATGCGGTCGCTGAACGGCGTCTGGTAGAGCCGTCCGTAGGCCGGCTGCTGGTGCGGCACCGTCTGGCCGGTCGAGACCGTGACGAGGTCGCAGCCGTGGGCCTTGAG
>WNEY01004393.1_pt1 | contig 10734 bp, 8 predicted proteins | sample 5400531 | NCBI WGS metagenome assembly WNEY01 (sample SAMN13153338, study PRJNA577476) | soil metagenome | isolation source: 200 cm saprolite under Douglas fir tree site 1 | place: USA:California | collected 2015-04-18
GAATCTGGCTATACCAGGGGCTCGGCCAGTTGGCGCTCATTCATCAGGCACGCCAAGGCGCCTGAACTGCCGGCCGTGCTGCTCGAAGACTTCGCGGCCCTGATCGGCCTGGGCTTTGCCTTGCTCGCCGTAGTACTTTCAACGGTCACCGGAGATGGCCGCTGGGATGGCATCGGGTCGCTCGCCATCGGATTGCTTCTTGGCTGCGTCGCGGCGGTGCTCGCGATCGAAATGAAGAGCCTGCTGGTCGGGGAATCGGCGCGGCCGGATGTGCAGCGGGCGATCGTAGCGGCGATCGAGGGCACCGGTGGCATCGAGCGCGTCATTCACCTGCGCACGTTGCACGTCGGTCCTGAGTCGCTGCTGGTCGCCGCGAAGGTCGCGGTCAAGCGCGCGGACACCGCCGCCGACATCACGGCCGCGATCGACGAGTCCGAGCAGGCGATCAGGGCTGCCGTCCCGATCGCGGGGCTGATCTTCCTTGAGCCTGACCTGTACCAGGCCGCCAAGCTCGACGCCTCCGACCCGGCCGTTCGCGCCGTCAGCACGGCCAGAACCACGCGGACGCGGCTGCCCCGCAAGAAGCCGCCCCAGACCCAGCCCCAGCCCCGGACGCAGTCGCAGTCCGAGTCCCAGCCCCAGCCAGAGCAGGACTCCTAGCTGCCGCTAGCTCCCGCGAAGGAAGCGCGCCGCGCGCTCCTTCTCGAAGTCCATCGCCATCGCCGGCAGCGGCCTGATCCGCCCGATCCGATGTCCTAGCTCGGCTACCTCGGCCCGGGCGGCCGGATCGGCCAGCACCCGCAGGCCGAACGCGAGTTCAGCGGGGCTGATGTCGTACCGCCGCTCGATCGCGAGACCGAGCGCCACCGCGTCTAGATCGCCCGCGCCGAACTGCCGGTGCTTCGGCCCGGCCCCGGCTCTGCGTCCCCGGACGGCTGGCAGCAGCTCTAGCATCTCCCGGTATCGGAGCATTCGCGGGGAAATGCCCAGTCGCTCCGCCGCCTCCGTGATGCGCATGACCGCCAATCTAACAAATTTTTGTCAAGAACGATGCTCTAAGGATGCCTCAAGGCCGTCGGTACCGTAGCGTTTCTTAGTGAGACTTCAGTGTTGTCGAATTTCTAGGCGCAACAGCCACGAGGAGCGCGGATAGATGCCAGCCGAACAACTGCCGTTCAAGGTCGCGGATCTCTCCCTGGCCGAGTTCGGCCGTAAGGAGATCAGGCTCGCTCAGCACGAGATGCCCGGCCTGATGGCAGTGCGCGCGGAGTACGGCCCCACCAGGCCGCTGGCGGGCGCGCGGATCACCGGCTCCCTGCACATGACGATCCAGACCGCGGTGCTGATCGAGACGCTCGTGGAGCTAGGCGCGCAGGTTCGCTGGGCCAGCTGCAACATCTTCTCCACCCAGGACCACGCGGCCGCAGCGGTCGCGGTCGGGCCGGACGGCACCGCGGACAGTCCGCGCGGCATGCCGGTCTTCGCCTGGAAGGGCGAGACCTTGCCCGAGTACTGGTGGTGCACCGAGCAGGCCCTGACCTGGCCTGGCGCCGGGGGCCCCAACATGCTGCTCGACGACGGCGGTGACGCGACGCTGCTGGTGCACCGGGGCGCCGAGTTCGAAGCCGCGGGTGCGGTCCCGGCGGCGGCCGATGACGACCCGGAGGAGTGGCAGGTCATCCTCGGAGTCCTGCGCGCCAGCCTGGCCAGCGAGCCCGGCAAGTGGACCAAGGCCGCCAGTCAGCTCCTCGGCGTGACCGAGGAGACCACCACCGGCGTGCACCGGCTCTACGAGATGGCCAGGGCGGGCACGCTGCGCTTCCCGGCGATCAACGTCAACGACTCGGTCACCAAGTCCAAGTTCGACAACAAGTACGGCTGCCGCCACTCGCTGGTCGACGGCATCAACCGGGCCACGGACACGCTCATCGGCGGCAAGGTCGCGCTGGTCTGCGGCTACGGCGACGTGGGCAAGGGTTGCGCCGAGTCGTTGCGCGGCCAGGGCGCCCGGGTAATCATCACCGAGATCGACCCGATCTGCGCGCTGCAGGCGGCCATGGACGGCTTCCAGGTCGCCACCCTCGACGACGTGGTGACCACGGCCGACATCTTCGTCACTGCGACCGGCAACCTGCATATCATCACGGCCGAGCACATGAGCCGGATGAAGCATCAGGCCATCGTCGGGAACATCGGGCACTTCGACAACGAGATCGACATGGCCGGCCTGGCCAAGCTGCCCGGCGTCAGGCGGATCAACATCAAGCCGCAGGTCGACGAGTGGGTGATCCCGGGCAGCGCCGATGGCGGCGAGCACTCCATCATCGTGCTGTCCGAGGGGCGCCTGCTCAACCTCGGCAACGCGACCGGCCACCCGAGCTTCGTGATGTCCTCGAGCTTCACCAACCAGGTGCTCGCCCAGATCGAGCTGTTCACCAAGACCGAGGAGTACCCGCTCGGCGTGCACGTGCTGCCCAAGTACCTCGATGAGCGGGTCGCCCGGCTGCACCTAGACGCCCTGGGGGTCAGGCTGACCGAGTTGCGCAAGGAGCAGGCTGACTACATTGGCGTCCCGATCGAGGGCCCGTACAAGTCGGACCACTATCGGTACTGACGATGGCCCGCGACGACCCTTCTGACCCGCCCGTGCGGCTGGGTGGAGGGCGGGGGGCGCAGCGGGAGGGGGCGGGGGGTGTAGCGGGAGGGAGGATCGCTTGGGCGCAGCGCGCGATGCCGGTGCTTGGCCTGCTGGCGCAGGAGTTCGCCAGCAGGCAGCCGTTCGCCGGGCACCGGATCGCGGCCTGCCTGCACATCACCCCGGAGACGGCGGTCCTGGTCGGCCTGATCACCGCTGGCGGCGGCGAGATCCACCTCGCCGCCTCGAACCCGCTGTCCACCCAAGATGACATCGCCTCGGGACTGGCGGACAAACCCGGCGCATATATTTATGCCAAATCCGGAGTTGACAGGGAAACCTACTACCGGCATATCCATAGCGCGCTCGACTGCGGCCCTGACCTGATCATCGATGATGGCGGCGACCTGGTGAACACCCTGGTCACCGAGCGGCCCGAAATGGTGTCCGGCGTGATCGGCGGCTGCGAGTCGACGACGACCGGGGTGCTCAGGCTCCGCCAGATGGCGGCCGCGGGCACGTTGCCGTTTCCGGTGGTGGCCGCCGACGCCTCGATCACCCGGCGGATGTTCGACAACGGGCACGGGACCGGCCAGTCGGTCATCGACGGCCTGCTGCGGTCCACCAACATGCTGCTGGCCGGCCAGACGGTGGTGGTCGCCGGGTTCGGCCCGTGCGGGTCGGCGATCGCGGACCGGGCGGCGGGGCTCGGCGCGAGCGTGGTCGTGACCGAGGTCAATCCGGTCCGTGCGCTCGACGCGCTGATGTGCGGTTACCGGGTTCTGCCAATGGCGGAGGCCGCGCTGATCGGAGATGTGTTCATCACGGCGACGGGTTCACGCGAAGTGATAACCACCTTGCATTTTGAAAGCATGCGGGACGATGGCGTACTCGCCAATGCCGGTCATTTCGACGTGGAGATCGACGTCCGGGCCCTGGCCGATCTGGCGGTAGAGGTGAATCGGGGAGTCCGACCGAACGCCGATGAGTACGTGCTCGCCGACGGTCGGCGGCTGATCCTGCTCGCCGAGGGGCGCGTGGTGAACCTGATCGCGGCGGAAGGCAATCCCGCCGCGGTGATGGATCTGGGGTTCGCTGCCCAGGCGCTCGCGCTCGAATGGCTGGCCGGCGGGCAGGCCAATCTCGCTGTGTTTCCCAGGCTTGAGGGCGGCGTGCACCCGATGCCTGCCTCAATTGACACATCGGTCGCAGAACTTACGCTGGCCGCGCGCGGCGCCAGAATCGACGAGCTGACCGCGCTGCAGCGGGAATATCTGGCTTCCTGGCGTCTGGGCAGCTAGAAGCAGGCCCAAACAAATTGGAATTCCGGTCGGTCGTAAGTTGATGGCACCCTAGTAGGCATGACAACCGAGCGGACCGCCCAGCCAATGCTTCCCGGTTTGCGGGTGCCAGGCAATCGGGTGAGCCGCCGGGCGATCAGTTACTGGACCGCAAGAGCGGTGCTCAGCAGCGCCGTGGTGGTGCTGGCGGAGATCATCTGCGCGGCCGCGACCAGCTTCAGCACCGCGTGGCAGGTCGTGCTCGTGGTGACAGTCGTGGTGCTCGCGGCCCATGCGCTGATCATGCCTCGCTGGCGGTATTCGGTGCACCGCTGGGAGGTCACCGACCAGGCGCTGTATACGAGGTCGGGCTGGTTCTCCGTGCATTGGCGGATCGCGCCGATCAACCGGATCCAGACCATCGACAGCCACCGGTCGCTCGGCGAGCGGATCTTCGGTCTCGCCAACGTGACCGCTACGACGGCGTCGGCGGCCGGTCCGGTACGGATCCACGGCCTCGACAAGGACCTCGCCGACCTGTTGCTCGACCAGCTCGCGGTCGCGACCGGGCAGACGCCGGGTGACGCCACATGACGACGGCGGGGACGACTGGAGCGGCCGCCGACGACCAGGTGCCCGGCCTCGATGGCCCGCTGGGGTCCGTGGGCTCCGTGGGCTCCGTGGGCTCCGTTGGCTCCGTGGGCTCAGTCGGCTCGGTCGTTGTCGGGGCGGGTCGGGGCGACACCGGCTGGCTGCGGCTCAGTCCCCGAAGCCTGGTCGTCCGGCCGCTGACCGACCTGGTCCGGCTGGTGCCGTTGCTGGCCGGCCTGCTGCTCCTGCATTCGGGTACGGGTGGCCGCTTGCTCTGGGGACTGCTGGCTGCGGGCACCGCCGTAGTCACGGGACTGATCCACTGGGCGACGACCAGGTACCGGATCACCGATGAGCGGGTCTACGTGCGCCGTGGCCTGGTCAACACCAAGCTGCTGTCGGTCGCCAGAGACCGGATCAGGACCGTCGACGTCACCGCGCATCTGCTGCACCGGGTACTCGGGGTCTGCCGGGTCAGCATCGGCACCGGCCGCAATGATCTCCGGCCGGGCGAGAGCTTCCACCTGGACGGCCTGACCAGGGCTGATGCCGAGACCCTGCGGATCACGCTGCTCGCCAGCGCTATCCCGAGCGGGCTGGCTGGGCTTGCCGACGACGTCGAGGGGCCTTCGGCAGCCGGTCGGCGCGGCGGCGGGGCCGAAGCGGACCGCGATCTGGTCAGGCTGCGGTTGTCCTGGCTCAGGTTCGCCCCGCTGACCATGACCGGGCTGGTCGTGGTCGGCGTGCTGTTCGGGGCGGTGATCCAGATAATCAACGCCACCGACGTCACGCTGACCTCGACGGGCCTCGTCAAGATGCTGGTCAGCGACTTCGCATCGTTGGACATCGTCCAGCGGGTGCTGGTCGGATCGGCTGTCGCGATCGTGTTTTACGTGGTCGTCGCCCTCATCGGCTACGTCGCCGTGTACTGGAACTTCCGCCTCACCGAACACGGCGCCGACACGGTCAGGGTCACCCGCGGCCTGCTGTCGTTGCGCGCGACCACGATCTCGCTGAACCGCCTGCGCGGCGTCGAGATCAGCGAGCCGATGCTGCTGCGCTCCGCGCGCGGCGCCCGGTGCATCGCGATCACCACCGGCCTGCACGTCGGCCGGGGCGCGGAGCACGAAGGCTCGGTGCTGGTGCCCCCCGCTCCGCGCGAACTGGCCCAGCGGGTCACCGCCCAGTTGCTCGGCGTGCCGGAAGAACTCTGCGCGGGCCCGCTCGTCCGGCACGGCCCGGCCGCGTTCCGGCGCCGCCTGTTCCGTGCCCTGTTGGCCGCTGCCGTGATCATCGGCGGGATCATCCTGGCAACCCGGGCTCGTCATGGACCGGACTGGGTGTGGATCGGGTCGTTCGGTTTCCTGCCGGCCGCCGTCGCGGTCGCCATCGATCGGTACCGCAATCTCGGTCACCGGCTCACCGACGGCTGGCTGGTCACCAGGACCGGCAGCTTCTCCCGTCGGCGCAACATCATCGGCACCGACGCGATCATCGGCTGGCGGATACACCAGACCTTGTTCCAGCGCCGCCAGGGCTTGATGACGCTGACCGCGACGACGGCGGCCGGACAGCAGCACTACTCGCTGCGTGACGTTCCGGTCGAGATCGGCCTGGCCGTAGCCGACCAGGCCACCGGCGACCTGCTAACCCCCTTCCGCCAGCACTAGACCCTGCCGACAGACTGGAAGCCTGCCTGGCGCCTGGCCTGGAGGGCTGGAGGGCTGGACGGCTGGAGGGCTGGAGGGCTGGAGGGCTGGACGGCTGGAGGGCTGGACGGCTCCGAAGTGGACCGGCCTCTGGAGGCGCAGGGGCCGCAGGCCCTGAGCGCAAATCTTTCTCCCTCGTCCTCGAAGTTCGAACGCTCGCTCAGCACAGCGTTGCCGATGCGCTGGCGGCCGTCGCCCGCATTAGCCACCTGAGTCACACAGTCCCCGATCACACCACCGGCCCGATATCTCCGCCCATGATCATCTTCCGGGGCAGATGAATATGCCCTTTCATCTGGTTTTTCGCGGATGAATATGCGCATTCATCTGCTCGGCCAATCCTCAGCACAACCACAGCGGCCACTCGAGCACCATTCGCACCAGCTATCTAACCAGAATCACCGCCTAGCCCAGCCCTCCGGGCCCCAGCTACATCAGAGCCTCTCTGAGGTAGTTCCTTCCCAGGAAGCAACTACCTCGTTGCCCTCCTAGTGCAGCTATAACTACCTCGGCGCCCCTCTGGTGTAGTTCCCGGGAAGCTACTACATCAGAGCGGCTTTGATGCTGCTCAGCGCACCCGGGAAATCGCTGGGGTCGCTGCGCACGCTGCCTCCGGGTACCGACACCGCAACCATCGCCCCGGCCAACTGCCCAAATCCGGTCTCGGCGCCACAGGGTTTGGAGCGCGGGATTAAAAGGGGGCGGCGAATCCGTAGTCTTCCGGCGGCGAATCCGCGGTCGGCTGGTTGGCGGCCGGCTGGGCGGCCGGTGAGACGGGCACCTGATCGGTGACGGGCGGGCCGAAGGACGGGACCGCGTCAGTGACCGGGAGCTGGCCGATCGCGGGGGAGTCCTGGGTCGGCTGATTGGGCTGGCCTGGGCCGGGTGCCTGACCTGGCTGGGCCGGATTGGCGGACTGCTGGATCAGCTGGCGGCGCACCATCGCGGCCTGCTCGCGGTGGCGGCGCACGGCCAGTACCGCGACGAGGTAGGCCTCCGGCGGAGTGCCGGGCGGCGGTGGCGGGCTCACGTAGCCGGACACGGTCGTGGCGATCCGGGTGCCGATCTCGGCGCGGGCCGAAGGGCGCAGATCGTGGTACCGGCGCAGGTAGCTGCTGGCCATGGCCGCGGCCTGGTCGGGCAGCAGGGCAAGCTCGACGTGCGACGCCCAGTCAAGCAATGGCGGCGGCACGACCGTGAAAGCTGGCGGCAGCTCCGGGCGTTTAGGCACACGTTCCTGAATCACGAACGTGCCCGCGAACAGGTCGCCGATACGTTTGCCTTTCGCGGAGACCATGGACGTGATCAGCCCGGCTGGCATTCCGATCAAGTTGAAGGGGAACAGCCAGATCTCGAGGAGGGCGGCCGACAGTGCCCTGATGAGCGCCTGCCTGAACCGCTCAGGACTGCCGTCGTCGCTTACCACCCTGATGCCGAGAGCCAGCTTGCCGAGCGTCTTTCCGCGACTGAGCGTCTCGAAGGTCGCCGGATAGGCGATAACGATCAATACGAGGCCAGCCAGGCTCAGCGCCGCGGCCGAGGCCGGGTTCAGATGTGCGGCAGCCCTTCTGTCGACCACGACGTACAGGAACACGATTACCGGAATCTGGACCGCGACGTCGATCAGCTGGGCGAGGAGTCGGCTGGGGAACCTGGCGATCGCCAGGTCGAGAACGACGGCTTCGCCGGTCACCACCTCAGCCATGCCGACACCTCCGATTCCGCGGACCCGACGACTTGACCTATCTGACCACTTAGTCGTTATCGTCTATTTCTATTCGCGCTAAGAATATCCAGTATCCAAGGCTGTAGTCTCCAGGCGTGGACGTCGACGTGTTCGTCGCCGAGCATGGCGCCGACTGGGCCAGGCTCAACCAGCTCATCAAGCGCCGCCGCAGCCTGTCTGGTCAGGAAGTCGACGAGCTAGTTGCCCTCTATCAGCGCACCGCCGCCCAGCTCTCCGTCGTGCAGACGCAAGGGCTCGACAGTGCCCTGTCGGCCACGCTATCCAGCCAGCTCGCCCGGGCCAGGGCCGTGGTCACCGGCGCGCACCCATCCGCCTGGCAGACCGTCGGCCGCTTCGTCACGTTCTCCTTCCCGGCCGCGGTCTATCGAGTTCGCTGGTGGTGGCTGGGCTGTTTCGCCGCCTCAGCGCTGGTCGCCGTCCTGATCGGCTGGGAGGTGGCCGCCTCTCCGGCCCTCCAGGCCACCTTGCTGCCCAAATCGGCGGCCAAGGCCCTGGTCACCCACGAGTTCAGGCACTACTACTCGACCTATGACGGCCGTTCGTTCGCCGCGCGAGTGTGGACCAACAATGCGCTGGTCGCGGCCGAGTCGATCGTTTTCGGCCTGCTGCTGGGCCTTCCCGTGCTGCTCGTGCTCTTCGAGAACGCGCTGAATATCGGCATCGACGGCGGTCTCATGGCGGCGTACGGGCGCTCGGGGGAGTTCTGGACGCTGATCTTGCCGCACGGGATGCTCGAGCTGAGCGCGGTGTTCCTGGCCACCGCCGTCGGCCTGAAGCTCGGCTGGACGGTGATCGATCCCGGGCACCGACCGCGAGCCAGAGCGCTGGCCGAGGAGGGCCGCGCGATGTTCACGGTCGCGATTGGCCTGGTGTTCGTGCTGCTGGTCTCTGGCCTGATCGAAGCCTTCGTCACGCCGTCACCGCTGCCCGCCTGGGCCAGGATCGGCATCGGCGCGATCGCCGAGGTCGGATTCCTCAGCTACGTCTTCACCTTCGGCCGCCGAGCCGTGGCCGCCGGCCACACCGGCGACATCGTCGAGGTTCCCGACACCCTAGCCGTCACCGGCTAGCCTGCTGCAGCTGTCACCTAACTTTTGATTACGATTCTGAAATGCTCAGTTCGCTGACCTGTGCGTCCACCGCCGGCGGTGGACGGAATCTGCGCGCTAGGCCCGGGCTAGAGGCCCGGAGCAGGGAAGCGACCTGGTTCCGTTTGCGGGAGCGGTGAAGTCGGCGTGCGGGCCAGTTGCGATGCCGGTCACGTGGTTTTCACCTGCGGTCCCGTGCTGACCTGGGGGCATGCTGCCGTGCCGGCGCGGACGGCGCGCGCCGGCCGGGCCGCGCCCGGCCGGGTCAGCAGCACCGGTGCCCCCCTGGTGCGGTAGCTTCCCAGGACGCAACCACCTCAGGAGGGCACCGATGCGGCCAGAGCGACACCAGGGGGGCACCGATGCTGTAGCTTCCCCGGACGCAACGACATCAGGGGGGCACCGATGCCGTGGCATCCAGCCAGGCAGAGGTGGTGCTCACTAGTGCAGCGGGGACGACCCGTCACAGCCACTTCTGAACGAAGTCGTCGTCGTAGTCTTCGTCACCCTTCATCATCAGGATTGCGCGGCCAGCGTTCGCGGTTGATTCCAAGCCCGACATGGCGTGCCCATCCAGCCGCCGGGCGTCCCGTATCGGGTCGGCCAGTCGCGTCCGGCGGCCGAGCCCGGCGAACCAGACTATGTCGTCGCAATCCGGGAAAAGTCAGCGCGAGACCGGGCACCAGCGGCCCGCCACCCGGCAGAGTCCCCGCGATCATGAAGCCAGCAGTCGGTCGGACCCGGGGCAAACCCTCCCGGCGGGTTCGAATCGCAGCCGCGATTTAGAGCCGGCCGGCGGCTTTCAGGCTCAGGTAGGCATCGGCCAGTGCCGGCGGAAGCCGATCGGGCGGGGCGTCTACGATCTCTACGCCGTGGCGCCGCAGCAAGGCACTGACCTGGGCCCGGCCAGCCTGGGTGCGGACCGCGGCGGCGGCGTTGTAGACGGCGGTCAGGTCGCCTCGGTCGCTGGTCATCTCCGCCACCCTCGGATCGGTCACCGCGGCCACTAGCACCTTGTGCTTGGACGAGAGCAGTTGCACGTGCGGCAGCAGGCCTTGCTCGATAGCGGCCGGGTTGAGATCGGTCATCAGCACGACCAGGCAGCGCTGCCGGGCGATGCCGAGTACCGAGGCGGCCATCAGCTTGATGTCGGGCTCGATCAGGTCAGCTTCGAGCACCGCCATCTCGTTGGTGATGGTGGCCAGCACCTCGTTGCGCCCCGCGCCCACCACCCGGGCCCGGACCCGCCGGTCGACCGCGATCAGGTCGACCCGATCACCCGCCCGTACCGCCAGCGCGGCCAGCAGCAGCGCGGCGTCCATCGACGCGTCGAGCCTGGGGATGCCGCCGACCCGCCCGGCCGAACTGCGGCCGGTATCGAGCACGATCACGATGCGGCGGTCGCGTTCTGGGCGCCAGGTCCTGACCAGAACGTCGGCGCGGCGGGCCGATGACCGCCAGTCGATCGACCGCACGTCATCGCCAAGCACGTAAGGACGGAGAGAGTCGAATTCGCTGCCCTGCCCGCGGATCATCGACTTGTGCTGACCGTCCAGTTCACGCAGCTTGGCCAGCTTTTCCGGCAGATGCTTGCGGGACAAGAACGGTGGCAGCACCCGCACCGTCCATGGTGCCTGCAGGTTGCGCTGCCGGCCGGCCAGGCCAAGCGGTCCGAGCGATCGCA
>WNEY01004394.1_pt1 | contig 10732 bp, 9 predicted proteins | sample 5400531 | NCBI WGS metagenome assembly WNEY01 (sample SAMN13153338, study PRJNA577476) | soil metagenome | isolation source: 200 cm saprolite under Douglas fir tree site 1 | place: USA:California | collected 2015-04-18
GAAGCGGACGATCACGCGGTCGAACAGCTCTGCCGCGCTGTCGGCGCCGAATCCGAGCACCTCGTGCAGGTTGAAGCTCTCGTCCGCGGAGTCAGACGTGATGCGCAGCGCGCCCCAGGGCACCTGGTTCTGATGCGCGACCTGCGCAACGGCAGCGGTCTCCATGTCGAAGCAGGCGCCGTCGGGAAAATCCCTGAGCAGCCTGTCACGCACGTCGCGTGACGTGACGATCTGGTCGCCGGTCAGAACCACGCCCGAAACGACAATCTGAGCTCGCTCGACCACCTTGAGCGCGGCGATGCGCAGGCGCTCCGCGACCACGTGATCCGCGACCAGCGTGGTCACGCCCAACCCGGGGAGCACTCCTTTCTTGTTGGTCAACGGTCTGGCGTCGAAGTCGTGCTGCACCGCGCCGGTGGCCACGATGAGCCGCCCGCGCTCGCCTGGCTCGCCAACCCCACCGGCCAGCCCGACCGAGATGAGCGCCAGCGGCCGGTACGCGTCGACCACGAACTGCGCGGCCATCGCCGCTGCCACCTTGCCCATCCCCGCGACCACGAGCACCACCGGCTCCGACTCGAGCACGCCTTCCCAGATCGGGAGGTTGGGGCTGGTCGCATCCGACCGCGGCAGGTTGCTCGCCAGCGTCGCCGCCTCAATGTCGAGCGCCGCCAGCACCGCTATCGGCCGGTTGCGGTTCACGAGTCCGCCGCCCCCTCCTTACCTCCCCACTGCATGGGGAGGGACTCAGGCGTAGCGATCGTGGTGGCGCACCCAGCTCTGCGGATCGGCGGGATCTTCGTTCCGGCCCTTCGGTACGAGGTCGAGCCACTGGTATGTCGTGTTGAGCATGTCGATTCCGCGCGCGTACGTCGAGTAGGTGTGGAAGATCGCGCCGGTCTCGTCCTTGTAAAAGACGCTGGCGCCCTCGCGGTCTGACATGCCCGGCTCCATGGTCCCGACGTTGAAGATCTTGGCGCCGCTTTCGACCTCCTGAGGCGTGAACGACGCGCCGAAGTCGTAATTGAAGTCGGTGTGAAACGACGACAACCACTTGAACTTCCAGCCCATTCGCTGCTGGAACTCGGAGATCTTCGCGAGCGGCGCGCGCGAGACGACGGCAAAGGTAACGTCGCGGTGGTTCAGGTGCACCTGCATCGCGTCATAGTGGTCGGCCCAGAACGAGCAGGAGCTGCAGCCCTCCTCCCAGTCGGGCGGATACATGAAGTGGTAAACGATCAGCTGGCTGCGCCCGTCGAACAGGTCTGACAGCGACTCGGAGCCGTTCGGCCCATCGAAGAGGTAGCGCTTCTCGACCTTGACCCATGGCAGCTCACGCCGCTGCCGGCTCAGCGCATCCCGTGCGCGAGTGAAGTCCTTCTCACGCGCCAGCAGCTCCCTGCGCTTCTCCATCCATTCATCGCGCGGCACGACCTCGTGGATACCGATCCGGGTTCCTGCCTGGTTGCTCATGCGCTCAGTATTCACGAAGCGGCCGCGGTCGACGTCCGCCTCCTCGCCGGGTGACGGGGGCTGGATCTAAGCTGATCCCGTAACCGTCCTTCAGCCGGATAGGAGGAGTCGATGGCTGCGACCAGCAGTGCCGAAGCCAGGTGGGAGGGAGATCTCGTCAACGGGAACGGGCACGTGAAGCCCGCGAGCGGAGCGTTCGGCGAGCTGCCGATCACATGGGCCGCGCGCGCCGAGCATCAGCACGGCAAGACGAGCCCTGAGGAGCTCATCGCGGCCGCGCACGCGTCCTGCTACGCCATGGCGTTCAGCAACGGGCTGTCGAAGGCGGGGCACCAGGTCGAGCGTCTCGACACGACCGCCGAGGTGGACTTCGTGCCGGGGACGGGCATCACACAGATCCGCCTGAGCGTCCGCGGCCGGGTGAAGGGCATCGACGCCGCCGGCTTCCACAAGCTGGCCGAGGAGGCGAAGATCGGGTGCCCGGTGTCGCAGGCCTTGAAGGCGGTTCCGATCAGCCTCGAGGCGAGGCTCGTCTAGCGTCCCCTCCTGACACCGCCGCCTTTAGCGGCGCCCCCACTTTGTGGGGAGGGCTGGGCTCGTTTAGCGCTTGGCGGGCGGGGAGCCGCTCAGCTCCGGGAAGCTGACCGCGCCTTGGAGGCGCATCTCCTTCAGATGGCCGTCGATCCAGCGCCGCGGATCCTTGATGACCTTCATGCCATCGAGGCAGTCCCACCAGCGGCCGCTGACGTCCCGCCCCGCCACGAGCAGGAGCTTCGGCTGCCTGGCCGGCTGCCACGCCTTGACCACGTACGGCAGGAGGATGCGCCGGGGCGGCGCCTTGTCGGGTAGGGTGAGCTCGCTCGCATACAACTGCTCGGCGTAAGCCGCGACGACTGCGCCGGCGACGAGCGCGCCCCCGAGGTTCTCGACCTCGACCTCGATCGGCTGGCCGGTCATGGGCGGGCTGACGAAGGTGAAGTGCGGCCGAGGCCGGACCATGTCATCCCACCGGCGGGCGGCTTCCTTCCGAGCGCCGCGCGACGCGGCGTCAGCCCGGAATGCAAATAGTGTCGCGGTCAGGCCCGTGACCACCGAAATGGCCCCCAGGACGACCGCCAGCTGCTCCGTTCCCACCTCTCGTTCTCCGGTATGACGTACCAGCGCGTCCGATCTGGCGGCATCTGGTCGGGGCGTATGCTGGAGCGCGGGCATGGAAAAAGCAACTTTTGCGGGCGGATGCTTCTGGGGTGTCGAGCACCTCTTCAACGAGATCCCGGGCGTGATCGAGGCCGTCTCGGGTTATGAAGGCGGCCACGTCGACAACGTGACGTACGAGCAGGTCTGCTCGGGCCGGACCGGCCACGCCGAGGCCGTCGAGGTCACTTACGACCCGTCCAAGGTCACGTACGCGGAGCTGCTGAACGCGTTCTGGAACATGCACGACCCGACGACGATGAACCGCCAGGGCCCCGACTTCGGGCACCAGTACCGCTCGGTCATCTTCACGCACAACGCCGAGCAGGAGAAGGAGGCCCTCCGGTCGAAGGAGGAGGCGCAGCGCTACTTCAAGAAGCCGATCGTCACCGAGATCGTGCCAACGACCAGGTTCTGGCGCGCGGAGGAATACCACCAGCGCTACTTCGAGAAGCACCAGGGCCACTACTCGTGCCACTTCATGCGCGGCTGGGTCCCGTCTGAACGTGCGGAGGCTCCCAAGACCGCGTAGATATGAGAGGGAGCAGGCTCCCTCTCATCGGGCCGCTCAACGGCCGTACAAACAGATTGCGATTCGTTCGGCCTGCCCGGCCGGATTCGCGGCCCTGCTCTCCCTCGGCGCAGTGCGACGTCCGGTGACCTTGGGGACAAAGTCTTGGCCGGGCGTAGCCCGGCCAACCCTGCGACGCCAGCGCACGCCGCATTGAGGGTTGTGATACAGGGCTAAGGCGGGCTGAAAGCCCACCTCCGGCAACTATCCTTTCCGGGTTCATGCGGTGTGATCACTGCTCGCACGACGTCCCGGATGGCGTCTTCTGCACGCGCTGCGGGGCGCACCAAGGCACGACCTACGAGTTCGGCAACGCCAGGACGCGCGAGCACCGCTACGCCGCGCATCCCGCCGAGCACGTGGCCCAGCCGTCGGTCATCACGACCCTGTTTCCGCACCTCGGCCATCACAAGGTCCACGAGTTTCGCTGGGCGCTCATCGTCGGCCTGGCCGGCGTGCTCGTCCTCTACATCGCGGGTCTGATCACCGCAGCCATCCTCGTCTCGGCGTTTCTCGTCCCGGTCCTGTACCTGATCTACCTGTACGAGGCGCAGGTCTACAAGGACGAGCCCGCGGTGGTGCTGGGCTTCACCATCGGAGGGGGCGTGATCGCCGGCATCGTGGTGACTCTGCTGGTCCACCTGATCTACAACCCGCTCGCCAACAACCCGAACCCGCTAGGCCAGCCGAGCGTCAACATCGGCGCCGTCCTCCTGATCGGCCTGCTCGTGCCGGTGGTGCAGGAGGTCATCAAGCCGCTGCCCGCGATCTTCCTTCCGAACCGCGCGGATTTCCCCGAGACCGTCGACGGGCTCGTGTTCGGGGTCGCCGCGGGCCTCGGCTTCAGCCTCGCCGAGACGCTGATCAACTTTTCGAGCACGATCGCATCGCTGCCCATGCACGTAGCGCCGGGCAACTGGATCTACAGCCTCGCCACCATCGCCGTGCTGCAGCCGCTGCTGCAGGGAAGCGCCACTGGGATGATCGTCGCCACCATCTGGCGCCAGCGGCTGGGCAAGCTCGGCGGTCGCGAGATCGGGGGAGTCGTGATGGCGCTCCTCGCGCACATCGCGTTCTCAGGCGGCGGCCAGGTCCTGGCACAGACGTCGATCAATCCGCTGTTCATCCTCATCTGGCAGGCCGCGATCGTCGGCGCATTGCTCGTGTACATCCGCTACGTCCTGCACCACGCGCTGCTGGAGGAGGCGGCGCACATGGGATTCGCGGAGACCGTGTGCCCCAGCTGCCACATGCATATCGTCGCGTCAGGGTTCTGCCCGAACTGTGGCATGGCGCTGACCGCGGCGCCGTCGCACCTCAAGCGCAGCAGGCGCGAGCGCGGTGAAGCAACCCCGCACACGACGAGGCGAGGCTGAGCGATGGCGCTCGTCTGCCCGCGCTGCGCCACCCAGAACCCCGACGGCAACAGCTTCTGCATGGCGTGCGGATCTCCGCTGAACGCGCCGCCCCCGGCACCCGCAATGCCGGTCGGCGCGACGCCGGCGTCGCCCTTCACCGAACCGCCGGCCTTCACGACGCCACCTCCCACCGTTTACGCACCGCCGCCTGCGCCGCCGCCGGTCTACCAGAGCCCGTATTACCCGCCCGCCACCGGAGCAATCCAGCCGCCCGTCCATCGCACCCCGTGGGTGGCGATCATCGCGGTCGTCGTGGTGTTGGTGCTGGTGATGGCCGGCGTGGGCACGGTGCTCGCTGTGGGCTTCGCGCACACGAGCAACCAGGCGGCCAGCGACGTCAAGGAGCTGTCGAGCCCATCACCCGCGGGCTCGCCGAGCCCAGTTCCGTCGTTTTCGCCACAGCCGACGGTATCGTCACCGACCTCGGCCTCCAACGCCGGTGTCGCCGTGCCGCTGCCCGACGGGTGGGTGGTGGCCGCCCAGGATTCTGAATCCATCACGCTCGTCAGCCCGAGCGGCACCGGCTCGATCACCATCGCTAGCGGCTCGTCGACTCCGCCGCAAAGCGCGCAGCAGAACAAAGTCACCGTCGACGCGTTCTTCACGCAGCAGTTCCCGGATACGAAGAGCTGCCCGGGCAGCAAGACCACGACCGGCTCGCTCAACGGAGTCCCAGGCATCTCGTGGGAGCTGTGCTTCACGCTCACCAGCGGCGCGCAGTCTGTGCCGGCGGCGGCGCTGCTCTTCATCGGCGCCAACCCGAGCGGGAGCGTGTACTACGCGATGTACATGCTCACGGTCGCGAGCAACATGCCGGCCTTCTCCAACGAATGCGGCCCGATCCTGAAAGGCATCCAGTGGAAGCTGAAGTAAGCCGCTAAACCTCGGAACCGCCGGTTACTCCGGCGGGTATGGTTTACGCCTTCTATGTTTGCTCGCTGGGGCCGCTTCGTCTATCGAACGCGCTGGTGGATGCTCGTATTTTCGGCCGTCCTGCTCGGCCTCTCGATCGGCGGAGTCATGACAGGCGGGAACCTCGCCGCCAACGGCAACTTCGGCGCCGACCTGCCTGCGGGCAAAGCATCCAAGCTCATCCAGCAGGAGATGCGCCCGAACCAGGCGACATCATCCAGCTCCGAGATAACACTGCTCTTCGGCAGCACCACGCTGCTCGCGAGCGACGACGCGTTCAAGTCAGCCCTCGAGCAGGCCGTGGCGCCGCTCGAGACAGACCCGCGCGTCACGAGCGTTTACACGCCGTACAACGTGCCCGACCCGTCGAACCTCATGTCTCGGGACAAGCACCACGCACTGGTCGAAGTCCAGCTCCGAGACTCGTCGTCCAACGCGGCGAAGTACCTTCACGAGCTGCTGGCGATGGTTCATCCAGGACCGCTGACGGTGGTCGCCACGGGCCAGGTGCCCCTCAACGACGCGTTCAACACCACGCTCGAGTCCGACGTGCAGCGTGGCGAGGTGGTGGCCCTGCCCATCGCGCTGCTGGTGCTCGTGCTGATCTTCGCTTCCGTCGTCGCAGCTCTGCTGCCCCTCGGTGTCGGCGTGCTCGCGATCGTCGGCGGTGTGGGTGGGACCCTCTTCCTCGGGCGATTAACCGACGTTTCTCAGTACGCGATCAACGTCGTCACGCTAATCGGCCTCGCGGTCGCGATCGACTACTCGCTGTTCATCGTCAGCCGCTTTCGTGACGAGCTGGCCGCGGGAAGCTCGCGCGAGGAGGCGCTCGCGATCACGATGGCCACGGCCGGACGCGCGATCACGTTCTCCGGCATCACGGTGGCCATCGGGCTTTCCGCGATGCTGTTCTTCCAGGGCACCTTCTTGGCGTCGATGGGTGCCGCCGGGGCGATCGTGGTCGGGATCGCCGTCATCTACGGCCTGACGTTCCTGCCGGCGCTTTTGGCCGTGCTGGGCCCGCGCGTCGACCGGCTGCGCCTGCCGTGGATCGGGCGACGCGGTCCCGAAGGAACCGGCGCGTGGCATTCCATGGCCACGTGGGTGATGAAGCGCCCGCTCGTCGTGCTCGTGCCGGCCGTCGTGGTGCTCGTGCTGGCGGGCACGCCGTTCTTGCAGCTGCGGCTCGCCAACGGTGACGTCGACGTCCTGCCGCCATCGAACGCCGCCCGTCAGGGCTATGACATCTTGCGGAGCGATTTCCCCGGCCAGAACCAGACCACGATCACCGGCGTCGTCTACTACCCCGGCGGCAGCCCGCTCACGTCCGATCACGTCGGCGCGATCTATGACCTCAGCCATCGCCTGGCAGCCCTGCCAAACGTTGACAGCGTGCAGAGCATCGTCAACGTCGACCCCAGCCTCACGCGCGCCGACTACGTGCGGCTCTACTCAGGCTCCACGGATCAGCTGCCCGCGGCATTGCAGCAGGCCCTGTCACTCGGCGCTGGTCCGCACATCGTGCTCATCGACGTGGTGACGAACAAGGACTACACCTCCGACGAGGCGCGCAACCTCGTTCAGGAAGTTCGCGCCGAGTCAGTGCCAGACGGTCAGGTGCTGGCCACCGGCAGCACCGCGTTCGACCTCGACGTCGTGGACTTCATCGTCCAGCGCACGCCGGTGGCGGTCGGTGCGGTCGTGCTCGTCACTTACATCGTGCTGTTCGTGCTCACCGGGTCGGTGGTGCTGCCGCTCAAGGCCGTGATCACGAACCTCGCCTCGATCTCAGCCTCGTTCGGTGCGTTGGTCTTCGTCTTCCAGCAAGGGCACTTCAGCGACCTGCTCGGATTCACGGCTCAGTCGATCGACCCCAGCATCCCCGTGATCCTCTTCAGCATCGTCTTCGGCATGTCCATGGACTACGAGGTGCTGCTCATCAGCCGCATCCAGGAGGAGTACCGCCGCACCGGCGACAACCAGAGCGGCGTCGCGCTTGGGCTCGAAAAGAGCGGCCGGCTCATCACCGGCGCGGCCGCGATCATGGTGACGGTGTTCTTCGCATTTGCCCTGGCACAGGTCGTCATCATCAAGTCGATCGGCGTCGGCCTTGCGATCGCGATCGCAATCGACGCGACCATCGTCCGGATCCTGATCGTTCCATCCGTGATGCGCATCCTCGGGCGCGCCAACTGGTGGGCACCGCGACCTCTGCGCTGGCTGCACGACCGTCTGGGCACCGGCGAGATCGCCCGCCCTTCCGCGCAGCAGGCGGCGATCCCCTAGCCAGGAGCGCCCGTGCGACCGATAGCCGCGTTGATTGGCGCGCTGGTGCTCGCCGTGAGCTGCACCAGCGGAGCGCAAGTGGCGACCAGATCGACCACCGACTGGCCCATGTTTCGCGGCGACCTGTCGCGCGACGGCCATCCGCCGGGCGCGACGCTGACCCGCGACCAGCTCAAGCACTACAGGCTCAAGTGGTCGCACACCCTCAACGGCGCGGTGGACGGCACGCCGGTCGTTGTCAACGGTTTCGTCTACGCCGCGTCATTTGGCGGCCGCATCAACGCCTATCACCTCGACGACGGCGCGCAGGTCTGGTCGGACGACGGTCTTGGCGCGATCAGCGGCACACCCGCGATTTCCGGCCACATGCTGGTCGTCGGAACGCTCGCGGGTCACGTGCTGGCGCTGGATGCCACCAACGGCAAGAAGCTTTGGGACTGGGCAGCGCCTGGCAGCCGCCCGGCCATATGGTCGTCGCCCGCGATCCACCGGCGCACTGTCATCGTCGGAGTCGCATCACCCTACGGCGACACACCGCTACAGGCGGGCCGGATCGTGGCGTTAGACCTTGCCACCGGTGCGCTGAGATGGAACTTCTGCGTGCGCGGCAACTGCGCTGCAGGCTCTGGTGTCTGGTCCTCCGCGGCCATCGACAGCGCCGGCCATGGCTTCATCGGCGCGGGCAACCCTGACGACGCGGTGGTCTCGTTCGACGTTGGCTCAGGCCAGAGGCTGTGGACGCGGAGCATCACGCCCGACCAGCGGCGCGACCTGGACGTCGGCGCCACGCCGCTCATCTTCCAGGTCGGGACCCATGAGGTCGTGGCGGTGGGCTCGAACGGCGGAATGTTCGCGCTGCTGGGCGTGGGAGACGGGAAGGTGATCTGGGCACGCCAGCTGGTTACGGGCAGCGCGCTTCACGGGCTCATCGCGTCGCCGGCCTACGACGGCAAGACGCTGTATGTCGCGTCGGCCAGCCCGCCGACGGACGTGTTCGCGCTCGACCCGCTTACCGGCGCCACCAGGTGGCACCACGGCCTGGGCAAGCCGATCTACTCGGCGCTGGCGGTGGGGAACGGGGTCGTCGTGTTCGGCACCGGGGACCAGGCAGGCGGGAAGGGTGGCGTGTACGCGCTGTCGACAGAGGACGGGTCGCTGCTCTTCGGCTACGACGACGCGTACGCGGTCCTCAGCGGCCCATCGATCGCCGGCTCGAACGTGGTTGTCGGCGACGCCGGCGGCAACGTGATGGCCTTCGGGCCCTAAGGGTCCGGGCTACTGCAGCGGGAACGGCGCCTGCCACCAGTGGGGCACGTCGTCGATCTCGATCGCGACGACCCACTTGACCCACCAGAATCCGCGCTGGTCGGTGGCGACGAGCCGCACTGGGAAACCGTGGCCGGGATCGAGCGGCCGGCCGCCGATTCGTGTGGCGAGCAGAAGGTTCGATGCGCTCGAGAGCGCGAAGCGCCGGTCGTAGCCGGTGTGCGACACGACGCGAATCGACGCGCCGGAGGCGTTGCCGATGAGGCGATCCAGGCGAACGCCGGCCCAGTCTTGCATCGAGTAGAAACCGCCCGTGCAGTCGAGTGTCGCGGTCATTCGGTCGTCGAGCGCGTAGAGCTCCTCGTAGGTCCATGCGCGACCAGGCGTGCGAAGCGACCAGCTCGACGTGTCGATGGTTGGCACCGGATCGAACATCCATGAGCTGATCGGCAGCTGATCAGGATTGTGCGACCCCGCCTCATAGGAGCCTGTGAACCGGCGCGTGGCGCCGGGCAGTGCCGACGCGCGGACGATGACCTCGCTCATCGCGTAGGCCGCGGCCGCGCCTGCGAGCACCGCGCCTCCTCGCAACGCGGCGCGACGTGACATGTCTGCGGGCCGCAGCTTGATTCGCCGCACGGCGACGTGCCAGATCGCGAACGGCACGGCGGCGATGGCGCCGCCGACGTGGAAGTCCATGGCGCTGAATGGCCCGATGCTCAGGGCGATGCCGGTCGATTGCAGCAGGCCGGCGGCCAGCGAGACGACAACCAGGACCCCGAACACGATCGACGCCCAGCGCGCCGGCTGAGCGCGCCTCATACCGCGCCGGGCGACCATCGACTTCCAGGGCAGCAGCGCGATGATCGCGAAGCCGCTGGTCGCATGGATGATCAGCGACCAGCGCGACGGGGCGGTTGCGAACGCGAATGCGAGCCAGCCGGTGACAAACGCAGCCGCGAGCAGGAGGAGTAGGGCCAGGTTCGTGCGCGCGCCGCGTGCCACGGCAGTCATCCAGTCCTTAATACTCTTGTCTGGCACAAGCTGCCCGCGTAGCTCAGGGGATAGAGCAGGACGGTCCTAACGTCAAGGTCGGGGGTTCGATTCCCTCCGCGGGCACCAGACACCTCCACAGGCACCAGCGTTGCCTAAATGGACCGACTTCGGCTGAGCCTTCGGCGCCCCAACAGGGGTAGGGTTGGCTCATGAAGACGGCTGAAGGGGTATTCGAGTTCACCCGCTGGGAGGAATCCGCCTACAGCGAGCCAAGCGCAGCGCCGAAGCTGACCCAGGCTCGGGTAAGCAACGACTTTCACGGCGACATCGAGGGCTCGTCCGAGCTCGTGTACGTGATGACCTACATCAGCGACGACATGGGTACGTTCGTCGGCTACGAGCAGGTGCGGGGCCGTCTGTCAGATCGCGATGGCACTTTCGTGCTTCGCCATGACGGAACGTTTGCTGACGGGTCGGTGCGGACTGCGCTCCATATCGTCCCCGGCTCAGGGACCGGCGCACTCGCGGGGATCAGCGGCGAGGGCGAATACGTCGCCACCCACGGGCAGAAGAAGAGCCCCTACTCCCTGCAGTGGCGCATCGACGGGATGGGTTC
>WNEY01004396.1_pt1 | contig 10731 bp, 9 predicted proteins | sample 5400531 | NCBI WGS metagenome assembly WNEY01 (sample SAMN13153338, study PRJNA577476) | soil metagenome | isolation source: 200 cm saprolite under Douglas fir tree site 1 | place: USA:California | collected 2015-04-18
CGCCTACGCCGGGCACCGGTGGATCGCCGGCTGCGAGCGGTGCCGCGGCTCCCTGCTCCGGCAGTGCACGCTGGCGGGCTTCACTCCGAAGATCGCGTTCACCACGGACGACTACATCGCCGTGCAGGCGCTGGTTGCGGCCGGTCTCGGGGTCGCCACGCTGCCCGATCTCGCGCTGCGCTCGGCGCGCCATCCGGGCATCTGCGCGGCGCCGATCAGCGGCGCGCGCAGGCACGTGTTCGCGATGACTTACGGTGAACCGCCCGACCCGCCAGCCACGGCGAGGCTGATCGAGGTGCTGCGTGCGGCGACGCTCGACAGCGCAGCCGCCTGATTGCCTGCCGGTCAGATCGCGCGGCCGCCCAGTACGGGTCACGCAGCCGTCGCTTGAGCAGCTTGCCGCTAGGGTCTCTGGGCATCTCGTCGGTGAAATCGATCGTTTTCGGCCATTTCATCCGGGCCAGCCGCCCGTCCAGCGAGCTCAGGATCTCGGCGGCGAGATCCGGCCCGGCCTGCGCCCGGTCCGCAGGCTGCACGACCGCCTTGATCTGCTCGCCCCACTCCTCGTCCGGGATGCCGAACACGGCGACGTCCATGACCTTGGGGTGCATGATGATCTCGGCCTCGATCTCGGCCGGATAGATGTTGGCCCCGCCCGAAATGATCATGTCGGACTTCCGGTCGCACAGGAACAGGAAGCCCTCGGCGTCCATATAGCCGATGTCGCCCACGGTGAAGTAGCCGCGGAGCCGGCCTGCCGCGGTCTTCTGCGGATCGTCCTTATAGGCGAACTTGTGCAGGCCCATCTTCATGTAGACGGTGCCGGGAACGCCGGGCGGGCACTCGCTGCCCGCTTCGTCGGCGACCATGATCTCGCTGACCGGCCAGGCTGTGCCCACGGTGCCGGGCCGGGCCAGCCAGTCCTGCGGGGTGGCGATGGTCCCGCCGCCTTCGGTCGCCGCGTAGTACTCGTAGACCCGCGGTCCCCACCATTCGAGCATCGCCCGCTTGATTCCCGCCGGGCACGGGGCCGCGGCGTGGATCAGCCACCTCATCGACGACAGGTCATAGCGGCTGCGGGTCGCCGCAGGCAGCGACAGCATCCGCTTGAACTGCGTGGGCACCATGTGCGTGCTGGTCACGCGGTAGCGCTCGACCAGCGCCAGTGCATTTTCCGCATCCCACGCGTCCATGCACACGAGCGTGTGCCCGAGGTGGAGTGCGCCAGCGCCGAATACGGTGACGGCCGTGTGGTAGTTCGGGGACGTGATGAGGTGCACGTTCTGGTGTCCGGCGGTGATCCCGAAGAACTGCAGCAGGGACGTCAGTTCCGCGGCGTCGTCGGGGTCCATGCCGGAAAGCGCGCGCCGGACCCCTTTCGGCCTGCCCGTGGTACCGGAGGTGTAGTGCATGGTACTGCCGGCCGTGCGGCCCTCGGGCATGGTCACCGGCTGGCCCGCGCGCAGGCCGTCGACCGGCGTGAACCCGGGCACCTCGCCGTAGCAGAAGCGAGCCGCGGCCGGGAGTCCGGCCTGGTCGGCGGCCACCGCGGCGGAACTGGCATATCGTTCATGGGCGAAGAACGCGGCCGCTTCGCAATCGGAGATGATATGGGCGATCTCCGGGGCGGTGAAATGCCAGTTGACCGGCGTGTAGTACCAGCCCGACTGCAGCGCCGCCAGGTAGAGCTCGATCGGGGCGGCTCCGTTCGGCAGGACGGCGGCAATGCCATCGCCGGCCCGCAGCCCGCGCGCGCGCAGCCCGCGGGTGATCTGGTTGACCCTGGCCAGCAGATCGCCCGCGGCGTGCCGGGCGCCGTCCGCCTCGACCACGGCCGTCCAGCCGGGGTTCTGCTGCGCGCGGCGCCAGAAGCCGAGCGAGCCCATAAGCCCACCTCCCTGCGGGCGGCGCGGCCCAGCGCCTGGCCAAGCCGGCCCAGACCGAAGTAGAGCATGCCGAATATCGGCAGACAAGAGTTGTGCCGTGGGCGCAGCGCGAGCCGCTCAGCCCGGCGCTACCGGGCGGTCTCCGCCATCGCATACTCCTGGCGCTACCGGGCGGTCTCCGCCATCGCATACTCCTGGCGCTACCGGGCGGTCTCCGCCATCGCATACTCCTGCGCCGCGGCATCGTCTCGCGCACGGCGCCGGAGCGCGAGCCAGCACCCGGCCGCCAGGATCACCGCGCCCGCGAGCCCGAGCCCGAGCGGGATGGTCAGGGTGATCGCCTTGATCCCGGCCCTCCTGCCGTGCTCCGACCTAATCGACTTCAGCACGCTCTGCGGGGTCATCTGGAGGTCGCCCTGGAAGAGCACGAGGCGCTGGACGCCGCCCGAGTCCCGAAGCGTGATCTTCTGGTTCTCGTTGATGTCAAGCACGGCGCCAGTCACCGGGTCCACCCAGTAGGTGCTGGCCGCCTGGTAGTACTCGTCCAGCGTCACCGTTGGCTGGCCGTGCAGGCCCACCAGTGACCCGGGTAGCTTCTGCTTGCTGAAGCGCTGAGCCGGAACCCGTTCGACGAACCGGTAGGCAGCCAGCCCGTCGACGTTTTCCTGGCCAGCGAACTGGACCGGCACGGGCTTGAGCAGGGTGGTGTCGAAGATCTGGTATGAGCGCTGCTTCGTGCCGATCGGCCAGGTGAAGGCCAGCCCGCTCTGGCGGCCGGTGTAGGCGCCAACGGTCTCGCCGCAGCAGCCGATCAGGGCGCCGGTGCGGCGGTCGAAAGCCGATCGCTGCGTCAGGGCCTTGTATGCCACCCCGTGAGTCGCGTCGTAGGCGTAGCTGAACTGCGTCCAGACGGCACGGGATGACGTGCCGGCCGCAACGTCGCCCTCGATCGTCCTGGTCACCCGCATGCTGACGCCCGGCACGTCTTTCAGCAGGCTGGGATTGAAGTAGGTCACGTTCTTGCCTTCGAGCGTCATGACCCGGTACTCGTTCAGCGGGAACTTCACCACCTGCCCGGCCACGTAGAAGCGCAGCAGCAGGCCGGAAACCAGCAGAAACGTGCCCAGGCCGGCGGCGACTAGACCGACTACTCGGCGCATCCGCCCTCCACTGCCGCGCCCGGGCGGGGTGAGCGTGTCGTTCCCATCGATCAGCCCGTGCCGTAGTTGTACAGCGGTGCATTGGCCGGGGTGCTGTTAGCGGCCCCGGTGAGGTAGGTGGCGGTCAGCAGGCTGCCGCCAACGGCCAGCGCGGCACCGATGACGATGGCGATGAGCAGGCGGGTCACGGCATCCTCTTTCCCCCGGGCCTCGGTTCAGCGTAGAGCGCGCATGGAACGCTAGCCAGGAGAATTGCCAAAGAGCAATAATCCGGACTTCTAGCTAAACGCTGCTGGTGGCGAACGTGGTCGATGACGACGGGCTGGCAGCAGCCGCTGGCAGGCCACCGGATCGGCCCTCGCCAGGCTGCCCCGGCGCAGCCTCCTTGCCAGCCCGACCGGGCGCGTTTTAGACTGAACATTCAGTCAATAGGTCAGGAGCACGCATGGCCACCCAGCAGGCCGCTTCGGTCGGGCTGCCGTCCGCCCAGCGGACGCAGCCCACCGCCACCCTTTCCGGCATCATCGCCCAGCAGGAAGAAATCTTCGCCCGCCGGCAGCCTGAGTCGCGCCGGATGGCCGGCCGGGCCGGTCACGCACTGGCCGGCGGGGTGACGTCCAGCTGGCAGATCACCCGCCCGCAGCCCGTCTGGCTCAGCCACGGCAAGGGATCGAAGATCTACGACGTTGACGGGAACGAGTACGTTGACCTGCACGGCGGCTACGGCGCGGCACTGGCCGGGCATGGTCACCCGGCCATCGTCGACGCGGTCCGCGACCAGGTGGCGCTCGGCACGCATTTTGCCCAGCCCACCCACAACGCGATTCTCGCCGCCGAGGAACTGGCCCGCAGGTTCGGCCTGCCGCTATGGCGATTCGCCAACTCGGGCACCGAGGCGACCATGGACGCCGTCCACCTGATGCGCGCGATCACCGGCCGCGACCTGATCATCAAGATCGAGGGCGGCTACCACGGGCACCATGACTCGGTGCAGGTATCGGTCTGCCCGGAGCCGGACGAGGTAGGTCCGGCGGACCGGCCGGCTCAGGTACCGGCCAGCAGCGGCATCCCGCAGGCGATCATGGACCTGACGCTCGTCGCGGGCTTCAACGACCTGCCAGCTGTCGCGCGGCTGCTGGACGAGAACCCCGGGCAGATCGCCGGGATGATCATCGAGCCGATCATGATGAACGCGGGGATCATCCTGCCGGAACCCGGCTACCTGGCCGGGCTCAAGGAGTTGCTGAACTCCCGTGGTGCCTACCTCACCTTCGACGAGGTAAAGACCGGCCTCACCGCCGGGCCACGCGGCGCAACCGGGGTCACCGGGGTCGTGCCGGACATCATCTGCCTGGCAAAGGCAATCGGCGGCGGCATCGCCGTCGCCGCCATCGGCGGCTCCGCAGAGGTCATGGCGCACGTGGCCGACGGCGGATACGAAATGGTAGGGACTTTTAACGGGAATCCCCTGGCGATGGCCGCCTGCCGCACCATGCTCTGCGAGGTTGCCACCCCGGACGCCTATCAGCGGATCGACGCCTTGCGGCAACGGGCGGTTCGCGGACTGCGGCGGGAGATCGACCGGACCGGGCTCGACGCGCAGGTGGTCGCGGTCGGTGCGAAGGGCTGCGTCGTCTTCACTGGCGAGCCCGTGCGTGACTTCCGCGGCTTTCTCGGCATCGAGGACTCCTACAGCCACGCGCACTGGCTCTTCCAGCACAACGGCGGTGTCTTCCTGCCACCCTGGGGCAAGATCGAGCAGTGGCTGATCTCGGTGCAGCACGACGAAGCGGATATCGACCTGTTCGTCGAAAATTTTGCCGACTTTGTCACAGCCTTGCAAAGATAACCAGCTGTTACTGATCAGGCCATGTGTCGGCGCCCGCGCAGGAGTAGGAGCATTGACGGAACGGCGGGCCCGCGCTCAATGCCCTCGGCACCATCATGCTGGTGATGTCCCTCGTCGTCGCGGGGCTCGGGTATCTCGGCTACCGGTGGATGACCCGCGGCGAGCGCATCGACAGGCAGCAGGCGCTCGCCACCATCGCCGGCGCCTGACCGCATTCCGTCCGCGGAATCCTGCCCCTGTTCGCCCGAAATCGCCGTTATTCCCCGGCGCTGGAGTAAGGCTGCTGCGGGCGTCACGGAGTCGACGCGCCGAGATGGCTGAGGCCGTGCGCCCGCATGTACGCGGGCAGCGTGTCGTACTCGAACGCGTGCCAGAAGCCGGGCCCGACGGCCTGATTGAGCCGGACGATGCTCTGGCCGCCGACCATGCCGGTGCCGAGGTAAGGTGCCGTGGCGAACAGCATTTTGCCCGGGTTCAGCCCCCGCATGCTGAGCGCCAGGCTCATCATCTGGCCGTTGCCGAGCGTGTTGTCCACGCTGACCGCCTGGGTAAGCGCGTGCAGGATCGAGCCAGCCTTCAGCACATTGGCTAGATTTCCCGAACTGCGGACCTGCCCGAACATGGCCCGCAGGTAGTTCTGCTGCCGCCGCTCCCGGCCGAAGTCGCCGCTGGCCAGGCCGTAGCGATCTCGCACGTACAACAACGCCTGCGCGCCGTCCAGGTGATGAGTGCCGGCGGTCCAGGTCACATGGCTGGCCGGATCGTACGTCGTGGCCGGGATCTGCACCGTTACGCCGCCGAGCGCGTCCGTCACCGCACGAAAGCCGTCCCAGTCGATGATCGCGAAATGGTCGATCCGCACCCTGGTGAGCTGTTCGACCGTCCGGATCGCCAGCGCGGGCCCGCCGAAGACGTACGCCCAGTTGATCTTGCCGTCACCATGGCCGGGGATCGGCACCCACGAATCCCGCGGGATCGACACCACGTAAGCGCCCCGCCCGCCCGCGATCAGGTGCACCAGCATCAGCGTGTCGGTCCGCCCGGTGAGGCTGCTTTTCGCGCCGCGGCCCGTCGTCGGCGCCGGCGCACGGGTGTCCAGCCCGCCAACAAGGAACGTCACGTCTTTGGCCGCCGCCCCGGCCGGCCGCGGCGCCCGCGCGGAGGGCGGAATCGACCCGAACGGGTTGCCGATCCGGTGCATGCTGCTCAGGTCGTGCCTGGCCACCAGGTAGCTCGCGGCGCCGGCCCCGACGACAAGCACGGCAGCCACCACCACGCCGATCAGCAGCACCTTACCCGCACGCCGCCACCGCGACCGGCGCGGTGGGGGCGGCGGAAGATGCTCTCCCCCGGCCGCGGGACCGGCCTGCGCAGGACCGGCAGGCGCAGGACTAGCCGGGGCACCAGGAGGCGGAATCCCCATGCCAGGATCTGTCGCCTCCGGCTCACCCGTTCCCTGATGGCCCGCCGACAGCCGCTCCGTTCCTGGATCCTCCACGGGCTGGACCTCCCAAGCAAAGGTACTCAAGGACGCACAATAGACCCTAGAACCTTATTCAAAACCCCTCGCCGTGGCTAGATTCTCGCAGGTCAGGAGCCTGCTGACAAGATCATCGGGGTAGTTTTGAATAACGTTCCTAGATCCCGCCGTCAACTAGCAAAGCGGCCTGTCAGCTCACCTTCAGCGCGTCGGCATCGGCGGCCTCGTCCGCGTGCCCCGCGTCGGCCAGCACCCGCAGCGCGTCCGGTGCCAGGAACGCGTGCACCGGCGTGCCCTGCGCCAGTTTCCCCCTGCCGCCGTCGAGCCTGACCTGGCAGCGCGCGCCCGGGCCGCGGTGTTGACGTTGCGCCGGTGCGGCGGGATGCCGGAGACGTCCGCGTCATCGAGCAGGATCCGGCCCGCGGTCGGCTGCTCGAAGCCGGCGATCAGCCGCAGCGTGGTCGTCTTGCCGCAGCCCGACGGGCCGAGAGGGAGAAGAACTCGCCGCTGGAAATGGTCAGGTCGATGTTGTCGACCGCGATCTCCGCGAAAGCGCTTGGTCGCGCGACCAGCTCGATCTTGCCTCCGGACACTTCGGCTACCCTCCCCCCGGATGGGGTCGGCTACCCTCCCCCCGGATGGGGCTTGCGGCCGGCGCCGCGGCCTGCCCGGCCCGGGCTCCACTCGAACCCCAGCCGGTCCGCGATGAAGCCCATGCTCAGCTCGAAGGCCGCGGCGGGAAGGACCACCGGGTCGTTGAGCGCCACCTGGATGGCGAACCCGTCCAGCAGCGCGGACAGGCAGATGGCAAAGTCTACGACGTCAACGGCCCGGAACTCGCCGGCCTCCTGCCCGGCAAGCACCAGCGACTTGATCAGCTCCCGCCAGCGCTCGTCGGCCTTCTGCCGCACGCCGCCGAGCTCGGGATTCCTGGCGGCCTGCGCCCAGAGGTCCAGCCAGAGCAGCCATGAACTGCGCGGCTCGGGATCCGCCTCGGGCAGGCAGCTCATCGCCACGATCTCCTCGAGCCGCGCGGCCGCCGTCGGCAGCGATGCCATCCGGCGCTGCCCGTCCGCGTACCAGTTGTCCTCGGAGTACCTGATCGCCTCGGTCAGCAACTGGTCCTTGGTCTTGAAGTAGTAGATGACCAGCGCCGGGCTGATCCCGATCCGCTCGGCGACATCGGCGATCCTGGTATCGGGGTAGCCGCGCTCGGCGATCACCTCAAGGGCAGCGCGCAGCATCTGCTCCTTGCGCAGGTCGGCGGTTCCCTGGGCCCCGACAGCCTCACGGACCTGGTCTGTCATCGCGGCAATCCTCTCCGCCTCTTGTCGTCACGGTAGCAGGTTTCTAGACTGAACATTCAGTCAGCTCGTAAGGCAGGCTCGTGGCCGCGACTCAGGGAAGGCGGGCTCGTGGCCGCAACTCAGGGAAGGCGGACTCATGGCCGCAACATACGACGCGATCGTTGTCGGCGGAGGGCATAACGGGCTTGTCGCCGCCGCGTATCTGGCCAGGTCGGGTGCGCGGACGCTCGTGCTCGAGGGACGGCACAAGACCGGCGGCGCCGCGACCACCGAGGCCCCGTGGCCAGAGGCGCCCGAGTTCAAGGTCACCCGGCTCTCCTACGTGATGAGCCTGATGCCGCCGACGATCATCTCCGAGCTCGATCTCGCCAGGCACGGCTACCAGGTCTACCCGATGGGACCGTACTACCAGGCGTTCGCAGAAGGCGGGTCAATCAAGCTCTACGCCGACGACGCCAAGCGCAACCACGACGAAGTCGCCAGGTGGTCCAAGAAGGACGCGGACGCCATGCCGCGCTGGGATGCCTGGCTGGCGGGCGTGGCCGAGGTGCTCGGCCCGCTGCTGCTGACCGTGCCGCCAGCCATCGGCTCGCACCGGCCGCGTGACCTGGCAGGCACCCTACGGCTGGCCTGGCGGCACAAGGGCCTGGACGTCCGGACGATCGCCGACGTCACCCGCCTGATGACCATGAGCATCGCCGACCTGCTCGACGACTGGTTCGAGTCGCCGCAGGTGAAGGGCGCGCTGGCGGTCAACGGCGTGATCGGCACCTGGGCGGGCCCGTGCGAGCCCGGCACCGCGTACGTGATGGCGCACCACTCCATCGGCGACGTCGGCGACGGGCACCTGGGGAACTGGGGGTTCGCCGAAGGCGGCATGGGCGGCGTGTCGGCCGCCATCGAGGCCGCCGCCCGTGGCCACGGCGCCGAGATCCGGGTTAATGCCAGGGTGGCCAGGCTGATCATCACGGACGGTAAGGCGGCCGGCGTGGTGCTGGATAACGGCGACGAGATCCGGGCCAGCCTCGTGGTCTCCACCCTGCACCCGCGCACGGCGTTCCTTGAGCACGTCGGCGCGGAGAACCTGCCGCCCGACTTCGCCGCCGACATCGAGCGCTGGAAGACCCGCAGCGGCGTGGTGAAGATCAACCTTGCCCTCGGCGAGTTGCCGGACTTCACCGCGGATCCCGGCACGCACCTGCAAGAGCACCACACCGGCTCGGTCGAGATGGCGCCGACGATCGAGTACATCGAGCGCGCGTTCCAGGACGCCCGCGAGGGCAGGCCAGCGCTGCGGCCGTTCAGCGACGGGGTGATCCCGACCGCGTTCGACAAGAGCCTCGTCCCCGAGGGCTACCACGTCATGTCGCTGTTCTCCCAGTGGGTGCCGGCCGACTGGAACCAAGAGCCGCATACCGAGGAACTGGCGGCCTACGCGGACCGGATGATCGACTGCTACAACGAGCTGGCGCCGAACTTCAAGTCCTCGATCCTGCACAGGGACATCGTCGGGCCGCACGCGCTGGAGCACGAGTACGGCCTGATCGGCGGCAACATCTTCCACGGCGAGCTGTCGCTTGAGCAGCTGTTCCACATGCGGCCGGCGCCCGGCTTCGCCGATTACCGGACCCCGGTCAGCGGCCTGTACTACGGCAGCTCGGCGACGCACGCCGGCGGCGGCGTGTGCGGCATCCCGGGCTGGCAGGCGGCCAGGGCCGCTATCGCGGACAAGAAGGCCAGCCGCTGGGCCGGTCAGGTACGCAAGATCATCCGGCGATCATGAGCATCGAGGAACAAGACCAGACGCTGAAACGGATCTTCCGGCCCACTCCAGGCACAACGAAGCCGGCCTTGCGGGCGATGCTCGAAGCGCGCAGCGTGGCGCTGGTCGGCGCATCGCCGCGGCCAGGCAGCTTCGGCCTGCGCATGATCAACGAGGTCGGCCGGAGTCCGGCCAGGCCGGACATCTACCTGGTTAATCCCAGGTACCGGCAGATCGGCGGCCGGCCGTGCTTCCCCTCGCTGGCTGACCTGCCTGGGCCGGTCGACCTGGTCCTGCTCGGCGTCCCCGACGCCGCGCTCGAGCAGCAGCTCAGCCTGGCGGCCAGCCGCGGCGACGCATCGGCGGTGATCTTCGGCATCGCACACGAAGACCCGGCCGCTGCTCCCCCGGGCGTCGCCCCTCATCCAGCGGACCCAGTGCCCGCTCACCGGGCTGGCGCCTCCCGGCGCCCGGACCCAGCGGGCGCGCCCCAAGGCGTCGGCTCCGGCCGGCCGGACCCGGCGCCCGCGCCCCCGGACGGCCGTTCCGGCTGGCCGGACTCGGCACCGGCGCAGCAGGCTGGCGGCTCCGGGCCGCTGGATCCAGCGCCCGCGCTCCCGCACGGCGGCCCCGGTCGGCCCGCGTTGCGGGGCCGACTTGCCTCGATCGCCCGGGCGGCGGGCATGGAGCTGTGCGGGGCCGGCTGCATGGGGTTCGTCAACGTGGCCCGCGGCCTGCGGGCGATCGGCTACGTCGAGCCCGACCAGCTGCCGGCCGGCCCGGTGGCGCTGGTCACGCATTCGGGATCGGTGTTCTCCGCGATGCTGCGCAGTGGCCGGGCGATCGGGTTCACCCTGGCCGTCTCGTCCGGCCAGGAACTAGTCACCCCGGCCGCCGCCTACCTCGAGTACGCGCTCGCCCTGCCGGAAACCCGGGTGCTCGCCCTCGTGCTTGAGGCGATGCGCGAGCCTGGCCGACTGCGAGCGGTGCTGGCCAGCGCCGCCGCCAGGGATATCCCGGTGGTGCTGCTCACGGTCGGCAGCTCGGCCAGTGGGCAGGCGATGGTGGCGGCCCATTCCGGGGCGCTGGCGGCTCAGGACGGCGGCTGGGAGGCGCTTGCCGACGCCTACGGCGTGCACCGGGTTGGCGACCTAGCCGAGCTAGCCGACACGCTTGAGCTGTTCGCCATCGGCCGCCGCGCCCGCCTCCCCGCCCGCCCCACCGGCACCACCGACCCCGCCACCGGCCCCACCGGCCCCACCGGCCCCACCGGCCTCGCCACCGACC
>WNEY01004399.1_pt1 | contig 10726 bp, 10 predicted proteins | sample 5400531 | NCBI WGS metagenome assembly WNEY01 (sample SAMN13153338, study PRJNA577476) | soil metagenome | isolation source: 200 cm saprolite under Douglas fir tree site 1 | place: USA:California | collected 2015-04-18
CGGCGCCCGCTAGGTTTCCCTCATGCTCTTCGTCCTCGACAACTACGACTCCTTCACCTACAACCTCGTCCAGTACTTCGGGACGCTGGGCGAAGAGCCCGCCGTGTACCGCAACGACGCCATCACGGTCGAGGGCGTGCTCGCCCTCAAGCCGACGGTCGCCGTGATTTCCCCCGGTCCCTGCACGCCGGCCGAGGCGGGGATTGCCGTCCCGCTGGTGCGCGCGCTGGCGGGCAAGGTCCCCCTGCTGGGCGTCTGCCTCGGTCACCAGGCGATCGGAGAGGCGTTCGGGGGCAAAGTCGTGCAGGCGGACCGGCTGATGCACGGCAAGACGTGCCCGGTGGTCCACGAAGACGATGAGCTGTTCGACGGCATCCCGTCGCCGTTCACGGCGATGCGGTATCACTCGCTGGTGGTGGAGCCCCGCTCCCTGCCGGCCGATCTCGTCATTACGGCGCGGAGCGGGGACGTGCCCGATCGAGACGAGATCATGGCCATGAAGCACCGGGCCTACCCGATCTACGGGGTGCAATTCCACCCCGAGTCGATCGGCACCGAGCACGGCAAGCGCCTGCTCCAGAACTTCTTGCAGGTGGCTCGAGCCGCCGCCTGAATCTCACCGTCCCCGTGGCCCAATCCCTGCACTAGACGCCACGGCACGGATTTTGTATGTTCCCCCGTGCCTGTCCTCTGCGTGATACCCGCGCGGCTGGGCTCCAGCCGCCTCCCGAAGAAGCTCCTCCTGCCCCTGGCAGGCGACCCTCTCATCCTGTGGGTAGTCCGACGCGCCGCCGAAAGCGGCGCCGCCGACCGTATCGTGGTCGCGACCGACGCGCGGGAGATCGCCGCGGTCGTGGAGCGGGCCGGGGCCGAGGCGGTCATGACGTCGCCACGGCACGGCAGCGGTACCGCGCGGGTCGCTGAAATCGCTGGCCTGAAAGCGTTTAGCGGGTTCGACCTCTTCGTGAACGTGCAGGGTGACGAGCCGCTCATCGACGCCGAAGCGATCCGCGGCGCGGTCGAGCGCGTGCGAGGGGGAGATCCGATCGGCACGGCCGCGGGAACGCTGGACCGCGCGCTCGCCGGCGACCCGAGCCGCGTGAAGGTGGTCGTGGGACCGACGGGGCGCGCCCTGTATTTCTCGCGCGCCCCGATCCCCTTCGATCGGGACGGCAGCGGGGGCGTCGAGTATCACCAGCACGTCGGCGTGTACGCCTACACCCGGGACGCGCTGCAGCGCTGGGTCGGTCTGCCGCCCGTACCGGAGGAGACCTGGGAACGGCTCGAGCAGCTGCGGCCGCTGGCGCACGGGATCCCCATCGGCGTGGCGCTGTTCGATCGGCCGGCGGCGCCGGGCGTGGACACGGCCGAGGATCTCAAGACCGTTGACGCGCTGCTCGCCCGTCAACTCCGGGAGGTGAGTCCGTGAGCTCGACGAAGTACATCTTCGTGACCGGCGGCGTGGTGAGCTCCCTCGGCAAGGGCATCGCGGCCGCCTCCCTGGGGCGGCTGCTCGTCGAGCGCGGCCTGCGCGTGACGATCCAGAAGTTCGATCCCTACATCAACGTGGATCCCGGCACGATGTCCCCGTTCCAGCACGGGGAAGTGTACGTGACCGACGACGGCGCCGAGACCGATCTCGACCTCGGCCACTATGAGCGATTCATCGATCGCTCGCTGTCGCAGGTCAACAACGTCACGACGGGCCGCATCTATCTGTCGGTCATCACGAAGGAGCGGCGTGGCGAATACCTGGGCTCGACGGTCCAGGTGATTCCGCACATCACCGATGAGATCAAGGGCGCCATCCGCCGCCTCGCCCCCGATCACGACGTGGTGATCACGGAGATCGGCGGTACCGTGGGCGACATCGAGTCGCTGCCGTTCCTCGAGGCGATCCGCCAGTTCCGCCAGGAGGTCGGCCGCGACAACGCGCTGTTCATCCACCTGACGCTGGTCCCGTTCATCGCCGCCACGGCCGAGCTCAAGACCAAGCCCACGCAGCATTCGGTGCGCGAGCTCATGCAGATCGGGATCCAGCCCGACATCCTCATCTGCCGCACCGAGCGCCCGCTGTCGGAGGAACTGAAGCGCAAAATCGCCCAGTTCTGCAACGTGGACTTCGGCTGCGTGATCGAGAGCCCGGACGTCAAGTCGATCTACGAGATTCCGCTCAAGTTCCACGCCCAGGCGCTGGACGACGAAGTGTGCCGCCGTTTGCGGCTCGAGACCAAGGAGCCCGACCTGCGGTCCTGGGCCGTCATGGTCGACAAGATCCTGAGCCCGCCCGAGCGCGTGAAGGTGGCGGTGGTCGGGAAGTACACGGAGCTGGCCGACAGCTACAAGAGCATCCACGAGGCCCTGGTCCACGGCGGCATCGCCAACGAGGCCGGCGTCGACATCCAGTGGATCGCCTCCGACCGCTTCACCGACCAGGAAGCGGCCGGTGAGCTGCTCGCCCCTTACGACGCGCTGCTCGTCCCCGGCGGCTTCGGCGTGCGCGGCGTCGAAGGCATGGTCGAAGGGATCCGCTGGGCGCGCGAGCACAAGCTGCCGTTTTTCGGGATCTGCCTGGGACTGCAGGTGGCGATCGTCGAGTTCGCCCGCGACGTCGTGAAGCTCCCCAACACCAACTCGAGCGAGTTCGAGCCGGAATGCGAGAACCCGGTGATCCACCTGATGGCGAGCCAGCAGGGGATTCAGGACATGGGGGGGACGATGCGCCTCGGCGCGTACCCGTGCCGCCTGCGGCCGGGCTCGCGCGTGGCGCAGATCTACAGCAACGCCCCCGAGGTGAGCGAGCGCCACCGCCACCGCTACGAGGTCTCCAACGCCTACCGGGACGTGCTCGCCGAATACGGGATGCGCTGCGCGGGGCTGTCGCCCGACGGGTCGCTGGTCGAGATGATCGAGCTGCCCGAGCACCCGTGGTTCGTGGGCTGCCAGTTCCACCCTGAGCTCAAGTCGCGGCCCGTGCGGCCCCACCCGCTGTTCGCCAGCTTCATCGGCGCCGCCCTGCAGCAGCGTCGCAAGCGGCAACCCCGCCCGGAGGAAGCGCCAGCGGCGCTGGCCGGCGCGAAACGCTGACATGCCCCGGCACTTCGAGGCGGGATCAGCCCCGTTCCTCATCGCGGGGCCTTGCGTGGTCGAGTCCGATGCCCTGAACCGCCGCGTCGGGGAGGCGCTCGCCGCCCTCGGCGCTCGGCTCGGTCTGCACGTCGTCTATAAGGCCTCCTACGACAAAGCGAATCGCTCGCGCCTCAAGGCGGCCCGGGGACCCGGCCTCGACGAGGGGCTCCGCGCTCTCGAGCGGGTCAAGGCGGCGACCGGCCTCCCCATCCTGACCGACGTGCACGAGCCCGGCCACGTCGCCGCCGCTGCCCAGGTGGTGGACGTGCTCCAGATCCCCGCGTTCCTGTGCCGCCAGACCGACCTGCTCGTCGCCGCCGGCAAAGCGCAGCGGCCCGTCAACGTCAAGAAAGGGCAGTGGATGGCCCCGGACGGCATGGCGGGCGCGGTCGAGAAAGTTCGGGCCGGTGGGGCCCCGGAGGTCGCGGTGACCGAGCGCGGCACGTTTTTCGGCTACGGCGATCTGGTCGTGGACATGCGCAACTTCGCGCGCCTCAAGGCCGCGTGCCGCGCGCCGGTCATCTTCGACGCGACGCACGCCGTGCAGCAGCCGGGGAAGGGGGAAGACGGCGCGAGCGGCGGCCTCCGGGAATCGATCCCGCCGTTGCTGTACGCGGCGGCGGCCGCCGGCGCCGACGGCTTCTTTCTCGAGACGCACCCCGAGCCCGACCGCGCGCCCAGTGACGGGCCGAACATGATCCCGCTGGATGACCTGCCGAGAGTCCTGGAGATCGCCGTGGAGGTGTGGCAGCGGGCGCGGGAGGCGGTCCGTGCGTAGAGCTGCGGATGCTTGATCGCGCGCTGGCCGAGCGCATCCAGCTCGTCGGACTCGACGTGGACGGCGTCATGACCGACGGCGGCATCTACGTCGGCCTCGTGGCCAACCACGCCGTCGAGTTCAAGCGCTTTCACATCCAGGACGGCCTGGGCGTCAAGATGCTGCAGTGGGCCGGTATCCCGGTGGTGCTCGTGAGCGGCCGGCATTCGGACGCCACCACGCTCCGTGCGAAAGAACTGGGGATCGAGGACGTCGTGCAGGACGACAGCGCCAGGAAACTCCCCGCGTTCGAGCAGATCCTCGCGCGCCGCGGTGTTCAATGGGACGCGTGTGCGTTCGTCGGCGACGACCTCGCGGACCTGCCACTGCTCCGTCGCGTCGGCCTCCCGGTAGCCGTGGCGAATGCGGTGGCCGAGCTCAAAGCCGCGGCAACGCTCGTCACCCAAACGCCAGGGGGCCAGGGCGCCGTTCGGGAAGTGGCGGAGGCGCTGCTCAAGGGCCGTGGGGTCTGGGACCGCATGTTCATGGAGTATCTGGAGAAACGCGGCGATGTCGCAGAGCGAGCGCTCGGATCCCGTTGAGCGCGGGCGCCGCGTCCTGGCGCTCGAAGCCGAGGCGATTCAGGCGCTCGCCGAGCGCCTGGGGAGTGCCTTCACGCGCGCCGTCACCCTGCTGTCGCAGGCGAAGGGGCGCGTCATCGTGAGCGGGGTGGGGAAGTCGGGGCTGATCGCGCGCAAGATCGCCGCCACGTTCACCTCCACCGGCACCCCCGCGGCGTTCCTCCACCCCGTGGATTCGCTGCACGGCGACCTCGGGATCGTCGGGAAAGAGGATGTGGCCGTCCTGCTCTCCAAGAGCGGCTCGACCGACGAGCTGTTCGGCCTCGTCGAGCAGCTGAAGCGCCTCGGCGTGCCCATCATCGCCGTGACGGGGGCGCCCGACTCCGTCCTCGCCCGCCAGGCGAGCGTCGTGCTCGATGCGGCGGTCAAGGAAGAGGCGTGCCCGGAGACGCTCGCGCCGACGGCGAGCACCACGGCGGCGCTGGCGCTCGGCGACGCCCTCGCCGTCACGCTCCTTGAAGTGAAAGGGTTTCGCCGCGAAGACTTCGCGGCGCTGCACCCCGGCGGCACCCTCGGCCGCAAGCTGCTCCAGCGCGTGGCCGATGTCATGCTCACCACCGAGCTGCCGCTCCTCGCCCCCGATCGCCCGATGCGCGACTGCGTCGTGCTCCTGGCCGAGAAGCGCGGCACGGTCGCCGTCGTGGACCGGAGCGGCGCCCTGCTCGGCGTCGTCACCGCGGGCGACCTGACCCGGCTCATGGAGCGCACCCCGGACTTCCTCGGCATTCCCGTGGCCGACGTCATGACCAAGAAGCCTAAGACGTCCACCCCCGACGAGCTGGCCGTGGCCGCGATCCGGCGGATGGAGGAGTTCGGCATCATGGCCCTGCCGGTCGTGGACGGCGGGCGGAAGGTCGTCGGCATGGCGCACCTGCACGACCTGATGCGGGCGGGGGCGGGATGAACATCGTCGGATGGCCGTATGGCCGTATGGCCGTCGCGCTGGCCGTCGGTGCGCTGTCGCTCGCCTGCAGCGGGGGCGTCAAGCCGACCGCCACGATCCAGCTCGCCGACTCGGCGGACCAGACCCTGATCGGCATGACCCACTACGTCACTCAGGACGGCGTGCAGCGGGCGCGCGTGCGGGCCGACACCGCGTACTTCTTCAACCCGGTGCAGCAGGCCGAGCTGCGCGCGGTGCACGTCACCTTCTATGACGTCCTGGGTCGCGAAACGTCCACGATGACCGCGCGTGAGGGCACCTTCCACTGGCGCACCGGCGACATGGAAGGCCGCGGCAACGTCGTCGTGGTGCGCAATTCGGATGGCGGCACGCTGCGCACACAGGTGATTCGCTACACTCAGGGCAAGAACCAGGTCAGCTCCGATCAGGCGTTCACCTTCGACTCCCCGACCCAGCACATGAAGGGCATCGGGTTCACCGCGGATCCCGACTTCAAGAACATCGAAGCCCACCAGCTCACCGGTACCGGGGGGCAGTTCGTGCTGCCCAAGCAATGACGGTCTTCGTCCTCGCCGTCGCCCTGGTGCAGCAGCCGGCCGTCGCAGTCGACACCACGAAGGGCCGCCCCTGCGTGATCGCGATCGACAGCCTGCCCCGCGGGCGCCAGGTCCAGACGGGCGGAGCGACGAACTACTTCGGCGGCGGCGGCGTGCGCGCCCATTGCAACGGCACGAGCACGACCTTCGCGTCGGAGAGCATTCAGTATTTCGCGGCCCAGCAGCGCTTCGACATGATCGGCACCGTCCACATCCGCGACACCCTGCTGGACCTCGACGCGAGCCTGGCCACCTATTTCCTGCGCGACGAACACCTGGAGGCGCACAACCGGGTCGTGGCGGTGAATCACAGCAACCACTCGGTGCTGCGCGGACCGAACCTCACCTACTACCGCGCCGTCCCCGGCGTGCGCGACACGGTGGAGATGACGGCCACGCAGCGGCCCACGATCGACTACCGGGGCAGCGCCGCCCCCGACACCGCCGAGCCGTACGTGATCGTCGCCGACCGCGTCCGCTTCCGCGGCAACGATCGGATGTGGGGCGGGGGCAAGGTCACGATCGACCGCAGCGATCTCGCCGCGCGCGCCGACTCGCTGATGATGGACCAGTCCGCCGGGATCGGCGTCCTCCTGGGGAAGCCGCAGATCGCCGGCAAAGAGGCCGGCGACACGACGCGCCGCTACACCTTGATCGGCACCCGCATCGAGCTCGCCTTCCGGGAGCGCGAGATCGACCTCGTGAAGGCGCTCGGGGAGGGGAAGGCGACCGGTGCGGACTGGACCCTGACGGCGGACACGATCCACCTGCGGCTCGAGCATCGCAAGCTCCAGCAGGCCCTGGCGTGGGGCAAGAAGGCGCGACCCCACGCGGTGTCCACGCTGCAGACCTTTACCGCCGACTCCCTCGCGCTCGACGTGCCGGACGAAGTCCTGACCGAGGCGCGGGGATTCGGAAAGGCGTTCTCGAGCTCCAAACGCGATTCGCTGGCGCCGGCGACCGAAGCCGACTGGATCACCGGCGACACCCTCGTCGCCCGTTGGGCCCAGGAGAAGGATTCGGCCGGCGTCTCGCGCTCGCGCGTCCGCCAGATCCTGGCCTACGGCTCGGCGCGCGCGCTGACCCACATCGTCAACCAGGATTCGACCGCGCAGGGCCCGTCGATCAACTACTCGCGGGGGCGGAGCATCACGATCGCCCTGAAACAAGCGCGCATCGACCGGGTGATCGTCGCGGGCCACGCCGACGGCGTCCACCTCGAGCGACGTCCCCCCCCCCCTCCTCCGCCGCCACGCGACACTCCCAAGAAACCGGGAGCCGGCCGGTGACCGCACCGCTCCCCCCTCCAGCCCCCGCGCTCGCCGAGCTGCTCGGCGCCCGCGACTCGTCGCTGCCGCTCGCCGCGGCCGCGCTGGCGCGCGTCGCCGACGACGCCGGGCGCGCAACGTTCGGCGGGCTCGCGGTCGCGTATCGGGAAGACTTCCTGCGGGTGGGCGCGGTAGTGCGGGGGGAGACCGTGCACGACGGCAGTCTCTCGGTCGACGACGCCCGGGCCAACCTGGAGACGTCGGTGCTGCCGCGGCTCGCGCTCGCCGGGCTCATCACCCTGCCCATCGGCCGGCTGTGGCACGACGCCCCGGTGGCGTTCCGCGCGGAGGTATGGGCCGGAGTCACCACCGATCGTGCCGGGACGATCCGCAGCCTCGTCGCCGCCGCCGAGCACGCCTACGCGCGCGCCGAGGCGGCCAGCGGCGAGCACGAGCGCGTGGCGGGCGGGAGCGTGCTCGAGGCCGCCGGACTCGTCAAGAGCTATAAGGGGCGACGCGTGGTGGACGACGTGAGCCTGCGGCTCGAGCAAGGGGAAATCGTCGGACTGCTCGGCCCCAACGGAGCGGGCAAGACGACGAGCTTCTACATGATCACCGGCCTGATCCGCCCCGACGAGGGACGGATCACGCTCGACAGCCGGGACCTCTCGCAGGAGCCGATGTACCGGCGGGCGCGCCTCGGCATCGGGTACCTCGCGCAGGAGCCCTCGGTGTTCCGGAAGCTCAGCGTCGAGGAGAACGTGCTCGCCATCCTGGAGACGCTGCAGCTGCCCGTCGGCCAGGAGCGGCAGCGTCTCGAAGGGCTGCTCGACGAGCTGGGGATCAAGCACCTGCGCCGGCAGAAGGCGTACCAGCTGTCGGGCGGCGAGCGCCGCCGGCTGGAGATCACGCGCGCCCTGGTCACGACCCCCAAGTTCCTGCTCCTCGACGAGCCGTTCGCGGGCGTCGACCCGATCGCCGTCCACGACATCCAGACGATCGTGGCCGGGCTGCGGCACAGAGGGATCGGCGTGCTGATCACCGATCACAACGTCGAGCAGACCCTGGACATCGTCGACCGGGCGTACATCATGTTCGAAGGCAAGGTCCAGGTATCGGGCACCGTGCGCGAGCTCGTGTTCGACGAGCGCGTCGCGGATCTGTATCTCGGTCCCACCCTCACGGCGCGCCTCCGGGCGCGCCTGTCGCCGGCCGCATGAAGACGGGACTGCACCAGCACCAGGTCCTGAAGCAGGAGCTGCGCATCAATCCGCGGCTCTACCAGGCCATGGACCTGCTGTACATGCCGCTGCTCGACCTCCAGCAACACTTGAAACAGGAGCTGCTCGGCAACCCGTTCCTCGAGCTGCTCGAGCCCGAGGAGGAGCAGGAGCCCGTCGTCGCGGAGCCGAAGCCGGAGAAGGAAAAGACGGGGGACGACGAGCCGGACTGGGAGAAGATCCTGCTCGACAACGGGTCCGACTCGACGTCGACCGGCGTGCGCGACCTCAGTGAATCCAGCGAGTACGTCGAGCCGGTGTCCGTCGAGTCCAAGGATCTGGACGATTACCTGCGCGAGCAGGTCCAGATGCTCGACCTGACGCCGCGCCAGCACCTGCTCGCGGAGGAGTTTCTCGGCAACATCGGCGAAGACGGCTATCTCCAGGCGCCGCTCGAGGAGATCGTCCGCGGCGTGAATCAGGTTCTCCACGAGCACGCGGACAAGATCGAAGGGGATGTGGACGTCCCGGAGTACAGCCTCAAGGATGCCGAGGAGATGCTGCGCCTCATCCAGACGTTCGACCCCCCCGGGGTCGGGGCCCGGGACCTGCGCGAGTGCCTGCTGCTGCAGCTGGAGCAGCAAAAGCGCCAGGACACGCTCGCCTACCGGCTGGTGAAGGAAGCCTGGGAGGACCTCAAGGCCCACCGCTGGAGCGAGCTGGGGAAGCGCTTCGGCCTCGAGGCGGAGGAGGTCCAGAAGGCGGCGGACGACATCGCCAAGCTGGACCCCAAGCCCGGCCTCCAGCACTCCGCCTCGAACGACCAGTACATCATCGCCGACCTCGTGGTCCAGAAAATCGACGACCGCTACCACGTGTTCTTGAACGACCAGGGGTTGCCGCGCCTGCGGCTCTCCAAGACGTATCTCGACATCGCGCGCGACAAGAAGCAGTTCCAGGGCGAGAACAAGGAGTTCATCAGCCAGCGGCTCAACAGCGCGCAGTGGATGATCCAGGCGATCGAGCAGCGCCGCCAAACGATGCTCAAGGTGATGAACTTCATCGTGGACCGGCAACGCGAGTTCTTCGAGAAGGGGATCGAGTACCTGAAGCCTTTGACCCTGCGCGAGGTCGCCGACGTCATCAACATGCACGAGAGCACGGTCAGCCGCGTGACCAACGAGAAGTACGTCCAGACCCCGCGCGGGCTGCTGCCGCTCAAATTCTTCTTCTCGAGCGGCCTGTCGACGTCCACCGGCGAGGACGCGAGCGCCCGGTCCATCAAGGCCCAGATCCAGAAGCTGGTGGCGGATGAGGACCCCAAGAACCCGCTCACCGACCAGCAGATCGTCGAGGAGTTCGCCAAGCGGGGCGTCAAGATCGCCCGACGCACCGTCGCCAAGTACCGCGACCAGCTCAACATTCTCCCCGCGCGGATGCGCAAGCGGTTGTGAGCCTCGCGACCGCCACGGCGCTCCCCGACGTGAGCATCCTCGTGCCCGCGCGGGACGAGGCGGAGAACCTCCCCGAGCTGGTGCGCCAGGCCCAGGCCGCGCTGCGCCCCCTCCCGTACGCTTGCGAGCTGGTGATCGTGAACGACGGCAGCCACGACGGCACCGGGGGCGTGCTCGAGCAGCTCGGCCGCGAGTACGCCTTTGTGCGGGTCGTGACGCACCGCGCGCCGCGGGGCATCGCCGACGCCTTGAAGACCGGGGCCGACGTCGCCCGCGGCCGTGTGCTCGTGTTCTGGCCCGCAGACCTCCAGTATCTGCCCGCCGACATCCCTCGGCTGGTCGACCCGATCCTCGCCGGCGAGGCCGACATCGTCACCGGCGCGAAGCAGGGCAGCTACGAGAAACGTTTCGTGTCGTCGATCTACAACGGCCTGTGCCGCTGGCTGTTCGGCGTCCGCGTGACCGATCTGAACTCGGTCAAGGCGTACACGCGCGAGGTCATGGAGCAGGTCCCGATGCGTCCCGACTGGCACCGCTTCATGGTCGTGATCGCGGCGGTGCGCGGCTTCCGGCTCGCCGAACGCCCCGTGCCGTTGCACCCGCGGCGGGCGGGGAAGTCCAAGTTCGGGATCGGCCGCATTCCGGTCGGCGTGCTGGACCTCGTCTCCGTGTGGTTCCAGCTGCGCTTTGGCCGCAAGCCGATGCTGTTCTTCGGCCTCTCCGGCGCGGCGCTCATGTTCCTCGGCTTTCTGGTCGG
>WNEY01004400.1_pt1 | contig 10725 bp, 7 predicted proteins | sample 5400531 | NCBI WGS metagenome assembly WNEY01 (sample SAMN13153338, study PRJNA577476) | soil metagenome | isolation source: 200 cm saprolite under Douglas fir tree site 1 | place: USA:California | collected 2015-04-18
CCGGTGCCTGTTGTCCTTGATGTCGAAGATGAACTCGCGGAGAAAGGCCTGGTGGTCCTCCTTCCGCAGCGTCTTGTCGCCCTGCGGGAAGTCGTCGGACTCTTTGACCTCCATCCCCTCAAGGGCCTCGATGAGCTTCATGGTGTCCTCGCGGCCGCGGAAGCCCGACCTCTGGATCCCGAGCTTGAGGAAGTTGGTGGCCTCGAAGTTAGACTGGACGTACCGGTCGGGCTTGGGGCCCGTCGAGTCGATCAGCTTGAGCCGCGCGATGGCGTCGTCATAGAACTTCTTGTGGTACGGCGTGTTGAGGGGCGCGTCGAGGACGGGGACATATCGGTTCACGCCCACGAAACCCTCGACCTTGTTGCCGAGCGCGGGCAGGTGGGTCGATTCGGCCACGGCGCCGTCGCCCGCAAGCTTGTACTTCTTGGTCAGGCCGAGGTCGTACGCCTGCGTGACGAAGGTCACGGCCGGCCCGCCGAAGAGGATCCCGAAGAGGCCGTCGAAGCTGCCCGTGATCTTCGAGAGGAAGGCCGTCATGTCGGCCGTGCCGAGCGGGACGCCGGTCGTCTCGACAGTCTCGCCCCCCGCCTTCTTGATCTGCTCGATATAGGCATCGCGGGTGGTCTGGCCCCATGCGTAGTCCAGGTAGACGATGTGCCACCTCTTGCCAACCTTCCCGACCAGGTACGGCGCGAAGGCCACGGCCTGAGCCGGAGCGTAGTCGAAGGGCCGGAAGGTGTAGCGGCTGCACTTGGTGGTGGTGATCGTGGTGTCCAGGCACACGCTCACCATGTTGACGATCTTGTGCTCTTCGTAGACCGGCATGCAGGCCAGGCAGACATTGGAGAGATAGCCGCCCACGTGGGCGTCGATCTTGTCCTCCAACACCAGCTTCTCGGCCCTGCGCCGGCCCACGTCGGGCTTGGATTCGTAGTCGCCGATGACGAGCTCGACGGGCCGGCCGTTGAGGCCGCCGGACTTGTTGATGCGGTCCACGGCCATCTGCACGCCCACCAGCGCGGTCTTGCCGCCCGCCGCCGCCGTGCCGCTGAGCGGCTGGAGCGTGCCGACCTTGTAGGGCTTGGCCTGGCCGAATGCGTGCCGCCACGGCGCCGGCACCAGCATCGCCGCGCCGAGCGCCCCGGCGGTGGCCGCGCCGAGGCCGAGTAGCCGGCGGCGGGTCACTTTGCCGCTGTACCAGAAGCCCTCATCATTTGCCCAGGGCTCGTTCTTCCAGTCCTCAGCCATGTCGAACCCTCCTCTCGTGCGGTTAGTGCTTCCGCTGCGCGACGGCCTCGAGCGCCTGCTCGAAGACCTGGATTGTTCGCCGAACTTCCTCGTCTCCATGCGCCAGCGACACGTAGAACTTCGCGGCTGCCTTGACGACGCCGCGCCGGAGCATCGCCTGGGTGAATGCGGCGTGCAGCGCGCGGTCGGCCGTGAGGGTGGCGCGGTAATCGGTGATGGGCCGGTCGGTGAAATAGATCTCGAACACCGGCGCCTCGCCGGCGACCTGGGCCGTGAGCCCCGCCTTGCGGGCGGCCTCCGCCAGTCCCGTCCTGAGCCGCGCCCCCGTCGTGAACAGGCGCTCGTAGGTGCCGGGCTTCCGCAGCTCGCTCAGCGTCGCCAGCCCCGCCGCGGCGGCGATCGGGTTGCCGTTGAGGGTGCCCGCCTGGTGGACGTACTCAGGCGTGCCCTCCAATTCCTGGGAGAAGTGCCGCATCAGCTCCGTGCGCCCCACCACGGCGGCCAGCGGAAAGCCGCCGCCGATGATCTTGCCAAGCGCCGCCAGATCGGGCACCACGCCGTAGTACTCCTGGGCGCCGCCCCAGGCGAAGCGGAAGCCCGTCACGACCTCGTCGAAGACCAGCGGGATGCCGTGCCGCTTGGTCACCTGCCTCACGCCCTTGAGGAAACCGGGATCCGGCACGATCAGGCGCTGGAAAGGCTCCATGATCACCGCCGCCAGATCCTCGTGGTGCGCCTCGATAATGGCATCGGTCTCGGCCAAATCGTTGAACGGCGCGATCAGCACCTCGTCCTGGAGGACATGGGGGATGCCGGCCGAGTCCGGCGTGGGCGCCGGCCAGGCCTTGGGGGAACGAGGGCCGACACTCATCAGGGAGTAGTCGTGGGTGCCGTGGAAGCCGCCCTCGAACTTCAGGATTTTGTCGCGCTTGCGGTGGGCGCGCGCCAGCCTCAGCGCGAAGAAGGTGGCCTCGCTCCCTGAGGAGCAGAAGCGGACCTGCTCGGCGCAGGGCACGGCCTGGCAGAGCAGCTCGGCCAGCGCGAGAGTGGGCTCGGAGAGCTGGAAATAGGTCGTGCCCTTCCTGAGCTGGGCCTCGACCGCGGCCACGATGGCCGGATGGGCGTGCCCAAGGACCAGCGGGCCCGAGCCCAGGATGTAGTCGATGTACTCGCGGCCCGAGTGGTCGTACAGACGCGGGCCTTTCGCATCCCGGACGATGAAGGCCAACTCCTGCGGGGCATAGTAGCCGCCCAGCGCGCCGCCGGGGAGCAGGCGCAAGGCCTTCTGGAGCAGCGCGTCTTCTTCGGGGCTGCGACCGGCTGGGGCTGCCATAGACCTCGCTGGCGGTCGGAAAGGTTGGCCGCCTTTATACCGCAAGCCGGTGGCGCCCCGCAACTGCTGAGGCGCTCGATAAAGCGGGGAACGACGGCCGGCCTGGAACCGGAATCGGCCGCGGAATCGGACCTAGCCCTTTGGTCGGAGCTGGGCGACCAGCTGGAGCACGGTGTGCTCCTGGACCGGCTTGGTCAGATAGTGATCGAATCCTGCCTCCTTCGCCCGACGGCGGGCGGCTTCCTGGCCATAGCCGGTGACGGCGACCAGGAGCACCTGATCCAGCCCTGGGAGCTGGCGGAGCCCGCGGGCTGTTTCGTATCCGTCCATTCCGGGCATACCGATGTCGAGGAAGATGACCTGCGGCGCGAAAGCGGCCGCCCTCTTGAGCGTGGTCGGTCCGTCGTGGCTGACCTGCACCTCGTGTCCGGCCAGGCTCAAGACCATCGCCAGGGTCTTGGCCGCATCCACATTGTCGTCGGCAACGAGGACGCGCTGGGTGCCGGCCTTGGCCTGGGCAGCTTCCGTCGGCGGCGCTTCCTGGGAGACGCGAACCGCGCCGTCCAACATGATCGGCAGCCGCAAGACGAACTCGCTGCCCTGGCCGAGACCCGGGCTCGACGCCTCGACGCTGCCACCATGAGCCTCGATGAGGCGCCGGACCACGGTGAGGCCGATTCCCAATCCACCCTGGCTGCGGGCCAGAGAGCGGTCCGCCTGCATGAAGAGGTCGAACACACGCGGCGTCAGCTCTGCGCTCATTCCGGTGCCGTCGTCTCTCACCCGGATGGCAACCTCGCCGGGCCCGCCGTCCTTCCCCGGCACGCGCTCCGCGGTCAGCCAGATATGGCCGCCTTGGCGCGTGAACTTCGAGGCATTGTTGAGCAGGTTGCCCAGGGCCTGCTCCAGCCTCACCGCGTCGCCCTCCACAAAGACGTCGTCCGGCGGCAGCGAGATCGACAGCTCCTGGCCGCGCCCCTCGATCTGATGCTGGTTCAGCTCTACGGCATGAGCGACCAGCGCGGCCACCTTCACCGGCCCGAGGCGAAGCTGGACTCGGCCGCGTGTCAGCTCGCTGACATCGAGGAGATCGTCGATGATTCGCACCATGTTCTGGATCTGGCGGCCCATGATTCCCTGGGCCCGCTTGACCATGTCCGCGGTCGCGGCCGGCTCCTTCAGGATCTGGAGGGCATTGCTGAGCGGGGCCAGGGGATTGCGCAGCTCGTGCGCCAGCATGGCCAGGAACTCGTTCTTGTTGCGATCGGCCGCGAGCAGCTCCTCGGCGCGGTCGCGCAGGGCCTGCTCCATTTGCTTTCGCCCCGTGATGACGTGGTCGGTCTCGAGCACCAGGCGTCGTGGATCCGAGCCCGACTCCAGCACCATTCGGCTGTCCACGACGATTTGGTGGCCGTCACGCCCCGTGTGGCTGAGCTCCCCCCTCCAGTGGCCGCGCTTGAGCATGGCGTCCTTGAAGACGCTCGCGGGAGGGGAGGTAGCCAGCAGCTCGTTGACGTTCCGGCCCAGTGCGTGTTCCCGCGTGTAGCCGTAGACTTCCTCCGCCCCCCGGTTCCAGTAGACGATGCCCCCATCGACCTCCCACATGAAGATCGCCTCGTCCGCCTGGTCCAATAGCTCGGCCTGACGGCGCAGCGTTTGCTCGCTGCGCTTCACAGTGTCCACATCGACGAGCAGCAGCACCGCGCCGTCGATCCGGTTCTCCAGGGTCCGGTACGGGCGGATGCGCAGGAGGTACCAGCGGCCCTGCTTGTCCCGAACCTCGCGCTCCTTGACGCTCGCCGTCTCGACGACGTCGGCCAGCATCTGCTCGAGATCGGGGATGTCGACGGTAAGCTTGATGTCGGTGATGGGCCGGCCCACGTCGGCCGGGATCAGATTGAAGAGCTTCTCGGCCATGGGCGTGAACCGGCGGATGCGCAGGTCCGAGCCGAGCATCACGATGGGCAGCTGCACGCTGGCGAGCAGGTTGACGAAGTCGTTAATGCTCTGGCTGAGCTCCAGGTTGCGGTTGTGCAGCTCCTCGTTAACCGTGGCCAGCTCTTCGTTGCCTGACTGGATCTCCTCCTTCGAGGTCTCCAGCTCCTCGTTGGTGCTCTGCAGCTCCTCGTTGGCCGACTGCACCTCTTCGTTGGAGGACTGCAGCTCCTCGTTGGCAGCCTCCTGCTGCTCGATCACGGACTGCAGGTACTCGCGGGTCGCCGCCAGCTCCTGCTTCAGACGCGCAATCTCGTGCTCGGACGATTCCCGCTCCCGTCGCCCGGTGGCTCTGGCCTTCGCCGGTTCCCGCCGCGCCTGCCCGGCGCGGGGCTGGGGACCCGACGCGGCCCCTTCGAAGAGGACGAGGAAGAATTGGTCAGACCCGCTGTTCCCCTTGACCGGGATCACCTGCACGTTCACGCGCCGATATCCGTCATTCGATTTGACGCGCAGGCCTTCCTCCCGGGCCGGCGCCTCGCTGCGCCTGGCCTTGTGCACCGCGCCGCGCACGCCCACCAGCAGGCCTTCCCGGAGCATCTTCAGCAGGTTGAAGCTCGCCTTGCCGGGCGAGGGCGCGAGATAGAGCCCCGTCTCGCCGCGAAATTGCACGATCTCCAGGTCGGTATTGATCAGGACGCTGGCCGGGGCGTATCTCGCCAGCAGGAGGCGATCAGCTTCTCGCTGCACATCCGTGCCAGGCCCGCCGACTTCGCGCCCCGGCTGGCCCGCGGCCCGGGGCTCCGCTCCGCGTAGAGTCGGGAGCAGGTCCACGGTCACGCGCGTCGCCCCGAGCTTCTTCACGTAGATCTTTTGCTTGGCGTCCTCCATCTCGAAGAGATCGCGGTAGGCCCCGATGGTCTCCGAGCCGCCCAGCCAGAGGAAGCCCTTCGGCTGCAGCGCATAGTGCAGGATCGCCAGGACCCGTTGCTGCAGCGAGGGCTCGAGGTATATGAGCACGTTGCGGCAGCTGATGAGGTCGATCCGCGAGAAGGGCGGCTCGCTCAGCACATTGTGCCGCGCGAACACGCACGCGTCACGGATCGACTTGGTGATCCGGTAGTTGCCATCCATCTCGACGAAGAAGCGCCGCAGCCGCTCGGGCGAGACGTCCTGCGTGACGGTCTTCGAGTAGATGCCCGCGCGGGCCTTCTCGATCCCCGCCCCGTTCAGGTCGGTGGCGAAGAGCTGCAGGGGGATCTGCCGCCCCGACACCTCCGCGAACTCGGCGAAGGCGATGGCAATGGAATACGCCTCTTCACCCGTGGAGCACCCCAGCGCCCAGATGCGCATGGGCTCGTGGAGGGATCGCTCCTGGGCCAGCCGGGGGAAGACCATGCCCTTGAGCATCTCGAAGGCTTCCGGATTGCGGAAGAAGCTGGTGACGCTGATCAGGACGTCCTGGTACAGGGCTTCGACCTCGGCGGGATTGCTCTGCAGGAAGCGCACATAGTCGCCCAGGCCTTCCATCTTGTGCAGCACCACGCGCCGCGTGACGCGGCGGAAAAGCGTATTGCGCTTGTAATTGCTGAAGTCCACGCCGGTGGCGAAGCGGAGCTGCTCCAGCACCCGGCCCAGATTGGGCTCGCGCGCGGCGCCCTCGAGGTCGGCCTCCGCGCCGGGTGCCACATAGGGATGGCGGGCGATGCGCGTGATCTCCTGACCGATCTGGTCGGGCGGCAGCACGAAATCGACGCAGCCGGCGGCGCTCGCGCTGCGCGGCATGCTGCTGTGCTGGGCGGTGTCATCCTGGGCGAAGGTGATGCCGCCTTCCGCCTTGATCGCCTCGAGTCCCAGGGTGCCGTCGGTCGCGCTGCCGGAAAGGATCACGCCGATGGCCTTGTGGCCCTGATCCTCGGCCAGGGAATGCAGGAAATGGTCGACGACCCGGTGCTGCCCGGGTCTCTCTTCGCGCGGCGAGAGCCGCAGGGTGCCTCGCGAGATGGCCATGTTCGCCCCGGGCGGGATGACGTAGACATGGTTCGGCTCCACCGCCATCTGGTCCGTGACCTCGGACACGGACATGGTGGTGGTCCGGGACAAGATCTCCGTAAGCATGCTGGCGTGGGTAGGGTCGAGGTGCTGCACCAGGACGAAGGCCATGCCGGTATCGACCGGCAGGGCCTGGAGCACCTGCTTGACGGCTTCGATCCCGCCCGCCGAGGCGCCGATGCCGACGACCGGAAACGCCGGTGTGGCGGGCCGCGGCAGGCTGTCTTCGGAAGGAGTCTCGGCCGCGGGGCTGCCCGATTCCGGGTCTTCAGGGCCTGGCTGACTGGCCTGGGGCGCCTTCCTAGCCATTGCGGCCTTTTCTCTCCCTTAACGGCCGGACACAGTGAGGAGCTATTGTGCCGCAGTCAGGGGTGGCGGGCAAGCCGGGGCTCTCACGCCCCGGCCTGCCGAGGGGGGCCGACGGCTATTTGGGCAGGATCTCGGCGCCGGCCCTGGCGACCTGGCCGTCCTGGGCGGCCGAGCCTCCGGCCACCCCGATGGCGCCGATCACCTTATTCCCCGCCATCAGGGGCACGCCCCCCTCGAGGGGAACCGCTCCGTGCACCCCCAGAATCGCCTGCCGGCCCCCTGCTAGGGCATCTTCCCACACCTTGGTCGGGCGCTTGAACGCCACCGCGCTCCGAGCCTTCTCGATGGCGATGCGGATGCTGCCCGTCTGTGTCTCGTCGATCCGCTCGAGGTAGATCATGTGGCCGCCCTCGTCCACGATGGCGATCACCATGGTCCAGTTGTTCTTCCGCGCCTCTGCCTCGGCGGCCGCCGCGATCCGCTTGGCGGCCTCCAGCGTCAACGCCTTTTTGTCCACGAGCTGAGCCGAGGCCAACATCGGGATTGAGAGCAGGGTCACCATGGCCAGGGCCAGAGCGATTCTGCGGCCTGCGCGCATGACGGTCCTCCGCGTGTGAACGGTTCGTTATGTCAGGAGGCCGGCGGTGCGGAGCGCCAGCCGAATGCGATGGCGCTCGTCTTCCGTCACCGGCGTGAGCGGCGGCCGCACGTGGGCGGCCGGAATGCGACCGAGAAGCACCAGCGCCTCCTTCATCCGATTATGCATGTCCACGAAAGGCGGCGCGTAGAACACATTGACGAGGGGGGCCAGGCGCTCGTTGATCCGCTGCGCCTCCGCGAGATTTCCCGACTGCACGGCCGCGAAGAGCGACGCCTGGAGATCGGCGGCCACGCTCCCCATGCCCGAGATGCAGCCGTCGGCGCCCAGCAGGAAGCTCGCCATCAGCGACATGGTGAACGAGGACAGCATCGCCACCGGCCTGCCACTGTCCCGCAGCGCGCGGAGATTCTTCTCGTACGCCACGATGTCATTGGACCAGTCCTTCACGGCCGCCACCGCGGGGATCTTGCAGAGCTCCCCCAGGGTCTCGGGGCTGTAGCCTATCCCCGAAGCGGGCGGGTACTCGAAGACGACGAGCGGGAGATCCACCCGGTCGGCCAGGATCTGGAAGTGGCGCAGCGCCATCTCCGGCTTGACCTGGGCGCCCCACATGAAGATGGTCGGCGGAAAGACCAGCAGCCCCGCGGCGCCCAACACCTTGGCGTCGCGCCCGAGCTCGACGGCCTCCAGCGTGCCGTCGCAGTAGACGCCGGCGATCACCGGCACCTTCCCCGTGACTTCGTCCAGCGCGATCGTCAGCGCCCGCTTCCGCTCCTCGCGCGTGAGCGAGGAGACTTCGGCAGCATGGCCATTGGCCACGATGCCGGTGACACCCTTGGCATCGGCCAGCCAGCGGAGATGCTTGCGGTAGGCCGGCTCGTCGATGGCGAGATCGGCCGTGAAGGGCAGCAGATTGGCCGGCATGCAGCCAGAGAAGCGGGCGCTGCGGTTCATGCGCCAGAGCCTACCATGCGGCCAGCTCGTCGACGATCTCCTTGGCGGAGACCACGCGGGCATAGGCGCGGCGGATGATGTCGAGGGTGGCGCGCTGGATCTCGGGCCAGAGCGTGGCGACGCCGTCCTCGACGACGGCCATGCGGTACTCGCGGTTGAAGCCGCCGATCACCGTGGCCAGAACGCAGATGTCCGTCATGGTGCCGGTGATCACGAGCGTTGTCACGCCCCGGGCGCGGAGGGCGCCGTCGAGGACGGTGCCGTGGAAGCCGTCGTAGTAATGCTTGGTCACCACCAGCTCGTCCGCCCTGGGCTCGAGCTCGGGGATCACGCGCACATTGTCCTCGCCGGCCAGGCAGGACGAGGACGGCAGCCCGAAGCCGCGCGGGGCGTCGGGCGGCGCGGGCCGGTGCTCGGGATGCAGCTCGCCCACCAGCAGCGGCGCGGCGGGCGAGTAGGTGAACTGGGTGAATGCCACTGGCAGGGCCTTCTCGCGAAAGATCGCGAGCAGCTCCTGGATCCGGGGAACGGTGTCGCGGGCCGGCGGCACTTCCATGGCCTGGCCGGGCTCGACGAACGCGCGCTGCATGTCGACCACGAGGAGCGCGGTGCGACCGCGGTCGAGGGGGAGCGCCCGTCTTAATGTCTCCTGCCTGTCCATGGGCGCGGCGTCTCGCTCCTGGCTTGATTATTTGCTCGCCTTGGACGGCGGGGCCCCAGCCCCGCGACGTCCTGCGGCTCGCACTACCACGGCGAGACGGAGAAGGCGTTGGGGATGTGGCGGATGGCTTTCACGCCGCCGTCGTCGTTGATGATGACCGAGACGACGTCGAAGCGGCACGGGATCTGCCGCAGGCGCTTGGCCTTGAGGTAGCCGTGCGCCAGTTTGCCGAGCCGGTTCTGCTTGCGGGTATTGACCGCCGCCTGCGGAGGAGGAGGAGGCGGCGCATCGGGCTGGACCGGCACGTCCTTGCGCGTCTTGACTTCCACGAAAACGAGGGTCTTGCCCTCCTTCGCGACGAGGTCGATTTCGCCGGCGCGGGTACGCACGTTCTTCTCGAGGATGGCGTACCCGCTCCGGCTCAGGAAGCGGGCAGCTTCTTCTTCTCCTTTGATGCCAAGGGGTCGACGGGTATCTGTAGGCACGCTCTCTACTCCTTCACCAGCACGAGGTCGAAAGTGATCGCGCTCTGCCCGGGCTTCGGGTAGAGCTGGGTCGTCAGCGGGCGGTAGCCCGGAACGAAGGCCTTGAAGTGGATGTGGGGCGGGCGGCCGGAGTACGCGGGCGGGGAGTCGGTCTCGAAGCGATAGGCGCCACCTTCCCCGGTCATGAGCATGCCCCGATGGGCGTCGTCGTATTCGCCCTTGGGATTGGCCTGCCACCATTCCACCCGAGCGGCCTTGATGCCCTCGCAGGTGGCGGCCGAGCGCACCGCGCCACTCACGACGAATCCCTTTCCCGTGGTCTCGCGCGCAGGCGCCCCGGGCTTGTAGAAGGGGCCCTCCATGTCCCGCGGCGTGGGCGCGCACTTGGGCTGCGCCCATGCGACGCTGCCTGCCGCGAGAGCCGCGGCGAGCAGGAGTCCGCTCAGCACTGCGATCTGCTTCATGCCTCCGCGCCCCACTCGCTCCATTCGAAGAGTTCGCTCTGGATCAGGACGCCCGCGAAGCTGCGGCGGTGCAGCCGGCACGGGCCGTGCTTCTGCAGGGCATCCCGGTGCTCCGGCGTCGGATAGCCCTTGTGGCGGCCGAAGCCGTACTTGGGATACTCGAGATCGGCCGCTTGCATCAGCCGGTCCCGCGTGACCTTGGCGACGATGGAGGCGGCGGCCACCGAGGCCGACCGCCGGTCCCCTTCGATCAGGTTCTTCTGCGGGCACTCGAGGCCCGCGAGCGCCACGTAATCCGTCAGCACCAGCTCGGGCGCCGCGGGCAGCGCCGCGAGCGCCATCCGCATCGCCAGCCGCGTCGCCTCCAGGATATTGATCCTGTCGATCGTCTCGTGGTCCGCCATCCCCACGCCCACCGCGACCGCGCGGCTCTGGATCACGTCGAAGAGCCTGGCGCGTTCGTCAGGGATGAGACGCTTCGAGTCGTCCACCCCATCGATGCGGATGCCGGGCGCCAGGATCACCGCCGCCGCCACCACCGGCCCCGCCAGAGGGCCGCGGCCGGCTTCGTCCACGCCGGCCACGCGGGTGAGGCCGCGCCTCCACGCCGCGTGCTCGAAGCGGTACGGCGCTCCGGCCACGTCCGCCACTAGCCCTGGGGCTCTTCGCCAGAGGTCGGC
>WNEY01004401.1_pt1 | contig 10722 bp, 9 predicted proteins | sample 5400531 | NCBI WGS metagenome assembly WNEY01 (sample SAMN13153338, study PRJNA577476) | soil metagenome | isolation source: 200 cm saprolite under Douglas fir tree site 1 | place: USA:California | collected 2015-04-18
CGTCGAAGCGGGGGCTCGAGCGAAACGCGGCGCCCTCGCCTCGCCTTTTCTTCGGGCTATCGGAGAGATGCCGGGCGTGGTAGGGCTTGCGCCTGCAACCCACTGGTCCAGCGGCTGGAACTCGATCGATCCTATCAGATCGACGTAAACGACCGCGTTCCGAACAACGGATCGACCGAATACGAGCGAATTAAACCGATATCGACCGATTCAGCGCTAGGATCGGTAAACCCCCTGATTCGAGAATGTCACCCGCCGGCTTGTCCCCATGCACAACAAAGACCTGTCCTTTTTGAACCCACCCGAAGCGAGCGCATGGACGCGGATCCTTGCGCGTTATCGCGAGCCGAGCCGCGCGCGCAGCATAACCGAGCTGGTGATCACGGTCGGCGCGCTGGCGCTCTCGTGGATTCTCATGTGGGAGGCGCTCGCCGTCGGCTATTGGCTTTCGCTCCTGCTCGCCGTTCCCACCGCCGGCTTCCTGGTGCGGCTCTTTATGATCCAGCACGATTGCGGGCACGGCGCCTTCTTCCGCTACCGGCTTGCCAATGATTGGCTCGGGCGCGCGCTCGGCGTGCTGACCTTGACCCCCTACGACTTCTGGCGGCGCACCCACGCCCTTCATCACGCCGGCTCCGGCAATCTCGAACGGCGCGGCATCGGCGACATCGACACGCTGACCGTGCGGGAATATCTGGCCCTTTCGCGCTGGCGCCGGCTTGCCTACCGCCTCTATCGCCACCCCTTCGTGATGTTCGGCGTCGGACCCGCCTATCTGTTCATCCTGCAGTTTCGGCTGCCGGTGGGCTTGATGCGCGGCGGCTGGATGCCTTGGGTGAGCACGATGGCGACCAACGCCGCCATCGCGATCGTCGTCGCGGCGATGATCTGGCTCGTCGGCATCGGCCCGTTCCTGCTCGTGCACCTTCCGATCACGCTTCTCGGCGCCTCGATCGGGGTTTGGCTGTTTTATGTCCAGCACCAATTCGAGGACACCTTGTGGGCGGAGAGCCGCGCCTGGAACCTGCATGAGGCCGCGCTGCACGGCAGCTCCTATTATGACTTGCCGAAAATCCTGTGCTGGTTCACCGCCAATATCGGCGTCCACCACGTGCATCATCTATGCAGCAAAATTCCGTATTACCGCCTGCCCAGCGTGTTGCGCGACTATCCCGAACTCGGCCGCGTCGGCCGGCTCACGCTCGGCGAAAGCTTGCGCTGCGTGCGGCTGGTGCTGTGGGACGAAAGCCGCCAGCGGCTGATTTCATTCCGCGAGATGCGCCGTTGTTACGCCGGCGATGCGAACGCCGTCTAGGAACACCGAACCTCGACTGTGGTTTTTTGCAATCCGCGAAATACAATTGTTGCCGACTGCCGGCAAAAAGTGCGCCCACGCCATTGTTGCTTTCCGCCGGCGGTCTTTAATCGCGCGAAAAACTAAACAGGTGCGATCGGCGGCAAAAGGGGCAGCGCAACAGAGTTGATCCACGCTAATCTTTTCATCGCCCGCGCATGATCTATCGATCGGACCCTGCCAGCTCGGTGAGGATATGTTTGACCGACGGCGTGACGATCGCCACGAACTGCGCCTCGCGCAGGCGGCGAGCGGCCTCGGAGCCGATTATGTAGCCGCGGGCGCCGAACTGCAGCATGGCGGACTGGGCCGCCTCCAGCGCGAGCCAGGAAATATCGAGCCGGGTCCGCAGAACATCGAGAAAGGAGCCGCGATCCGCCTCCTCGATATTGCGGGCGTGATCCGCGACGCGCTCCGCCAGCGCGGCGGCGCGGGCCTCGATCTGGTCGGGGCCGAGCGGCAGCAGCGCGGATTGTTTGCGGCCCAGCGTATCGCCGCGCATGAGATCCGCCGAGCCGTTTGCGATACCAAGGCCCATGCCGGCTTGCAGCAACACAAATCCCTTGCGGATGCGCGGGACAAAGCGGGTGGCGTCCTCGGAAAGTACGTCGTCGTCCGGCACGAAGGCGTCGCGGACGAGGATCGTGAACGTTCCGGTGCCCTCCAGCGCGAGCCAGGAAATATCGAGCCGGGTCCGGAGAACATCGAGAAAGGAGCCGCGATCCGGTTCCTCGATATTGCGGCCGTGATCCGCGACGCGCTCCGCCAGCGCGGCGGCGCGGGCCTCGATCTGGCCGGGGCCGAGCGGCAGCAGCGCGGATTGTTTGCGGCCCAGCGTATCGCCGCGCATGAGGTCCGCCGAGCCGTTTGCGATGCCAAGGCCCATGCCGGCTTGCAGCAACACAAACCCCTTGCGGATGCGCGGGACAAAGCGGGTGGCGTCCTCGGAAAGTACGTCGTCGTCCGGCACGAAGGCGTCGCGGAGGAGGATCGTGAACGTTCCGGTGCCCTCAAGCGCGATAAAATGCGCGTTGCGTGCGAGTTTCACGCCGTCCTGGCCGGCGTGGAAAAGAGCCATCACCAAGCGGTTTTGCGCGCCTTCGAGCGCGAAGATGCTCGCGAAAAAATGGCCGTCATCGAGATTCGAGACAAAGGGCAACCGGCCGGTCACACGATAGCCGCCCGCTACGCGCCGACCCTTCAAGGCAATCGGCTCGATCGCCGCGAACGCCTTCATCGGGTTGGATAGACCCGTGCCGCCGAGCTGGCGCGCGGAGGCTGCGGCATCAAGAAGACGCTGTCGCGGAAGCGGGTTCTCGGATCGATCGAGGTACCAGACGAGCGCATCCTGGCACCACATGCAGAACGCCGTCGACAAGCACGTCGCCCCCACCTCGGTCATCGCCTCGACCGCATTGCGAAGACCTCCGGCCGCGGCATTGCCGCCCGTGTGATGCGCAAAAGCGCCGGTCGCGCCCAGCCGCCGCAATACCTCCTTCGGATAGAAGCCGTCCTCGTCGATCTGCCGGACCAACGGCCTGAGGTCCCGTGCGACGACCGATGCGACGCTCGTCATCGGCTCGGCGCGGACGGCGGCGTGCGCCATGGTAGGCTCACTCAAGCGCGTTCGATCGCTAACTGGACGGGGTTGCGGACGGTATTCAGAACCGGCGACCATTTGGCGGCGTGGGCGACGAGTTCGTCGAGTTCAGCCGGGCTCGCGCCGTCGATATCGAGCCGAACCTTCAGTCGCACGGCCGTCAGGCCCGTCGGCTTCGGCGCCAGATCACCCGTGCCCCATACCGACGTGATGTTGATATCGCCTTCGGTCTCGACCTCGATCCCGCGCACCGTCCAGCCGCGCGCCGCCGCATTCGCCTGGATTCCCACGGAAACGCAGGTGCCGAGCGCCGCCAGTAGCGCCTCGGTCGGATTGGGTGCGGTGTCGTCGCCCAGGAGTTGCGGCGGCTCGTCCACGATGTGGGGCGGCAGGTTGCGAATGAAGTTGAGATGACGGAAGCGGCGCCCTTCAGCGACCGTCCGGCAACGCACCGTGCGCACGGCGGTCGGGTCCGCCTTGCCTTTTTCGGACAGGGCATGGAGCGCCGCCCGGTCGATCATCTCGAAGCTGGAGACGACCTCCTTCGGCTTGGTTTTGGTCATGTTTGAAGCTCCCTGGTTGGTGGTCAACTTATATGGGTTGTGACGAACTTATATGGAAGGTATCCAATGCGCGCGGCGAAGGGCAAAACCGATCACCGCGTCGAGCGCGTAGCCGATCAGACCGATCAGCAGCACAAGGGCTGCGAGCCGATCGTAGGAAAGAGTATCGCGCGCGTCATTGATGGCGTAACCGAGCCCGCTGGTCACTCCGAGATATTCGGCGGGAACCAGCACCACCCAGGCAACCCCAAGCGCGAGCCGCAGGCCCGTCAGGATGTCTTGCGCCACCGCAGGTACGATGACTGTCTTGAGCAATGCGAGGTGCCGCCCGCCGAGATTGCGCGCCATGGCGGTCCATACCGGATCGATCCGCTTCACTCCGGCGGCGGTGGCGAACAAGATCGGCCAGATTGCCGCGGCGGTGATCAAGAACACGATGGCTCCGTCCCAGCTCGCAAACGCGATGATGGCAATCGGCATCCAGGCAAGCGGGCTCACCATGCGCAAGATTTGAAACGGCAACTGCACCGCGTTTTCGAGCAAGCGCGAGCTTCCGAGCGCGAGTCCGACCGGTGCGCCGATGACGAAAGCCCAGAACAAACCATAGCCGACGCGGATGAGGCTCGGTCTGGCCGCCCGCCAGGCATCGCCGGAGACCAGGAGGTCGCCGAACGAAGCAAAAGCTCGTTCGATCGCAAAACCCTGGAAGGCGGCGAAGCGCGGGTCGGAGGTCAGCACCAGCCCCGCCATCCACCACAATCCAAGCATGGCCGCGACGCCGAACACGGGCACGACGAATTCCGATAGCGCCGCTCGCAGCGCGGAGACCACCGAGCCGGGCGTCGATCGGAGATCAGTCGCGAGCGGGGTCATAGTCTCAGCTGCTCCTCGCGTGCGAACGGGTTCGCCCGATCGACGCTCGGATCCTCGATCCATTCGGGGAATCGTTGCAGCGCCGCTTTCACGAACCGGTAGTCGACGAGATCGTTCGTCACGAACTCGGGATCGAGCCCCTTCAGGAAGGTAGTGTCACCTTCGACGATGGTCTTGCTCATGGCCTCGACGATCAGTTTGGTGGCGGACGGATAGGGCCAGGGCTGAAAGTCGATGCGGCCATTGCCCCAGTTGCGGTGACGGATGGCGCCGCTCGCTTCGTAGTGTTGTCCGTAGTCCGTGACCGCTTTCACGACGACGTCGGCGGGCGTCGGCAGATAGCCCTTGTCATCCTTGGAGATGAGGCGCGCGATTTCGAGCTTGTTCTTCGAGGCGAAGATCTGCGCCCTGACAATCGCATCAACCACTTTCTGCGTCCATTCCGGGCGCTCGACGGTGTGCCGCTCGTGGGCGACGATGACGCAACAGGGGTGGTTCTTCCAGATGTCGCCGGTGAAGCGAAGCATGCGCGCACCCGCGCGCAGCTCGCCGAGCGCATTGAACGGCTCCGCGACGGTATAGCCGTCGATCTTTTTCGCCGAGAGCGCAGGCGGCATCTCCGGCGGGGCCAAGACCTGTAGCGCGCACTCGTCGGCCGCCGGCGTGTCGCTAATGACCGGCTTCACATTCGACTGCCGCAACGCGAATTGCAGCACCACGTTGTGCATCGAGTACCAATACGGCACTGCGATGCGCTTGCCGCCAAGATCGGAAAAAGTTTTTACGCCGGTCGCTTCGCCGACGACGATGCCCGATCCATTGGTGTGACCCCAAGCAAGAATCTTGATCGGGAAGCGATTGTTGTAGCGCATCCAGACCGGAATTGGTTTTAGCAGGTGAGCGACATTGAACCTGCCGGAGGCGAAGCCCTCGACCAGCGCCGACCAGCTGCGAACCAGCGTCGGCGGCTCGACTTTGAGCCCGGCTTCCTCGAAGTAACCCTTGGCGTGCGCGACCAGCAGCGAAGTCGCATCAGTGATCGGCAAGTAGCCGATGCGAACGACATCATCGTCGGCGGCGTGTAGCGCGCCGGGGCCGAGGTTGATCGAGGCGAGAAAAGCCGCAAGACCGCCACGCGCCAGTGCATCGAGCGTATCGCGGCGGGTCCAATCCGCTTGTGTCCACTCGCAGAGATATGAATGTTGGTGGTGCGAGGTTGGCATGTAAGATTCCCTTACTGCGCGATCGGATCAGGCGACTGCGCTCAAATTCGTCATGCGCGCGCGCAAGATCGTGGCCGCGTCGCTGCCAAGCGGAAGATCGTCGATGACCCGGCTCGGAACGCCGCCCAATACGATGGCGCGTTCGGCAAGCGAGGCGACATCGGCCAGATCGTGGGCTACGGCGACGAGGGTCACTCCGCGTTCCTGGGCGAGACGGCGCACATCGGCGCGCAGGCCGGCACGCATCTCCGGGTCAAGGGCCGAGAATGGTTCATCCAAAAGAAGGATGCGGGGCTCGCTTGCAAGCGCGCGCGCGAGCGCGACGCGTTGCTGCTGGCCGCCCGACAGCTCGGCCGGACGGGCTTCCGCTCGGTCCGCCAGTCCGACCTGATCAAGCAGCGCGAGCACCTTGCGTTGCGCGCTGCCACGATCACGGCGCAGAGCCCCCGCAAATCGCAACGGCAGAACCACGTTGTCCGCCACGCTCGCCCACGGCAGCAGCGCCGGGCGCTGAAACATCAGGGTCGCACCCAGTACGGGTCCAGTGACGGGCGCATCGTCGATTCGAATCTCACCCTTGTCGGGCTTCAGAAGGCCGACGATGAGCTGGAGCAACGTAGATTTACCCGCCCCGGATCGTCCGACGATCGCCACGTGTTCGCCCGCCCGGATCGACAGCCGCACGTCACGCAGCACCACGGCCGAGCCGTAGTGGAACCCGAGGTTCGAAACGTTGATGGCGCTGGAATTGGCCAGCATCGAAAAAACCCTTTCCTATCCATTCGGAAAGTAACACAGGCTAATGCCGTTGTATCAGTATATAATCATACCGATTAATTGGCGCATCACTTGAATTACAATAATATGATGTGTATTGCGCTTGATCCCGCCTAAAACCTCATCGGTCTCATGGCACGAGGTTTTTGCCGCGACCAAGCATGTCTGCGTTCGCAAGCGGACTTGCTGCGCCAAAGGAGGAATGTCTGCTTTTGAGAGCCGAGCGAGCCTAAAGCGCCCGCGCGCTCATTGCCGCTGCTGAGCGAAGCCGGACACCTCGATTGCTGAAATGAAATGCGAGGCTGATGCTTATGCCCCGGTGTGCCGTCTCACGCCGCCTGGACGCTTGAAAAGAACTGGGCCACCTTTTTCTCAAGGTCGGCCGCACGTGACGACAGCCGCTCGGTCAGATCGACAACCTCCTGCACGATGCCAAGCGAGCGATTACTGGACGTTTCCACCGTGCGCACAACTTCACTCGCCTGCACGGTGTACTTCGCCACCGCCTTGACCGAAACACCAATCTTATTCGTGGCCGCCGATTGCTCATGCACAGCCTGCTCAATCGTCCCCGCCACCGATGAAATGTTCTTCACCGCATGCGCGACCAACCCAAGTTGACCGACCAACTCCCCCGTAGCTGCTTGTATAGCGGCGATATGCTGCGAGATGCCGTCTGTCGCTTTTTCGGTTTGATTGGCAAGGGCTTTGACCTCGGCGGCAACGACCGCAAAACCCTTGCCGGAATCGCCGGCACGCGCGGCTTCGATCGTGGCATTCAACGCCAGCAGGTTTGTCTGCCCGGCGATATTTGAGATCATCTCAGCGACAAATCCGATCTCATTGACCGCCGCCGACAAGGTGGAAAGATTATTCATCGAGACTTCGACTTCGTGCGCCGCGTCGGTTGCAAGCGAAAGGCTTCTAACGCTCTGCGTTCCGATCTCATTGATGGATTGTGACAATTGGTCGGTGGCGGCGGCTGTCGACTGAACGACGATGTTCGTCTCGTCGGATGCCTTTGCCGTGGAATTCATCCGTTGAGATGATTCTTTCGCGGCGATCTGCATCTCGGCTGAGCCTCTGCTCAAGGCCTCCGACACCGTTTTTACGGCGCTGATTGTGTCGTTGATGGTCGAACGAAATTCCGCGATTGCCGAATCGACGGCTTTGCGCCGGGCCTCTGACGCGCTCAACGTTGCGTCTTGATAAAACGTCATCGTCGTCGCGATGTCGAAAGCGATGGCCTGCGCTATCAATTGGCCGTCCGCCGCAACCTTGCGAGCCGAAAATCGGGACTTTCGCGCGAGCGCGTCAAGTGCGGCGCGCAGCACAATATTGCCCGCGATCATCCGTGTTCGTGGACTCAGTCCGATTTTGCTCTCCTGCTCCGAAAGATACTGACAAGATTCCGCATATCGCTGGTCGAGGCGGCCAGACAAGAGCAGGCGCATATGATTTATCTCGAGCTCGCGGATCAGGCCGGCATGAACCTGAAAGACGGCAGCCACCGACGGCATTTGCTTCTCTGCCTCGATGAATTTGTCGACCGCTTGCGTGAGTGTTGCCTGCAGAACCGGCCACAATTTCGCAAGCCGTTCACATGCGGAAATATCGAGCTCGTAAAGTTCGAGCCGCGATTCGAAATTAGATGGCAGACTGAAATGCATAATGGTCTTGAGGCACCGTCAGGTCTGAAAAGACCGTCCTCTCGAGCCGTACCGACCAATGTTTAGCGGGAGAAGTTAAGATTCTATTGATTGGGGAGCGGATGCGATAGACGCAAAGCCAATGGGTTCAGCCAAGTGCAAGAAGAAAGCGTCGAGTTGGCAGAACGCCCCTCATCCGTCCTTAGGTCCGACGCGCGACCGAACGGGGGACCTCATGAACGACCCGCTATGATCGGAAGCGATTGGCGCTATAATTGACCTGCAAGTGCCGATGGGGTGGCAGATGGGGTGCATGTAATATGCTGCATATTGGGGCGTTTCCGCGTATAAGCTGGGCTTAAGACCCAAGCAGGCGATCGTCATTCGACAGGATTGCCGCGACACTCACGCAATCAGGGGATCGAACCCGTTTTCGTTCGGGTCATCGGGAGGAATCAGATGAAATCACGTTCAGAATTATCTCGCCGCCGCGTGCTTGCACTCACCGGCGCGGGCGCCGCGGCCGCCGCCTTTCCATTCGTGCGCCCTGCGCGGGCGCAGGGCGGGCCGCTTAAAGTCGGACTGATGCTTCCCTACAGCGGCACCTATGCCCAGCTCGGCGAGGCGATCACGCGGGCGATGGAACTCTACGTCAAGCAAAAGGGCGGCGCGCTCGCCGGCCGTCAGATCGCCTTCGTCAAACTCGACGACGAGTCGGCCCCGCCAAAGGGCGCGGAAAATACCACCAAGCTCGTCGAGGGCGAGAAGGTCGACGTGCTGATCGGCACCGTGCATTCGGGCGTCGCCATGGCCATGGCCAAGATCGCGCGCGAGGCGGGCTTGCCGACCATCAACCCGAACGCCGGCGCGGACGTGCTGACGCGGGCGCTCTGCGCCAAGAACATTTTCCGCACGTCCTTCAGCAATGGCCAGGTCGGCCTCGCGACCGGAAAGGCAGCGGCCGAAGCAGGCATCAAAACGGCGGTGTCCTTCACCTGGGATTACGCGGCGGGCAAGGAGATGATCGCCGGCTTCGCCGAAGCTTTCACGGCGGGCGGCGGAAAGGTGCTGAAGGAAATCACCGTTCCATTCCCCAGTGTCGAGTTCCAGGCGGCGCTTGCCGAGATCGCGAACTGGCAGCCTGAAATTACTCACTCGTTCTTTTCCGGCGGCGGCGCTGTGAAGTACATCAAGGACTATGCGGCGGCGAAACTCGGCATTCCGCTGTGGGGCCCCGGCTTCCTCACCGACGGCGTCGAAGCCGCGGTCGGTTCGGCCGGCGACGGCGTGAAAACGGTGCTGCATTACGCCGATGACGTCGACAATCCGGAGAACAAGGCGTTCCGCAAGGACTTCACTGAAGCCTACAAGGTAGCGCCGGACGTCTTCGCCGTGCAGGGTTGGGATACGATGCAATTGTTGGAGGCGGGTCTCAAGGCCGTGGGCGGCGACGTGTCGAAGCGCGACGCGATGTTTGCCGGGATGAGCACGGCCTCGTTCAAGAGCCCGCGCGGGCCGTTCGATATTTCGGCTGCCCACAACCCGATCCAGAACTTCTATCTGCGCGAACTGAAGGGCGGCAAGAACGTGCTGCTCAAGACCGTGGCGACCAAGTTTTCGGACCCCGGAACCGGCTGCAAGCTCTCGAGCTAAACCGATAGCGTGGCGGGGGCCCGGGTCCCCGCCACTATTGTGTCCGGGCTAAGCCGTCATGGATCTCGTTCTCACCCAAATCTTCAACGGCCTGCAATACGGCTTGCTGCTCTTCCTTGCCGCGAGTGGTTTGACCCTTGTCTTGGGCATCATGGGGATTATCAATCTCTCGCACGGCTCGTTCTACATGCTCGGCGCTTATCTTTCGCTGACGCTCACCAGTATGACCGGCGACATCTTTCTCTCGCTCGCGCTCGGCATTCCGATCGCGTTTGCGTTCGGCGCCGCGATCGAGTGGCTGTTCATTCGTCATCTCTATGAGCGCGATCATCTGCAGCAGGTGCTGCTCACCTTCGGGCTGATTTTGGTGTTCAACGAAGTGCAGCGGATTGTATGGGGAACGTTTCCGCAAAGCGTTCCAATTCCATCTTATCTCTCCGGCAGCGTGAAGCTCTTCGGCTTGATGAGCTACCCGACCTATCGCATCGCGGTCGCGGCGCTGTGCATCGCGCTGGCGCTCGCCATGATGTTCGTGATTCAGCGCACCAAGATCGGCCGCATGATCCGCGCAGGTGAATCGAACCGCGAGATGGTCGAAGCGCTCGGTATCGACACGCGGCTCCTGTTTCGCTTTGTGTTCGCGACCGGTGTTTCGCTCGCGGCCGTTGGCGGAATCATCGCGGCTCCCATCGAGAGCGTCTATCCCGGCATCGGCGAGTCGGTACTGATTACTTCGTTGGTCGTCGTCGTGATCGGCGGCATCGGCAGCGTGCGCGGCGCTTTTGTCGGAGCGCTGTTGATCGGGCTTGCCGATGCATTCGGAAAAGTTTTTCTTCCGGAATTTGCGGCGGGCATAGTTTACGCGCTGATGGCAGCCGTGCTGGTGGCGCGTCCGGGCGGCCTGTTCGGGCGAGCCTAGCCCCGTGTTGCAAAGGCCTAGCGCGCTCGTCGCGATCCTCCTGATCGCGCTTCTCGTCGCCGCGCTGCTAGTGCCGTTTGTCGGCGGCTCCTACGCGATCAAGTTCACGAC
>WNEY01004402.1_pt1 | contig 10720 bp, 9 predicted proteins | sample 5400531 | NCBI WGS metagenome assembly WNEY01 (sample SAMN13153338, study PRJNA577476) | soil metagenome | isolation source: 200 cm saprolite under Douglas fir tree site 1 | place: USA:California | collected 2015-04-18
CCGGTCAGCGGCGGCTCGCCCAGGGCCTCGACCAGCGTCTTCACCGGCGTCATGGAGATCACAGCGTGTCCATCCGCGGTGCGGTACATGCCGTACGGCGCGGAATGGAACGTGTCGGCGATCTCCTCGGAAGGGCGCTCGAGCTTCGCACCGTTCGCGGCGTACACAACCGGCTCAATCATGAGGTCGAACGCGGCCTGCACCATCGCGACCTCCAGCTGCTGCCCTTCACCGGTCCGTTCGCGATGAAAGAGCGCCGCGAGAATCCCCATCGCGAGCAGCGCGCCGCCGTGCTGGTCGACCACGGCCGCGCCGACCACCACCGGGTCCTGGCCGGCGCGACCCGTGAGCCACGCGATGCCGGACAGACCCTGGATGAGGAGGTCCTGCCCGGGCAGGTCGCGGAACGGGCTGTCGCTTCCGTAGCCCGAGGCGGTCGCGTAGATGATGTCCGGCCGCACCTTGCGCGCCGACTCGTAGCCCAGGCCAAGTCTGTCCATCGCGCCGGGCCGGAAGTTCGCCACGACGACGTCGGACTTCGCGATCAGGCGGAGCGCCGCCTCGTGCCCGGTCTCCGACTTCAGATCCAGGACCACGCTTCGCTGGTTCCGGTTGGCGAGCATGAAGAAGGTGCTCACGCCGTTGCGGTACGTCTCCGCTCCGGCCCAGTGACGCTCCCACGCACCCGCGGGCGCCTCGACCTTGACCACGTCCGCGCCGAGGTCGGCCAGGTGCTGCACGGCGGCAGGGCCGAGCAGGAACTGCGTGAACGCCGCGATGCGAACGCCTTCGAGCGTGCGCAGGGGTGTGGTCAATCTACGAGCTGCATGATGTGGTCGGCGACGCACACAAGCTCGCCCTGCTGATTCTTCACCTCGACCTTCGAAGTGATTCGCTCGCGCTCGCGGTCGAGCGACGTGATCACGTATTCGATGTTGACGGTGTCGCCGAGGTACACGGGCTTGATGAAGCGGATGCGGTCGTAGCCGACAGAAACCATCGGCCGCTCGAAGTCCTCGAGGATGCGCGTGGACGCGGCGGACATGTAGCCGACGATGAGCGCGCCATGCGCGACACGATGACCCAGCGACGTGCGCTTGCAGTACTCCTCGTCAACGTGATTCGGGTCGAGGTCGCCGGTGATGCCTGCGAACAGGTACACATCCGACTCGCTGACGGTTTTGCTGAACCGCGTGCTGAGCCCGACCTTGATGTCGTCGATGCGTGTGCCTCCCACGGTCACCACCAGTCGCTGCCGGCGGTGAGCCCACCGTCGACGAATATGGTCTGGCCGGTGATGAAGCGCGCGCCATCTGACGCGAGGAAGACGGCCAGCGGGGCCATGTCATCCGGCTCGCCGATGCGCCGCAGCGGCGTGTTGGCGATGGCAGCCTCGACGCGCTGCGGGTTGGCTTCCATGTAGCTCTGGACGAGCGGTGTCCGCGTGATCCCAGGCCCGATCGCGTTCACGGTGCATCCGCGGGGGCCCCACTCGACCGCCAGCGCGCGAACCATCGCGGACAGCGCGCCCTTGGTTCCCGAGTACGCCACGCGGAGGCGCTGGCCGTGGATTGCGCTGACCGACGACGTGACGATGACGCGGCCGCCTGGCTTGGCCAGAAGGAGCGGCGCCATCACCTGGCATGTGACGAACACGCCGTAGAAGTTCGTGTCGATGAGGTCGCGCAGCGAGGCTTCGTCGAGATCGACCGCCTCGACCCGCTTGTTGGTGCCGGCATTGGCGATCAGGATGTCCAGCTTCGGCAGCGATTCGCGCAGCCTCTCGAGCGCGGCCCGGTCCCTGACGTCGCACACCTGGGCCTTCACGCCGGAGTGATCACTGTTGACGGCCTCGACGTTCTCGCGGATGCGGCTGACAGCGATCACATCCGCGCCGGCGCCCGCGAGGGCGTGCGCGATGGCCAGACCGATGCCCTTCGTGCCGCCGGTGACGAGGGCGGTCCGCCCCTCGAGGCTCAGGACCGCGCTCCCGACGGAACCGCGCTCTTGAACGGCTCGAGCAGATGCCTCGCGAACAGGTCGAGCTGCGAAAGGTCTGCGGTCATGGTGTGCAGGAAGAGATGCTCGACGCCGACGTCGATCCTCTGCTGGATCCGGCGCTGCACCTCCTCGATGGTCCCGGTCAGGTACACCGCCTCGATGTAGTCCCACGGCCGCTCGTCCGACACGACCGCGAGCATCCTCGCCCGCTGCTCGTCGATTACCTCGTCTCGCTTCGTCTTCTCCGTGAGCCAGGCGAAGTTCTCGTGCGCGACCACAAAGCCCTTGCGCTCGCGCGACGTGCCCTGGCGCGTCAGCTCGCCGTCGATCTCATCGAGGTCGGCCGCGATTGAGTCGGGCGGCGAGGTGGGGCGGGCGACCCAGCCGTCCCAGCGGCAGATGCGCCGCAAGACGTTGGCATCCATCCGTGCCTGCTCGGGCGACGCCTGGTGCGCGTACTGCCGGCCGCCGGCCACCCAGACCGGCGGAACCGTGGTCAGCGGTTCGACGGTGATGTCTTTGAACTGGTGGAACTTGCCCTCGAAGGATTGCCCTGGTGCTTTCAGCAGCTGCATCGACGCCTCGAGCACCTCGTCGGTGCGGCGACCTCGCTGCTGGATCGTGCCGCCGGTCGACTCGAACTCCGGCGGGTACCAGCCCGTGCCGATTCCGTAGATGAAGCGGCCGCCTGAGAGGTGTTGCAGCGTCGCGATCTCCTTGGCGAGCACCACCGGGTTGTGCGTCGGAAGCACCAGCACCGAGGTGCCGAGCTTGATGCGCGACGTGACCGCGGCCGCGTGGGCGAGCGTCATCAGCGGTTCGGTCCAGCTCACGCGGTAGAAGCGGTGGGCGGCCAGCAGGTGGTCGGTGATGAACAGCGACTCGAAGCCGAGCTCCTCGGCGCGCACCGCGAACCGGCGGATCTGATCTCCGTGCCGCTGCTCCGAACCGGGCAGCAGGTACGACGGCAGGAAGACCCCCAGCTTCAAGGCGCAACGATTGTATGGTGGCTCTCCAGATGGCTGAGAGCGTCCGGCTCCCGCGCGCCGGCGGCGAGGTCTATGACTACACCCCGAGCGGCCGTTTCCTGTACGCGGATGGTGGCGCCCCGCCCCGCTCTCGCCTGCCGTACGCGGCGGTGCACGTCGTCGCGGACCCGTTCGCCGACGTGAGCCCTGCGTCGCCGGCGGTCATCGATTGGGAGCGCACTCTCGCGTTCCGGCGCCACATCTGGAAGTACGGGCTCGGCGTCGCCGAGGCGATGGACACCGCGCAGCGAGGCATGGGCCTGGACTGGGAGGCGAGCAAGGAGCTCATCCGCCGCTCGGTGGCCGAGGCCAAGGCGGTCGGCGGCCGAATCGTGTGCGGCGCGCAGACGGATCACCTTGCCCCAGGCTCGGCGCGCGATCTGCGCGACATCGAGGCCGCGTACGAGGAGCAGTGCGAATACGTCGAAAAGGTGGGCGGCCAGGTCGTTGTGATGGCAAGCCGCGAGCTGGCACGAATCGCGCGAGGTCCTGACGACTACGCGCGCGTGTACGGCCGTGTGCTCGCGCAGCTGAGGCAGCCGGCGCTCATCCACTGGCTGGGCGAGGCGTTCGATCCCGCGCTCCGCGGGTACTGGGGCCACGTAGACCTCGACGCTGCGATGGATTCGTGCCTCGCGATCATCACGGCCAACAAGGAGAAGGTCGAGGGCCTGAAGCTCTCGCTGCTCGATCAGAAACGCGAGATCTCGATGCGAGCGCGTTTGCCTCAGGGCGTGCGCATGCTCACCGGCGACGACTTCGACTACCCGACCACGATCGGCGGTGACGGCACCCACCACAGCGATGCGCTGCTCGGCGCGTTCGACATGATTGCGCCCGCGGCGTCAGCGGCCCTGCTGGCCCTCGACGAGGGCGACGATCGATCCTTCCACCAGATCCTCGAGCCCACGGTGCCGCTTTCGCGGCACGTGTTCGGCGCGCCGACCCTCTATTACAAGACCGGCGTCGTGTTCATGGCGTACCTGAACGGGCACCAGGACCACTTCCGCATGGTCGGCGGGCTGGAGAGCGGGCGCTCGGCGGTGCACCTGGCCAAAATCTTCGTGCTCGCGGACAAAGCTGGGCTCCTGCGCGACGCGGAGCTGGCGGTCGACCGCATCCGACCAGTGATGGCGACCGCGGGCGTCAGCTAGCCAGCGAAGCGTTTCCGCGGCGTTTGTATACAGCGGCGCGATAAATCCGGCGAATTTCGCGCGTTTGTGTTCAAAGCGTGTGGTCAGAGCGGGCGTGAGCTAGCAGCATCTTTGATGCGGCCGCTTTGGCAGCTTTGGCGCCGCGCCCCGCGCCGGCGGGTTCAGGATGTCGCTCCAGGCCGGCTCCAGCGAGCGCATCTGTTGCAGCGTTTCGTCTAGGTTCCAGTCCACCCCAAGAAAGCGCGAGTAGTTGCCGCCCAGCATCCGCGCGATGTCGTTTTGCGGAATCGGCGGATCGTCCCCCGCGGAGCGGTTGACCAGCGCGAGCTTGGGCAGCAGCGTCTCGGGGAACTCGAAGCCGGGGTAGTCGGTCGCCCAACACACGCGGCTGAGCGGACATCCCAGCTGCCTGGCGCGCCGCAAGAACCCATACGTCTCCCTCTGGTCGAGCGTGCTGTTGAGAAAGCTCATGTCGAGATAGACGTGGCGGTGTCGCGAGATGAGGACCATGCATTCATCCACCCACGGATGGCCCGCGTGGCACACGAGCAGGCGCAGGTTGGGAAACGCGCGCGCCACGTCGTCCAGGAGCACGGGCCAGCCATACAGAAGCACCGTGTCCCCAACTGGTGTGGTCGAGAGGTGGACCATGACTGGGATGTCCAGCTCGGCGGCCTTGGCGAAGATGGGGAAGGCCAGGTCGCGGTCGTTCGGTGCCCAGTGGTCGTACATCGGGTAGAGCTTCAGGCCCGTGAGACGCAGCTTGGTGATGGCCCGCTCGAGCTCATCGACCGCTGCTTTCACGCCGCGGTGCCGCGGATTCACCGCCGCCATCCCGATGAACGTGTCGGGGTGCTGGCGCACCAACGCGGCGATGTAGTCATTGCCCTTGTCGATGTCGGGCGGACCCTCGACTCCCGTCACGCCGGCGATGTCGACTGTTCCGCGCGCCTCGTAACGCGTGTACTGGGACGGCGCGACCGCCAGGATCGTGCACTTGTCGACACCGATGGCGGCGTGGTCGCGAATGAGGGTCTGCGGATCGATGGGCTCCCACAGGTATTCCAGGCCCTTCCAGTCTTCGTCCTGCGGGTCCCGGTCCTCGGGCAGCGAGCCCCGGGACTGGAAGTAGCCCATCGTCATCTCCTTGATGAAGCGCTCGTAGCCCGGGTACAGGCCAGCCGCCAGCACGTGGTTGTGGGCGTCGATGATCATGCGGTCCCTCCGGCGCGCTGATAGGTCGCGGCCCATGGCCGCGCCTGCTCGAAGGCGCCGCACGCGGCCAGCAGCGTGTCGTCGGCGAAGCGTCGGGCGGCGACCTGGAGGCCGACCGGCAGACCCTCCTTCGAAAGACCCGCGGGTATCGATGCGGCCGGGTGCCCGGTGAAGTTGTACGGGTAGGTGAGGCACCAGCCGATCCATGGATCGACGCGTTCGCCTTCGATCTCGGTGGGGCCAAGCGTGTTGCCGTTGCGCGCGTTGTCGACGGGCAGCGCGGCGAGCGTCGGGCTGACGATCAGGTCGTACTTGTCGAACACGTCCTGCAGCCCGTCGAGCACCTCGGTGCGGATCACGTCGTCGCGCCGGTAGTCCATCGCGCTCATACGATCGCCGAGATCGAGGCTTTCGGCGAACTCGGGCGGCACCTCGCTGCGGTGGGAGCCGCGCAGATCGATGCCCGTGCTCTGCTTGAGGCCTTCCGCCGACTCCGCCGCGCGCACCGCGCTCTGCCGCAGCCACGCGTCGCAAAGCTCAGCCTGGCCGCGCGGGAATTTCACCTTTACCTCGTCGACGGTCGCGCCGGCGTCCTCAAACGCGCGCACCGCCTCGGCGCAGACCCTCGCGACCTCGCGCTCGACAGGGAAGACGCCGAGGTCTGGGCTCCACGCCACGCGCATGCCCTTGATGCCGCGCCACGTGGCGGCCATGTAGTCCGCCGCATCCGGGGGCAGGCTGTACGGGTCCCGGTCGTCAGGCCCACCGATGACGTTCAGCATGAGCACCGCGTCGGCGACCGATCTCGCCAGTGGCCCCGCGTGCGCGAAGGGCACCGCGAGCATGAACGCGTCGGGCCGCGCGACCGCCGCCACCCGGCCGAACGACGGCTTGAAGCCGAACACGCCGCACCATGCCGCGGGGATGCGAATCGAGCCGCCGCCATCCGAGCCTTGCGCGATCGGTGCAAGCCCCGCCGCGACCGCAGCGGCGCTGCCGCCCGACGACCCCCCGGCGTTCTTACCGATGTGGAACGGCGTGCTGGTCGGCCCGAACAGGTAGTTGTCGGTGACTCCCTTATGGCCGAACTCCGGCGTGTTCGTCTTGCCGAGCACGATGGCGCCTGCGCGCTCGAGGCGCTCGACATAGGTGGCGCTGGCGTCCGGCACATAGTCCTTGAACGGCTTGCAGCCGAACGTGTTGGGCACGCCCGCCTTCATGTCGAACAGGTCCTTGATCGCAATCGGAAGTCCGAGCAGGGGTGGGTGCTCCTGTTTGCCGCTCAGGGCCTTCTCCGCGTCCCGCGCCTTCTGCCTTGCCTCGTCGGCGAGCACGAGCACGTAGGCGTTCACCTCCTTGTTCCGCCGCCCGATCCGCTCGAGAAACGCGTCCACGACTTCCACCGGCGACAGGTCGCGCCGCCCGATGCGCGCCAGCAGTTCGGTCGCGGGCATGAACGCGAGCTCGTCGTGAACCTTCATCTCGCCACCTCTTTCGGCGCTTTGCAGGTGTGTGAGTGCCGGCACTCATGCCCGGAAAGCGCAATTTCGGAGTGCGAGTGCCGGCACTCGCGTACAGACGTGGGGATCACCGGCCGACCTCGCGGCCCTCGCGCGCCATCAGCGCGGAGACGTCGTCGGCGTCGAGCCTGAACAGGTCGCCGCGCAGGCTCATCTTCAGCGCGCTCATCGCCAGCCCGCGCTCGAGGCCGAGCTCGAGCGAGCCGTCGACCAGGCCCCACACGAGCCCAGCGGTGAAAGCGTCGCCGGCGCCGACGCGGTCCACCGTGTCGACGCGGTGGCCGGGGCGCTTGACCGAGCCCTCCTTGCTGACCGCCACTGCGCCTTCGGTGCCGAGGGTCAGCACGACCGTCTCGACGCCGAGCTCCGAGCGCAGGTGCGACGCGGCCTTCTCGCCCGTGCCCTGCACGCTGAACAGATCGCGCGCGTCCTCTGATGTGCAGATCACGACGTCGGCCATCCCGGCTGCGACCCTCGAGGCGGCCGCTGCGGCCTCGATGCCCCAAAGCTTCTGCCGGTAGTTGACGTCGAACGTGACCCTTGCTCCCTGCTGCCGGGCCTCCCTCATCGCGCGCTGAGCGATCTCGGCGCACGAGGCGGAGAGGCCGAACGTGATACCGGAGATGTGCAGGAACTGAGTGTCCGCCACATGCCGCCAGTCGAAGTCGGCGACTGATGCGCCCGCCATTGCAGAGTGGGCGCGGTCGTAGGTCACGCTGATGGGGCGCGGGGCCGAAGCGAGCTCGACGAAGTACAGCCCGAGCCGCGCGCTAGCAACCCAGCGCACGAGGGAGGTGTCGACGCCGCCGGCCGCGAGCGTGGTGGCGACGCGGTGACCGAGCGGGTTGTCGGGCAGAGCCGAGACCCAGGCCGACTTCAGCCCGACCCGCGCAGCCGCGTACGCGACGTTGGCTTCCGAGCCCGCGACGTGAACCTCGAACGCAGCCGCGTCCTCGATCCGGTCGCCCGGGCGCACCGACAGCCGCAGCATGGCCTCGCCGAGCGTGACCAGCTGGTGATGCACTGTGCGGCTAGAAGTAAGTCATGACGGCATCGATCACGCGGTAGCTGTCATCGACCAGCGGGATCAGCCGCCACTTGTCGAAGGCCGTGCAGGGGTGCGAGATGCCGCAGCCGACGAGGTCGCCGACATGCAGATCCTCGGCGGCGTCCAGGCGCAGGTACGCGTGCTGGTCGTTGGTGTTGAAGATGCTCGCCGCCTGGACGAACCTGCGAGGCGCCTCGCGACCTCTCTTGACGTACCGCGGCACCGGGAGGTCCATGTCGTACGGCACATCGCGCTTGCCGAACCCGATCAGCGCGAAGCCGGGCTCCGGGGTCGACAGCACCACGCCCCAGACTTCGAAAGCCTCCGCCAGCGGGTCTGTGCCCGCCAGCCGCGAGCCGAAGGGCGTGACCGCTTTGTAATGCACGGCGTCGTGCGTCAGGTAGCAGCCGCTGCGCAGCACCGGCCGCACCGGGCGCGATAGCTGCCACGGACCGCCGAGTCCCGCGATCACACGGTCGAAGAACGCACTGCCGCCGGCGCTAAGGACGATCTCGTCGGTCTTCGCGAAGTGGCCTCTTGAATCAAGCTCCGACGCGAGCTTCCGAATCCGCGACAGCAGTGCGTCGACCGACTCCAGCGACGCCTCCAGGCTCTCACCGTGGATGATGCCCTCGAACGCTTCGACGCCCGCCAGCGTCACGTGCGATGACACCTTGATCGCCTGCGCGACCTCGATCGCCTGCTCCTCGGTCCGGCAGCCGGTGCGCCCGCCCGTGAAGCCAAGCTCGAGCAGAACCTTGAAGCCCGGCGCTCGATCGAGCCCTTTCACGGCCGTCACCGAATCGACGAGGCAGTAGAAGTCGAACTCGGGGTCGCGCTGCATCTCGGCCGCGACCCAGTCGATGGAAGCGTGCTCGACGAGCTCGTTTGCCAGGATGATCCGGTCGGCGCCGAGCTCGCGCCACAGCCGGACCTGCCACGTGGTCGCCGCGGTGATCGCCCACGCTCCTGCCGCCAGCTGCAGCTGCACCAGCTGCGGCGCCATCGAGGTCTTGGCGTGCGGCGCGAGCGAGAAGCCGGTCCGCCCGCACAACGCAGCCATCTCGTCGATGTTGTGGCGCAGGGCGGACTCCTTCAGCAGCATGACCGGCAGCATGAAGTCGCCCCCGAGGGCATTCCAGGCCTTCTCCCGAACGCTGCGCACCTTGACGGGCGGGCCAGGCGGGAAGGACTTGTAGCGCCAGTCGATCACCTCGTCCAGCGTGCGCTCGAGGTCGAGCGACTGCGTCTTCGAAGTCAATGCCATCGCTAGCCCATCTCCGCCAGCGCGTCCTGCGCGTTCACCACCCGACCGTACTTCATCGCCAGCGTCTGCAGGGTCGCGCGGTGGAGCTCGGGCGCGTAAGACGAGACCGCGTCGGCCACGACCGCCGCCTGGAAGCCCTCGTGGAATGCGCCGCGCGCCGTGTCCTCCACGCAGATCTGCGTGACCGTGCCGGAGATGAGCACCGTATCGACGTTGCCGGCATTCAGCAGGTCGGTCAGGCGCGTGCGGTGGAACCCGTTGTAGCCGTACTTGTCGACCTGGTGCTCGCCGGGCCGCGGCTCGAGCTCGTCGATCACCGCAATGCACTCGCGCTCGCCCTCGACGTCCGCGTATGAGCGCATGAACCCCGGCCAGCAGCAGCACGTTGGAGGCGCGATGACCGCCGACCACTTCCACATCAACGTCGGCTCAGGTCCGGCGACGAAGCGTGTGAACACGACCGGCCGCCTGTGCTCCCGGAACCAAGCGAGCAGCTCCTGGTTCACCTCGATCGTCTCCCGTGCGTCAGGGACCTCCAGCGGTGCACCCACGCGGACGAAGTCGTTCTGCATGTCGACCACGATCAGGGCCGACCTGTCCCGGCGCAGCTCGAACGGGACCGCGGCGCCGTTGCTCATGTCCGGCCTGAAGGTAACATCCAACCATCGAGACGACGGCTTTCGCGTTCGCCACCGACCTCGTGGACGAGGGCATGGACGCCGTCCTCGACAACGTCTCGAAGCGTGGCGGGCTGGGCGGGATAACCATGGCCGCCGCCTACCACCACGGTCGTGACGTCTTCCCGCACAACCCGGCGCGCAAGGTCCACTTCCTGGAAGGTGGCACCGTCTTCTTCAGGCCGGACCCGAACCGCTACAAGGGCCGGGTACTGCAGCCGTTGGTCAGCGCGCTGGCTCAACAGACGGATGTGCTTGCGGACCTCTGCCATGACGCCGCCGCACGCTCGCTCCGCGTCCGCGCCTGGACTGTCTTCCTGCACAACTACGCGCTCGGCGAGGCCCATCCGGAGTGTGCGAGCCGCAACGCTTTCGGCGACGCATACCTGACGGACCTCTGCCCCAACAACCCCGAGGTCCGCGCGTACGCGGCGGCGCTTTCCACTGACATCGCGTCCAAGGGCGTGAGCGCGGTCGTTGCGGAGTCGCTGCACTTCCACGGGCTCGAGCATGGATTCCACCACGAGCGCTACTTCATCGAGCTCGGGCCGCTTGGTCGCCACCTCCTCGGGCTTTGCTTCTGCGAGCACTGCCTGGCCGCCGGGCGTCGCGACGGCGTGGACGTGCTGCGGCTGCATCGAGAAGCGCGCGCCGAGCTCGAGAACCGCTTCGCCACGCAGCCGTACCCGGAGCCTGCCGAGCTCGACCGGGCCGACCTCGGGTCGTTCGCGGGCGGCGAGCTGGGCGGCTACCTGAAAAGTCGAAGCAAATCCGTGGCTTTGCTGGTCGCCCAATGTGCGGAGGCGGCGA
>WNEY01004405.1_pt1 | contig 10717 bp, 6 predicted proteins | sample 5400531 | NCBI WGS metagenome assembly WNEY01 (sample SAMN13153338, study PRJNA577476) | soil metagenome | isolation source: 200 cm saprolite under Douglas fir tree site 1 | place: USA:California | collected 2015-04-18
TGGGGAGGATGACTCATGCTGACACACGAGGAAAACGAACTCATCACACGCATTGGTGCCGGCACGCCGATGGGCAACACCATGCGCCGATACTGGGTCCCGGCACTGCTCGCGTTGGAGCTGCCGGAACCCGATTGTCCGCCCGTGCGAGTCAAGCTCCTGGGTGAAGACCTGGTGGCCTTTCGTGACACGGAGGGCCGCGTCGGACTCCTCGACGAGCTCTGCCCGCATCGGCGCGCCTCGCTGTTCTTCGGCCGCAACGAGGAGTGTGGGCTGCGGTGCGTCTACCACGGCTGGAAATTCGACGTCAGCGGCCGCTGTGTGGACATGATGAACGAGCCGGAAGAGCGCACCTTCAAGAACAAGATCCGCCAGCAGTCCTACCCCACGGCCGAGCTGGGCGGCCTCATCTGGGCCTACATGGGACCGCCGGAGCTCGAGCCGCCACTGCCCAAGTTCGCCTGGACACAGTCGCCGGCAACGCACCGGCATGTGTCGAAGGTGATCGAGGAGTGCAACTGGCTACAGGCGCTGGAAGGCGGCATCGACACCTCGCATGCCCCCATTCTGCACCGGCTCATCACGACCAACTCCAAGCGGGCGGGCATCAGCCCCGCGAACCCGTTCGTTCGTGGGAAAGCGCCCGCGCTCGTCGTCGACCTGACGGACTGGGGCTATCAGTACGCCGGCATCCGGCCTCTCGACAAGGCCGACATGCACATCCGCACCTATCACTTCGTCATGCCGTTCCATCAGATCCGTCCGTACCAGACGAGCAACGGCTTCCCGGCGGTGGCCGGCCACATCTGGGTGCCGATGGATGACGTGACCACGATGGTCTACAACTGGCATCACAGCACCACCGAGGAGCCGCTCAACGACGACGATCGCGCGGAGCGTCGTTCGGGGAACGGCCCGGACCACGTGGACCAGACGACCTTCCGTTCGAAGGCCAACCGACAGAACAACTACCTGCTGGACCGGCGGGTACAGAAGACGGAATCGTTCACCGGGATCGACGGGATCAACACTCAGGACCGTGGAATCCAGGAAAGCATGGGGCGCGTCGTCGATCGTACCAAGGAGCACCTCGGGCCAGCCGACAAGGCCATCATCCAGGCCCGCCGCCTGCTCCTCGGGGCCATCAAGACGGTTCAGGAGGGCGGCACGCTGCGCGGCATCAGCCCATCCTACTATCCGCTCCGAGCGTCGGAAGGCGTGCTGCCGCGAGACGCCGATTGGCGGGAAGTCCTGACTCCTGAGATGGCAACGGCCGAGATCCTCCAGACGGTGTAGATCCGTCGCGTCTGGACGGGGGGGAGGCTAGAGGCTAGCCTCGCGGCCGGGGGTCCGTCTGCCGCTTGACGGTGCTGCTGTGCCCGGTTAGGATCGCGTCAGCCGCGCGCTCTCGCCTCGGGGTGTGCGCTGTGCCAATCGGCTCCTGGGGAGGCGGAACACGTCGGAATCTAGCAGCTTCGGTCAAGTTGCCCGCGAACCGGCGGCCGCCGCTCCGGTCGAGGCCCCCCCAGACACCGGTTATGCCGGCTATGCTCTCGGTGCCGAAGCGAGAATGAATCGACGGCCGTTCCTCTGGGGGCTGATCCTGGGCACCCTCGCGACGCGGCTGGTCATCGGCCGCCTGCTCGATCTGCCCGCGGTTCCCGACATGACGACATTCACCATCGACGCCCTGGTCGCCGGTGCGGGTCTCGGGGTGGCGGTCCTGTTCTTGGCCGCTTGGGCGCTCGTCAAGAGGGCCCGGCGCCCCTCGGCTGGGCCCCCGCCTCGTCCGAGCCCGGGTCCACCCCCCGGCCCTTCGCTGGAGGCCCGCCTTGACGAGGCACACCGCCAGCTGGCGGCGCAGAGCGAGCAGCTGGTCTTCGTGAGGGAGCTCCTGCTGGCACGGACCGTGGACATGGACCGCCTCACGGCTGACCGAACCGCCGTGGCCTCCCGCCTCGACAAAGCCCAGGCCGCCGCCGACCGCTGGCACGATGAGCACGAGCGGGTCGCCACCGAGTTGCAGGCCGAGCGCGCCCGGTTCGCGGGCGAGCAGACGCGGCTGTCCGGAGAGCTGATGCGCGGCACGCTGGAGGCAAGCCAGCGCGCGCACGAGCTGATCGACGCGATGCGCGAGCTGGCGCGGCGCACCCACGAGACCGAGGCGCTCCAGGCAGAGGCGGCGGGACTACGCGCAGAGCTGGAGCGGGCCCGCTCGGCGGCGACCGCCTTGCCGGCGCCCCAGGAGCTGATCGAGCAGGAGGCCAGGCGGCTGTACGGCGGGGCGCTCGAGTCGCTTTGCTTCGAGGTGCGCCGAGCACTCAACGCCGTCCCCGGTTACTCGCACCTGCCGCTGGCCGGGGAGCGCCTTCTCGTCTTCGTCAACGATCTTCACGACCTCTCGCGCGCCGAGGCGAAGGCGCTCATGCTGGAGCCGGAGGCGGTAGACGTGGAAAGCGCCCTTCGCCAGGCGGCGCGGGAGGGGGCCGAGCGTCTACAGCGCAAGCCCAGCGACTTTCTGGTCGCGGCCGAGCCGGGCCTTCCCCTCGTGCGCGCCGATCGGGCTCGCCTCGCGCAGATTCTGGCCGCCCTCGTCCAATGCGGGGGCGCCGCCGAGACGGTGCTGTCGGCCCGCCCGGCCGGCAAGTTCGTCGCTCTCGGCGTCGCCCACCCCGACCTCACCGTCGCGGACGGCGCGCGTCTCTTCGATCCGCTCGCCGCTAACGGCGAGGACGGTGCCACACGCGTCCGGCTCGCCCTCGCGCGGTCGCTGGCGACGCTGAGCGGCGGCGAGCTGACGGTCACGGCGGGCAAGGTGACCGGCGCCGTCTTCACGCTGACGCTGCCGGCGGCGACGCGAGGCGATGGGCGAGCCCGGCCACGAGCGCGTCCGCTCACCGCCGGCTGACGAAGGGGACGCGTGGACTGGGTCGCCCAGACGCTCCGGCACTATCCGGAGATCGCCATCCTCGCCGCGCTCGCGATCGGGTTGTTCCTGGGGCCGCTGAAGTTGGGGACGTTCAGTCTCGGGAACGTGACCGCGGTGCTGCTGGCGGGGGTGCTCATCGGGCAGCTGAACATCACGATCTCGCCGAGCGTGAAATCGGTGTTCTTCCTGATGTTCCTCTTCGCGGTGGGCTACGGCGTGGGACCGCAGTTTTTTCGCGGACTGAAGAGCGACGGAATGCCCCAGGTGATCTTCGCCTGCGTCCTGTGCGTCGCTGTGCTCCTGTCCACGTACGTTGCCGCCAGCCTGGCCGGGTACCACGCGGGCCTCGCGGCCGGACTCCTCTCCGGTGCCGCCACCAGCTCGGGGGTGCTCGGGGTGGCGACCGACACCATCAACGGGCTCGGTCTCCCGCCGGACCGCGCGAAAGCGTGGACCGACGCCATGCCCATCGCCTACGCGGTCACCTACCTCTTCGGGACGGCTGGCTCGGCGTGGTTCCTGGCGTTCATCGGGCCCAGGCTACTCGGCGTGGATCTCGTCGAGGAATGCAAGGACTACGAGCGAAGGCTGGGCGGACTGAAGGCCCAGGAGGGGGGGCTCGGCACCGACGCCAAGGTGGCGTTCCGCGCCTACAAGATCGCGTCGGATTCGAAGTTCGTGGGCCAGCGCTTCTCGGACCTCGAGGAGAACCTCGGGGAGCCCGGGGTCCCCGCCTTCGTCGACGCCGTCCGGCGGGGCGGCCATATCGTGACCGCCGATCCCGACTGGCCGATCCAGGACGGTGACGTGCTGGCGATCGTGGCCGCGCGCGAGGCGCTCCTCAGGAGGGAGGCCGACCTCGGTGCCGAGGTGGACGACCGCGAGTTGCTCGCCTCCCCGCTCGAGATCGTGGATGTCGTCATCACGAACAAGACCGTGGCCGGGAAGACTCTTCGGCAGATCGCTGCGGCGCATGACCACCCGGGTCCCGGGGTGTTCCTCCTCAAGCTGATCCGCCAGCGGCAGGAGATGCCCTTCACGCCCGGGACCACGGTGGACCGCGGCGACGTGCTGCAGATCATGGGCGCCAAGCGTGACGTCGAGCGGGCGGTCGAGGTGCTGGGCTATGCCGAGCGGTCCGGCGGGGTCTTCATGGGCCTGGGCATCGTGGCGGGCGTCGTGGTCGGGGTGTTCAGCATCCTCATCGGCGGCGTGCCCCTCAGCCTCAGCACCAGCGGCGGCGCCCTCGTCGCCGGTCTGGTGGGCGGCTATCTCCGAACCGTCAATCGCACCTTCGGCCGCATCCCCGAGCCCACCCTGTGGGCCTTCAACAACATGGGGCTCACGATCTTCATCGCCGTGGTGGGCATCAGCACGGGCCCCGGATTCCTCAAGGGCTTGAAGGAGGCCGGAATCGGCCTGTTCCTGTGGGGCATGTTCGTGACCGTGATGCCCCTCATCGTCGGGATCTTCGCGGGGAAGTACGTGTTCAAGTTCCATCCCGGCGTCCTGCTCGGCGCCTGCGCGGGAGCGCGCACCACGACGGCGGCGCTGGGGGCCATCCAGGACGTGGCGCAAAGCAACGTTCCCGCCCTCGGCTACACGATCACATACGCGGTCGGCAACACGTTACTGATCGTCTGGGGTGTGGTCATCGTGCTCATGCTGAGGTGAGCCGCGGCCGGACAACAAGGAGCGCGGCGACTCCGGCCAACAGCAACGACCGCCTCGACATGAGCTGTGCGCCGGCGCGTCCTGCGCCTGCTCGCGCGGCGCAGCTTCGCGCCCGACATGGAGGCCGCGCTTCTTCACCGTAGAACCTGTGTAGCCCGCGCCTTACGAGAGTCCCGGCGCCAGTTGCCTTAACACCCCGCCGCCATGAAGGCGTCTTCTTTTGCGCCATAGCGGCGCCAAAAAACTTTGGCTCACGAGAGGGTGTCGTCATACTTCTCGGGAGAGCCTGGGCTGAAGACGGCCGCAGCCGATATGGGGAGGGTGGCATGGAAGGCGATGTCAGGGGACGGGCGGCAGCCGGTCGCACAGCCCCACTCCGGACTCCTCGGGAGGCGCTCTCTCCCGATCCAGTCCAGCGATCAGGCCTCGAGAATCTCCGAATCTGCCGGCCGGGCAGATTCCGTTGTGTGTGGAAATACCTGTAGCAGACATCGGCCGGGGCTGCTGGCCCGCAGAAGTCTCCGAGATCAATCGGGTCATGCAGGCGATCCGCGAGATGCTCTGTGAGTAGCGACACCAACGAGAGCCTGACCGGGCCGACGACTGTGCCGTTTGTCGAGCCCGCCGACCGCGCCTCTATCGGTCTGGGCGTCCAGGGCCGCTACCGGATCGTCGGCGAGCTGGGGACCGGCGCGTTCGGGACCGTGTATCTCGCCGAGGAGGAGACGACCGGCCACCGGGTCGCGATCCGGCTCCTGCCCGGCGGGCTCGTGGGCGCACCTCACGCCGTGGAGGCGGTCCAGCGCATGAGCCGATCGGTTGTCGACGCATCGACGGCCCATCCGGGACTCGTTCGCGTCCGGGAGTTCGGTGAAGCCGAAAGGGGCCGACCCTTCATGGCGATGGAGTTCGTCGAGGGGCGCCGTTTGAGCGAGATCCTGTCGGAAGGCGAGCCGCTCGACATCGGCGCCGCGCTCCGCTTGTCGCTCGACCTCGGCGGAGCCGTGGAGGCGCTGCACAACCAGGGCCTGATCCACGGCGCTCTCCGCCCCTGCAACGTGATGGTTCTCGAGGATGGGCGCGTCAAGCTGATGGACGTGGAGCTGGCGGGCCTGCGCGACGCGCCGGCGATGGAGGGCGTGATCACCGCGAAGCCACCGGCAGAATACCTCTCGCCCGAGCAGATCCGTCAGGCGCCGGTGACAGAGAAGACGGACATTTATGCGTTCGCAGTTACCCTCTACGAGCTGTTCTGTGGCGTGCCCCCGTTCCAGGCGGCGACGAGCGAGGCTGTCCTTGCAAAGCACCTGACGGAGACGCCGGTCCGGATGAGCTTGCGCCGGCCCGCCGTTCCCGTCGTCGTGGAGCGCATCGTCAGGCGAGCGCTCCACAAGCAGCTGGAGCCGCGGCCGTTCATGACGGACGTCCTCGATCGACTCTGGGCGGAGGCGAACACGCCGGCGACTCGGTGGAAGCGGACGGCCGCGGTCGTGGGCGGCGCCGCCCTCGCGGCGTCGATCGCAGTGCTCGTGGCCTGGAGCATGTTCGCACCGCGGCCGTCGGCCCTGCGCTCGCTTGCGCAGTCAGCGTCGCTTCTGGCAGCCGAGCAAGCCCAGGTGAACGCGTCCCCGACATCGAGTGCTCCCGCCGCCGCGCCGCGCGTAGCGCCGATGGCCGGGCCGGCCGCGCCAGCGGTGCAGCCGTCGGCGGCGGTGAGCCCTGCCGCGGAGAACCGCGCCTACTGGATCCAGGTCGGGGCGTTTAAGGATCCCGAAGCCGCCAAGCGGCTGGCCGGGCGTCTCCATCAGCAGAAGTACCGCGTCGAGGAGTCGTCCGCGGGGGCTGGCGAGCGGGAGACCGTGGGCAGTGCGCCATCTGCGTCGGCGCTAGCCGCGGTGAGTACCCGCGGCGATGTGCTGCACCGCGTGCGCGTCGGGCCCTACGCGGATCGCGCCGCCGCGACCTCGGCTCTCAAGGCGCTCGAGGGGAAGGGCTACAAGCCCTTCATCGCGAGGAGGTGACGCGTCACCATGACGAACACGTCACGGTCTGCTCCCCCGGGGTCGCAGTACGCTACCTGCCCAGCTCAGCTGCCACACCGTCGACGTAGGCGGTGACGTTCGCGGCAGCCCTGGATGTGGAGCAAATCTTCGAAGACCCGATTCGCACCTGCATTTCTACGCCGATGACCTAGATCGTTTTGACCGATCGATCTCCAACTCGGCGCTCACGGGTTGCTCGACGGACGGCGGTGAGCCCGCTACTCGCACCTGGATCCCGTGCTTCTTGATCCGGTACCACAGGCTCTGCTCGGTGATGCCGAGCAGCCGCGCGGCGCGTACTTGCACACCATCCGCACGTCCGAGCGCCGCGAGAATCATCTGGCGCTCGATGTCGACGATCGTCTCGTCGAGCGAGCGCCCGGATGCCGTCGCAGATGCCGGCACGAGCTCCTTGACGCCGGCCGTCTGGATCGCCGGGGGAAGGTGCTCGGGCCGGATGACCCCGTCGGACAGCAGGACCGCGCCCTCGAGGACGTGCTTCAGCTCGCGGACGTTTCCCGGCCACGCGTGCACCCACAAGCACTGCAGCGCCTCGTGGGAGATCGTCGCTGTCGTCCGGGATAGCTTGCTCCGGGCGCGATCGAGGAAGGTGTTGATGAGCTCGGGTAGATCGTCGACGCGCTCGCGCAGCGGCGGCAGCCGGAGCTGGATTCCATGCAGGCGATAGAACAGGTCCGCCCTGAATCGACCCCCCTCGACGAGATGGCTCAGGGTCTGGTTCGTCGCGGCGATGATCCGCACGTCGACGTCGATCGACCGTTCGCCGCCTACGCGCTCGATCTTACGTTCTTCGATCGCTCGCAGAATCTTCGCCTGCATGCCGAGGGGCATATCGCCGATCTCGTCGAGGAACAGCGTGCCGGCGCGGGCCAGCTCGAAGCGTCCGACGCGCGTTCGGATGGCGCCGGTGAAGGCGCCACGCTCGTGGCCGAACAGCTCGGATTCGAGAAGACCCTCCGGGATGGCGGCGCAGTTCACGGCGACCAGGGGGCCGTCCTTGCGCGCGCTCCGGCGGTGGATCGCCTGCGCCAGAAGCTCCTTGCCAGTGCCGCTCTCGCCCTCGATCAGCACCGTGAGGTCCGTCGGCGCCCCGCGCCGCGCTGCCTCCAGCGCGCGAACGAAAGCCTGGCTCGAGCCGACGAGCTCCTCGAAGCCGGTCGCTCGCGACGCCTCGAGCGTCGCGATGCGCTGCTGGAGGCGCCGGCGCTCGAGGGCCCGTCCCACGACGATCTCGATCTCGGAGATCTTCAGCGGTTTGGTGAAGAAGTCGTACGCCCCGAGGCGCAACGCCTCCGTGGCGGCCCGCCTCACCGCGTAGGCCGTCATGGCGATGATCGGCGTGTCGGGGGCGAGCTCCCGGCACTCCGGGATCGCCTCGAGGCCGTCTCCGTCGGGTAATCTCAGATCCAGCAGCACGAGGTCGTACGGCGCCGCCTTCAGCCGCTCTCGCACCGCCCCGAGCGTCGCGACCGCCTCGACTTGGTAGCCCTTGCGCCCCAGCGCCTCGCAGAGGACGAACGCGAGGTTGTCATCGTCCTCGACGACGAGGATCTGGTCAGGCATTGGCGGCCGCCACCGTAGCCGGTTGTGGAAGCGCGGGCAGCTCGACGACGAAAGTCGTGGCGGTCCGGCCGTCGCTCTCGACGCGGATCGCGCCGTGATGCGCCTCGACGATCTGCCGGGCGATCGAGAGTCCAAGCCCGGTCCCTCTCGGCTTCGTCGTGAAGAACGGCTGGAAGATGCGCTCCTGCAGCTCGAGCGGGATGGCGGCGCCCCGGTTCGTGACCATGACCTGCACCGCGCCGTCGTTCATGAGCCCCCGAACGGCGACCTCGCCGTCGCGGCTCGCTTCCAGCGCATTCTGGATCAGGTTGGTGAAGACCTGGTCGAGAAGCACCGGGTCGCCGTTAACGGGCATGAGCGGCCGCTCCATCGCCAGGGAGGGTCGGCGGCCCGGCCACGCCGCGATCAGGCCCTCGAGGAGCTCGTCCAGGAGGACGGGCTGCCAGCTCTCCGGCTCGGGATGCGTGAAGCTCAGGAGCTTTTCGACGAGTCGCTCCTGGCGCTCGACGCCTTGGAGGATGCGTTCGAGGTACTGGCGCGGGCGATCGTGCTCCGCAAGGTCTGCCTGCAGGAGTTCTACGAGTCCGCGAACGCTGGCGAGCGGCGTTCGCACTTCGTGCGCGACCCGCGCCGCCATCTCACCGAGGAGCGCGAGCTGATCGGCTCGTTTGATCTGCTCCCGGATGTGCCGCTTCTCCGACGCATCGCGCAGCAGCAGCACGAAACCGGCACCGGGCTCTCGCCCGGGTTGGCTCTGGATCGTTACGTCGAGGAGGAGCGGTCTCCCGGACCACGTGCTCGCCTGAACCTCGTCGACGTGAAGCACCGTCGGCGCCAGCTCCGCTTGACCCAACACGTGGGCGAGGGGCTCGTTGCCGCGGGCGACCGGGAGCGGACCGTCCACGCCGAGCAGCGGCCGTCCGCGGAAGCGCGCGAGATCGGGCCCCAGGAGGGTCTCCGCTGTCACGTTGAACATGAGAAGCCGGCGGGCGTCGTCCACGAGCAGCATCGCGGCCGGAAGCCGTGCAAGGATGTCGCTGTCCGAGATGAAGCGATCCATCGAGAGCGTGAGGCGTCCCACGGCCGCGTCGAGCGCCCCGAGCTCGTCCGAAGCGCGATCGTCCGGGATACCGTAAGCAGCGGGCGCCGCGGCCTCTGTCCGCTCGACGATGGCCCAGATCCGCCGGCTCCACGCGACGCCGAGCACGAGCCCCCCGAGCCCGGCGAGACCGCCGACGGCGACAGCCGCCGCGAACAGGGCGTTCTGGACGTCCGGCGCGAAGCCGCCTCGCGCCGCGATGAACGGCCGCTGGAGATAGAGAAGAGTCAGCATGCTCGCCGTCGCGGCGAGCGCCATGACGACCGAGAGCATCACCCCCAGGCGGAGCGCGATGCGATAGTGGGGGGGAGCGCCGTGGACCGGCGTCACTTGATCCCGCCCCGCATCGCCTGCCCGAGGTTGAAGATGGGCATGTAGAGCGCGAAGATCACACTGCCGGCGATCCCGCCCAGCACGAGGATCATGATGGGCTCCACCAGCGTCGAAAGCGCCGCCACGGTGGCGTCCACCTGGGCTTCGTAGTAGACCGCCGCCTTGCCGAGCAACGCCGCGAGAGCGCCGCTCTCCTCTCCCGAGGCCACGAGCTGTGTCACCATCGCGGTGAAGGCGCCGGTCTGCTGCATCGTGTCGGCGAGTGTGCCGCCATTGCGCACGCCCCGCTCCACTGCGAGCAGCGCCCGCTCGATGGTGCGGTTACCGGCCACATGCGTCACGATGTCGAGCGCGTCCAGGAGCGGCAGGCCGGACTGTAGAAGAAGGCTCAGCGTGCGGCACGTCCGAGCCAGGACCGCCTTGCGGATGAGCGGCCCGAACAGGGGGATGCGGAATTTCAGCGCGTCGAGGACGTCGCGACCGCGCTCCGTGCGCGCCGCCGTGACGACGGCGGCGACGACGAGCCCGACGCCGAGCACCGTGAGAACCGCGGACTCTCGGACGAGCCGGCTCAGCCCGACGAGCACGAGGGTAGGCGCCGGCAGCGTCGCGTTGGCCTTGGAGTACACGCCTTCGAAGATCGGAACGATGTACACGATCATGGCCACCACGATCGAGAGCGTGGTGGCGAGGACGGTGATCGGGTAGGCGAGAGCGCCCTTGACCTTTCGCCGGAGCTGCTCGGCCTTCTCGAGATGGGTGGTCAGGCTGTTGAGGATCACGACCAGCGCGCCGCTCGCCTCGCCAGCGCGCACGGCCGCCACATAGAGACCACTGAAGACGGCCGGATACTGTCGGAGTGAGTCGGCGAAGGAGTTGCCGGCCGCCAGCGAGTCGCGGACGTCCTCGACGATCTTCCCGAATCGCCGATCGCTGGACTCCCGGCCGAGCGCGGTGAGGATCCGGACCAGATGGAGGCCGGCCTCCAGCATGGCGGCGAGCTGGCCGGTGAAGAGCACCAGCGTGGCGAGGCGGACACGCCCACTGACGCGCCGG
>WNEY01004406.1_pt1 | contig 10716 bp, 10 predicted proteins | sample 5400531 | NCBI WGS metagenome assembly WNEY01 (sample SAMN13153338, study PRJNA577476) | soil metagenome | isolation source: 200 cm saprolite under Douglas fir tree site 1 | place: USA:California | collected 2015-04-18
CACGCCGTCGCGCATCGCGAGCACGCAGAAGATCGCTTCGATCGCGCCGGCGGCACCGAGCGTGTGCCCGGTCATCGACTTGGTGGACGACACCGCGAGCTTGTAGGCATGGTCGCCAAAGAGCGTCTTTACCGCCGCGGTCTCCGACCCGTCATTCGCCGGCGTCGAGGTGCCGTGCGCGTTGATGTATCCCACCTCGGTCGGAGCGATGCCCGCGCCCTCGATCGCCATGCGCATCGCGCGCACGGCGCCCTCGCCGCCCTCGGCCGGCGCGGTGACGTGATGGGCATCCGCGCTCTGGCCGTACCCGATGACTTCCGCAAGGATGCGGCTGCCACGCGCCGTTGCGAACGCGAGCTCTTCGAGGACGACGCAACCGCCGCCCTCGCTGAAGACGAAGCCATCCCGCTCCTTGTCGAACGGCCGCGACGCTCTCTCGGGCGCGTTGTTGCGGCGCGAGAGGGCGTGCGCCTGATTGAACGCGGCGATCGCGATCTTGATCAGCCCGGCTTCGGAGCCGCCCGCGAGCATCACGTCGGCTTGCCCACGCCGGATGATCTCGGATCCCTCGCCGATCGCGTGGGCGCTCGAGGCGCAGGCGGAGACGTGACCCATGTTCGGTCCCTTGGCGCCGAACTTCATCGCGATCTCGCCGGCCGCCATGTCGATGATCATCATCGGGATCATGAACGCGGAGACCCGCCGCGGGTCCTTCGCATGCGACAGGACGTTCTCGACGACGGTGCTGACGCCCCCGATGCCCGATCCGAACGCCACGCCGACGCGGGGCGCGAGGTCCTTCGTGATCTCGAGCTTCGCGTCGGCGATCGCCTGTGACGCCGTCGCGACCGCGAACTGCGCGAAACGGTCGGCGCGACGCGCTTCCTTGCGGTCCATGTACTCGAGCGGATCGAAGTCACGCACCTCGCCGCCGATCGTCGTCTCGAGACCGGTCGTGTCGAAGCGCGTGATCGGTCCTATGCCGCTCCGGCCCGCGAGTACGCCTTCCCACGTCTTCGCGACGGACCCACCCAGCGGCGTGATCATGCCGAGGCCGGTCACGACGACGCGTCGGCGCTCTCCGCTTGCCACTCGTCGAGTTTAGGTGCGGGACGCGTCGGCGACACGGATTCCGTCGAAGCGCGCGCCGGTCGGATGCACGTCGCGGTCGTCCAGCGAGCGGAAGACCATCGCTCGGCCCCTGCCGACCACACTCCACCCATCGGCGCGCTCGACGATCGCGGTGTCTTCATCGATACCCAGCATCCGATGTCCCGCGGGCCACACCGTGGCCCAGGCCCGCCACCGCTCGACGGGAAACGCGTCGAAATGCGGCGCGACCAAGATGCCGGGCAGCAGGCCGAGCGCCTCCCGGACCGCCACGCGCCGCGGGATGCCGGCGTCACCCAGGCCATCCGGAAAATGGAAGGTGTGACTGCCGAGCATCATCGCGCCGGCGCTCGCGCCCGCGAGCACCGCGCCCGCGCGGTGCCGCGCGAGGACCGCCGACCAGAACGCCGTACCGGACAGCGTCTCCACGAGGTAGCCGGGCTTGCCGCCCGAGAAGTAGATCCAGTCCGCGTCCGCGATCGACGCGGAGTGCCGCGGATCCTCCGCGTCGCCGCGATTCAGGACCATGATCCCGGTCGCCTCGGCACCGAGCTCGGCGAAATGCGCCGTGCCCATCTCGATCCACGATCTCGGCGTGTCCTCGAGTCCCGCCGCGGTCGGTACGATCGCGACGCGCGCCCGGCGCGACCCGATACCCGCGAGGATCCCGCGATCCACCTCCCTCATGGCGCGCGTGAACTCGCCCGAGCCGCACAGCACGAGCGGTCCGCGTGTCATGCCGACACCGCCGTCTGGTGGAACCGTTTGTACATGCGGTCGTAGTTCTTGCGGCTGCGCTTCTCGCGTTCCTCATCGGAGAGGGCCTCCCAGGCCCGATGCTCATGCCGCGTGGCGCGTTCGGCCCCGATCGCGAGCGCGCGCAGACCGAGCTCTCGGACGGCGGACGACACCGCGATGTCGAGGTTTCGATAAAAGCGATAGCGCTCGTCGAAGCCACCGATCGCGAGAAGGATGTCGCGGCGGGCAGCTTGGCAGTAGCCCTGGATCGCGTCGCACTCGCCGGCGGTCACCTCATCGAAATGCTTGAAGTCGGCGGTCCGCAGGCCCCACGGCCCGACGATGCCCGCGCCGTCACCGAGCGCCTCCTCGAGCGCCGCGAAGAGCGGCCCGGTGATCTCGACGGACGGATCGAGCTCGAGCACGGATCGCCCACGCGCGACGCGCAGCAAGGCGTTGCGCCCCGCGCCCTCACCGAGGTCGCGATCCGCGTGGTGGACGAGTACGCGGGGCTCGCGCGCGGCGAGCTCGTCGAGACGGCGCTTCGCGGATTCGCCCGATCCCTGATCGAGGATGAGCACCTCGCCATCGGCCGGGATGAAACGAAGGACGCTCCGTACGCAGCGCGCGACGTCATCCGGCCACTCCCGCGCGAGGACGCAGACCGACCATGACCGCACCGCGCGCTCGGCACGCTGGTCCCGAAGCTCGTCCACCGATGCGATGGTCTGGCGGGGACGCGGCGCGAGGCGCCGATCGGCACGCGCGACGAGTGTTCCGCTCGCGCGATCGTCGACCCGCAAGCCGTCGAACTTCGCGCGGAGGCGATCGGCGGCGTCGTAGTCTCGCGTCGCGCGTGCCAGCTCGTGGCCCGCGACGGCCGCGAGGACCAGCTGCGGCGCGTCGGTGCGCTCGCGGGCGACGGCGTCGAGGTCGAGGCCGAGGACCACGTCGGCGTCGTGGATGAACTGGAGGCGCACCGACGGCGGGATGTCGGCGTCGGTGACGCAGGCCTGCACGAGCGCGAGCGCTCCCGGTAGGTCGAGGTCGTCCGCGAGCCGCTCGCGGAGCAGCTCGTTCCAGCGGTCGAGCGCGACGGAGCCGAACGCGGCGCTGACGCGCTCCGGCAGGCGCGGCGGCGTCGTCGCGTGATCGGAAAGCTGGGCGAGGATGCGGACACGCTGACGAAGGTGGTCGAGGCCCTCGGCGGCCTGGCGCAAGGCGGCGATGCTGAAGTGCATGCGCGCGCGGTAATGCGTGAGGAGACACTGGTAGCGGAAGGCCAGTGGGTCGAGACCGAGCGCCTCGATCTCGTGCACCTCGAGCGTGTTGCGCGCGGACTTCGCCATCTTCACGCCGTCCGCGAGCAGATGCTGCCCATGCACCCAGGTGCCGACGACGGCGTGTCCGAGCGCTCCTTCAGACTGCGCGATCTCGTCCTCGTGATGCGGGAAGATGTTGTCCACGCCGCCGGTGTGCACGTCGAAACGCTCGCCGAGGTACTTCGTGCTCATCGCCGAACACTCGATGTGCCAGCCGGGATAGCCGGATCCCCAGGGCGAGTCCCATACCAGCGCGGTGCGCCCCGGCTCCGCGCGCTTCCAGAGGGCGAAGTCCGCGGCGTTGCGCTTGTTCGGGTCGACCTCGGATCGGACACCCTGCCGCAGCGCTTCCCCGACGTTCCCCGACAGGTGGCCGTAATTCGCGAACCGCTTCACCGCGTAATAGACGGTCCCGTCCACCGCGTAGGCGAGACCGCGGGCGAGTAGGCGCTCGATGAGCGCGATCATCTCGGCAACGTGAGCGGTCGCCCGCGGATACACCGTCGCGGGAAGGATGCCGAGCCTGCGCTCATCCTCGCGGAACGCCGCTTCGTAGAACGCGGCGATCTGCATCGGGGTCTTGCCCTCCGCGAGCGCCGCCGCGATGACCTTGTCCTCGCCGCGGTCGACCGCGTCCTGCCGCATGTGCCCGACGTCGGTGATGTTCTTGACGGAGATGACGCGGTTTCCGAACAGCTCGAACGTGCGCCGGAGCCAATCGGCGAGCAGATACGAGCGAAGATTCCCGACATGAACGGGTCGGTAGACCGTGGGTCCGCAGGTGTACATGCGGATCTCGCCCGCGTGAGTCGGTACGACCGGCTCGACGCGCCGCGTCAGCGTGTTGTGAAGACGTATCTGCACGCGGCCTCCCCTATCGAGTAACAGGCTAACGCCGTTCAGTCGCGCAGCATTCCCTCGACGATGCTCACCGCCTTCTCGAGCGCATCCACCTGGGAACGACCCAGCCGTCGCACGCGACCTTCGATATCGGCGATGCGCAGCTCGCGCCCTTTGCCCAGCACGCGCCGGCCCTTCGCGGTCATTTCGACACGCACGACACGACCGTCTCCCGGATCCGCGCGCCTCCGGATGAGACCGATCCGCACCATCTCGGCGGCGAGGCGGCTGATCGTCGGAGCCCGCACCTGCTCCGCATTTGCGAGGTCGCCGAGCGTCTTCGGCCCGCTCATGAGCACCGACAGCGCCGAAAGCTGCGCCGCCGTCGCGCCGGTCAGCGGATCGGCACGCCGAGCGCGCCGCAGGAGATGGATCGCGGCCGAGTGGAGGCGGTCCGCGAGCTCGCGTTCGCGCGGTCGACCGGGGCCTCTTGCGCGGGGCGGCATGCCGTGATATTAGTTAGCAGGGCTAAGTAATGCAACGAACGGGAAGGCCGGAGATGGCAGCGCAGTTCCTCGAGGCGGTGAAGAAAGGCGACCGCTCCGCGGTCGACCGGATGCTCGACGCCGACCCCTCACTGGTGTCCGCGCGGGACGACGGCGGCACGTCGGCGGTCCTGCTCGCTCATTACCACGGAAGGCCCGAGGTCGCGGCCGCGCTGCTGTCGCGCGCGCCGGCGCTCGACGTGTTCGAGGCGGCGACCGCCGGCGACGCGAAGCGGGTGGCCGCGCTCGTGGACGCGGACGGCTCGCTCGCCGATGCGGTCGCGCGTGACGGCTACACGCCGCTCGGACTCGCGGCGTTCTTCAAGCGTCGGGATGTCGTGAAGGCGCTCCTCGAACGCGGCGCGAAGCCAAGCCTTCCCTCACGCGACCAGGGCTTCACCCCGCTCCATTCAGCGGTGGCAACGGACGCCGGCCGCGGCGAGAACGATCTCGTCCGCCTGCTCCTCGAGGCGGGTGCGGATCCGAACGCGAAGAGCCGCGAGGGCGGGACGCCCCTCCACACCGCCGCGTTCACCGGCGATCTCGAGAGCGCCGAGCTTCTGCTCGCCTACGGCGCCGATCCTGACGCGACGGACCCGAAGGGACGTACCCCGCTCGATGTCGCACGCGATCGTCGGAGCGCCCTGGTCGCGGCGCTCCTGCACCGCGCCGTCACCGACCGCAGGCGCACCTAGGCCGGGGCCGGCCCGCGGGTCACTGGGGCCGAGGCGGATACGTGCCCGCCGGCGCGTACCAGTCTCCCGGATCGATGCCGAGCAGATAGTCGCTGGACGCGACCGTCAGCTGCGCCAGGGTGTGATCCAGCGGACACGGAGGCTTCATCCCGCAGACGACATAGCGCGTGTACGCACCGGCGACGGTCGTCGTGCCCGGCGCCGTTTGCGCTCCGTATGCCACGATCACGTAGGTTCCCGGGGCAACATCTGCGAGGCGATACCAGACCTGACTCCCGCTCTGGGGTGTCTCGACGCGGTAGAAATGCGCGCTGTCCTTGACGTCGATCGCGTACACGATCTGCGCCGGCAGGAACTCCGAGGGATAGCGGACCGCGCCGGCGATGGTCGCCGCTCCCCCCTTCGACGCGGCGCCGAGGAACCGGAACGACTGGACGATCGACGCAACGTCTCCGGCCTGGATCGTCGGCGGGAGCACGCAGCAACCCTGCTGGGCGCTGATGTCGTACATGAGTGGACCGTCCCTCACGTAGGTATGACGGAAGAGGGGCGGGCTTGCGCCCTGGCGGTTGATCCCGTCGGTGTTGTCGCGCGTCGCGGCCGGTCGACCGTCGATCGTCACGGTGGTCACGGGGCCGGTGCCGCCCTCGGCCGCGTTCGCCCACTGCTCGGGGTTGAGGCCCTGCCGATCGCGGCTGACCAGGATCTTGACCTTCCAATCCGGATCGACGCCCTTCTCGGTGACGTCTCTCCAAGTCAACACGTCCAGTGCGGCCGTCACTTGGTCATTGGCGAAGACCTTCGACTGCTCGAACGAGTAGCGCCAAGGTTTCGGCAGAGTGACGGCGAAATTCAGTGAGGCGTCCGCCCACTCGCCCGGCGCCAGCGGTCGCACGGTGGCCGTCGCCGACGCCGTCGCCGTCGGCGTCACGCTGCCGGACGAGGTCGGGCTCGTCGTGACCGATGCGGTCGCGGACGCGAGTGGTGTGGCCACCTCGGATCCGCCGCGCAGCGCAACGAGCGCCACGATGAGCGCGACCACCGCGAGAACGCCGACGAGCGCGACGGCGCGCGACCCAATCAGAGGATCGTTTCTCCGAGCGCGCTCGCGACGAGCTCGACGGCCAGCGCTGCGGTGCGATTGCTCTCGTCGAGGATCGGGTTCACCTCGGCGATCTCGACCGAACGGAGCTTGCCCGACGCCGCGAGCATCTCCATCGCGAGCTGCGCCTCGCGGTACGTGAGGCCGCCGCGCACCGGCGTCCCGACGCCGGGGGCCTCGTCCGGATCGAGCGCATCCATGTCGAGCGACAGATGGATGCCGTCTCCCTTTCCCGCGACCGCGATCGCCTTCTCCATCGCCGGCCCCATGCCGAGACGATCGATGTCGGCCATCGTGAGCGCGGTCACGCCGGCCTTCTTGATGTTGTCGCGCTCGCCGGGGTCGACATCCCGGAGCCCGAGCAGGACGCCGCGGTCGCCGCTCGTCGTGCCGCGCAGATCAGCCGGGAACGGATCGCCCGCGAGCCCGAGCGCGACCGCGAAGGGCATGCCGTGCACGTTCCCCGACGGCGTCGTCTCGGGAGTGTTGATGTCGCCATGCGCGTCGATCCAGATCACGCCGGGATGCTTCCCTGCACGCGCGAGGCCAGCGAGGGTGCCCATCGCCATCGAATGGTCGCCGCCGAGGATGAGCGGGATGTCGCCGGCGCGCACGATGTCCGCCACGATGCTCGCGACCTCCTCGCAGGCGCGCACGATCTCGGCGACGTTGTGCGCACGTGGACCTCTCAACATCCGCTCCGCGTCGACCTTCTTGTACGCGTGCGTGGCGAGACCCTCGTCGGGATCGGCGACGCGGATGTTGCCGCGGTCGCGCACGCGAAAGCCGATCTCGGAGAGCTTGGCGACGAGTCCGCTGTAGCGGATGCCGGACGGGCCCATGTCGACCCCGCGACGATTGCCGCCGAGATCCATCGGTACCCCGATGATCTCGATGACCGGACGGCCCTCCATACGGCGGATCTTCTCGGGATCCACTTGACGCAGGAAACGTTCTCCTCTCACCGAGCGGTCTGCTTCGCCGCGGTCGCGGCGCGCGGCTGGAAGATCGCCTGGATGACGCCCTCGGCGGCGAGCTCGTCGCCGACGAACGCGCGCACCTTCACGCGCGCGAAGCCGCGCCGCATCTTGTCGACGACGGCCTCGAACCGCGCGGTCTCACCGGACCGGACGATGCGCTTGAAACGCATCTCGTCGATGCCGGCGAAAAGCCCGAGGCCGTCGCGGTATTCGGGCAGCGCCATGGCCATCACCGTCGCGGCCTGGGCGAGCGACTCGACCAGGATCACGCCCGGAACGATCGGGTTGCCCGGAAAGTGGCCTTTCAGGTACCACTCCTCGCCGGTGAACGTGTGCTCGGCGACGGCGCGTACGCCGGGCTCGAGCTCGGTCACGCGGTCGATGAGGAGGAACGGATCGCGATGCGGGATGAGCGCTTCGATGCCCGCGCGATCCAGCGACGTCACGCCGCGAGTCTAGAGGGGACTATGCGCTCAGGGCGTCGACTCCGACGGTGTCGATGAGGTGCGTCGTCACCTGACCCGAGCGGAACAGCTCGCTCGCGAGGATCTTCTTGTGCGCCGGAATGTTCGTCGTGACGCCGACGATCGTGAATTCGTCGAGCGCCCGCTGCATCCGCGTGACGGCTTCGGCGCGATCGCGGCCCCATGCGATGACCTTCGCGAGCAGCGAGTCGTAGTACGGCGGGACCTCGTAGCCCTGGAAGCAGTGCGTGTCGATGCGGATCCCCGGCCCGCCGGGCGTCAGCCAGGTCGTGAGCACGCCCGTCGACGGCGCGAAGTTCTGTTCACTGTCTTCGGCGTTGATGCGGCACTCGATCGCATGCCCGCTGACCCAGATCTGCTCCTCGCTGAATGACAGCGGCCGGCCCGACGCGAGCGCGATCTGCTCCTTCACGAGGTCGATGCCGGTGGTCATCTCCGTCACGGTGTGCTCGACCTGGATCCGTGAGTTCACCTCGATGAAGTAGAACTCGCCGCGCGCGTCGACGAGGAACTCGAACGTGCCTACGTTGCGGTAGCCGCACTTGACCGCGGCATCGACCGCGCGGCGCGCGATCTCCTGCCGCAGCTCCTCGCTGATCGATGCGGACGGCGCCTCCTCGATCATCTTCTGATTGCGGCGCTGGATCGAGCACTCACGCTCTCCGAGGCAGATGCCGCTCCCGTACTCGTCGACGGCGATCTGGGCCTCGACGTGACGCACGCCCTCGAGACAGCGCTCGACGTAGAGGCCCGCGTCACCGAAGGACGCCTTGGCCTCCGAGGTCGCCTGATCCCACAGCCGCTGAAGCTCCTGCGGAGCGATCACCTTGCGCATGCCGCGACCGCCGCCACCGGAGCGCGCCTTCAGCATCACCGGATACCCGACGGCCTCCGCGATGCGCAGCGCCTCGGCCATCGTTTTCGCCGGACCGTCGGAACCCGGGATCACGGGCAGGCCGAGCTTCTTCATCGCGACGCGTGTCGCGACCTTGTCGTGGAAGCGCCGCAGGATCTCGGGCGGCGGACCGATGAACACCAGTCCGTGCTCCTTGCAGACCTCCGCGAAGTCCGCGTTCTCGGCCAGGAAGCCATAGCCAGGATGGATGGCCTGCGCGCCGCTGATGAGCGCGGCCGACATGATCGATGGGATGTTCAGGTAGCTCTCGCGCGACGACGCGGGACCGACGCAGATCGCTTCGTCGGAGAGGTGCACCGGCAGGCTGTGCGCGTCGGCCTCGCTGTACACGAGCACGGTCTGGATGCCGAGCTCGCGACACGCGCGGATGATCCGCAGCGCGATCTCGCCTCGATTGGCGATGAGGATCTTATCGAAGGACAGTGAGCGCCTCCTCGAGTGTCTTCACATCGGACACATTGGCGGTCCGCGCCTCGGGGAGGATCCGTTTCGCAAGTCCGGTGAGGACGCTCGCGGGACCGAACTCGACGAATGCGGTCGCGCCCTCCCCGTGCGCGCGCCGCATGCAGGCGACCCACTGTACCGGAGACCACACCTGTTTCTCCAGCAATGACGCGAAATCCGCCGCATGTTCGTGCACCTGTGCATCGACGTTGGCGACAACCGGGTACCGGAGCGTCGCGAAGGGCGTCGCCTTGATCGCTTTGGCGAGCTCCGGTCCGACCGGACGCATCGCGGGCGAATGGAAGGCCGCCGAGGTGCGCAGCGGGATCACCCGTTTCGCGCCGGCGTCCTTGAGTGCGGCGGTCGCGCGCTCGAAGCCGTCCTTCGGACCGGAGATGACGACCTGCCCCGGCGCGTTGTCGTTCGCGACGACGAGGCCGGTCCCCGCGATCGCCTTCGCGATGGCGTCGGCGTCGAGACCGATGACCGCGAGCATGCCGCCGGACGGATCGGCCTGCTGCATCAGCTCGCCGCGGCGGCGCACCAGGACGACCGCGGCCGCGAGCGACAGCGCGCCCGCGGCCACGAGCGCCGTGAACTCACCCAGCGAGTGACCCATCGCGACGACCGGCTCGTCGAGACCACCTGCCGCTTCCTCCGCCGCGCGGAGCGCCGCGATCGACGCGGTGAGGAGCGCGGGTTGCGTATTCGCGGTCCGGTCGAGATCGCTCTGCGTTCCGTTCCAACACAGCGCCCGCAGATCGATGCCGAGCGCGTCGCTTGCTTCGTCGAATGCGCGCGCGGCGCCCGGATGGCGCTCCGCGAGCTCGCGGCCCATGCCCACGATCTGCGAGCCCTGACCGGGAAAGAGCCACGCGATACCGCTCGCCATGGAGGCGGAATGCTAATCGGGCCGCGGCGTTAGCTGCGCTTCATCGCCGCCGCGTACTCCGGGAAGTAGCGCTCGATGGTGCCGAGGTCGAACTCCGGCAGGATCGACGTGTTCGCTTCGCGATCGAGCAGGAACTCGAACGAGCGCCGGAGCAGCTCGTGCACGTCGCCGCCACCGTAACGCTCCAGCTCCGCGCGCGACACGCGCACGACGTGCGACGTCTTTCTGGGTGCTGTCGTCGTCACGTGCGCGACCCAGCCGTTTCCCGACTCGCTGTAGGAGATCTCGACCTTGCGCGTCGCCATCAGCGCAGCGTGATCACAAGGAGCGGCTGACCGTACTCCACGGGCGCGCCGCCTGCGACCAGCACCTCGCGGACCTCGCCATCGGCCGGAGCGACGATCTTCGCGACCTGACCGAGCGACTTGATCCCACCGAGGACGTCGCCGCGGGACACCGCGTCGCCGGCGTGCCACTCCTTCGACGGGCTGAAGATGCCGACCGTCGTCGCGTGCACGCGCTGCGTCGGCAGGCGTGTCGGCTGCGCGTCGCCGGTCGCCGCAGGCCGCTCCGTCGTCGCGAGGCTCGCATCGGGTCGCGCGGTACCACGCCGCGTCACCGAAACGGCGAAGTTGTCGGCCTCGACC
>WNEY01004407.1_pt1 | contig 10715 bp, 7 predicted proteins | sample 5400531 | NCBI WGS metagenome assembly WNEY01 (sample SAMN13153338, study PRJNA577476) | soil metagenome | isolation source: 200 cm saprolite under Douglas fir tree site 1 | place: USA:California | collected 2015-04-18
TTTTCGGGCTAACCGGCGAGCCAAACTGCGCTTCGCCGTGATGCGCGCCGATCAGGTGAAGCAAATGGAGTCGGACATCCTCCGAAGCCGGCGCCAGGTCTCTCCACGCATTCGCATTTTCGGCGCTTAATTTTCGCCAAAGCGAATTGACCAGCTCGAGGCCGATCGAGATGTGCCCCATCAGTTCACCCCGCTCGTCATAAGCCATGGTGAAACCGCTTTCCGGCAACGAATTTTCCCAGAGCTTGCCACAATCGTGAAACAAAATTCCGGCGAGCAAAAGATCGACATTCAAGGCCGGATACAACGACGCGACCTTGAGCGCGACGCGCATCATTTGTGCGGTGTGTTCGATCAGTCCACCGCGGCGAGCGTGATGATAATTGCGCGCTGCGGCGGTACGCCGAAAACGTTCGCCCCATTCCTTTAGAAACGCGTCGCATAAGGCGCGGAGGCGGGGATCGACAATTGTCCGGGTCGTTTGCAGAATGAATTCCCAGTCCGCCCCCTGCCGGGCGCGCAAGTCGGCCGGGCCTTGCAGGAGTTCGCTTTTCTCCTGATCGGTGAGCGGTCGCATCGTCCATTTCCGCGCCTCGAGTCCGTATTGCGAATGCCGATGGAATTCGCCGGAGAGCTCGATGAAGCTTTCGGCTGTCAGTGCGCTACAGGCTTTGTAAGTGGGATGATCGCTCCAAACTCGCAGCGTCATTCGATCGCAGGCATCGGCCAGATTCAATTCGCAATAGGGTTGTTGTTCACGAGTCAGTTTCGGCGCGGCGCTTTCCACCTGCACATGCACGCGCGCTAACACGGCGCCGTTTTGCGCGCTCCGACGAATTTCGATGAGCGTGAGCAGGTCCATCGCGGCAATCAATCTAGCATGCGCTGCTCGAGGCCGGCGTAAGCATCGACGCGACGATCGCGCAGAAACGGCCAGTGCGTGCGATGTCGGTCGACCGCGCTCCAGTCGATATCCGCCATCACGATTTCTTCGCGATCGATTGAACCTTTGGCGATGATCTCGCCGTCCGGACCGCAGACAAAACTTTGCCCCCAAAATTCGATCCCGTCGCCCCCGGCAGGTTTTTCGTGGCCGACGCGATTCGGCACGGCGACATAACAACCGTTCGCAATGGCATGGCTACGCTGGATCGTTTCCCACGCCGAATGCTGGGCCGCGCCGAATTCCTTCTTCTCCGCCGGATGCCAGCCGATGGCCGTCGGATAAAAAATGATTTCCGCGCCACGCAACGCAGTCAGTCGCGCCGCTTCCGGATACCACTGGTCCCAGCAAACGCAGACGCCGATCTTCCCGTGCGCGGTTGGCCAGGCCTGGAATCCGAGATCGCCCGGCGCGAAATAAAATTTCTCGTGATAAAGCGGGTCGTCCGGGATGTGCATCTTGCGATACTTGCCGAGCAGTTTTCCATCGGCATCGAGGACGACGGCTGTATTGTGATAAACACCGGCGCGGCGTTTCTCGAAAAGCGATGCGACAATCACGATGCGGAGCTCGCGTGCGAGCTCACCGAGAGCAGTTGTCGATCTTCCGGGAATTTCCTCGGCCAACGCAAAATTTGCGTGATCTTCGGTCTGACAAAAATATTGCGACCGGAAAAGTTCCGGCAGGCAAACGATCTGCGCGCGCTGTTTCGCTGCGTCGCTAATGAATCCAATGGCGCGCCCGAAATTATTTTCGGAGTCCGCGCCGCATCGCATCTGTACGAGCGCGATGCGCGATGTGCGATCTGACATTGTGTTATTTGATCGAGTCAGCTGGAACAATTTTGATGCTTTCGAGATTGATCCGTTTTAGCGGACGATCGCTTGGTCCGGTCCTTGTCGTTGCGATTTTTTCCAGCACTTCGTCACCCTTGATCAGTTTGCCAAAAGCGGTGTATTGGCGGTCGAGAAATGTCGGGTCGCCGTGGCAAATAAAAAACTGGCTGCCGGCAGAATTGGGATCGTTCGAACGCGCCATCGAGAGCACGCCGCGGGTATGCGACTTTTCATTAAACTCGGCCGGGATTTTGTAGCCCGGATCGCCCGTGCCCCAGGACGCCTGTTTGCTTTCGTCTTTCGTGAGCGGATCGCCGCCCTGAATCATAAAGCCTTTGATGACGCGATGAAACGCGGTGCCATCGTAAAAACCTTGGCGCGCCAGTTTCTTGAAATTCTCGACTGTCTTTGGCGCAACATCGGGCCAGAACTTGGCTACCATTTCGCCTTCGCTGGTTTTGATCACCGCCACTTCGTTTGATGTGCTCACGGAAGTTTTCTCCTCTTGCTTTTCTTCAGCTGCAAGCAGCGCTGAGCCCAACAGCGCCGCCGCTAAGATCGACAATTTCATCCTGACAAGTGGCACGAACAGCCATTCCTGTCACGCCCCGACCGACGCGTGATATTCCTGCAGGCTGCGCACGTGCACTTTGCTTTTTTGTAAAGAGCGAATGCCATTCGCGCTCGCTTGGGCTGCGCGCACCGTTGTCATGATCGGAATTTTTTGGGCCAGAGACGCATTGCGGATCGAAACTTCGTCCTGGCGCGGAATTTTGCCGCTCGGGGTGTTGATGATGAAATTGATATCGCCGTTCTTCACGCGGTCGAGAACGTTGGGCCGGCCCTCGCGTAATTTAAAAACCTTTTTCACTTTAATCTTCGCTTTCGTCAGGGCCGCTGCTGTCCCGCTGGTCGCGATGATTCCAAAGCCGAGCTTGACGAACTCACGCGCAACCGGAATGAGCGAATCTTTGTCGCTATCTTTCACGCTGATGAAAACGTTGCCTTTCTTCGGCAGCGGCGGTGGAGCGGCCATCTGGGATTTCGCGTAGGCCAGGCCGAGATCGACATCCATGCCCATCACTTCGCCAGTCGATTTCATTTCCGGGCCGAGCGCGATATCCACTCCTTGATAACGCAAGAATGGAAAGACCGCTTCCTTTACCGAGAAATGCTTCGGCACGATTTCTTTGGTGAATCCGAGCTCGCGCAGGGTTTTCCCGGTCATCACTTTGGCGGCGAGCTTTGCCAGTGGCACACCGATCGCCTTGCTCACAAACGGCACTGTCCGTGACGCGCGCGGGTTCACTTCCAAGACGTAAACATCTTCGCCTTTGACTGCGAATTGCACATTCATCAGGCCGCGCACGTTTAATTCGCGCGCCATCGCCTTCGTCGCTGCGGAAATTTCATCGAGCACTTTTTTCGACAAAGAAAAAGTCGGAATCACGCAAGCACTATCGCCGCTATGAATGCCGGCTTGCTCGATGTGCTCCATGATTGCCCCGATCACGGTCGTTTCGCCGTCGGAAATGCAATCGAGGTCCACTTCGATTGCGTCCTCAAGAAAGCGATCCACCAGGACCGGCCGATCCGGGCTTACTTCGATAGCGCTCTGCATGTATCGGCGAAGGTCTTCCTCGTGATAAACCAGCTCCATGGCACGGCCGCCGAGCACGAAGGAAGGCCGCACTAGAACCGGATAGCCGATTTTTTTTGCAATCGCCGCCGCCTCATCCGCGCTGACCGCCGAACCGCTTGGCGTCTGGCGCAAGCCGAGCTTGTCGAGCATGGTCGCGAATAATTGTCGATCTTCCGCGGTCTCGATGCTCTCCGGTTGAGTGCCGAGAATCGGGACGCCGGCGGCTTTCAATCCATCGGCAAGATTTAGGGGCGTTTGCCCGCCGAACTGCACGAAAACTCCTTCAGGTTTTTCCTGATCATAAATGTTGAGCACGTCCTCGAGCGTGAGCGGTTCGAAATAAAGCTTATCGCTCGTGTCGTAATCGGTTGAAACCGTTTCCGGGTTTGAATTCACCATGATCGTCTCGAACCCGAGCTCGCGCAGCGCGAACGCCGCGTGCACGCAACAATAATCGAACTCGATTCCCTGGCCGATCCGGTTTGGCCCGCCGCCGAGAATCATAACTTTGCGTTTTCCGCTCTCGCGCCGCTCATTCTCGTCCCCGTAAGTCGAATAATAATACGGCGTGTACGCTTCGAACTCCGCCGCACACGTATCAACGAGGCGATAAGTCGGGAGGACATTGTCCGCTATCCGTTTCGCGCGAATTATTTTTTCCGACGAACCAGATGCGATCGCGATCTGGCGATCGGAAAAGCCGAGCTTCTTCGCGTGCCAAAAACTTTTCGTTTTCAAACATGCTGCCTCGGACACGATTTCAGCAATGTTTCGCAAAAACCACTTGTCGATCTTTGTTAGTTCAAAAACTTCGTCGATTGACATTCCGTCTCGGAACGCCTGCGCCAGATGAAAAACTCGGTCCGCATTCGGGATCGAGAGTTTCAGTCGCAATGTTTCAAGATCGACATTTGTATCTGCGCCATCACCGCAAAGTCCAAACCGCTTGATTTCGAGCGAGCGCAGTGCTTTTTGCAGCGCTTCCTTAAACGTGCGGCCGATCGCCATGGCTTCGCCGACGCTTTTCATCTGCGTAGTCAGTGTCGCGTCGGCCTGCGGAAATTTTTCGAACGTGAACCGCGGCACTTTTACCACGCAATAATCGATCGTCGGCTCGAAACACGCCGGGGTTTCGCGCGTAATATCATTTTTGATTTCGTCGAGCGTATAACCGACGGCAAGTTTTGCCGCGATCTTGGCGATCGGAAATCCGGTCGCTTTTGAAGCGAGCGCACTCGAGCGCGAGACTCGCGGATTCATCTCGATCACAACCATCCGGCCGTTGTTTGGATCGACAGCAAACTGGATGTTCGATCCGCCGGTCTCGACGCCGATCTCGCGGATGACCGCGAACGCTGCATCGCGCATCATTTGGTATTCCTTGTCCGTCAGCGTCTGCACCGGCGCGACCGTGATGGAGTCGCCGGTGTGCACGCCCATCGGATCGAAGTTCTCGATCGAGCAAACAACCACGCAGTTGTCCGCGCGATCGCGCATCACTTCCATCTCGAATTCCTTCCAACCGACGAGCGATTCTTCAATCAGCACTTCGGTGACTGGCGAAAGATTGAGGCCGCGGTCCGCGATTTCTTCCAGCTCGTCGCGATTGTAAGCGATGCCTCCGCCCATGCCGCCGAGACTGAAAGCCGGCCGAATGATCAGGGGAAACGTCCCGATTTCATCGGCGACGCGGTTTGCATCGGGAAGCGACCGCGCAACCCCAGACCGCGGAACATAGAGACCAATGCGCAGCATCGCTTCCTTGAACAATTGTCGATCTTCGCCTTTGGCGATGGCTTGCGCGTCCGCTCCGATCAACTTCACGCCGTGCCGCGCGAGCGCCCCATTCCGATAAAGTTCCATCGCGACGTTGAGCGCGGTCTGCCCGCCCATGGTCGAAAGAAGCGCGTCGGGTTTTTCGCGCTCGATGATCGCCTCGATTACTTCCGCCGTGATCGGCTCGATGTAGGTGCGATCGGCAAACTCCGGATCGGTCATGATCGTGGCCGGGTTCGAGTTGACCAGCACGACCTGGTAACCTTCCTCGCGCAATGCCTTGCACGCTTGTACCCCGGAATAATCAAATTCGCAGCCCTGCCCGATCACGATCGGACCGGAGCCGATGAGCAAAATTTTTTTGAGCTCGTTATTCCGCGGCATCTTGCGCCGGCGAGAATAAACGAAATAAGCAGAACTTCACGCCCGAATCGCTCACAACCGCCGTCATATCATCCTAAGCGAAGCGAAGGACCTCACATAAGCGGGCCTCGCCTTCTAAGAATGGAGACTGTGCAACGCTTCGACTGCGACGTTCCTCGTTGCGCTCGGAATGACAGCGCTGTCCCATGCCCCGGTCTGCGCAATCCGCTGTCGATCCAATGTCATTCCGAGCGAAACTCTTGCCCTGAGCGAAGTCGAATGGGTCGAGGAATTTCTCGTCGTTCACAAAACGATAAGAGATGTCTCGACTCCGCTCGACATGACAGACCGCAGTTGCCCTACGCCACTTGCGCCATGCGCTGGCGATCGAGGTACACTTTGCAGATCCCCTTGATGCGCGTGAGCACGTAGTAAATCGTCTGGCTGCGGATGCGCACGAGCTCGGCGCCGACGATGCGCGTGACGAAATCGCTCGGAAGATCGAGAATCTCCTGTGGCGTGCAGCCTTCCAGGCCTTTGCAAAGAATCGCCGTCATCGCGCGGGTAAGCGTTTGCACTTCTGGTCCGAGCGTCATGCGAATCTGCGCCTTGCCGTTTTCATCGACGTGCAAATAAACGCCGACCGTGTCCATGCATTCCTCATCCTTGCGGACATCGACAAGATCGAACTGTTCGTCTTTGCGCGGCTCCTGTTTCTTCGCGTTCTCCGCGTAAGAAACAATCGTCTCGCGCCGCTCATCTTCCGGCAGCGTCTCGAAGAGATGGATGATCTTGTTGAGCTTGGTTGGGTACATCGACAAGTAAGAATCTACCGCGATTACGCGGATTTAAAACTGGAGCGGCGCTCTATGAGTGCCGGGATTAATTCGACGGTCATAGACCGCCGCTACAAAAATCACGCGCCCTTTTCGATCGGCGCGCCGACTTTATTGCCCCATTCTGTCCACGACCCGTCGTAATTGCGCACGTTATCGAGGCCGAGCAGATACGTGAGTACGAACCAGGTGTGACTCGACCGTTCGCCAATTCGGCAATATACGACTGTGTCCGTGCCCGCCTTCACCCCGCATTGATCGAAATAAATTTTCGCCAGCTCGGGCGCCGATTTAAACGTGTTGTCTTCGTTCGTCGCTGTTTTCCACGGCATGCTTTTCGCGCCGGGAATGTGACCGCCACGCAGCACACCTTCCTGCGGATATTCCGGCATATGTGTGACCTCGCCTTTGAATTCGCCGGGCGAACGCACATCGATCAGCGGCTTCTTTGCTTTGCTTTGCGCGAGCGCTTCATCGGCAAATGCGCGGATCTCCTTATCCAACCGTTTTTTGGGCACTGAATAATTCGCTCGGGGATATGTCGATCTTTCCTTCGTCATCGGACGCCCTTCTGCTTTCCATTTGTCGCGCCCGCCGTTTAAAACTTTCACTTTCTCGTGCCCGAACAATCGAAAGGCCCAGAGCGCGTAGCACGCCCACCAGTTCGCTTTGTCGCCGTAGAAAATGCAGGTGGTGTCCGGTGTGATGCCGTTTTTGCTGCAAAGCTCGGCAAATTTTTCCGGCGTAATGTAATCGCGAATCACCTGATCTTGCAGATCCGCGCGCCAATCGATGTGCACCGCGCCGGGAATATGCCCGGTGTCGTAAAGCAGAACGTCTTCGTTCGATTCGACGATCCGGATGCCCTCGTCCTTGAGATGTTTCTCCAGCCAATCGGTTTCCACCAGCGCCTCCGGATGCGCGTATTGCGTTGGGTTTGTTGCCATAGACAGGAAGCATCCATGCGGTTTTGTTTCTTGCAACCGCCGTGATTCGGGCAAGACCGACGTTGCCGGTCATTTGCCGCCGAAGGCCCTTGTAATCGCATCGTCGAGCTGCCGAAAAATTAACCCGAGAAATGCGGTTGGCGATTCTTTCAACACCTCGACAATGCGCGGGCTAAGATCTTGTTGTGGATCTCGGGTCGTTCCCGACAAGTGCACCCTCGTCCACAGGTAGCCGCCGCTCTGGCGCGGAAAAATCTCCTCCGGATGCGGCAACCATTCCAGATATTGGCGCGCGACGCCAAGTCGGATCGCGCCGCTCAATATCTTTTCGTGGATGGTCATCTCGCCTTCGATCCGGAACTTGCCAGTGTCCTCGATGTCGATCTTGCGGATGTCGATCTCCGCATGATTCGCATCGATCTCGGCCGAACACTCCTTCAGCTCGAGATGCGCGATTGATTTCTTTTTCGTAATCGTGGCGAGATTTTCCAGAAAAGGCAGGCCGGCGACACGCCCCTCGCGCACGCGCAAGGAGCCTCGCACCGACGCGTCTTCTAATTTTGGATTCTTCCCGGTCCAATGAACTTTGCCCGTGGCTGCGCCTGAACAATGTCCTTTCCATGACGCGGGCAACCATTCACCGATCGGCAATTTGTTGAAATCAATTGTGAAATCGACTCGCCGGTCTTCGCCGGTTCCGGCCGTTCCTTCCGCGTGAATCGTTCCGTCGCTTTTCTCATTCGCCGCAAGATCGAAATCATACAAACTCAACCACGTCTTGGTGACGAGCAGGTGGGTGTGGCGCAATTGCATCTCCGGCATGACCGGCATCTTCGTCGTCCCGCCGGTGGCCTGATATTCGAAATCGCGCCCGTGCGGCGTAATCAGTAATCGCGTTCCGAATAAACCGCATTTCTTTCCGCGCAATCCCCAGGTCACATCGGCCGGCTCCGACCAAACGCGCTTCAAATAAACGCGCTCCGGCAGGAAAACGTGCAACCACGATTTCGTCGGCGTTGGTTCTGGTATCGGCGTGTATGTCTGGATATCGACTTCACCGGAATCGATGTGCACGTCATCCAGTTGCCAACGCTGCAGGAAAACAGCCAGCGGATTGAACCTTGCCGCGATGCCGCGCGCATCGATCGAGTTTAACGCTTCGTGTCCGTTCTCCGCGCGAAAGCGATCGCTTGCTGCCGTCAGAAGACCCGTTCGTTTGATCGACGAATATTGTCCGCTCGGGAAATGCAATCCTTTTGCGGTCGCCTTCTCGAGCTCAACGCGAAACTGATCGCTCTCGATGTAACGCGTCAACCGCGGATTAATCCAGGCGACTGCGATCGCGCCGGCCAGCAGCAGAATCGCAATCGCGACTGCGACGAGCGGCCACCGCTTGCGTCCCATCAGCAGAACTAATGCGACACCGCCGCAAGCTGATCAGCGGGACAAAGCACACCGTTTTTAACGACGGCGTCGATGTCGGATGCGTGCGCGATGTCGTTGAGCGGATTCGAGTTGAGAATCACGAGATCAGCGAAGTCGTTTTTGTCGATCTTGCCGGTATGCGCGCCGGTTTCACCGCCGAAAAGTTTGGCGGCGTTGGTGGTGGCGCACTGCAAAATTTGCATCGGCGTCAGGCCTGCTTCCTTCATCAACTGAAATTCCCGAAAAAGCGCCGGCCCGTGAATGGTGCCGATGTTTCCCGCATCGGTGCCGGCAGCGATGGTGACGCCGGCATCTTCCAATGTTTTCAGGTTCTTCAGTGCGACATCGTAAGTCTTTTTGATTCGAGCGAGTGCTGCATCGGGATTGGCCAGCGCGGTCCTGATGCGCTCGGGCAATTGCTCCTGCGGAATTTTCGTCACGTCGAGTGTCGCGATCACTTCCGGATTGCCCCACGCTTTTTCTTCCGGTGTGAGATTCAATTTGTTTGCGAAGGTGCGGCCGTAGCGCTCAAACACGACCAGTGTCGGACACAAAATCGTATGTCGATCTTTTAGCAACTTTACGAATGCGTCATCGACCTCCTTGTCGATAACGCTGTGTACCAGTACATCCGCGCCTTCTTCCACCGCTGCGCGCGCCGTCTCCAGCTCGGTCGCGTGCACCGCGACGCGTATTTTGCGAGCATGACTTTCTTCCGCTGTCGCGCGCACGATTGGGCGAAAGCCGTCGACCGGATGCTCGTCGTTCACGATGTACCAGATCTTCACCAGGTCCGGCTTTTGTTCGGCGAGTTTGCGCACGAACTCGCGCGCTTGTTCGGGATTGTCGATCTTGACAATGGGCGGATCGCCGAGATCTAGTTGCGGTCGCGACACGCTCGAGATCAACGGCCCGGCCACAGCGAGGCGCGGCGCTTTCGCAGTCGAGTTCGCGATCTTGCGCACTTCGAAATTCCAAAACGGTCCGCCCACATCAACGACCGAGGTAATCCCGCTGCGGAGATAGCGCGCGAAAGTATCGGGCAGATTCTTCTTAATCCCCGCGATCTCATCCCCGTACGGGCGCACTTTCGTTAGATCGACAATGTCCGGCCGCGTGAACAATCCGCCGGATTGAAAGAAATGAACGTGCGTGTCGATGTAACCGGGCAAAATGAATTTGCCTTTGCAATCGATTATTTTATGCCCAGCGACCGAGCATGGGGTGTCCGGATTGCAGATGCCGCTAATACGGTCTCCATCCACGAGGACAGCCGCACCACCAATAACCTGATCCTGCGATTTTCCTGGATCGATCAGCGTGCCGTTAACGAGCGCGATTTTTTCGGCGTGCGTTGTGGCTGCAAAGATCGACAATGAGAGAGCGAGAACGGTTCTGACTTTCATGAGCGAGAGATTCCTCGATTTCACTCGGAATGACAATAAGGCGCGCTCGCGAGTTTTCTGTTTCTGGGGAGCACGGGCCGCTGGCCTGTTCCTCTCGGCGGCTCGCCGAGAGGCGCGTCGTTAATCTCGATGTTTTCACGGGTCTTGAAACCGCAGAACAGCCAGCTTTGGTACAAAACGGTGAACGATTGGGTGGATCAGTGGTGCAAGAGGTGAAGCCAAGCTCCAAATCCCAAGGAAGTTCCAATCCTCCAATACCCAAATGATCCGAGCGACCGTCCTGAGATTTGGATACTGAAGATTTCGTGGAGCTTGGGTGTTGGAATTTGGAGCTTTTACCTTCGTCTGCGTCCGAACGAATAACCGCGATGAGTGCGCCCGCCGCCGATGGCGCGCCTGCCTGCCGATCCGGATTCCGGTTCGAAAAGGACCGTGTAAAGATACGGAAAGTTTTCCAGTTTAAGTCGCGGAATTTTTCGGCCGATGAAACGCTCGATTGCCTGGAGCGCGGAAACTTCCTGGCCGTTCATAAGCGTGAACG
>WNEY01006044.1_pt1 | contig 10715 bp, 12 predicted proteins | sample 5400531 | NCBI WGS metagenome assembly WNEY01 (sample SAMN13153338, study PRJNA577476) | soil metagenome | isolation source: 200 cm saprolite under Douglas fir tree site 1 | place: USA:California | collected 2015-04-18
GCTTGGCCCGAACCCAGCGATCATCATCGGCGACTACTACTTTGCCAAGGGCGCGAACCTGATGTCGCAGATTGGCAATCCGAGCATCGACGCGTTGCTCTCGCAGACGGTGATGACGATCTGCTTCGGCGAGATGCTGCAACTCACTAGCCAGCGCCGTTACGACCAATCGCTCGACGAGTATTACGCCAAGATCGAACGCAAGACCGCGGTGCTCCTCGCCGCCTCGACGTACTGTGGTGCCGTTCTGGGTGGGCTCGACGAGGCCCACATCGAGGCGATGCGGCGCTTCGGTCGTCTCTTGGGCATGTCGTTCCAGATCGCCGACGACGTGCTCGACTACCTGGCCACGGAGGAAGAAGTCGGCAAGCCGGTCGGCAACGACCTGAAGCAGGGCACCGTGACGCTGCCATTGATGCTCGCGCGACACGACCCGGGCGTCGACGGCCGGCTCGAGGCGATCCTGGAGAAGCCAACCCTCCAGGATGCGGACTACGCCGAGGTGGTCAAGATCGTGCGAGGATCGCGTGGCATCGAGGAGTCTTACGACTACGCCAGGGCATTCGGCGACAGGGCGCGCGCGGAGCTGCAGGTCTTCCCCCCGTCCCCCTACCGCGACGCCTTCGAAGCCCTCACGTACTACGTGGTGGGCCGCCGCAGCTAGACAGCCGCCGCCCGTCCATACCGGACTACCTCGTCCTCGCCACGCCCGCGGTCAGACTCTCAAGCCGATCGCGCCCTGGGCAGCACTCCCCGCGGCGGCGGGATCACGGTGAACCGGCCGTCTTTGTGGCGCACCAGGCGCCAGCCTTCTTCATGGACCATTCTGTGGTGCGGGCGGCAGAGTAAGGCCATGTTGGGGAGCGCCGTCGCGCCGCCCCGCGTCCACCACACCAGGTGATGTCGCACCAGATCGGTGGGCGAGTGCAACCCGGAAAAACGCAGTGCCGGTCGCGCGCCTCGAGCGCCCGCCGGGTCGACGCCGGAATCGTCCGGCTGGCATGGTTGAGCTCATGGTCGAGCTCGCCCTGGCCCGTGATGCGAACGATCGCACTGTCGCGTCGAGGCTGGCGCGGATGATCAACTGCGGCCGCGGGCCGGCGCCGTCGCGCTTGCTCCCGGATGCCTGCCGGCAGAGTTCCATGAGCGCGTCGTGCTGGCGCTGGCCATAAGTGCGCGCGTCATCCTTGACCGGCTTCATGAACGCCTGCAACGCCGTCCGCAGGGTCGCGCCACCCTCGGCATCGAGCAAGCCGTCGAGCCGGACCAGCCCATCGACCGGCTCGCCCACGCGCAGGTAGCGCCGCTGGTAGGCGTGATTGGCCTCGGCGAGCGCGCCGGCCGCGTCGACCCGGTGCTCGAAGTTCTTGGCGACGGTCGTGAACTGCCCCGGATCCATCGTCTGCGCCGCCTGCAGCAGCTTGGCCTCTTCCTTGCGAACCGCCGCGGCGCCGACGTGCTCGGCGGTGCGGGCCAGGACGGCGACGTGCTGAAAGCCCACATCACCCTTGGCGAAGGCGGCCTGCGTTTCGGGCAGCTTCTCCAGCTGGCGGGCGACCTCGACTCGCTCCATGGCCGCGCCACCGGACAGCTTGCACTTCCAGCGCAGCCAGGCTGTCAGCGAGAGCGCGCGCCGTCGGCCTTGTACTCGCCCGACTTGTCGAATCGGCGCACACCCGTCGCGAAGACCGCCTCCAGCGGGTCGATGCCCACTTCACGGATCTGGACGAGCGCTTCTCCAAGCGTTTCGCCGTCTGCTTCCCCAACGCATTCCGACAAGGCGTGCACGCTGGCCCCAAGCGACTTGATGGCCGCTTCGAGACGGTGGGTTCCAGGCTTTCGGTGGACCTCTGCCACGGCCATGCTCTAAGCCTGAACCATGGTTCCGACAGCTGTCTGTCGTAACTTTCTGCTCGACCGAAAATTGTTCGGACCTGTTATGTCGGCTAGGTCCCGAGCACGGAACGAAAGCCGACGGCTTCGATCGCGAGGTCGTGTGCTAGCTTGGCCCTCAGTGAGACTCCGCCTGGCGACGCGAGGGAGCAGGCTGGCGCTGATCCAGGCGCAGCTCGCGGCGGATGCCTTCGCACGCCGCTATCCCGAGCATGAGTTCGTCCTCACTCCGCTGACGACGCACGGCGATCGTCACCTGGGGTTGCGGCTCAGTGACTCGCCCCGCGAGGGGGTCTTCGTGAAAGAGCTTGAGCAGGCGCTCATCGACGGCCGCGCCGAGGTGGCGGTCCACTCCGCGAAAGACCTCCCGACGCTCGAGACGCCGGGGCTCGTCCTCGCCGCTTTTCTCCCGCGCGGTGACGCTCGCGATGCCCTGATCGCCCGCCCGCCCGCGACGCTGTCCGAGCTTGCGGCCGGGTCCCGCATCGGCACCGGCAGCCCGCGCCGAGCGGCGCAGATCGTTGCCGTCCGGCCGGATCTACTGGCCGTCGAGATTCGCGGCAACGTCGACACCCGGCTCCGCCGCCTCGCCGAGGGCGCGGTCGACGCGCTGATCCTCGCGGTGGCAGGCCTGGAACGGCTTGGCCGGCTGGGTGAGGCGCACGAGCTGCTGCCGTTCGACGTCATGCTGCCCGCCCCGGGTCAGGGTGCGCTGGTTTTGCAGACCCTTGAGAGCTGCGAGGCAGGCAGGCTTGCTGCGGAAATTGACGATGCGCCGACCCGGAGGGCCGTCGAGGCGGAACGGGCACTACTCCGGCGACTCGGCGGGGGATGCCTGTCGGCACTGGGGGCCCACGCACTCATCGACGGGGATGACCTGACGCTTCAGGCGGTGGTGCTCGAGGCGAGCGGTCGCACCGTGTTCCGAGCACGAGCTCGCGGTCGGGATGATGCCGGCGTCGTCAATGAGGTGGCCGGCCGCCTGGAGGCGCAGGGGGCCGCCCGTCTCCTGATGCGCCCCAGCGGTCCGCTCGCGGGATTGCGCATCATGGTCACGCGCGCCGATCGCCAGGCGGCGGCACTGGCGGACGCACTGACAGCGTTGGGCGCGCGAGCGGTGACGTGCCCGGTGATCGCGATCGAGCCGATCGCGGTCGACCCGGCGTCACTCCAGGATCTCGGCCGCTATGACTGGCTGGTGCTGACCAGCGCCAATGGGGTCGACCGGCTGCGCGAGCTGCTGCGCGAGGCGAGTCGCGATCTTCCTACACACATGAAGGTCGCGGCCATCGGCCCCGAAACGGCGGCCCGGGCCCAGGAGGCCGGCATGACGCCGACGCTGGTGCCGCAGCGGTTCATCGCGGAAGAGCTGGCGGATGCCCTGGCCACGGCCATGGCACCCGGAGCTCGAATCCTGCTGGCGCGGGCGGCCGGCGCCCGCGACGTCCTCCCCGAGCAGCTCCGCGCCCGCAGCGCCGAGGTCGATGTCCTGGAGATTTATCGGGCGGTCCCGTCGGCCGGCGTGGGCCCCCGCCTGGCCGCCTCCCTGCCGGGCGTCGACATGATCACGTTTACGAGCTCGTCGACAGTGCGCCACTTCGTCGATGCGATGCCGGGCGCCCTGGCCGACCGGGTCAGCATCGCCTGCATCGGGCCGATCACGGCGCAGACCGCCCGCGATCTTGGGCTCCGGGTTGATATCATCGCGCAGGAGTACACGACGCGCGGATTGGTCGACGCCATCGTGCGCAGCCGGACTCCAATTCCAGCATGACGTTCCCTACCAAACGACCCCGCCGGTTGCGGTCGAGGGCGGCGCTCCGCCGGCTCGCTCGGGAGACGCGGATCGCGCCCGAGGATCTGATCTATCCACTATTCGTGCGCGACGCGATCGACGAGCCGCGCCCGATTGAGGCGATGCCCGGACACCATCAGCACACGATCGACTCCGTCACGCGTGAGGCGGAAGCCGCGCTCAAAGTCGGCGTGCGGAGTTTTGTGCTCTTTGGCATCCCGGCGCGGAAGGATGCCCAGGGCTCGGAGGCGTGGGCCGAGAACGGCATCGTCCAGCGGGCGCTGGGCCGGCTCCGGGATGCCTTCGGCGCGGACGCCCTGCTGATCGCGGATCTCTGCCTCTGCGAGTACACCGACCACGGACATTGCGGCGTGCTCGAGGGCGAAACCGTCGCCAATGACCGGACGCTCGAGCTTTACCAGCGAATCGCCGTCGCGCAGGCCGCCGCCGGCGCCGACGTTATTGCTCCCTCCGGCATGATGGATGGCCAGGTCGGCGCGATCCGCTCGGCCCTCGACCGCGAGGGCTTCACCGACCGGGCGATCCTGGCTTACGCCGCCAAGTACGCCTCGGCCTTCTACGGGCCTTTCCGGGAAGCGGCGGGATCGGCGCCGCGCGTGGGCGACCGGCGCGGCTACCAGATGGATCCAGCCAATGCGCGCGAGGCCATCCGCGAGGCGCGCCTGGATGTCGAAGAAGGTGCCGACATCGTCATGGTCAAGCCCGCACTCGCGTACCTTGACGTCATCCGCGCGGTCGCGGACGCGACGGAGGTCCCAGTCGCCGCCTACAACGTCAGCGGCGAATACAGCATGGTCAAGGCGGCCGCGGCAAACGGCTGGATCGACGAACGCCGGGTGCTGCGGGAGATCCTGCTCGGGATCCGGCGCGCCGGCGCCCAGATGATCCTGACCTACCACGCGAAGCAGGTTGCGGCCGACATCCCCTGCTGGGACGAGATGGGATGAGCCAGGTTCCACGGCGAGTCCCGCAGCTGCTGGCGACGCTGGCCATCCTTGCGGTCGCTATGATTGCGTTCTCTGTCTATGTGGGACGCAATGCCGGCGGCAGCCCAGGCTCCGCACCGACCCCAACGCCGAGCCCGAGCATGAGCACAGGAAAGTACAGCGCGCCGCCGCCGATGACGATCAACACCGCCCACAAATATCTGGTGACCATGCAGACGAACAAGGGCACGATCACCCTTAGCCTCGATCCGAAGCTGGCGCCGATTACCGTGAACAACTTCGTCTTCCTCGCGCGCGACCATTTCTACGACGGACTGAAGTTCCACCGCGTCGTCCCCGACTTCGTCATCCAGGGTGGGGACCCGCAAGGCACCGGCGGGGGCGGGCCCGGCTACAAGTTCAACGACGAGCCGGTGCTCGGCGAGTACACCGCCGGCGCGGTGGCGATGGCCAATTCTGGGCCGAACACGAACGGAAGCCAGTTCTTCATCTGTACGGTCGACGACCGGACAAAGTTGGCGAAGAGCTACAACCTGTTCGGCTACGTTACGAATGGCATGGACGTCGTTCTCAAGATCGCGCAGGGCGACACGATGACGTCCGTTACGGTCCAGGAAGAGACCGGCTAGTCTTCAACCGTCTCTCAGGAGACCGTTGCAAGGCGGGCGTATAATGGGGCCGCAAAGGGAGCCTGAATGCCATTTTTCAATCACTGGTACATCCTCGTTCTGATCCTGATCATCGTCCTGATCGTCTATGGGCCGGGGAAGCTCCCGGAGGTTGGCGGGGCAATCGGGAAGGCCATGCGCGAATTCCGCAAGACATCCAGCGATATCCAGGAAGAGTTCAAGAAGAGCGCGACGTCAGATTCGAGCACCGAGCCAAAGCCCGCGACCGATCGGCCTAACCCCGACGTCAAGGCGGCCACGGACGTAACGTCGCCGACCGACACCAAGGCCTGATTCCGGTCCGGCGCCGATAGGGGCAGCCATGGCCAAGCCCAGCATCGTTCCGGTGGACGAGGAGCGGCGCATGACGGTCATCGAGCACCTCGAGGAACTGCGGCGCGTCCTGATCATCTCGCTGATCGCCTGGGCGGTCGCCACCGTCATCGGGTTCGCGATCTCCCAGCCGGTGCTGGGCATCCTGCTGGGACCCGTCCACAAGGTGATCGGCAATCAGAAACTGATCTACCCCGGTCCGGTCGACGGCTTTCTGCTCTTCTTCAAGATCGGCATCTTTACCGGCTTCATCCTGAGCAGTCCGATCATCCTCTGGCAGGTCTGGACCTTCGTTGCCCCTGGTCTGCATCGCAACGAGCGGCGCTTCGCGGTGGGCTTCGTCGCCTCGGCGGTCGTGCTCTTCGCGATGGGCATCGGTTTTGCCTTCTTTGCCCTGCCCATCGCCTTGAGGTTCCTGACCGGTATCGGCAGTTCCGAGCTCCAGTATTTGCCCTTTGCCGACAAGTACATCAACTTCGTCCTCATCCTCATCGCGATCTTCGGCATCACCTTCGAGCTGCCGCTGGCGATGACGATGCTTGGCCTGGCGGGGATTGTCAGCACCGAATTCCTCAAACGCAACCGACTGAAGTTCTGGATCGGCATCTTCGTCGGGGCGAACATGGTGACTCCAGGGGTCGATCCCTTTACCCCGCTGCTGCTCACCATCCCCCTCATCATTCTTTTTGAAATCAGCATCCTCGTGATCCGCGCTCTGCGAAGATAGGACACGTTGGCCCAGACGCGACCTGATGGCCGGAGGGTGGATCAGCTCCGGCCGGTGAAAATCGAGACCGGCGTCAACCTCTATGCCGAGGGCTCGGCCCTCATCAACATGGGCGACACCAGGGTGCTCTGCACCGCGAGCTGGGACGACAAACCGCCGCCGCACAAGAAGGGGACCGGGGAAGGCTGGGTCACGGCCGAGTACTCGATGCTGCCGCGGGCGACGCAGACACGCACCGCCCGCGAATCGCGGACCGGTCGCGTGGACGGGCGCACCCAGGAGATCCAGCGCCTGATCGGCCGCGCCCTGCGAGCCGCGATCGACATGCCGCTGATGGGAGAGCGCACCGTCATGGTGGACTGCGACGTGCTGCAGGCCGACGGTGGCACGCGCACCGCCTCGATCACGGGCGGATTCGTCGCCCTCCACCTGGCGCTGCAGAAGGCGGTCGAGCGCAACCTGCTGCGCGTCATTCCGATCCGGCATTTCGTTTCGGCGGTCAGCGTCGGCATTGTGCAGGGGCAGCCCCGTCTGGATCTCAATTACCTGGAAGACTTCGCCGCCCAGACGGACATGAACTGCGTGCTCGCCGAGGACGGCCGCTTCATCGAAATCCAGGGCACCGCCGAGCAGGAGCCCTTCAATCCGGAAGAGATGGACCAGATGCTCAAGCTCGCGATCAAGGGCGCCTCCGAGCTGGTCGAGGCTCAGAAGAAGGCGCTGAAGCTGCGCTGAACCGGCTGCTCCTCGCCACGACGAACGAAGGCAAGCTCAAAGAACTTCGTGCGATCCTCGCCGGCATTCCGCTGGAGTTGGTGACCCCGGCCGATGCCGGCATCACCTTCGACGTCGTCGAAGACGGCGCCAGCTACCTCGAGAACGCCCGCAAGAAAGCCGAGGCCGGCCGGCGCCTGAGCGGGTTGGCAACCCTGGCTGACGATTCGGGGCTGGAAGTGCCGCTGCTCGATGGTCGACCTGGGATCGATTCCGCCTACTTCGCCGGCGCCGACCACAAGGGCGATGGTCCCGCCCTCGTCGCTGCGCTGCTGCGCGCGCTGGGCGCGGCGGCGACCAGCTCGCCGCCGGCGTTCTTCCGGAGCGCGGCCGTTCTGGCCTTGCCGGACGGCAGGATCTTTAGCGGAGAAGGGGTGCTGGCGGGCACGATCGCCGCGGAGCCACGCGGCACGCATGGCTTTGGCTTCGACCCGATCTTTGAGCTTCCCGACGGTCGCCGGCTGGCGGAGCTGTCGACCGAGGAAAAGAATCTGTTGAGCCATCGCGCACGGGCGCTCAGTGCGCTGGAAGTCCATGGCGCGTTCGACGCGGCGCTCTCCGCGTCGGGGAGCCGCTGAGGTGCTGAGGGCCTCGTTTCAATATCTATCCCGTCGGCGCGGCCTGCAGCGGTTCGCCACGCGCCAGCGGCTGACGGCGTCGCTCGCCTACCGTTTCGTCGCGGGGGACCACCTGGACGACGCGGTCCGCGTGGTGATGGACGTCAACCGGCGCGGCTGGTCGGCGAGCCTCGATCACCTCGGTGAGAACGTCGCCGAGGAGAAGGCGGCCCGCACCGCGACCGAGGATTACCTGGCGGCGTTCGAACGGATCGCGTCGGAGCGGCTGAACGCGAACGTCTCCGTCAAGCTGACGCAGCTCGGGCTCGACATCTCGCCTGACCTCTGCGAGGAGCTCCTGACACGGATCCTCCAGCGGGCTCAGCAGCTCGACAACTTCGTGCGGATCGACATGGAGGGCTCCGCCTACACGCAGCGCACGCTCGATCTGGTGCTGGCGCTGCACGAGCGCTTTCCCAACTGCGGTGTTGTGCTGCAGAGCTACCTCTATCGCACCGTGGACGACATCGCCCGCGTCAACGCGGCGAAGGTCCGGGTGCGGCTGGTCAAGGGCGCTTACGATGAGCCGCCCGATGTCGCGTTCGCGAAGAAGGCCGACGTCGATGCGAAATTCCAAGTGGAGATGCAGCAGTTGCTGCTACACGGCGTCTATCCGGCGATCGCCACCCACGACGATCGGTTGATCGAGGCGACCAAACAATTCGCCCGCGAGCGCGAAATTCCCACGGATCGCTTCGAGTTCCAGATGCTCTACGGCATCCGCCGCGATCTACAGGACCGGCTGCTGCGTGAGGGCTACCGCGTTCGCATCTACGTGCCGTACGGGACCGAGTGGTATCCGTACCTGATGCGGCGGCTGGCGGAACGTCCGGCCAACCTACTCTTTATCGTCCGCAGCCTTATCCGGGAGCGTCGCGCCGCCTGACCCGGGCGGCTCGGGCTCGCCGGCCCGGCTCGTCAGTTCCATCCTGGCCTGCGGCGGTGGCGGGACCCGGTGGCCGAAGATGCCGCCGAACCACATCAAGAAACCAAACGCGGCCCCGCGGAACTCGCTCGTCCGCCAGGCATCCGTATAGCGGTAGCGCTCGAACCAGCGGAAGGCGACCACCGCCAAGGCGGTGATGACGGCGATGATCACGAGGACCGGGAGCATTCAACAATCCTTTCTGAAATCTGGTCGGGGCGCCGGGATTCGAACCCGGGATCTCATGCTCCCAAAGCATGCGCGTTAGCCAGGCTACGCTACGCCCCGCGTGCTGGATTTTACGTCGCCCGCGGCGCGGACGGTTGCCGGATCGCCGGGTCAAGCGCGCTGAACGTGCGGTACAGCTGCTCGTAGTGCGCCGACCGTTCGGGATCGGGCTCGAGCACATGGTCGAGCCGCGCGACGGTTGCGGAGGCGGCCGCCACATCAGGGAACACTCCGGTCGCCACGCCGGCGAGCAGGGCTGCGCCCAGCCCCGGGCTCGGCGCCGAGGCCATGGCGGCGACCGGCAGCGCGAAGATGTCCGCTTGCATCTGCCGCCAGAGCCGGCTGCGCGCCCCGCCGCCGGTGGCGCGGACCTGGTGCGGTTCGGTGCCGAGCCCACGCATGACCTCGAGCCGGTCACGCAGGCTGAAGACCACGCCTTCCAGAACCGCGCGCGTGAGGTCCGCCTGGGTGTGATGCGCCCGCAATCCGACAAACGCGCCGCGAGCGCCGTCATCATGCCGCGGCCTGCCCTCGCCATCGACCTGTGGCACGAAAAACAGGCCGTCTGCCCCGACGGCGACGGACTCGGCTTGTTCGCAAAGATCCGCATAGCCCAAGCGCCCTCCGATGATGTCCCGCCACCAGCGCAGAGACCCCCCTGCGGACGGGGTAATGCCCGTCAGGTCGTAGCGCTGCGCGAGTGGATCACACGCCGTCTGCAACCGCCCGCCTGGATCGACGATGGCGTCGTTGATCTGCGCGAACAGCAGACCACCGCGGCCGATCGATGAGCCGATCAGCCCACCGGCGACGATGCCGGTGCTGACCGCCGTGGCCGCGGTCGCACTCGCCCCGGCGGCGACCGGCAGTCCGGCTGGGAGTCCGAGCTCGCCGGCCAGGGAGGGACGCAGGCCGCCGGCGATCTCGAGGCCCTCGTGGACCTTCGGCATCCACGCGACCGGGATCTCGAGCGCGTCGATGATCTCGTCCGACCAGCCTCGCCGGTGGAGATCCAGGAGGAGTGTCGCCGCCGCGTCGCTGGTATCGGTCGCCGCCTCGCCCGTCAGCATCAACCGGACATGATCCTTGGGGAGCAGCACCCGGCGCGTGTGCCGGAACTGGACGGGTTCGACGTCGCGCAGCCAGAGCATGGCTGCCGCCTGACAGGCGGCCAGTGCCGGGCGGCCGCTGATCTCGATCAAACGCTGAGCCCCGATGCGTTCGCTGATGAACTCCGCCTGCGGCGCCGCGCGCCAATCGCTGCCGAGGATCGCGGACCGAACCGGATCGCCTCGCGCATCGACAAACACGCTGCCGGGCTGGCCGGTCAGTCCCAGGCCGCCGATCTCGCCACCGGCTTTCGACAAACACGCTGCCGGGCTGGCCGGTCAGTCCCAGGCCGCCGATCTCGCCACCGGCTTTCGCGGCGACGCCGGCCAGGACCTGCGCCACTGGACGCCACCAATCCCCAGGATCCTGTTCGACCCAGCCGGGACGCGGGGATTGGGTCGCATAACCGAGAGACGCCGAAGCGACGACCTTCCCGGTCTCATCGATCGCGACGGCATGGGCGCCTTCGGTGCCAACGTCGAGACCGAGCAGCACTAGCCGGCGGAGGTCGGCGGGACGGCCAGTTGTTGCGACCAGTGATAGCCGCCGTCGGCCGTCGCGTCAATCACGTAGTCACCACCCGCGTTCCGGGTCAACACCCAACCCGTCGTGACGCTGACGAAGGCCGCGGCGAACGTTTCGGGCGCGTTGTCGATGTGGCCGGTGCGGCGAAGGGT
>WNEY01004409.1_pt1 | contig 10713 bp, 11 predicted proteins | sample 5400531 | NCBI WGS metagenome assembly WNEY01 (sample SAMN13153338, study PRJNA577476) | soil metagenome | isolation source: 200 cm saprolite under Douglas fir tree site 1 | place: USA:California | collected 2015-04-18
GCGAAGTACGAGACGGCACAGGACTTCGCGAGCGCCGACCCGCGGGTCCTCGAGCAGGACATCCACAGTACCGGGTTCTTCCGCAGCAAGACGAGGTCGATCATCGGGATGGCGCAGGCGCTGCTGGAGCGCCACGGCGGGCAGGTGCCGCACACGATGGAGCAGCTGGTGCAGCTGCCCGGGGTGGGCCGCAAGACCGCGAACGTCGTGCTGGGGTGCTGGTTCAAGAAGAACGAAGGCATCGTAGTCGACACACACGTGCAGCGAATCGCGACCCTGCTCGGCCTGACGAAGGAGAAGGACCCGGTGAAGATCGAGCGGGACCTCATGGCGCTCGTGCCGCGCGCCAAGTGGACGTGGTTCTCAAACGCTCTGATCCAGCACGGGCGCCGCGTGTGCATCGCCCGGCGACCGAAGTGCGGGATTTGCTTGGTGAATCGGCTGTGTCCGAGCTCAAGAGTGTGATGGGGCGTTCATGACCCTCCCTCCCGTCGACCGCGCCCAACTGGTCGCCACCCGCCGCGACCTGCACCAGCACCCCGAGCTGGGGTTCGAGGAGCGGCGCACGAGCGGGCTCGTCGCGGAGCGGCTGGAGCGGCTCGGGTACGCGGTGCGGACCGGCGTCGGCGAGACGGGCGTGGTCGGGCTGCGCGACGGCGCGTCAGGTGGCAAGGCCCGCTGCGTGCTGATCCGCGCCGACATGGACGCACTCCCGGTCGAAGAAGCGAACGACGTCCCCTACCGCTCGCAGGCCGCGGGCAGGATGCACGCCTGCGGCCACGACGGGCACGTTGCCATCGGACTCGAGGTCGCGCGCCGGCTGCACGCGGCGTTTCTCCCGGGCAGCGTGAAGCTCGCGTTCCAGCCCGCTGAGGAGATCTCGAAGGGGGCGGAGGCGATGATCCGCGACGGCGTGCTCGACGCGCCCAAGGTGGACGCCGCGTTCGGCATCCATCTCTGGAACGACCTTCCGGCGGGCACCATCGCGCTCATGCCCGGCCCGGTCATGGGCTCCGTGGACGAGTTCGAGATCGCGATCCTGGGGCGCGGCGGTCACGCGGCGGCCCCGCATCAAGTGATCGACCCCGTGCTGATCGCGGCGCACGTCGTCACCGGCCTCCAGAGCCTCGTGTCGCGCCGCCGCAATCCATTCGAGGAGGGGGTCGTCTCGGTGACGCAGATGCATGCGGGGCATGCCTTCAACGTCATCCCCGGCCGCGCCGATCTGCGGGGCACGGTGCGGACGTTCGGCGGGAAGTTCTACGACGAAGCGCCGCAGCTCGTAGAGGAAACGGTGCGCGGGATCGCCCGCGCGTTCGGGGCCGACGCCGAGGTGCAATACCGGCGGCTGTCGAAGCCTCTGGTCAATGACGAGAAGATGACCTCGCTGATGAAAGGCGTAGCGCAGGACATCGTCGGGCGAGACCGCGTGATCGACGGCATCCGTACCATGGGTGGCGAGGACATGTCGTTCTTTCTCGCGAAAGTCCCGGGCGCCTTTGCGTTCGTCGGCTCGGCGCCGCCCAACAGGAAGGGCTCGCCGCATCACAGCCCGACGTTCGACATCGACGAAGACAGCCTGGTGATCGGGGCGGACCTGGTGACGAGAACGGCGGTTCGGTATCTGGAACAGGGTTCCTGACCCCGGGCGCAAGCCCGGGGATCACAGCGGCTTCGGTTGACCCCGGGCTCGCGCCCGGGGTTCGTGGGTAAATTTCACGTGATGCCGAACCTCCTCGCCTCCGAACCCTCCGCCTATCTCAAGTCCGCCGCCCACCAGCCGGTGCGTTGGCACCCGTGGGGCGAGCCCGCCTTCGCGCGGGCGCGCGCTGAGGATAAGCCCATCCTGCTGGACATCGGCGCCGTGTGGTGCCACTGGTGCCACGTGATGGACGGCGAGTCGTACGAGGACCCGGAGGTCGGCGAGATCCTCAATCGCGACTTCGTGTGCATCAAGGTGGACCGCGACGAGCGCCCCGATGTGGATGCGCGCTACCAACGCGCCGTGCAAGCGCTCACCGGTCAGGGGGGCTGGCCCCTCACGGCGTTTCTCACGCCCGAAGGCGAAGTGTTCTTCGGTGGCACCTACTTCCCGCCCGAAGACAATCACTATGGCCGGCCGGGCTTTCTCTCCGTGCTCAAGCAGGTAGCGGGCCTGTACCGGCAGCAGCGTGACAAGGTGGCGGAGAACGCGACGGCGATCCGCCGCCACGTGGCCGAGTCGCTGGACGAGGCGAAGGGCGGCGAGGTCACGCCGGCGACCCTGGAGCGCGCCGCGAGCGAGATGGCTCGCCTGTTCGACATCCGCTACGGCGGGTTCGGCACTGCGCCCAAGTTTCCCCACCCCGCAGCCGTGCAGTTCCTGCTCGCGCGCTGGCACGACACGCGCGCGGACTGGCTGCGAGAGATGGTGGAGAAAACCCTCACCGGGATGGCGAAAGGCGGGATCCGCGATCACGTGGGTGGCGGGTTCCACCGCTATGCGGTGGACGAGCGCTGGATCGTGCCGCACTTCGAGAAGATGGCGTACGACAATTCGGAGCTGCTGCACGCCTATTCGGACGGCTACGCGGCGCTGGGCCACCCGCTGTTCAAGGAAGTGGCGCGGGGCATCGTGAGCTGGGTGCTGGAAGTGTTGTCGGACCGGGAGAAGGGCGCCTTCTACACGTCGCAGGACGCGGACGTGCAGTTCGGCGACGATGGCGACTATTGGACATGGACGCCGGATGAGCTAAGAGAGGCGTTGCCGGAAAAGGCGTTTCCGGTTGCGAGGAGCGTGTTCGATGTGGAAGTGCCCGGTGAGATGCACCACAACCGCGAGAAGAACGTCCTGTGGTGGAAGCGCGATCCGGCAAGCGACGACGAGTGGCCGGTGAGCAAGGACTCGCTCAGGAGGCTCAAGGCTGCCCGGGACACGCGCAAAGCGCCCTACGTCGACACCACACCGTACGTGAACTGGAACGCCATGATGGCTTCGGCGTTCCTGCACGCCGGTGCGGTGCTGGATCAACCGGAATGCAACACGCTCGCTCTCAAGGTCCTCAATCGGATCTGGGCGGAAGCTTGGGATGAGAAGCGGGGGATGAGTCACGTGATCGGGCGGGCCGAGCCGCGCGGGCTACTGGAAGACAGCGTCCACGCGGCCGCCGCGTTCCTGGACGCCTACGAGGCCACGGGTGATGACGCCTGGCTCACTCGCGCGATCGCCGTGATGCACTACTGCGGCCGCGCCCACTGGGACGAGGCAAAGGGCGGCTTCTTCGACCTGGCGCGCGATCGGTCCGGCGCGGCCTACCTCGCGACGCCCGCCAAGCCGGTGCAGGACGCGCCGACGCCCTCTGCGAACGGCGTCGCCGCGCTCGTCCTGGCCCGCCTCTGGGCGGTCACCGACGACAAGGACTGGCGCCGCCTGCTCGATCGCCAGCTTGCGACGTTCGGCGGCGCGGCGTCCCAGCTGTCCTTGTACGGCGCGACGCTGGTGCGCGCCGTTGATTGGGCGCTCAATCCCGTCACTCGCATCGAGGTGTCGGGTGCGAGGGGTCCGGGCGCTGCCTGCGACATGCACCTCCTCGCCCTGCAGACGTACCGCCCTCGCAAGCTCGTGGTCCGGAGGACCGCCGAGGGGCCGGCCGCGCCAGCGGCGACCGTTTGCCTCGGCACGACGTGCTCGCTCCCCGTGACGACGCCCGAGGCGCTCAGGGACCTGGTGCGGTGAGGCGCCGGGTGCTCGGCCGCACCGGCCTCGCGGTCAGCCCCGTCGGCTTCGGCGCGTGGGCCATCGGCGGCAACCGGTTCGGCAACTCCTACGGTGCTACCGACGACGCCGAGTCGCTGCGCGCCGTGCGGCGCGCCTATGAGCTGGGCTGCAACTTCTTCGATACCGCGGACGTGTATGGGCACGGGCACTCGGAGGAGCTCCTGGGCCAGGCGCTCGCGGGGATCCGGCAGCGCGTGCTCGTCGCCACCAAGGTCGGCGGCAATTTCTATAACCGAGCCGTGAACCCGTTGCTCCTGGGCCGGATCGCCGAGGCGGTCGGCCGACCGGTCGCCGAGCTCGCGCCCGACATCCTGCTCCCGGTGACCCATGACGCCAATTTTACCCCCGACTACATCCGGTTCGCGGTCGAGCAGTCGCTGCGGCGCCTCGCCACCGACTACATCGACCTGCTGCAGCTCCACAACCCCGCGCTCAGCCTGATCGCCGAGCCGGACACGTACCTGGTGCTCGAGGACTTGAAGCGGGAAGGCAAGATCCGGTTCTACGGCGTGTCGGTGCACCCGCCCGAAGAGGGGCTCGCCGCCGTGGAAGTGACGCGACCCGATACGGTCCAAATCGTGTACAACATCGTGCGGCGCGAGGCGGAAGACCGCTTCTTCGCCGTCGCCCGCGCCTCCAACGTCGGTGTGATCGCGCGCGAGCCGCTCGGCAACGGCCTGCTCGCCGGGTCGTATGGGCGGGACAGCACGTGGGAACAGGGCGACATCCGCGCCCGCATGCCGCGCCCCTACGTGGCGCAGCTCGCCGCGGTGGCGGAGCGCGTGAAGGACCTGGCGGGGCAGGCGGGCGTGACGCCGGCGCAGTTGGCGCTCCGCTTCGTGCTGGACAACGACGCCGTATCGGTCGTGATTGTGGGCATGAAGACCGTGGCACAGGTGGAGGACAACCTCTCTCTGGAGCAATGATGCCGAACAAACAGGCCGTTTTCGAGACCGCGAAAGGAACGATCAACGTGGAGCTGTTCGCCGATGAGGTGCCGGCCACCGTCGCCAATTTCGAGAAGCTCGCGAACTCGGGGTTCTATGACGGCACCAAATTCCACCGCGTGATCCCCAATTTCATGGTTCAGGGAGGCGACCCCTATTCGAAGAGCGGAAAGGGGCGGGTCGGCACCGGCGGGCCCGGCTACAACATCAAGTGCGAAACCCAGAAGAACGTCCACAAGCACGTCGCCGGGACGCTGTCCATGGCCCACGCCGGTAAGGATACCGGCGGCAGCCAATTCTTCATCTGTCATTCGCCCCAGGCGCATCTGGACGGAGTCCACACCGTTTTCGGACAGGTGACCAAGGGACAGGACGTGGTCAACAAGATTGCGCAGAACGACGAAGTCAAATCGATTCGGGTGAAATGAATGGAACGGAGATATCTATGCACGTGATTAGCGGTCTCGTCGTCCTCGCGCTCGCGATTCCTGCGATGCTCCCCGCCCAGTCGGGAGAGTTCCTCGTCCGGCTGGGGCGCGACACCCTCGCGGTCGAGCGCTACACCCGCACCGCCGACCGGCTCGAGGGAGAGCAGGTCGTGCGCAGCCCGCGCACCGTGCACCGCCTCTACACGGCGACGTTCGGTCCCGGCGGTGCGATGGAGCGGTTCGAGCTCATCACCCACAACGTCGACGGCGGCCCCGGCCCGCTGGAGCGCAGGGCCATCGCGACCTTCTCGGGCGACTCCGTGGTGATGACGATACCCCGCGACGACTCGACGGTGACCATGCGCGTGAAAACCGGTCCGGGCGCCTTGCCGTACATCGGCCAGGGGTACGCCCTGGTCGAGGAGGTGACGCGCCGCGCTCGCGCCGCCGGCGGCGACCGCTTCACCGGCACCATGCTGCCGCTCGGGACGGACGAGCTGTGGAACGTGGACGTGCATCGCCTCGGGGCCGATTCGTTGACCATCCAGATCGGTCCCATCGGGCCGCTGCGGACGCGGGTGGACGAGCGGGGAACGCTGCTGGGGATGTCGGGGTCGGGCAGCACGATGCAGGTCACGGTCGAGCGGGTGCAGGGACTCGACTTCGACGCCCTCGGGAAGTCGTTCGCACCGCGCTCGCTCGGTGCGCTGTCGCCGTCCGATTCCACGCGCGCGAGCGTCGCCGGGGCCGCCGTCGCCGTGCGCTACAGCCGGCCCTCGATGCGCGGTCGCGTGATCTTCGGAAACGTGGTCCCCTGGAACCAGGTGTGGCGGACCGGCGCGAACCAGGCGACGATACTCGAGACCAGCGCCGACCTGACCGTGGCCGGGACCAAGGTTCCGGCGGGCAAGTACAGCCTCTGGACCATCCCGTCGCCAGCCGGCTGGACGCTCATCGTCAACAAGAACACCGGTCAGTGGGGGACCGACTACGACGCGCACTACGACCTCGCGCGGCTCGACATGAAGGTGGAGCGGCTCCCGCAGCCGGTGGAGCAGTTCACGATCGCGATCGAGCCTAAGGGGAAACGCGGCGTGCTGAAGCTCGAATGGGAGAAGACGCGCGCATCGATCCCGTTCTCGGCGAAATAGCTTGCATCTCGATTTCGCCGTCGTCGCCGACTACGCGATCGTCGATCAGGCAGGCAAGCTGTCCGTGCTGGGGATCTTCCAGCACATCTGGGTGCAGCAGTTCCCCGCCATGCACCCCCGTCTGCACCTGGTGCTCCGCCTCAAGGGGAAGCGCACCGAGATCGGCGAGCACCAGGTGCAGATCCGGCTCCTGGACGAGCAGGACGCCGAGGTCCTCGGCGGCAACGGCACCGTGAACTTCGCGGAGCCGCCGGCGGGGGTGACCGACATCGAAGCGGGAGCGATTCTGGTGTTCGACGTGCCGTTCCCGCACCCCGGCGCGTACCGCTTCGAGATCACCATCGACGGCGACAGGAAAGCGTCGGTGCCGCTCACCGTGAGCCAGCTGCCGGCTCCGCCCGCGGGCGGGAGCAATTGAGATGCGGCCCGCCCTGTGGCTCGCCGCGCTCCTCGTCGCAGCAGGGTGCAGCGACGCACCCACCGCCCCGACCGCGCCCGTCCGGGTCGATCTGTCGAGGGCCTGGCTGCGTGCCAGTCCCGGCGAGGTAGGGATGAGCGCCTTCGCCCTGCTCAGCGCGGCAGGCGACGCGTCGGCGATTCCCCGGTTCAGAAGCCTGCTCGTAGCACGCCATGGCCGGCTCGTCGCGGAGTACTACTTCGGCGGCGGCGACTCGACCACCCTGTTCGACGTGCGCTCGGTGACGAAGAGCGTCGTGTGCGCCCTCACCGGCATCGCGCTGCGCGACGGCGTGCTCCCCGGGACGGCGGCGCCGATCGCCCGCTATCTCGCCGCGGCCGACACGCTGGACTCGGCCGACAGCGCCGTCACCGTGCGCCACCTCCTGACGATGACGTCCGGCTACGCCTGGGATGAAACAGCCGGCCCTGACTATAACTCGTGGATCGTCGCGGATAACCACGTGCAGTACTTGCTCGACCGCGCTCACGCGGCGTCCCCCGGCGCCACCTTCACCTACAACTCCGCGGCGGTGCACACGCTCGGCGTCGTGCTCGAGGACGCGGCGGCGACGCCGCTCCCCGGGTACGCCGCCGGCCATCTGTTCGGAGCACTCGGCGTGGACACGGTCGCGTGGGAACCACTTGACCGCGGCACCGTGAACGGCGGCTCGGGCATCGCGCTGCGCGCGCGGGACCTGCTGAAATTCGGTCAGCTGTTCCTGCAACGCGGCTGGTCGGGCGACGCGAGCGTGGTGCCGGAGAGCTGGGTGGACTCGGTCACCCGGCCGCAGTTCACCTGGCGCACCGCCGTGGGCCCGTTGCGGCAGGTCACCTACGGCATGCTCTGGTGGGTGTCCGATGCCGACCCGTCCGCTTTTTTTGCCTGGGGTTACGGCGGCCAGTTTGTGTATGTCGTGCCGAGCAGGGATCTCGTGGTGGTGGCCACGACCGACTGGGTGCAGCTCACTGAAATCACCTCCACTGAGCTTGCCGCCCAGGTCCTCGGCGTGATTGTCAACGACGTGGTGCCGGCGGCGCATTAACCCCCTGCAACCACTCAGGCATCATGTGCGCCGTCGGGATCGCGCACCGGGTAGGCTTTTACGATGCCGCGGCACTGTTGCACGAGATCCCGAAGAGCCGACCGCTCGATCGTGAATCTGAGCCGATGTTCCTGCGTCAGGGGATCGGGCGTGATGTCGACGACCAGCTGCAGCTCGCCGGCGCGGTCGGTCGAGCGGACGACGGCGGTGAGATTGGGCTCGTCGGAGGTGAGCGTGGCCACTCCCTCCGGCCGCTGGTGCAGTCGGTCGAGCGCGGCGGCCCAGCGCGCCAGGTCCGGGACCCGCAGCATCGGTCCCGTGGTCCAGATGGTCGCTCCCTCTGCGGCGCAACGGACCGTTACGACGAGCCAGTTGCCCTCCCAGTAATCCTGGGCGTCCGGAGACCGCCGATCGTGCACCCACAGCTCGAGGCCCGCGACCTTCAGGTGGGCTGGGCCGAGGGAGTCGGGATCGGGGGAGAAGATCAGTGGGGCCACAGCCATGCAAGGACGCCCGCCGTGAGGAGCGCGTAGATCAGCCCGTCCACCGTGGCCTTGATGGTGGTGATCCAGGAGCGCCGATACCAGATCGACATCGGCCACAGCGCGAGCGTGTACCCGGCGAAGGCGGTCAGGCCGGCGAAGTGGAAAACGGCGCGGTAGCTCGCGCCGGGGGGCAGGGCGCTCCCCGCGACGCACGCCGCGAAGATCCCGACCACCACCGAGAACAGGAACCATTGCGCGAGCTGCTTTCCCATCGCCATCGAACCGCCCGGCATGACCGTGAACATCATGACCGGGCCCTTCTTGAACTTTTCGACGAACGCGGGCGACCGCATGTCCTGCGAGCTTTCAGGCCGGGGCATCATGTAGTCGCCGGGTGGGATGGCGAGCGGACGGAGCGTGTCCATCACCCGGTCCTCGTTCGGCACCTTGAGGTAATCGCTTTTGTGCCAGCCCGTGAACATGTGCAGAACGGAGCTCGCGAGGAAAACACCCACGGCCGACAGCAGGATCGGGAGCCACAACGAGACGAGCGGCGTCATGAAGCCTCCTTTGGGTGGCGCTTAAGGTGCGGGCTCTCGCGGTCGCAATCAAGGATCCGCGAGTGCCTGCCCGGAGGCGCACAACGGGCATTCGGCCGGCACCCACAGGTCGAACGGGACGCGCGTCACGGCCTCGATCGGCACCCCCCGTTCTGCGAAGTACGGCGACGCCGCGATGCCCAGAACCAGCAGCGCCCCGATGACGACGGGTTCGGCGCCGTGCCCCTGCAGCTCGGTGTACGTGGCCCGGACCGCGGAGCCGGCGCTGATCGCGTCGTCAACGATGGCGAAGCGCTTGTCGCGCACCCGGCTCCTGGCGGCCCGCGGGAGATGATACTGCGCCTGGTACAACCCCTCTCCTTCCCCGGGCAGCACGCGCTCCGTGTAGAAGAACTCCGCTTTGAGCGCCGAGGCGAGCAGCTGGGCGAGGAACGCGCCGCCGACGAGCGGCCCGCACACGCCCGCGACCTTGTGCGGCCGGAGCGCCCGAGCGAGGCGGGTGACGAACGGACGAACGGAGGCCGGTTGGACGAAGAGCCCCTCGAGATCGAGCCAGAGGCTCGCGTGGTGTCCCGACTCGAGGCGGAAGTGGCCGCGCCGCGGCGACGTCAGGCTCAGGAGGTCTGCGACAACCCGTTGAGCCATCTCGGATCGACTACGGGGCCGGACTCCGGAACGGCTTCATGATCTCTGGGGGGACAGCCCTGTCACCGGCACAGGCGGGCGTTCCCGACGGACTATGGCTGATCGTCGTGTCGGGGCCGACGTACACCCAGCACGTGATGCGGAAGTCGACATTCTGCGATATCGCCCACCACGACGTCCACGTGTGAAAGTGGAACAGGTTGTCGTTGGACTCAGTCCCCTTTGTTCGCCCGACCAGCACGATCGCCCCCAGGCGCCCGGAGTCGGCCATTGAGGCCGATTCCGCGGCCACTACCCTGAGGAGGTGCGTCCGCATCGCGGCAACCGCGTCCCGTCGGGCGCGGAAACGGTAGTACCCGACACGTGATTGCACGCTGTCGGGCTCGGCCGTCAGGAGCCGCGCCGTTTCCGTGATCTCCGTGCGTGAGCGACCTACGCCGGTCGCGACCCGTTCGCGAATCGCCAGAATCACCGTGAGAACGAGCGCGGTGCCGACGGCATAGCCCGTCAAGGTTCGATGTCGCATTCCGGACTACTTACTTCTGATCCGTCTGCAGTCCTCGCTCTTCGAGCAAGGGTCCCACCTCCGGATCACGCCCCCGGAAGGCGCGGTACAAGGCACCCATGTCGCCCGTCCCACCCCGCGACAGGATCATATCGCGGAAGCGGGCGCCGTTGGCGCGGGTCATGCCGCCGTTCTCCTTGAACCACGCGTAGGCGTCGTCATCGAGCACCTCGCTCCACAAGTACGCGTAGTAGCCGGCGTAGTACCCGCCGTTCCAGATGTGGGAGAAGTAGGTCGTGCGGTAGCGCGGTGGCACCTCAGGCACGTCCACGGCGAACCGCTTGAGCGCCTGGGACTCGAACGCACCGATATCCGCTTGCTCCGGCCCCACCGGCAGGCTGTGCCACGCCATGTCGAGCAGGGCGGCGGCGACGTACTCGGTGGTGGCGAATCCCTGGTCGAACGTCCGGGCTCGCTTGATCTTGTCGACCAGCGTGCGCGGCATCGGCTGCCGGGTTTGATAGTGCTTCGCGTAATGGGCCAGCACGGAGGGCTCGAGCGCCCAGTGCTCGTTGAACTGCGAGGGAAGCTCCACGAAGGCCGTCGGCACGTTGGTGCCGGTGAGTCGCGGGTATTGGACCCGCGTGAGCATGGCGTGCAGCGCGTGCCCGAACTCGTGGAACATCGTCTTCACGTCGTCGAAGCGCAGCAGGGCCGGCTGGCCCGGGGCGGG
>WNEY01004411.1_pt1 | contig 10711 bp, 10 predicted proteins | sample 5400531 | NCBI WGS metagenome assembly WNEY01 (sample SAMN13153338, study PRJNA577476) | soil metagenome | isolation source: 200 cm saprolite under Douglas fir tree site 1 | place: USA:California | collected 2015-04-18
TCTTCGATGAGGCGACCTGGGCCAGCCGGTCGTTGGGGATGACTATGAGCGCGTCGACCTGGCCGCGCAGGGCCTTGATGCCCTCCTCGGCGGTGTCGTTGCGGATCCGGCCCTCGAACGAGAACGGCCGCGTGACTACCCCGATCGTCAGCGCTCCCGCTTCTTTCGCCAGCTCGGCCACTATCGCGGCCGACCCCGTGCCGGTGCCGCCGCCCATGCCGGCGGTGATGAACACCATGTCCGACTCCTGCACCACCGCGGACAGCTCCGTCCGCGATTCGTCTGCCGCGTCGCGGCCGCGGGTCCAGTCGCCGCCGGCGCCCAGGCCGCGCGTGATCTTGTTGCCGATCTGGACCTTGACGTCCGCCTGGCACCGCTCGAGCGCCTGCTTGTCGGTGTTGATGGCGATGAACTGGACTTTGAGCGCCTTCGAGATCATGCGATTGACGGCATTGCCGCCGCCGCCTCCGCAGCCGACGACTTTGATCCGTGCTCGCCCCTCGTGCAACTCGCTTTCTTTCATGACGATCAGGTGGTCCTCCTTCGAATTTCGGTTTGCCATGGCGAGCTCGAGCTGGTTCTTGGTGTGTTCTCTAGAAAAAATCTCGCAGCCACCTCACAGTTTTTTGATACGTGCTGCCGAACGTGACCGCCTGGCGCGTGGTCGAGTGACCACGGTCATGCGCCCCCCACTTCACCAGCCCGGCGGCGACGGCAAACGACGGGCCGTGGGCCTTGTCGGCGAGGCCCGCGAGCGCGATCGGCTGACCCAGGCGCGTCGCGGTGTTGAACACCGCCTGCGCCGAGTCCATCGTGCCCATGAGCCTCGATCCTCCGCCGGCGACGACGACTCCGGCCGGCAGCAGCTGCTCGAAGCCGCTCTTCCGCACCTCCTCGCGCGCGAGCTGGAAGATCTCGACCATGCGCGGGCCGATGATCTCGGCCAGGAACTTGCGCGGAAGCGCCTGGATGCGGTCGCCGCCGACCTGCCGGACCTCGACCTTCTCTCCGTGGTCGATGACGTCCGGCAGGGCGTGGCCGTAGTTGAGCTTGAGACCCTCCGCCTCGTCGAGCGTCGTGCGCAGGCCGATCGCGATGTCGCTCGTGACGTGGTTGCCGCCGACCGGCAGCACCGCGAGGTGGCGCGCGCTGCCGTCGTTGTAGACGACGACGTTGGTCGTGCCCGCGCCGATCTCGACCAGGCACACACCCAGCTCGATCTCCTGCGGCGTCAGCACGCCCTCGCCTCCGGCAAGCCCGGCGCAAACGACGTCCTCGACGTCGAAGCCCGCGCCGTGCACGCACTTGATCACGTTCTGGACCGCGGTCTGGGCGCCGGTGATGATGTTTGTCTCGACCTCGAGGCGACGACCCGTCATGCCGACGGCGTCGCGCACGCCGTCCTGGCCGTCGACCGTGTAGGCGCGCGGGATGACATGGATGACCTGGCGGTCGCTGGCGACGCTGATCGCGCGGCTCGCCTCGACGACGCGGTGCACGTCGTCGTCGCTGATCTCGTGGTCGGGATGGGCGACGGCGACGACGCCGGTCGAGTTCTGGCTCCAGAGGTGTGTGCCGCCGAGGGAGACGACGACCGACTCGATTCGGTGCCCGGCCATGCGCTCGGCGGCGACCGTCGCGGCCTGGATGGACGCGATCGTCTTGTCGAGGTTGACGACAACGCCCTTGCGCACGCCGTCGGACGGGCTCTCGCCCACGCCGAGGATCGTCACGGGTGTCCCCGGCTCGTCTGACTCTGCGATGACCACCGCGACCCGGGACGTGCCCAGGTCGAGACCGACGGTTTTCTTCCGCCGCGGCAAAACTGTGCTGGAACGCCTCCAAGGAAATGACTGGTATGACGACGGGCGGGTTGCCGGGATTATATAGGTTGAGTGGGCGCTGCGGGGCCAGATTTTGTGGGTTGCCCGGCTTTTGCGCCTAGCTCTTGTGGTTTCGCCGCCTTAGAGGGTCTTGGAGCAGGTCTTCTGCGCCGCGTTGATCCGGTCGACGTCTGGCTTCAGGTACTGGCCGATCGCCGCAAACCTCTGCAGCCCTTCCAGGATCTCCGTCCGGTTGTTGTCGTTGAAGCCCGCGATCGCCGTCGAGAGGCCACCCTCCATGCCCTGCCAGTCGTTCTTGAACTGGTCGACGGCGCGCCCGATGCAGACCGGTATGTCGTACTGGTAGTTCTGCATCGCCCTGCCCAGGTCGAGCATCGCCGTGTTGAGCGTGATCAGCGCGTCCTTGCAGGGGGGCGGAAGGCTGGCGGTGCAGTTCTTCGTCACCGCGGGCATCGCCTGGTTCGTCTCCACCAGCGCCGGCCCGAGGTCGACGTTGAGGAAGCGGTCCGCGCGCTCGTAGTCGGAGATGATCGGCGAAGGCGTGATTTGCACGGCGGCCGTGTTGTCGGCGTTGTGGAGAACGTTGTAGCCGTAGACGCCGACGATGCCGATGACCACGATCAGCAAAAGCCCGGTCATGTAGATCCACATCCGGTTGGAGGGCGGCGCCGGGGTCGCCCACGAGGGCGCGCCCGCGGGAGGCTGCTCGTAGGCGGGCTGCTGGTAGACGGGTTCGGGGTAGCCGGGGGGTGCTTGCGGGACCGGCGCCGGCGCCTGTGGCTGGACCGCCAGCCAGGAAGGGGGCGCCTGGGCGGCTGGGGCCGGCGCGGGCACCGGGGCCGCCGCGGCGGGCATCGGCTGCCACGCCTGGCCGTCCCACCAGTAGTGGCCGTCGGGCGAGATCGGCGGCGACGACGGAGGTTGCGCAGCCATCGCGCGAGGATTCTGCCGGATGGCGGCGTCAATTGATGCCTGCTTAACGAGGCGAAGTTTTGCCTAGAGGTAGTGCCGGCGGATGGCCCCCAGGTTGTTGAAGATCCGCACCCCGAACGCCACGATCGCCGCGATCGACAGGTCGACGCCCAGCTTGTCGCCGAAGTAGGTCAGCCCGCCCGCGAGCAGGGTGTTCGTGACCAGGCCGGTGAAGAACACCCGCGGCTCGAACGTGCCCGCGATGTAGGCCTTGAACGCGCCGAAGATCGAATCCAGCGCCGCCAGCAGCGCGACCGCGGTGTATCTCGCGTACGAGATCGGGATCGTCACCGGCGACAGGAGGCCGAGGATCACCCCCAGGATCGCGAACAGGATCGCGACGACGATTACTTGCAAGGGCCGGGGGACGGAGTCGAAGCTGGAGTCGCGCCCGGTGATGGCGAAGGCGGCGCGGGTTGTCGTGACCTGTACCCGACCGCGGGTTCGGACGGGTTCATCACGTTGACGTACAGCAGGTCCGCGGAGGCGTAGTTGACGTTGCCGTTGCCGGCGATCGCCTTCAGCGCGGAAAGCTTGTCGCGCAGGCTCGCGAACTCCTCGGGCGTCAGCACGCGGCCAAAGTAAACCTTCCAGCCCCGCCTTGCGATCAGCGTGAGGTTGCCGCACGAGTCGAAGATGAACCCGGCGACGTCCTGGCCCAGCAGGGTCGGGAAGCGGCGCTGGATGTTGACCAGCGCGGTGAGCAGCTCGGGATCGAGCGCCCGCTCGCCGATGCGGGGATCTCCGCCCCCCGGGCCCTGGATGTCGACCAGGCCGCCAGAGCTGGGCGTGGCCCCGAGCACGATCGCCTGGCTCGACAGCAGGAACAACCTCTTCGAAGGTCCGGCGTGGTAAGCCGCGACTGGATCCCATTCGCTCAAGTGAATGACGACAGTGCCGGGAAGCTCTGTCTCCACCGTCGCGCTGCGTATCCAGACCTGGTTGAGCAGGCGGGCTTGCGCCGACTCACCGTCGATCGAGAGCACCGACCCGTCGCTCGAGATCCCGGCCGCGGCCTCCACCTGGCTCACGGTCAGGTGGCGCGAGCCGGTGACCTGGACCGAACGCAGCGCGAACGCCGGCCCGAACCACAACCACACCAATAGCGCGATCTCCAGCCCCGCCGCCGCGGCCGCGAGCATGCGCCAGGCCCAGTGCGCGTCCGGCGGCTTGAGTGCCTTCTCGGAGCGGGTCCACAGCTGGCCGCGCAGCGGCTCCGTCCGCTCGATGCCGTTGGGCCAGGGCGCCCGGGGCAGGCGGGAGCTGCGGCGCCGAAACTTCATATCGCCGTCGGCCCCACGTGATGCCTGTGCCTGCCGATCGCGTGATCGACCAGCCGGGTGCAGAGCTCGTCGAACTCGATGCCGGCGGCACGTGCGGCGTCGGGAAGCAGAGAGAGCTGGGTCAGGCCGGGCACGGTGTTGACCTCGAGCACCCAGGGCGTTCCGCCGGCGTCGACGATCATGTCGACCCGCCCCATGCCCGAGCAGCCGAGCTCGATGAAGGCCCGCGCGGCGGCGTCGGCCGCTCCGTGTCGGGCCGATTCAGGGATGCGCGCCGGGATGATGTGGTGCGACTTGCCCGCCGTGTACTTGGCGTCGTAGTCGTACACCGGGTTCTCGCTCACGATCTCGAGCGTCGGCAGGACCTCCAGCTCGGGCGTGGCGAGGACGCCGACGGTGATCTCGGTGCCGGACGCAAACTTCTGCACGAGGACGCGGCGGTCGTAGCGCGCCGCCAGGACGAGGCCGCTCGCGACCGCCTCTTCATCTTTGGCGATCGTCAGCCCGATCGTCGAGCCCTCGCGCACGGGCTTGATCACCACCGGCAGCCCGAACTTCGAGATGAGGCGTTCGACCACCTCGGCGGCGACGCCCTGCTTGATCTCCATCTCCTCGAACTCGGGCACGTGCAGGCCGGCGCCGGCCATCACCTTGCCCGCGCGCGACTTGTCCATGCAGAGCGCCGATGCCAGGACTCCAGACCCCGTGTACGCGAGGCCGAGCAGCTCGAACATGCCCTGCACCGTCCCGTCCTCGCCGAGGCGACCGTGCAGCGCGTTGAAGACGCACTCGAACCCGCCATCGCGCAGGACGTCCCAGGTGTCCGGGTCGAGATCGACCTCCGTGACGTCGTGGCCGCGCCCACGCAACGCCTTCGCAACCTGCGCACCCGAGCGCAGCGAGACCTCGCGCTCCGCCGACTTCCCTCCTCTCAGCACGGCGAGCTTCACGCCGTCAATTCCACCGCCCGACCATCTCTACCTCGGGCTCCAGCTGGATGCCGAACCGGCGCTTGACCTCCACCATCACGCGCTCGATCAGGCGCTTTACGTCCGCGGCCGTGGCGCCGCCCTCGTTGACGATGAAGTTGCCGTGCAGCGTGGACACCATGGCGGCGCCCTCGCGCGCGCCCTTCAGCCCGCCGGCCTGGACCAGCCGTCCCGCCGAGTCGCCGGGTGGGTTCTTGAACACGCTGCCGCAGTTCTTGGTCTTGATGGGCTGGGTCTCGTTGCGCTCACGCGTGAGTTTGGCCATCAGCTGCTTCGCCTCTTCCCCATCGCCGCGCCGCAGCTGTACCGTCGCGTACACCACGAGCGCGCCCTTCAGGTCGCCGTCGCGCAGCGCCGAGGTGCGGTAGCCGAGCTCGAGGTCCGACGGCGTCCACCTCTGCGTGCCCACGCCGGGCACGAAACCTTCTGCCTCGACCAGGACTCCGCGCAACTCCTTCCCCCAGCAGCCCGCGTTCTGGTAGACCGCACCGCCGACCGTGCCGGGCACCCCGATGGCGAACTCGAAGCCGCGCAGGTTGGCGTCGGCCACGATGCGCGCGAGCCGCATCATCTTCAGCCCGGCGCCCGCGCGAACCCGGGTGCCCTCGATCTCGTGGTCTCGGTTGACCACTCGGATCGCGAGGCCCTCCACGCCGCGGTCGGCGATGAGCAGGTTCGTGCCAGCGCCGAGCAATAGATAAGGAATGCTCCGCTGGCAGGCGCCCTCGATCGACTTTTCGATCGCCTCCGGTCGCGCGAGCTCCACAAAGAACTCGGCCGGCCCGCCGATGCCGAACGACGTACGCGAGGCGAGCGGCTCCTGCTCCTTGACCCCCGGCAGACCCCTCAGCCAGGCGATATTTGCCCGCGTCCTCCAGCTCAACCTTTCTCAGACCTTGTGCGCCAGCTCATCGCCCAACTTCTTGATGTCGCCCGCGCCCATGAGAAGGACGAGGTCGTCCGGGCCGACGATCTCCGACAGCGCTTCCTTGGCCTTCTCGAAGCTGCCGACGTAGATGCCCTGTGGGATCTGGTGCGCCAGGTCGTCGGCGCGGACGCCAGAGATGTTCTCCTCGCCCGCGCTGTAGACGTCGAGGATGTAGACGCGGTCCGCGCCGTCGAACGCACGCGCGAAGTCGTGCATCAGGGCGCTCAGCCGCGAGTAGCGGTGGGGCTGAAAGACGACGATCAGCCGGCGGTGGCGCAGCTCGCGCGCGGCCTCGATGGTGGCGCGGACCTTCGTCGGGTGGTGTGCGTAGTCGTCGTACACCGCCGCGCCCTGGTACAGGCCGAGGAACTCCATCCGCCGGTGCGCGCCGGGGAACGTGTGGAGGGCGGCGGCCACGTCGGCGAAGCGGATGCCGAGCTCCAGCGCCAGCGCCGCGGCGCCGGTCGCGTTCTGGATGTTGTGCCGTCCCGGCTGGCGCAGGTTCACGCGGCCGAGCAATTCCGTGCCCCGATAGATCGGGAACGGCCGCTCGGGCTCGCAGCGGTACGTGGCGCCGTGGCGGAACCCGTACGTGACCTTGCGCGCCTTTGGTTTCAGCTCCCGCGCCAGGTCGTCATCCGCGCCGAGTACGGCGAGCCCGTTGGCGGGAAGACCTTCGATGAACCACTGGAACAGGTCGCGCACCGCGCTGACGTCGCGGAAGTGGTCGGGATGGTCGAGCTCGATGTTGGTCACGATCGCGCGCTGCGGGTGATGCAGCGTGAGCGTGCCGTCGGACTCGTCCGTCTCGGCGACAAGCCAGTTCGACCCGCCCGCGCGCGCGCTCGCCCCATCGCCCACGAGCACCGTCGGGTCGTAGCCGGCGGTGACGAGGATGTGGCCGACCATGTGGGTCACGGTCGTCTTGCCCGCGGTGCCCGCGACCGCGATCGAGTCGGCCTCGTTGATCAGCTGAGCGAGCATCTCGGCGCGGCTCAGAACCTTGACGCCCATCGCCCGCGCCGCCTCGAGCTCGGGCGAGCGCTTGATCGCGCCGCTGAAGACGAGCAGGTCCTTGCCGAGGACGTGCTCGGGGTCGTGTCCGATCGAGAACTCGACGCCGGCCTCCTCGAGCTCGGCGGTGGTTTCGGATTCCTTGACGTCGCATCCGCTGACGTCGTCACCGCGGGCGAGGAAGACCCGCGCCAGCGCGGACACGCCCGCCCCGCCCGCTCCCATCAGGTGAACCCGCACCTATTTCTTTGCGACCTCATACAGCACAGATAGAACGCGCTGCGCCGCGTCGCGCCGGCCGATCGCGGCCGACGACTCCGCCATCGAGCGCAGATACCCGCCGGGCAATCCGTCTATCACCGTGAGCAGGTTGCGACCGGTCAGCTCGTCGTCCGCAATTCGTATCGCCGCGCCGGCTGCGACCATGGCCGCGGCGTTCTCGACCTGGTGGCCGCCCCCGAAGGTGCCGGGTACGAGGATCATCGGCAGCCCGACCGCGGCCGCCTCGGCGATCGTGCCGACGCCGGCGCGGCTGACGACCAGGTCGGCGCGCGCCATCAGGCCGGCCATGTCGCCGGCGAACGCGAGCCCGGTGTAACGGTTGCGCGCGTGCTGCCGGACCCCCTCGGCCCCCTGCTCGCCTGCGACGTGGATGACCTCCTCGAATCGCTCGGTCAGTCCGCCCAACGCGGACCACACCGCCTCGTTGAGCCGGCGCGCGCCCTGGCTGCCGCCGGTGATCAGCAAACGCCGCGGTGGAACCTCCGGCGTGCGCGGATCGAAGCCATCGCGCAGCGGCACGCCCGTGAGCACCGTGCGTGCGCGCAACCGTTTCTCGGTGCCCGGCAGAGTCGTGCACACGGCCGCCGCGCCCGACGCGAAGTAACGCGTCGCCAGGCCCGGCCGCACGTCCTTCTCATGCAGCACATAAGGAATGCGCCGGATTCGCGCCGCCGCCACCGCGGGCGCCATCACGTAACCGCCCATCCCAGGACCACGTCCGGCCTGAACCGGTCGACGATGCGCAGCGCGGCGCGGAGCGCCGTCGGGATGAGGTAGGGCAGCGCCAGGTTCTTCCAGGGCGCGTCGCGGTCGAGTCCGCGGATGCGCACCGTCGCGAGCTCGAAGCCCGCCTCGGGGACGAGGCGCTCTTCCGGGCCGCCCGCGCGCCCGACCAGGAGCACCCCGCCGTCCGGCTCCTCACCGCGAAACGCTCGCGCCACCGCGAGCGCGGGATACAGATGCCCTCCGGTCCCGCCGCCAGCGATCAAAAGTCTCATCCGACCTCCGATTGTTCCGCAATGCCGAACCGGAGCCGTGCCGGGCGACGCTCAGGAGGATGCCGACCGCGGCGAGCGTCGTCGCCAGTGCGGTGCCGCCGTAGCTGAAGAAGGGCAGCGGCACGCCTGTGATCGGCAGCGTGTTGGTGACCGTGGCCATGTTCAGCAGCGCCTCGAAGGTGACCCAGGTCGTGATCGAGGCCGCGAGCGCCATCCCGAACCTGTCGGGGGCTCGCAGGGTCGCCCGGTACCCGCGGACTCCGAACACCAGGAATCCCAGCATCACCAGGGTCGTGCCGACCAGCCCGGTCTCCTCGCCGATGATGGCGAAGATGAAGTCGGTGTGCGCCTCCGGCAGCCAGCCGTACTTCTCGATCGAGTGGCCGATGCCGACGCCGAAGAACCAGCCCGAGGCGAGGCCGTACAGCGACTGGGTCGCCTGGAAGCCGGCGCCGAGGGGATCCGCCCATGGATTCCTGAACGAGGTGAGCCGGCCCATTCGGTACGGCTCGAGCAGGGTGACGGCGACGAACCCGAGGCCAAGCGCGGCGACCAGCAGGATGATGTGGCGCAGGCGGCCGCCGCCCGCCCAGTAGGCGCTGAGGAAGATGCCGGAGGTCACGATCGCGGTGCCGAGGTCGCGCTCCAGCATCAAGAGGACGAGGACGCCCGCCAGCATGGCGGCGAAGGGCACGAAGACGTGCTGGAAGTCGCCCATGCGGCTGGAGTTGCGGTCGACCCAGTGCGCGACGAACACCGCGAAGGCGAGCTTGCCCAGCTCGGACGGCTGGAAGGTGCCGAGCGGCCCGGCGTCGAACCAGCGCCGCGCGCCGTTGACGGTCACGCCGAAGTGCGGGACGAGGACGAGCATCATCAGCAGCACGGCGGCGACCGCGCCCGCGGGCGCCAGCGGCCGGATGCGGCGGTAGTCGAGCCGGCCGAGCACGAACAGCGCGACGAAGCCCATGAGCATCCACGCGGCCTGCCGCTCCGCGTAGTAGAAGGTCGACTGGTGCTGGTTGTAGGCGAAGGCGACGCTCGCGCTGGTCACCATCACGAGGCCCGCGGCGCACAGCGCCACGGTCGTGAAGAGGAGCAGCCGGTCCGGCTGTTGCCTCGTCTGCGCGGTCGTGCTCACGCCGCAAACCGTTCGCGGACCAGCCTCTTGAACTGGTTGCCGCGGTCCTCGAAGTCCTTGAACATGTCGAAGCTCTTGTAGGCGGGGCTGAGGAGGACCACGCTGCCGCGGCGAGCGAGCCCGGCGGCCAGCGAAACCGCCTCCTCCATCGTGTGCGCCCGCAGCACCTTGGGATGCGCGTGCAGCTCTTTCGCGAGCTCTTCCGCCGACGCGCCGATGAGGATCACCTCCTCGGTGTGAGCCAACACGTCGGCGACCCACTCGCGGAGGTCGAAACCGCCTCCGTACCCGCCGGCGATCAGGATCACCGGCGCGCCGGGGAACGCGCTGAGCGCGACGCGCCCCGCGTCGGGATTTGTCGCCTTCGAGTCGTTGTACCAGCGCGCGCCCGCCCATTCGCCGACGAGCTCGAGACGGTGCTCGACGCCCTTGAAGCCGCGGATCGCGGTGTTGATCACGTCGTCTCCGAGCCCCGCGATGCGTGCCACCGCCGCGGCCGCGAGCGCGTTTTCCATGTTGTGGCGGCCGGGCAAGGGCATCGGCGGCTGGGGTCGATGCCGGTCGAACCAGACGACCTGCCCCGTCGCGCGGGACGCCAGCCGCGTGACGATCGCGTCGCGGCCGTTGAGCACCGCGTAGCCGGCCAGCTCGATCGCCCGCGCCTTCAGGTCGACGTAGCGCTCGATCGTCTTGTGCCGGTCGAGATGGTCGGGCGTGATGTTGAGGATCACGCCGACGTGTAGTCGCGGCTTGTCGACCGACTCGAGCTGAAAGCTGGACAGCTCGAGCACGACCCAGTGTTCGGGGGTGATCTCGTCGACGCGGTCGAGGACGGTGTCGCCGATGTTGCCACCGACGATCACCGGCCGATGGCCCGCGGCGAGCACCTCGCCGGTGAGCGCGGTCGTGGTCGTCTTGCCGTTGGTGCCGGTGATCCCGACCACGGTGCCGGGATTGAGCTTGAGAAAAAGGTCGATCTCGCTGGAGACCTCGATGCCTCGGGCACGGGCGTCGTTCAAGAGCTGCGCATCCCAGGGCACGCCCGGGCTTGCGTACACGATGTGCACTTCGTCGAGCACGCCCGCTTCGTCGCCGAGCCTGAAGTCGACGCCGGCGGGCATCTGCGAGATCGAATCGCGGAGCTCGCGCGCAGGCTTGCGATCGACCACGCGCACGGTTTCACCGGCGCGGGTGAGGTGGTTGGCCAGCGCGATGCCGCTGCGCGCCGCGCCCACGACGAGGGCGGTCACGTGACCAGCCGCG
>WNEY01023787.1_pt1 | contig 10711 bp, 8 predicted proteins | sample 5400531 | NCBI WGS metagenome assembly WNEY01 (sample SAMN13153338, study PRJNA577476) | soil metagenome | isolation source: 200 cm saprolite under Douglas fir tree site 1 | place: USA:California | collected 2015-04-18
TCGATACCGCCGATGCCGGAGCTTCCGGTACCTGGATTGCCCAGTTGCGGGAACTTATACTCCGCAGGAGTAAAGCGTTCTTCGTTTAAGTCGCCGCCAGCACTGCTTGCAACTGTAGGAGCACTTGGCGGACCATCAAGAAATTTCCGAATCAGCGCCACTGTGTAGGCCGGTCGTTCTTCCATCAGCCAATGTCCTGAACCTGCGACGACCTCCTCCCTCACGTTCATCGCTACATGACGCATGATCACAGCCTGGAGGGGACCGAAAGACTTCTCTCCACCCACCGCCATCACAGGCATAGTCAGCTTCGTTAGTTCGAAGACCTTGTTGTCCTTCGCATCCCGGGAGAACGCGGCAAATTGCGCGAACCCGGCCCGCATTCCACCTGGCTGCGCGTAAGTGGAAGCAAAGAAACTTCTGGTGGCCTCGTCAGGCTTACCTGGATCGCCGGTAAAGTCGTTCCATATCCTGTCAAAGTAGATACGCTCCCGACCTGCCACCAGGCGTTCCGCATCAGGTCCGTGGAAGTTGAAGTGCCAAACCCCAGGATTTTGGAGAATCTCGCTCCACGGATCAATCCCGGGGATCGGTGCGTCCATAACAACCAGCCGCTCAACCTTATCGGGGTAAGTCGCGGCATAGGCGTATGCGACCATGTTGCCGATGTCGTGAGCAACAACAAATGTCTTGTCGTATCCCAACGAGGTCACAACGGCGCGAATATCCTTGGCCTGAGTCTTTTTGTCGTAGCGGTCGGCAGGCTTGGAGGAGCGCCCAATGCCGCGGAGGTCCGGCACCACTACCGTATGGTCCTTCATGAGGTCTGCGGCCAAAGGTGCCCACGAATCACTGTTTTCCGCGTACCCATGGATGAGTACCACCACAGGCCCGCTTCCTCCCCAACGCACAAAAATGTCTGCCCCCTCCGGGCTGTGTATGGTCTTTGCTTGAAAGCTGGACGGCAAGGAAGGCGGAGTTTGGCTTGAAACTGTTGCGACGGCGAAAAGAGTTACGGCAATGAAGCGTCGAATCATTGATATCTCCATACACGATAGCAATCGGTTTGTTCGGAGTCACACGAATTGACCAATAAAAACCGACTGTGTAAGCGACCCCAAGGATCCACAATCGTGCGAGTTCCGAATCCCCATATCCCAAAGAGAACGAGCGCTAACACACCGAGACAGAAGTCCCTAACTATCCAGATGGCCGAATGAAGCATTCGGTATGCCAACGTGTCTTTTTGCATCGTTGTAGAAATGGCCGCAACTTTGCTAGCTTCTATTCCATTTGTCGCCGGTAGACATGCAGCAAGTGCTTGGCCCGAGAGCCTTGCACGTAAAGCGAGTTCGCTAGTCGGTCCGAGGGAAGGCCATTGCCCAGAACAAGAAGTACAACGTCGGCTTCTAACCCTTTGAAGATTTCGATCGTTCCATAGTAAATCTGTTTCGCATTTGGATCATAGCGTCCGTAGGTACTGACCAAGGGAAACCCAGCAATTGCTTTTGTGTTTGCGAGGGATGATTCTTCCTTTGCCGAATTAAGCAAAATGACGATCGACCCTGGCTTGATCCGATCGGTGACTATCATGTGTTTTATGTCTCGAACAATCTGAGTTTGCTCATCGACTTCGTTCTTCGCAACGCGTTCAACAACGGGAACACCGGGCGGCGACTTCTCGAAGTAAGTCATGCGTGTTGGATAGGCTTGATTGAGAAAATCAACGATGGACCTCGTGTTGCGACAATTCTTGGTGAGGACTTTGCGCGCGGGCGGAGGAGAGCAAGGAAAATGCTTCCAATGGCCGAAAATGTCTTGGTGCTCATCTAAAAAGACGCTAAATCTAGATTCAGTGCCAGTTCTCAATAGCGTTTGCAAATACTCATACCATTCGGGCTTAAAATCTTGCCCCTCGTCCACAATGATTGCGTCAAACTTCGGTTGCTTCTCGTCGCGCATCTCTAAGAGCTTTGACGGGAGGAGAAGATGCCAAAAATCGTTGTCCTTGTTTTTCTGTGCTTCCCACCAATCAGGCTCGCTGGCTTCTACCAAGCGTTTTGCAAAGCTGGCAAACGTACTGACGAGAACGGTCGAGTTCTTGTCGAAAGCCGATCTGACTTTGCTTGCAATGCCCTTGTTGTAAAAGAGAAACAAGACGGATTGGCCGCGCGCCTCGATCTTTTTTGCAAGCTCTTGTGCTAGAACCGTTTTACCAGTACCCGCGGAGCCGTGAACGATTATTCTTGGATTGATCTCGAGATCGGCCAGGGCTTCGCATTGTTCCTGGGTGACCTGAATCAACTGTTCAGCTTCGCGAGCAATTCTGACACCGAGAATTTCGACGAAACCAATGCTGCGAGTCAGACGTTGGACAAATTCACGGATCTCGACCGGCGTCATTCCTTTTCGTTTGTGCGTTGAGCGAATTTCCGCATCTAGTCTCACGATCTTTTCAGCGATGCCCACAAGGTGGGACTCATCAATAATGCGACTCAGTGGAATCGCAGTAGGAGCTTCACTGGAGACAACGGTGCATTGGGGGAAGCAAAGCGCCCAGTCAACGTTGGCGTTTCGGACTTCTTTGGAGAGTTCACGAATCAGGGAATGGGTCGCGTCGGCTGCTTGGCGATCTGGCGCTTTGTCCATCACCTTTCCATTCTGGAGCCAACGATCTTGAACGCCATCGTAGTGAAGGACACCTCCTTTGACTTCCAGGCAGATTATGACGTCGCGTTGATTGAAAATGATGAAATCAATCTCGCACTCGGGCTTGCCAAATAGGCCGCCCATGAAACGTTTGGAATAGAAAACGATGTAAGAATCCGGCAGAGTCCGAAGGCATTGGTAAACCGCGAACTCCGGATTGTTTTGGTCAAAATTGCCCGGGAACACTTCTGGATACATTCTTGCCATGGTTCTTCCGAAAGAGTCTCAGCCTACGATTCTCGCCAATAAATGACCTGGGAGTAGTTTGGCCGATCCCAAGTGATTTGCGGGAAGAAGTGTTCAAGCCAATTGTAGAAGATCCTCGTGTTTTCCTTGATCTCCCAATGATACGGCAGGGGAACATCTTCGCACTTCCCATGAATCCAATCGTTGACCGCACCGAAGCGAAGGCTCCCTTCGGCCTTTAGGACTTCGACAAAGTCCACGACGAAAGGGGTGGTGCGAAATGAATTGCCGAGCCGTTGATCAAGAGTAGGCTGATCAAGCCCAAGTCGTATACCGAAGATTGCTAAATCGTGAGCCGCCCGGCGTATCTCTTCAGCGGAAGAATTCGCGAGATCAGCAGGGAAATAGTATTCAGCCAACTTGGCGGGGGTCTCCATCGCCGGGAGAGATGATATGGTGTATGACTTTCGAGGACCGACCAATTCCAGCGGCGGTATCGGTGGTTGAGAGGCTTTTGGACAACTGGCTAGGTATCGCTTGTAGGTTGAAAACATATTTTCGTCCACTTGCCGGCTGTTGTTGATCAGGTCGTACAGTCGTAGCCAATCGTCTTGAGTGAGATTCACAAAGCAACCCACTTCGATATTCGGTTTTTCACTGTACCCAAAGCCGCGACGGGTTAGATTTCCAGAGGTACAAAAGGCGAGATTGCTTTCAAACACGTAGAGTTTCAAATGAATGTCGTAATTGATGTAGAGGGGGATGCCCAGTTCCACGAGGTGCGGGAAAATGGCAAGGTCACTGACCCCGTTCGTCAAATCCTCGGGCCGCCACCGCACAATCACCTTGATCCCGCGTTGTGATCCAGCCGTCTCGAGAAATCTCTTCAGTGCATCCAACCCGATAAATGGGGAGATCACCAGTAGTAGGGGATCGCCGCTTCTTAAATGGTTCTCAAGAGGCTCGAACACCGGCCCCCACTTCAGTTCAGAACGATTCTTGTCGTATTGAATAGAATTCTGCATCAGGCACGTTTGTCTTCTTATTCTTGAGCCGCCTATTATGAGTTTTTCGCTAGCCGCCACAGCTTTTTTGAGACCAAGTTTTTGATTTTCCGAATCATGTCGACTTCCGCTTTCAGCCCACGAAACTCGGCAGGATGTAAAGAATCAATCAACTCCTTGATGTCTTCGAGATGACCTAAGAATTCCCGCTCCTGGCGCCGGCCTTTCAGGCGATCAAGAACCACCGAAATGGGCTGGTCGTTGGATTCCAGAATCTCTACTTCGTGATTCTTCCCATGCCTGAACACTAAAGCGAACCCGCGGAAGTCTTTAGGGTTGTTGATCGGTTTTTTTGCCCGAAGGCAGAGCCGGTCAAAACGGCCTAATCCCCGATTTGAAAATTGAAAGCTCGACGGCCGCAATTCAAAGTATTCGTCGCAAAGTTTCCTGTCGGAAATGGCCATATCAATCAGAGTGAAATGGTGAGGAGCCACGTCATAGCCTTCGGCTTTAAGTTGTTCATAAACTCGGTAGACAATGATCTCTTTACGGACGGCCCGGACGGATAGGTTGAAGAATGCTGCAACTTCCCGCGAGCAATCGACAACGTACTGGAAGTCAGAACTCTTGGTGTGCCTGCGCAATTCTCTCAGGTAGCTGTTATGGACGTAATAGGCGCGTTCGAGCGCACCCCAAGGTAGACGGCCTGTGATATGGATGGTGCCCAGAAGGATGTCGATGATTGCGGCTTCCGTGAACTCACTGTTCCGTTTGTAAATGAACTCCTTGACGTGAAGAACCGAAAGCGTATCGCGGACGGACGGACGCAGTTTGTTAGCCTCTTTAAGGAGGTGCTTAATTGCAGTCGTTCGACGATTACCCTCAACGACAAGATACTTGTCCGTTCTGGCGATTCGCTGGACGATCATATCGTCGCCTTTGTCGATGAAGCCGGACGCCCGAATCCCGCGAATTAGATCAGCAATGTGGTAAGCCTGCTTGTTGATTACGGACAGAATATAGTTCTGGACGTTGGGCAGGGGTAGTTCTCTGGGAGTAAACTTGCGGCCGGTATCGACATCTAAAACAATTCTTGGATTGTTTGGGTCCAAGACCAATTGCTTGGGCCTTACTTGTATTGATTTAAGCCGGTAGTACTTCGAGATGGAAGAGACATCCATATTTGTTGAAACCCCAGGAATCAGAGATTCATAATCTTTCGAAGGGGTTCCAAAGTCTCTTTTAGTTCATCTTTCCGGCCGCGGTCGAGTCCTTCACCAGCGTATTTCTTAGGTTCGTGTTCCTTCTCTTGCTTTGCGAGCTTTTTCATTTCCAAATCAGCCTCATCTTCCGCTCGTTTAATTAAATCACTTGCGTAGTCCTTCACCGCGTTGTGGTTCGCGTGCTGTCTTTTTTCGATGAGTTGCCCTAACAACCTGGTGCTTTTCGGATCTGGAAGAATCTTCTTCTGGTTGTTAGTTGTACGTTCGGGGTTATTTGAATCACGGGTTGCAAATTGGCACACCAAATTCAGCCTGGTTAATGACTGCTCGTCGAGTTCAAATGTGTCTTCGTTTGCGCAGAAATAAGTTCCCTTTAGATATTTGTCCTTAATCGCCGATTCGATCAAGGAGTAGTGTTCATCCTGAACGCCAGAAAATCGCTCACGTACTTGCAGGTAGGCGACGTAAGTCCTCAATGCGCCTGTTACGTCCCCTTTTTCAATGCACAGGCGACTTGCAACTGCTTTGGCTTTCTTATGTTCGTATGTTATATGCCTTCGGCAGTGGCTCCCATTCAAGCACCGAACCGTGATGACGAATTCCCAACAACACAGCGACCTTGTGATCGATCTCGTCTTCTGAAAGTCCGGTCGTATCCAGGAGCATCGCCTTCACCTTTTCGAAGGAAGGCTTGTGAGCCTGCGCATCTTTACTGGCAGGGGGTTTGTCTAGAGGTGGAGAGCTGGTCTTCAAATCGTGAAGAATTTGTTTGACCGTTGCGATTCGACGGTTTCCTTCGAGCACGATATATCGCTTTGACTTGCCTACCGGTCTCACCACGATCCGATCAATTCCGACGAAACCAATACGGAGCATTGAATCGTAGAGATCGCGGATGTTCGTTACATCGAATTCGGGATCATCGGCGGTTGAGTCTGTGCTAAATGCCCTTAGGGTGTCCGCTTGCCGTTCCTCAATTTCATCGTCAGGTACTCGCGGACGCATTTTTAGATCCCGAATGAAGCGGGGATTGTTTGGGTCCAAAAGAAGGTTTTCAATTGGGACTTCAATTTCCTTTAACATCGGCGGGCTCCCTATAGATATCGCGCTTTGCAAGGTCGGCAATCAGGGCGAGTAATTTCTTGACGGTTGGTATGGCACCCGAGGTGTTTGTAAGTTCATCGAGGGTCACTGTCTTGAGGATGGAATTGACCTCAAGGAGCCATCTTTCCCAGGTGTAGTGAACGAGTTCTTTCGCACGTACTGCCCAAACTTCGCTTGGAGGTCTCTTTTCTTGCTCGACCTTCTGAAGCATGTCGCTTCTTTTCTTCTGATCTTCGTCCGCGAGAATCTTCTCGAGATACCGCCACTCTTGGGGGTTCCCAATCGGAGCACCCTTACGATCCGGTTCACTGAAATGGCAGAGATTATCCATCCGTGTTACGGCTTCCTCTTTGAGCAAGAATGTCTTGGGGTCTTGTTCGATATACCGCTCCAGTTTCTTGCGAGGACTGAGCACAGGCTCCGCACAAACAGAATAGAAACGATCCTTCATTCCACCCTTACTTTTCTTTACTTCTGGGGAGTTGCCAACTTGAGTCATCGCACGGTAAACCTTCAGTCGTTTCTCGACTTCGTCGACAGGTATGCTCAATGTGTCAGCCACTTCTTTCGCGTACGCTTTGTCCCATTCGAAGGTCTCTTGGCTTTGGCCGGAAACTTCGAGATACCGATCCATAATATTGTGGGCCTGCGCGAAGGGTGTCCATCTTTTCAGAGACCCATGGTGTCGGACGCCCAGGAGATATGTAATGCTTTTCTGCAATTCTGCTGGCGAGCCGACATCCAACACCTCCATAACCTCGATCGATTTTAGACTGTTCTTTAATTTTGGCTCGACTTTGCCGTCCTTCATGATCTGTCGAATGGCAGTGACACGGCGATTGCCTTCGAGAACTACATAAAGGTCCTTTTTATCTCCCAGTTTTCGCACAAAAATGTAGTCGACTGGCAGCCACCCGTTCTGCTTGATAGAGTTAGCGAGTTCGGTAATCTTGTAGCGTTCCTTCGATATCTTGTCGACTGTCTTACCAGACGTGTCTTCACCCAAATAATCCTCTTCAGCAATCCTGTCTTCGTGTCGCGTAATGAAGCGAGGATTATTTGGGTCTAGCACGAGGTGATCGTGTTTCACAGTGATCTGTTTCAACTTTGGTGCGAGTTTTTCGGGCATTTTGGCTCCGTCATGTCAGCTGGAAGCTATAGGTTTCATCAGTCCTTGCGATCGTCACGAGACTATCGACGTGAGCTTGTTCGATAGGAATCACCGATTCTGCCAGAAGGTGGTATACATGTTCACGATGATCCTTATCGCCTTGCTCCGTTCTTACGGTCCGTAATTTCTGGACGATAGCTTCGACGGCGGAAAACTCAGAGGACGTAACAATTTTTCCGATAGAGGACTTCAATGGAAGAGGAAGGCGAAGCAGGTATGATCCCTTTTCAAAGTCTCTTGATTTAATGTTATTAAGAACGTCGTCTCGGTTGACCATGTCTTGAACGAATTCCAATAGTCCGTTGGGGAAGACAGGTTGGTAATAGTGGAAGGCGGCAAACCTAATCCATGGAAACCCGGCTTCGGAGTGAGTATCGAGTTCGGCGAGCGATTCCCTGGGCACAGCTGATTTCATTGCATCATAGACCCATCGCCTCTTGCTCTCGTCATCAAGCAAGTCAAAGGCGGTCGTCCCCACCATCCGGAACGCGGCGTCGGCAACAATACCTCGTTTTTTAAAGCTCTCCATTCTCTCGGACAAAAAATTGAACATATTTACAACCTGTAATCGATTGTCGTTGGTTAGCACCACAGGGAAGTGTACGTATTTGCCAGGCGCTAGGTATCTCTTGAAGAGCAGTACGCTGAATCTTTGATCTTTGTCATAGACCGGATATCGTCGGTGCTCCGCAGGCACGTCATGCCTGTCGTACATTGTCGTGATCGCGGCCTTCAATTCCTCTGCGCTCCCGTATTGCTCATCGACTACAGCGGGCTCTAGCGCGTCCGACACATCCGAGAATAACCAGCGATTATCAATTCGGTATCGAATATTGGGCAAGTTATCTTCGACCTCTACACAAAATGCTTTCTTGAGCGAGTCGTCCGGGTCATAACGAATCGCCCGGCCCATCGCTTGCATGTAATAGAGCTTGGAGCGGCTTGGAGTGGCCATTACCACCGTGTTAACGGAAGGATCATCATAGCCCTCGGTCAAAACCGCAACATTTACGAGGATTGAGCGCTTTAATTTCTTTTCTTCTTTTATGTATTCGTCTCTTTCTTGATTGCGGCTGTTCTCGTTGCCGGTAATAAACGAAATTGAGTCGTAGCTTCCCTTGAGAGGCGACTTACGCAACTGTTCGTACAAGGACTTCACATGGTTTACGGTGCCGACGTAGATGATCACCTTCTTGTATTCGTCGGCGTGCATTATGAGTTCTGCGATTATCTTGTTGTTGCGGGCTTCGTTGTTCAACTGCTCGAGCGATGCCTCGTCATCGATGTCCGTGATGTCGAAGGAACCGCCCTCAACTTTGCGCACTTCAGGTTTCAGTACGATGCCCTTCTTGACCAAATCGGGAAAGCCGATGGAGAAAGATTCGCGCTCGAAATCAAGGGGGTCGCCGTCATGACGAGAGGGCGTGGCGGTAAGGCCGAGGATCCCCACCTGAGCGTGGGCGAACAGCGGTCGATAGTACACGTTCTTTATCGCTGCGTGATGAGCCTCATCGATGACGACCAGCTTGATCTTGGTTTGCGGCGCCAGAAGTTGTTCAGCCCCAGCGATCATTGAGAAATTGACATTGCCAACGAAGTTTGGCCTGTGCGGATAACTCTCTGCGAATCTCTTGAACGTATCCTCAGCTTGCGCGATCAATTCCCTGCGATGAGCAGTCCACAGGACCCTATCCTGGGCGGGATTCAGCACCCCAGTCTCATAGAGTCGGTTGATCGCCTTGACGCCGGTAAACGTCTTGCCACCGGCAGTGGGGATAACAAGGAGGAAGCGGCCGCATGGTTTCTTTGTGAAGTCAGAAACGATGTTGGAGACGGCCGGTTCTTGGAATTGGTCGTACCGGTCTTGAACACTGACTCCGCTCATTGGCGGTCCCGGGGAAGAGGTGTAGTCCGCGCCCCGAGCACGAGCCCTTCTTGCTGCTGAGGAGCGCCGTTGTCCTTTACATAGGCTGGGATGTGCTGGGTTATCAAGGCGATGCCATCCTATCCGATGGCCGTAATATTTGTAAGTAACTAACTGGCGCCTTTAGGACTTATCGAAATATCACTTCCACCTCAAAAGATTTGACTTCCATCATCAGGTAGTTTAACTTCCATTACGGGGGGGCGTTGCCAGCAAATCGGAAAAAGGAAGAATCGTTTTCTTACACGTTTGCAGCTCTACGGGGAACGCAGGCGGGCCGCGAGTACTACGTGGCTATGTGTCCCCTGAAACTTATTCCAAAGATCTTTCTATTCGACGAGGAAGAACTGCCCGCAGACATGCGGGCGCAGCGGTCGTTGAACCGCGCCAGGGTACCAGAAATCGCCCGATATTTAGTTTTGAATCCAAAGGAATACGTTTTTTCCTCAATCACAGCGTCAGTGGATGGCAGTGTGCGATTTGAATCGTGGGACAACTCGGAATCATCGCTTGGACGGTTAATCGTCCCCATGACGGGCAGGATCCTCATCAACGACGGTCAACATAGAAGAGCAGCAATCGAAGAGGCACTCAAAGAGCGCCCGGAATTGGCTGAAGAAACCATCTCCGTCGTGTTCTTCATAGATGAAGGCTTAAAACGCAGCCAACAGATGTTTGCTGATTTGAATAAACACGCAATACGACCTACGAAGTCCTTGGGGATCTTGTACGACCTGCGAGACCCTCTGTCGCAAATGTCCAGGAGCCTGCTCAGCGACGTGCCCCACTTCAAGGGACTAACAGAGACCGAAAGGACGACCATCTCCAATCGCTCTATCAAACTTTTCACTCTCAGCAGCATCTACCAGGGCACCAAAGCACTTCTGAACCTGGCGAAAGGGGTCCGAGTGAGCCCGCAGCAGCAAAATTTGGCCATCGAGTATTGGACCGAAGTTGGAAAGCATATTCCGGACTGGCAACTAGCACAGGCACGAAAAGTGACGGCCGCAGAGCTTAGGCGAGACTTTATTCATTCGCACGGTTTGGCATTGCATGCTCTTGGAATTGCCGGAGCCTCACTCTTGGCCGCCGAACCCAAGCGCTGGAAAGAGCGTCTTAAAACGCTTTCGAAAGTTGATTGGTCCCGGTCGAATGCCGCGCTGTGGGAAGGTCGGGCTATGATTGGGGGAAGAGTGAGCAAGGCTCACAATAACCTTCTCCTGACGGCGTCAGTCATCAAGCGCACCCTGGGGTTAACATTGTCGCCGGAGGAGCAACGCGTTGAGTCCTCCTTCAAGAAGCGTGTGGCCTAAGGTCCTGGACGACAGGGTCCCGTAGGCAAGATTGTGAGGGTCAAGAATGAAGCAGGAACTCGCTGACCTGGGAATTG
>WNEY01004412.1_pt1 | contig 10710 bp, 12 predicted proteins | sample 5400531 | NCBI WGS metagenome assembly WNEY01 (sample SAMN13153338, study PRJNA577476) | soil metagenome | isolation source: 200 cm saprolite under Douglas fir tree site 1 | place: USA:California | collected 2015-04-18
AATCTGCGCGGAACCTTCACATTGCTCGAAGCGGCGCGCCTGCATGCGGTGCCGCGTTTCCTGCATGTTTCGACGGACGAAGTGTACGGCAGCATCGAAACGTCCTATGAGGCGGACGAGACCTATCCGCTGCGGCCCAGCAGCCCGTATTCGGCGTCGAAGGCCGGCTCCGATCTGCTGGCGCTGTCCTATTTCGTGACCTACCGTCTGCCCGTGATCGTGACCCGCGCTTCCAACAATTACGGCCCGTATCAATTTCCTGAAAAGCTGATCCCGCTGATGATCTCAAACGCGATCGAGGACCGGCCCCTGCCCATCTATGGCGACGGGATGCAGGTGCGCGACTGGCTGTACGCGGACGATCATTGCCGCGCGATTCTGGCCGTGATCGAACGGGGACGGGAAGGCGAGATCTACAATATCGGCGGAAGCCGCGCGCTGCCGAACATCGAGGTGGTGAAGCGCATCCTGGATGCGGTAGGCAAGCCGCACTCGCTGATGCAGACCGTGAAAGACCGCCCCGGGCACGACCGCCGCTACGCTCTCTCGAGCGAAAAGTTGATGCGCGAAACCGGCTGGAAGTCCGAAAGACCGTTCGAGGAAGGACTGCAGGCGACCATCGACTGGTATCGCCGGAACTCTGCCTGGATTGCGCACGTGAAATCCGGCGAGTATCAGACCTACTACGAACGAAATTACGCGAATCGCGCCATCTGACTATGTTCTCAGCGCCCTTTCGGGATGGCTTCGAATTAAGGTTGCTGGAGGAGCGGCACGCTCCGGCGTTATTCAAAGTGGTGGAGCGCGAGCGCGCGCACTTGAGGGAATGGCTGCCGTGGGTGGACGCCACCAAAAGCGAAGAGGACTCGCTCAGTTTCATCCGTTCCGTGCTCGAGCAGTTCGTCACCAATCACGGATTCGCCGCGGGCGTCTGGAACGGCGAGCGGCTGGCGGGCACGGTCGGTCTGCACCGTATCGACTGGCTGAACCGGCGGGTCGAGATCGGCTACTGGCTGGCGCGCGAATTCCAGGGCCGGGGCGTGATGACGGATGCCTGCCGCGCGGTGGTGACGCACTTATTCCGCGAGCTGGATCTGAACCGGGTGGAAATTCGCTGCGCGGTGGGGAACACGAAGAGCTCCGCAATTCCCGGCCGGCTTGGGTTTACGCTTGACGGCACGTTACGCGATGCGCAATTCGTGAATGGACGGCACCACGATCTGCTGGTGTTCGGAATGCTGAAGCGCGACTGGAAAATCTAGCGCGGCGGCGTCGTGGGCGACTGACCCGGCGGGCCGAACAGGCCAGGGTTAAACAATCCTCCCGGCTGCTGTCCCGATTGGCTGCTGCCGTTTCCCGCGCCCGCTGGCTGCTGTCCCGGCTGGCCGAACGGGCTGGGATTCGCCGCGCCGGTGGGCTGCTGTCCGGGTTGACCCATGGGTTGACCTAAGGGGTTGTTGGCCGCGCCCGCAGGGAGCTTGGGTTGGTTAGCGAGCGGGTTGTAAACGAACTCCCACTCGTTGTACTTGGAACGCTCCCGATAAATCTTGATAGTGGGCCCATCGAACGTGCTGGCGACGCCAGCGATCCCGCCCCCCACCGCGTTCTGCGCGCCAGCACCATCCGGCTGATTGGGACGAAAGAGCTGATCGTTGATGGCTGTGACGGCCGCATTCGGTGCGTTGCCTGCGCTGGAGGGTTGGGGTTGCGTCTGCGGTTGCTGGGGTTGAAATAAGCCTCCCGGCCCCGGAGCGAAGGTCTGGCCGCCGACGGCTGGATTTTGTGCGGCCGGATTCGTGAACGGCTGGAAACCGCCGGGGCCCGGCACTTGTCCTGGAGCTCCGGGCGAGAACTGCGGGGCCGCTGGATTCAGCGGCTGAATTCGTCCGGGCTGGCCGATCTGCGGCGGTTGTCCGGCCGGAATCGGAACGCCCGGGAAAATCTGCGCGTTGGCGGGTCCTGGGACGGGCTGGCCTAACTGCTGGGCCGCTTGCGGCTGACCGAAAGGTTGCTGTGGTTGCCCGAAGGGCTGCTGTGGTTGGCCGAAAGGTTGCTGTGGTTGACCGAAGGGCTGTTGCGGCTGGCCCACTTGTGGTTGGCCGAAGGGCTGTTGCGGCTGACCGAAAGGTTGCTGCGGTTGACCGAGACCTTGCGGTTGACCGACGGGTTGTGGCTGACCGAAGGGCGGTAGCGGCTGGCCGAATGGTGCTTGCGGCTGGCCCAAGGGCGGCGGCTGATTTATTCCGAAGGGCTGGCCTACCGCACCCGCAGGGTTCTGCCCAGGCTGGCCCGGAATCGGCGCGGCGGGCGTCAAAGTGATCGCCGGCCAGGTGCTGGGATCATTCGGATTGAAATTGGGCGGATTGAAATTGGGCGGATTGCCGTCGGACCCGGGTAGTTGCTGAATTCCATCGGGTGTCACGACGCGATCGCTGGGGCGGCGCAGCACGGCCGGATTCACAGGGACCGGCGCTCCTGGTGTCGCCGGCGCTGGAGTGGCCGTCTGGCTCGTGTTCAGATTATTCGCGCCCAACGGACCAGCGCCGGCAAGTTGTCCGGCCCCGGGCGCTCCGTTGTTCGCGTTCTGCGCGGGCGGCTTCTCCACCAGCGAATCGGTCAGGAACAGGCCGTTGGTATGGACCAGGCGCCATTCGTCCTTGCCGGTCATCGGGTCCTTGTAGCGGTGGCGCAGGTAGCGCTTCTCGTTGGTTTTTTCCAGATCTTCAATTCGCGCCGGAAATCGCTTGTTGACGGCGTAGAACACCTGGATCGCGCGCTTGTACTGATTGCCGCGGTCCATCAGGAGTTGCTCTTTGTCGCGTGCGCTCTCAAAGGCGGCGCGAGGCAGCTGCCGATACAGCGTAAACGCCACGGCGGCGGCGAACAGGAACACGATCAGCAGCGCGAAGCCACGTTCGCTTTGAGGGCGGGCGCGCTTCATCCGGGCAACTCGCTTCATCCTGGTAATTCCTCGATCAGCGGCAGGGTCTGCTGATTCTTGTTGGTGGTGTCTTCGACCACGGCCGAGTTGACGCCGATCCGGACCACCTTATAGCGGCTGCGGATCATGTCGTTCTCTCCTGCTACGAAGATATCATCACCATCCAGGAAAAAGGCCTGGCGTAAGCCGCCTCGGGACGCATTGACGTAGCCGTAAAACTTCAGCGGGATCGGCGGGGGCGGGGGTTTAACGGGCGCGACCGGCACGGCGGGAGGTGTATCGGCCGTTGTGGGCGGCGGAGTTACGGGTTTGATCGGCTGTACGGGTGGAGGCGGTGTTTTGGGTTTGGGCGGCGCTCCAAAATCGAACAGGCTGCGCTCGCCGCCTTCGAGCGGCAGGTCCCGGAGCTTGGCCATCAAGTCAAGTTTGAGCGTCGGATCGATGCGGCTGACGTCGGCGCCCTCGGGCAGTTTGAAGGATGGCTTGAAATCCTCGATCGCGGTCTCGCTGCGGCGGGCGGTTTGCCTTTGCGGAGGCATCGGCGTGACCGAGTTGGAGGGCAATCGCTTGAGCGCCACTGGATCGTTGGGCAAGTTGGACGCGGCCTGGGGCTGCGGCGCGCCCGAATCGGGGGTCCGGTTGATGAAATAGACGGCGACCAGCAGCACCACAAGGCCGCCGAGAATGACGAGCCGCTTGCGATCCGCGCCCAGGCTGGTAGGAACCAGGCTCATTGCGCCGATCCATCCTCGCGTACGAACGTATCGATCTTCATGCTGATATTCAGTATGCCGGAACCCTGCTGGGGGGCGGCGTTCAGCCCTTCTATGATCAGCAATCGCGGCGAGCTGTCGATCTCGTGGATGAAGCGCATCAGGTTGGCGTAGGAGCCTTCGTAATTGGCGGTGATAGTCATCATGCTTAGCGAGTCCGAGCCTTCGATGGGCTGGGTGGAATAGGCGTGCTCCTTGGGCTTAATCTTGGACTGATCGGCTGCCGACACCAGTTCGGAAAGCAGCGTCGAATAGGCCGTGCGCCGCGCCAGAAAATAATCCCCGAGGAACTTATCGCCTTCTTCGCGTCCTTTTTCGACCGCCGACACATGCTGCCGGGTCCGTATGAGCTGCGCCCGCTGCGCAGTCGCCTGGGCCTGCAGGCTGGCGAGCTGGCGCTCCAGTTCGTCCGCTGAGCCGCCGGGGGGAAACACGATCAGGGCGGCCGCTACCAGATTGGCGGCGGCGAGAATACCCACCAGCACGCGCACTGCGATCCGCGGATCGCGCCAGTTGGTATTTGCGCTAAAGTTTCTGGGCATAGCTCACGCTCACGCGGTAGCGGTACAGCGGTTCCGTGTCGGAAGGAGGCAGCGAGGTGTGTACCGTGGCTGGGCCGAAACGCGGCGACTCCTGCAGTTTTTTAAGAAAATCGATCACCGGCGCCGGCCCTTGCGCTCCCACCACCATATCGAGGAGGACTTGATTTTGCGAATCGATTTGCGGCAGCCTGACCTGGATCAGGCGGACGCTGGCCGGCATGACGACTTCGAGGTCGGCGAAAATTTTTGTCCAGCTCACTGACTTGCGCTCGACCAGCGTGTTGAGCAGCAGGCTGCGCTCGAGCACCACCGCGTTGACCGGCTGACGAAGGGTGGCGTTGAGTGTATTCTGCTCGGCGGCGATGGTGCGCAACTCGCCGGTGAGGCGGTCAACTTCGACGCGCGTCTCGCGCATGCGGCCCCGATCGGCGGTGCTCAAAAACAACAGTACGCCCAGCAGACTCACCAGCAGAAGCGAAGCAATGCCGCCGCCGACCAGCATGGGCCGGTCCCGGCGGAAGGGTTCACCCGAAAGATTGACCGGTATTCGCATGTCAGTTTCCCGCGCCTTCCAGGTACCCCAGCAGTCCTGCGTTGAAGGCCCCGGGCGAACCCAGCCGGCTTCGCAAGACTTCCGTTTGGTGGTTCAGTCCGGCGAGCGCACCGTTGGGGAACCCGCACATCACTACTCTGCGGGCCGGAGTCCCGAGCTCGTCTTCGACGTAGGCAAAGGTGGGTTGCAGCACGGAGAGGATTTCTTCTTCGCTCGCGGCCTCGAGCTCGACGCAGCGGAACAGCTTTAAGGAGTCCCCGGCGACCACCATCAGGGAAAGTGCGCGTCCGGCCAGCTTGCAGACAATGGCAAGGTCGTCGCTCTGATCAGGGCCGCGATAAAGATTGAGCGCCGCCAGCGCCGAGGTGGTCACTTCGCCCGGATGGAAATTCGCGCCGCGCAACAGAGCTTCATAGCGCGCGATGATCTCCAGCGCGACGGTCACCGCCACCACTTCGATTTTCCGCCCGGTCATTTCCTGCCCGCTCTGGGAGGGCTGCACGAAGTAGCTGACCGCGGCCGAATCAATATCGTAGGGAATGGTCTTCTTCAGGCGGAAACGGATGAGGGGGAGCTGTTCCTCCGGCGCCGACGGAAACGAAACGAAATCGAGCACGCTCACGCGAGCCGCATAATCGGGCAGGATCACCGCGGCCGGCCGGCGTTTTTTGGTTCCGTTGGGCGGTGCGATTCGCGAGAGCAGCGACGTGATCGCCTCGGGCCGCCGCAGGTTGTCTTCGACCGGCGACGGCACCAGCGTGCCCGGCTCGAACGGAGCGAATCCGGTCTCGGCCCCGCTCTGCCCGTTTCGCGGGTGCGCAAAGGCGATGCCGGCTTCGGAGAACTCGAAGACGTGATCCGGCGGCGGGTCCTTCACGAGTTGGGAAATACGGCTCCAGAGTGACATCAACCCTCGATAAAGGTGACCTTGTTGATCTCGCGGAGAGTGGTGATTCCGGCGCGCGCTTTCTCGAGCGCGGATTCCCGCAGAAACGTCATGCCCTCTTCCCGTGAGATGCGCCGGATCTCGGAAGCGGGACGCTTATCTAGAATCATTTCGCGAATCCTCTCGGACAGATCCAGCAGCTCGTGGATCGCGGTGCGGCCGCGGAAACCAGTGCCGCCGCACTCAAAACAGCCGGTGCCTTCGTAGAACGTCACCTCGCGCCACTCGGCGGCATTCAAGCCGCTCTCGACCAGGTAGGAATCCGGATAACGCACGATCTTCTTGCAGTGCGGACAAATCACACGCACCAGACGCTGCGCCAGGATGCAGTTCAGTGCGGAGACGAAGTTGTAGGCCTCGACGCCCATGTTCAGGAAGCGCCCCAGCACGTCCAGTACGTTGTTGGCGTGCACTGTGGTGAACACCAGATGCCCGGTGAGGGCGGCGTTAATCGCGATCTGGGCCGTTTCCTGGTCGCGGATTTCGCCCACCATGATTTTGTCGGGATCATGGCGCAGAATGGAGCGCAGGCCCCGCGCGAACGTCAGACCCTTCTTCTCGTTGACCGGAATCTGCGTGATGCCTTTGATCTGATACTCGACCGGATCTTCGATCGTCACGATCTTGTCTTCGTCGTTCTTAATCTCGCTCAGCGCGGCGTAGAGCGTGGTGGTTTTTCCGGAACCGGTAGGGCCAGTGACCAGCACCATGCCGTACGGCTCCTTGATATAGCGCCGGAATTTCGTAAGATCGCCCTCCGAGAAACCGACTACGTCGAGCGAGAGCTGGGCGAACTTCTCGCTCATCGACTCTTTATCGAGCACGCGCAGCACCGCGTCTTCGCCGTAGATGGTGGGCATGATCGAGACGCGGAAATCGATCAGGCGGTTCTTATAGCGAACGCGGAAGCGGCCGTCCTGGGGGACGCGGCGCTCGGCGATATCCAGCTCGCTCATCACTTTGATGCGCGAAATGATGGTGGAGTGCCAGTCCTTGGAGATAGGCGGCATGGCGTAATGCAGCACGCCGTCGATGCGGTACTTGATGGCGACCTCCTGGTCGCGAGTTTCGATGTGGATGTCGCTGGCGCGGCGCTCGAGGGCGTTAAAGATGGTGGTGTCCACCAGCTTGATGACCGGCGCGATGTCGGAATCGGCCGCGGACAACCGGTCGATCGAGAGCGTTTCGTCCGCGTTCTCCTCGTCGCCGACTACGGTGAGCGCGAAACCCTCGGTAACCTCTTCGAGCACGCGCTGGGACTGCTCGGTCTTCTTGAGCAGATCCGAAATCTGCGAAAGCGTCGCCACCTTGACGCGCAGTTTCTTGCCGAGCAGAACCGCCAGCTCGTCGATCAGGCTGAGATTGCGCGGATCGGCCAGCGCGATCTCGAGCGAGCTGTTTTCGGCTTGAATCGGCACGAAGTTGTAGCGGAACATGAGATCGACCGGGATGGAGTGGAACAAATCGTGATCGATGCGGACCTGTTGCAGGTCGACGAATTCGTGATAGTAACGCTCGGCCAGCGCGCGGGCGCGCGCGATCTCCTGGGCCGGGTCTTGGGGAAGGATTTGGTTGGTGGCCGCCATATATTTAAGACCGGATGGAATCCGCTAAAGAGAAGATCGGCAGATACAAGGAAATCAGGACAAATGCGACGAAGATGCCCATGAAAATCATGATCACCGGCTCGATCAGGCTGAGCGCCGCGGTGACCCGCGTCGAGACGTCGTCCTCGTAAAACTCGGCCACGCTCGCGAGCATGGCAGGCAGCGCGCCGGTAGACTCGCCTACCTCGATCATATCGAGAGACAGGCTTGGAAACACCTTGGTGAGGCGCAGCGCGCCGGATAGCGACTGGCCCTCCTGGACGAGTTTCGTGGCTTTCACCAGCACCTTCTTCAAGACTTCGGTGCCGAGCGAATCGGCCGCCGTAGCGAGCGCCTGCATCAGAGGGATGCCGCCGATCAACAGGGTGCTTAACACGCGCGAAAACTGGGCTACCTGATATTTAAGCCATACCTCCCCGGCGATCGGGATGCGGAGGATCACGCGATCCACGGTTTCGCGGCCGCCCGGCGTGCGGGACCAGGCACGGAAGCCGACAATCGCCACCACCAGCGCCGCGGCTCCCAGCAGCACGTAACTCCGCGCCGTGGTGCCGATGGCGATCAAAATCAGGGTGGGCGCCGGCAATTGCGCCTGCATGCTCTGGTACAGTCCCGCAAAATTGGGCACCACGTAGGTGATCAGAAACACGATCAGGCAGACGACCAGAGACACCAGCAAAGCCGGATAAAGGAGGGACAGCAGCAGCTTCTTGCGCACCGATAGCGACAGCTTCTGGTAGGTGATGAAGCGCTCGATCACTTCGGCGAGCGAGCCGCTGCGCTCCCCGGCAAGAATGCTGGTCACGTAGATCGGCGGAAAGACGCCTTGCCGCGCGAACGCCTCCGAGAGCATCGCGCCGTTGCGGACTTCGTCGCGAACGTTGCGGATATGGGTGGACAGTTTCGTATCGGTCAGCCGCTCGGCCAACAGGTCGAGCGCTTTCAGAATCGGCAATCCAGCGCGGACCAGGGTCACAAACTGCTGGTTGAAGATCAGGAATTTCTCGATGTTGAGCTTCTTGCCGGTGGGGCGGAGGCCGGATGTCAGGCCGGCGATTTCCGAGCGGGGCTTGACCGAGTAAACCAGGAACCCCTGCTGGGTGAAGCGGTCGCGCACTTCTCCCTCGGAGGCGGCCTGGGCCACCTGCTGATGAATTTCACCACGCGCGTCAGCGTATTTTAGCGTCCACTCAGCCATGCCGGCAGCTTGTAACTCCTTGATAACACGCGTGCCCGCACTCCGGCCCGCACAGAGCTACATAGATAGAGACGCGCGCCGGGGTTCGGACGTGCAGGGCGAAGGATATCATGCGAGCAGATCCGTATCCACCGCACGAAACTGTTTGAATCCTCGATCCAGCGTAACGAGACGCCGCGAGGAGCCGATTGCGAACGCAGCCAGATAGGCATCGGCGACCAATTTGCCGGTGGGGATGGGATAGCGCAGCAGAGCCGGCAATATCGAACTGAGTTCCGGGGGTTCCGGCACGAAATCGACCCGTTCGTCTTCTAACAGTGCCTCGATCAGCGTCCAGGCTTCGGCCGCCGGGATGGCGTGATCTCCCATGATGGTGCGGTTGGCGAGCAGGCGCATGAGTCCGAGTTGAACCAGACGGCACAAACCGGCCTCGCCCGCCGTCAGGGTGTCGAACCATTTGCGGGCAAGGCGATGGTGCTCGTGTTGGCGCACGAGCAGAGCGAGCCAGACATTGACGTCAACCAAACATCGCTTCATCGATCTGCTCAGGCGTCAGGGTGCGAATGCGGCGTGCAGCCGCGCTTCCGATGACGGGCGGCGTGCGCCGCGTCTTGGGGGATTGCGGGGCGAGCCTCTGTTCGATCGCCTCAATGAAGAACTGTTTGAGGGAGAGCCCAGCCAGGGCAGCGCGGCTCTTAGCTTGCGCGAGGAGTTCGTCGGGCAACTCGATTGTGGTCCGCATATGACATAATTATGACACATTTCCCAGGACTCGGGGTTTTCTTGAGATCGCTTGAACCACGAGCTGCTGCTCGCGCGGGCGAGCGTGGCTCGCCCCTACGGCCGGCCTGCGGCTGCGCCCGCCGCCGTCGCCTTCGTAAACACCAGGATATGCTGGCGGGGCAGGGTCTCGATGACGGGTCCCAGGTGGAAGCCCTCGGCCTCGACTTCGGTTTTCGCTTCCGCGACGCTCATTTTATGCTCCGGCCGGATGGGGACGTTGGGGTCCTCCTTGCGGTATTCGAGCAGCACCAGCCGGCCGTCGGGTTTGAGCGCCGCGCGAATCCCCTGCAACATTTTCTGGGGCTGCGAGAATTCGTGGTAGACGTCCACCAGGATGATCAGGTCCATCACGCCGGCAGGCAATTTGGGATCGGTCTCGCCTCCGAGCACGGTCTGCACGTTGGTGAAACCTGCCTTGGCCGCGTTCTGGCGTAACTTAGCCAGCATCTCCGGTTGAAGATCGTTGGCATACACCTTGCCGCCCGGCCCTACGCGCTTGGCCATGCGCAGAACGACGTAGCCAGTACCGGCGCCCACCTCGGCCACAGTCATCCCGGGCTGGATGCCGATGGCATTGAGCGCGCCCTCGACATTCTCTTCGGCTTCGCGCTCGGGACGATCCAGCCAGTCCGCGCCTCCTGGACCCATCACGCCGGCAATGCGCCGTCCAGTGAGAGGATGGACGGCCTGGAAAGCCGGCACCGAGGCCGCGGTCAAGACCAGCAGCAACAAAAGGAGCGAAACCGAGCGCCGCTGCGTTTGCCTTCTCCGCGAAATCTCGTAAAATTGGTGGATCACCATGAAACGTGTTCCGCTAGACACATTATTGCTCGCGGCGTTGTCCATTGCAGGGGGGCTACTGTTGACGGGATGCACCAGGCAGCAGAACTCCGCGCAAATCAATTTTCAGATGGGGGACCGGATCACGGCGGGCCCGGTGGTGTACAACGTCATTCAGACCATGTGGCGGACGCAGATGGGCGATATATTCAAGACACGGGTTCCGGAGAACCGTTTTCTGATGATCACGCTTTCAGCCACCAACGGCAGCGGCAGTGAGATTTCCGTACCGCTGTTGACATTGGAAGGCGACAAAGGCAAGGAGTATCACGAGCTCGAAAACGGCGACGGGGTCAACAACTGGTTCGGCCTGATCCGCACCCTGAGCCCCGCCGAGACGCGCCAGGGCAACATTGTGTTTGATGTACCGCTGACGTCCTATCGGCTGCGTCTCACCGATGGGGGCGAGCCCGGAACGGAGAAGTTCGTATGGGTCGATATTCCTTTGCGCATAGACGTGGATACGAGCATCGAGGTGCCGGGCGCCGGGCGCTAATGCGGGGCGTGCTGGCCGCCGCCGGAATGTT
>WNEY01004413.1_pt1 | contig 10709 bp, 5 predicted proteins | sample 5400531 | NCBI WGS metagenome assembly WNEY01 (sample SAMN13153338, study PRJNA577476) | soil metagenome | isolation source: 200 cm saprolite under Douglas fir tree site 1 | place: USA:California | collected 2015-04-18
GAAGCCTACGTCGCCGAGGTGCGCAAGCTGACCGACATCGAGCGCCAGGCCACCGACCGGGAGAAGACCGGGGTCTTCCTCGGCCGCTACGCGATCAACCCGGTGAACGGGGAACGCATCGGCGTCTGGGCGGCCGACTACGTGCTGCCCGACTACGGCACCGGGGCGATCATGGCGGTGCCCGCGCATGATCAGCGGGACCTTGACTTCGCCAGGAAATTCGGGCTGCCGGTGCGCGTCGTGGTTGAGACCGGCCAGCCGGATCCCGCCGAGACCGGGATAGCCACCCCCGGCGAGGGCACGCTGGTCAACTCGGGCCCGATCAACGGGCTGGCCAAGTCCGAGGCGATCACCAAGATCACCGAGATCCTGGCGGACCGCGGCCTCGGCCGGGCCGCGGTCAGCTACCGGTTGCGCGACTGGCTGGTCTCCCGGCAGCGGTTCTGGGGTGCACCCATCCCTATCGTGTACTGCGCGGGCTGCGGCGAAGTGCCCGTACCGGACGACCAGCTGCCGGTGGTCCTGCCCGACCTGCGCGGGCGGGACCTGGCTCCGAAGGGGGTCTCGCCGCTGGCGGCCGCCACCGACTGGGTGAACACCGAGTGCCCCAAGTGCGGCGGGCCGGCCAAGCGCGACACCGACACGATGGACACGTTCGTCGACTCCTCGTGGTACTTCCTGCGGTACTGCTCGCCGCACTACGAGCACGGCCCGTTCGAGGTTGATGCGGTGCGCCGGTGGTGCCCGGTTGACCTGTACGTGGGCGGCGTCGAGCACGCGATCCTGCACCTGCTGTACAGCCGGTTCTTCGTCAAGGTGCTGCACGACATGGGAATGCTCGACTTCACCGAGCCATTTACCCGGCTGATGAACCAGGGCCAGGTGATCAATCAGGGCAAGTCGATGTCGAAATCGCTGGGCAACGGGGTTGACCTCGGCGAGCAGCTGGCGGCGCATGGCGTGGACGCGATCCGGCTGACGATGATCTTCGCGAGCCCGCCGGAGGACGATATCGACTGGGCCGACATGAACCCCGAAGCTTCCGTAAAATTTCTTGGTCGTGTTTCCCGGCTTGCGGCAGAAGCCGGCCCGGTTTCTTCCAGGCAGGCCGCCGGGGCTGGTGATCCTGACCTGCGGAAGGTCACGCACCGCACCATCGACGAGGTCACCAGGCTGGTCGAGGCGGCCCGGCTGAACGTGGCGGTGGCGCGGCTGATGGAGCTGGCAGGCGCGACGCGGCGGACCATCGACTCCGGGCCAGGCGCGGCCGACCCGGCGGTGCGCGAGGCGGCGGAGACGCTGACGGTGCTGCTGTCCCTGTTCGCGCCGTATACCGCGGAGGAGTGCTGGGAGCTACTCGGCCACCAGCCCTCGGTGGCGATGGCGGGCTGGCCGGCCGCCGACCCGGAACTGCTGGTCCAGGATCTGGTCACGTGCGTGGTGCAGGTGAACGGTAAGGTGCGGGACCGGCTGCAGGTGCCGCCGGGAATCGGCGAGGACGAACTGAGGGCGCTGGCGCTCGGAGCGCCAGGGGTGCGCCGCTCGCTGGCCGGGCGCGGCGTGCGCGCGGTGATCGCGCGGCCGCCCAGGCTGGTGAACATCGTCCCGGAATGACGATCACCGGGCAGCACCGGCCGCGGATGGCGGTCTTCACCCTGGGCGGCACCATCTCCCTGGCGCCGGGCGGTACCAGGGTTGGGTTGGGGCGGATCAGCCGCACGCTGCCGGCCCTGGTGACCAGCCTCTGGCTACGGGTCCCGTTGAGGCAGTGTGCGTTGCCGGCCCGCGCCGCCGGCGTCAGACGCGGCGCATGACGGCGACGACGCGGCCGAGAATGGCAGCCTCGTCGCCCGGGATCGGCGCGTATGCGGGGTTGTGCGGCATGAGCCAGACATGGCCGTCGGAGCGCTTGAAGGTCTTGACCGTCGCCTCGCCATCGATCATGGCAGCGACGATGTCGCCGTTCTCCGCGACGGGCTGCTGGCGGACCACCACCCAGTCGCCGTCCGCGATCGCGGCATTAATCATCGAGTCGCCGACAACCTTGAGCAGGAAGAGAGTTCCCTCCCCGACGATCTGCCTGGGCAGCGGGAAGATGTCCTCGATCGACTCCTCGGCGAGGATCGGGCCGCCAGCCGCGATCCGGCCGACGAGCGGCACGTAGGCAGCCTCCTGCGAGGTGATATTCATCGGCGGGTCTTCGTCGGTGCCCGGCTCCGGCCGGACCGCCGGATGCCCGGGCAGGCGCACCTCGACCGTGCGCGGCCGGCCTGCGTCGCGGCGCAGGTATCCCTTGCTCTGCAGCGTGGATAGCTGGTACGAGACGCTGGACGTGCTAGTCAGCCCGACCGCCTCGCCGATCTCGCGCATGGACGGCGGATAGCCGCGGCGCTGCACCGACTCGCGGATCACCTGGAGCACCTTGCGCTGGCGCCAGGTGAGCACATGGCCAGGATCTGGGCGGTCAGGCAGTTCGGCCATGATCGTGGGGACTGATCCCTTCGGCTTTCGCCCCGGCCTGCCCTTCGGCCTGACGACGCGTGCTGCGTCGCTGCCGTCTGCAGTCGAGGCCTGCCGCGCAGTCCCGTCCTCGTTGCTGCTGCTCATCATCGGCCTCCGGCTCGGAGATTGCGGTCAGGGCCGACGCTAGCGCTTGCGGCGCTAGATCTCAAACATCTGTTCGACGGTTCGTGAAAATGTCGGACCCGTGCGGTAAGACTGTACCGTATCTTCGTTCGATCGAACGGGATTGCGATAGAACAGAAGTACGATCGAACTGCCGTTCGGCTGAGGAGGTTTCGATGAGCGCGCTGAGCGCAGCGGAGCAGGACGGAATCGATGCCGTCCTCGCCGGCAGCACTGTGCCGAGGCCGAGGGGCGCGGCGCCGTCTTCAGCTGCGGGCGGCCGCCCGACATCAGACGGGGCAGCGAAGAGCCGCCCGCCCGGCGCCCGCCGGCCGCCCGCTGGGGGCCGGGCGCCGGGCGGCCGGGAACTGCGCATCCGTCAGGTGCGCGTCAGTGAACTGCGCGTCAGCGAGTTCCGGGCCGGCGAGCGCCGGGCGGCCGGGGCGGGCGCGCGGGAGGTGCGCGGCCGGGAGGTGCGGTCATTGACCGTTCGCGCCCGCGAGGTGCGCGCCCGCGAGGTGCGCGGCGGCCAGGTGCCCGGCGGCTACGTGCGCAGTGGTGAACCGGGTCGCGGCAGGCCGCACGGGGCCCAGGCGCGCGGGGGCGAGATGCGCCGCGGGCAGCCCAGGCCGGCCGGGCCGGGAATGGCGGGGTCCGGGCACCCGGCCGGGCTGCGGCTGACCAGGCGTGGCCGGGTCGTGCTGGCCGGCCTCGCCATCGCGATCGTTACCGCAGTCGCCACAGCCATGCTGTTCTGGCTGAGCGCGGCAGGCAATGCCCAGACGGCGAGCCATGGCCAGTTGCCGGGTACGGCTCACCGCGGTCTGTCCCGGGTGGTGGTACGGCCTGGCCAGACCCTGTGGTCAATCGCCCGCCGGGCCGAGCCGTCAGCCGACCCGAGGGTCGTCGTCCAGCAGATCATTGAGGTCAATGCCCTGGGCAGCCCGGTTATCCAGCCGGGCGAACTGCTCTGGGTACCGAAGGGCTGACCCGCGGCTGGCCGGGCCTGCCCGGGGATGGGCGGCGGATCCGGCGACACGGCGGCGGTCGGCTGGGCCCGGGTCCGGCGACATGCCGGCGGTCGGCTAGGCCCGGATCCGGCGACACGCCGGCGGTCAGCGCCAGCCCCTGATCTACCAGCGATTTCAGCAAGTCGCGCAAGTTAACTTGCGTTCGGCGGCGACCCAGACCACAATATCTAGTAGTTACACGGCTGTAGTTTTTCTATAAGTTGTGTTCGCGAGGAGCGGGCTTCATCGTGCCGGGGAGGTGTGATCGCGTGTACTGCCCGTACTGCAGGCACCCTGACAGCAGGGTTATCGACAGCAGGACGGCCGACGATGGCGCGGCGATCCGCCGCCGCCGGTCTTGCCCAGCCTGCGGTCGCCGGTTCACCACCCAGGAGACCGTGATCCTGATGGTTGGCAAGCGCAGCGGGGTGACCGAGCCCTTCACCCGCGACAAGATCACCCGAGGAGTGCGGAGAGCGTGTCAGGGCAGGCCGGTGACCGAGGACCAGCTGGCGATCCTGGCCCAGCGGGTCGAAGACACGATCAGGGCCCGCGGCTGCGCCGAGGTGCCCTCGCATGAGGTCGGGCTCGCGATTCTCGGCCCGCTTCGCGAGCTGGATGAGGTCGCGTACCTGCGGTTCGCCTCTGTCTACCGGGGCTTCGAGTCCCTCACCGATTTTGAGGAAGAGATCGCCACCCTGCGGTCCGGGCATGCGGACGGGCGGCGTGCCGGATACGCCCGCGGCGAGCTGCCGGACGGCACGGCCGGGCCCGGCACGGCCGGACCGGATCTGCTTCATGCCCGGCCGGAGCGCGGTACCGCGAAGCAAGAACAGCGCACACCTGCCCGGTAAGACCGGGCAGCACGGTAAGCCAACGGGACAGGGCCTGGCGGGCCCGGAACGGATCCACGGGGATCCCTGGAGGGGGAGGACATGACCGAGACGGCGAGCGGGTCAGCGCGGCACGGCGGCAAGGGCGCGCGCAAGGGGCTCACGATGCGCCGTATCCACACTCGCGCTGGCGTCCACCCCTATGACGAGGTGACCTGGGAGCGTCGCGACGTCGTCATGACGAACTGGCGGGACGGGTCGGTCAACTTCGAGCAGCGGGGCGCGGAGTTCCCCGACTTCTGGTCGGTGAACGCCGCCAATATCGTGACCACCAAGTACTTCCGCGGCGCAGTGGGCACGCCGCAGCGCGAGCACAGCCTGAAGCAGCTCGTCGACCGGGTGGTAGGCGTTTACGTGGCGGCCGGCCGTGAGCACGGCTACTTCGCCTCCGGCAAGGATGCCGAGGTCTTCGAGCACGAGCTCACGTACGCCCTCGTGCACCAGGTCTTCAGCTTCAACTCCCCCGTCTGGTTCAACGTCGGGACCGCATCGCCGCAGCAGGTCTCCGCATGCCAGCCCTACGATGCGCTGGTCAGCACCACGGCCGGGCTGATTCCGATCGGCAGGCTCGTCGAGGATGACGCGGTCGGCACCAAGGTGCACGACGCCCATGGCACGACCCGGATCGTGGCGACCAAGGCCAACGGCGTCAAGGAAGTGCTGCGGCTGCATACCAGGGCCGGCTACGCCCTTGACGTGACCCCGGATCATCTCGTCTGGCGGGCCAATGACCTCGTTATCGGCGAGTTCACCGTCGCTGGCTTCCTGCGCCCCGGCGACTCCCTGCTGCACGTCGAGCCTGACGTTGGCGGTTCGGACCGCCGGCTGGTCGAGGTCAGCAGGATCGAGCGGCTCGGCGAGATGGAGGTCTACGACATCCAGACCGAGAGCGGCGAGTACCTGGGCGGCAACGTCCGGGTGCACAACTGCTTCATCCTGGCCGTCGATGACACGATGGACTCGATCCTCGAGTGGTACCGGGAAGAGGGCCTGATCTTCAAGGGCGGTTCCGGCGCCGGGGTGAACCTGTCCAGGATCCGGTCGAGCAAGGAACTGCTGTCCTCCGGCGGGACGGCCAGCGGGCCGGTCTCCTTCATGCGCGGCGCCGACGCGTCTGCAGGCACGATCAAGTCCGGCGGCGCCACCCGGCGGGCCGCGAAGATGGTCGTGCTCGACGTGGACCATCCCGATGTCGAGGAGTTCATCGAAACCAAGGCGCGCGAGGAGGACAAGATCCGCGTCCTCCGCGACGGCGGTTTCGACATGGACCTCGGCGGCAAGGACATCACGAGCGTCCAGTACCAGAACGCCAACAACTCGGTGCGGGTCTCCGATGAGTTCATGCGCGCGGTCGAGGATGGCAAGTCCTTCGACCTGGCCGCCCGCCAGACCGGTGAGACGGTGGCGACCGTCGACGCCAGGACCCTGTTCCGGAAGATGGCCAAGGCGGCCTGGGAATGCGCCGACCCGGGCATTCAGTACGACGGGACCATCAACGACTGGCATACCTGCCCGGAATCCGGCCGAATCACCGCGAGTAATCCTTGCTTCCCCGCGGACCAGCGTGTCCTCACCGACCAGGGCCTGATCCGGATCGGCGACCTGGTGGCACGCGCGGCGGCTGGCGAGAGCTTTGCCGTCTACACGAACGACGTCACGTCCCAGTCGGCTCCCGCTGACCGGGTTGAGGCGACGATCCCGTCCCGCTTCCTGGTCACCGGCACCAACGAAGTCGTCGAGCTGCGATTCTCCGACGGCTCGCGGCTGCGCTGCACGCCCGGGCACCGGATCTGGACGGCCGACCGGGGCTGGGTGCCTGCCGAGGACCTGACCGCCGACGACCGCGTGGTGCGCTCGCTGCAGTATGCGGCCCGCGCCGCAGCGGATCCGCGGATCCCGCCCAGGGCCCTGGCGGCGGCAGCATCGGCGCGCTCGCGCAAGCCGCTCGACCTGCCGGTGAAATGGGACGAGGAACTCGGGCATTACCTCGGCTGGCTCGTCGGCGACGGCTGCGTGACCGATCAGAACGCGGTCACGGTCTACGGCGGCGACGACCGCGACGAGGCGCTGCCGCGCCACCGGGAGTTCATCGCGCGGATTACCGGCTTCGACGCAAAGCCGAGCATCCAGGGGAACGGCACCCGGCAGCTCCGGGTGACCAGGGACGCATTCATCGCCTTCGTCCGCACGCTCGGCGTGTCGTCAGAGCGGGCGCCTGCCAAGCACGTGCCTGACGCGATCTACGAGGCTCCAGAGGATGCGCTGATCGGGTTCCTGCAGGGCCTCTTCGACGCCGACGGCTGCGCCGTGAGCATGCGTAACGGGACCCGGTACGTCGGGCTGGGCAGCCGCTCCGAGGAACTGCTCCTCGGCGTGCAGGAACTGCTGGCCTCGCTCGGCATTGCCAGCCGGATCTACCAGACCGGGACCAAGACGCGGAGCTTCAGCTATATCCGCAAGGACGGGTCTGCGGCCAGCTACGGCGCCGACGGCCCCAGCTTCGACCTGCGGATCACCGGCCGGTCGCTGCGGGAATTCGGCGCCAGGATCGGCTTCAGCCTGCCCGCCAAGGAGCGGAAGCTGCTCACGATCATCGCGTCGACCACCTGGTACGACAAGGACGAGACCGTCCGGCTGGTCTCCCGCGAGTCGCGCGGATTCGAGACGACGTACAACCTCACCGAGCCGCGCAACCACTCTTATATCGTCAGCGGGACGGTTGTCGCGAATTGCTCCGAGTACGTGCACCTGGACAACTCGTCCTGCAACCTGGCCAGCATAAACTTGCTGAAGTTCCTGCGCGAGGACGACACCTTCGATGTGGAGCGGTTCCAGCGGATCACCGAGCTGATCATCACCGCGATGGACATCTCGATCTGCTTTGCCGACTTCCCGACCGAGAAGATAACCGCCGTTACCCGGGCCTACCGGCAACTCGGCATCGGCTACGCCAACCTCGGCGCGCTTCTGATGGCGACCGGGCACGCCTACGACTCGGACGACGGCAGGGCGATCGCGGGCGCCATTACCTCGCTGATGACCGGAACCGCCTACCGCCGCTCGGCCGAGCTTGCCAAGGTCGTGGGACCGTACGACGGCTACGCACGGAACGAGGCCGCCCACAAGCGGGTGATGGCGGAGCACGCGGAGGCCAGTGCCAGGATCCGGCCGCTGGGCGGAATCGACGACGCGATTCTCGCCGCGGCCAACCACGCCTGGCAGGACTGCCTGGCCCTAGGCGAGGCAAACGGCTACAGAAACGCCCAAGCCTCACTACTCGCACCAACCGGGTGCCTGACTGGCGACACACTCGTAAGCACGGACCGCGGGCTTGCCCGCCTTACCGAACTCGGCGACGCGTACGGAGATCGCTGGCAGGATCTGGACCTCACGGTGTCAACCGACGAAGGGCCACGCCAGGCGGCGAAGTTCTTCGTGAACGGCGAGGAGCCGACCCGCCGCATCCGCACCGAGGGCGGCTACCAGATCCAGGGCACGCTGACCCACCGGGTGAAGGTCGTAGACGAGCTGACCGGTTCGTGGGTGTGGAAGCGCCTCGCCGACATCACTCCGCGAGACCTGCTCCCGATGCAACTCGGCACGCTGGTCGGCGAGCCACGCCGGGTGCCGCTGCCCGTGCTCGATCAGGCGTACTACGCGGGCGACCGTCACCTGCACGTCCCCGATGCGGTGACCGCCGAGCTGGCCGAGCTCGTCGGCTACTTCATGGGCGACGGCAGCCTGCACGCCAAGGGGATCCGGCTCTGCGTGGCGAACACCGACCTGGATGTCGCTGACCGGATCGGCGTCCTCGCGAAAGAGCTCTTCGGCCTTTCGCCCGTGGCTACTGCGCAGGAGGGCTACCAGGAGGTGACACTACAGTCGGTGCGCCTCGCGCGCTGGTGGCAGGCGGCCGGATTCGCCAAGGACCTGCCCGAGGCCGATCACAAGGGCAAGGGCTGGGTCCCGAAGATCCCCTCGGCGATCCTGGAGGCGAACGACACGGCCGTCTACAGCGCCTTCCTGCGCGGTCTGTTCGAGGCGGACGGAACGGTTCTGGGCGGCGTCCCCAGCCTCTCCACGGCCGATGAGTCATTCGCGGGCGAGGTGCGGACCGCGCTGCTTTCCCTCGGCCTGGCCACCACCACGCGGGAGACGGTGAGCGGCTGGGGCGGGCCGGTCTTCCAGGTCAGGCTCCGCAACGTCGATCACGCGCTGAACTTCGACGAGATCGTCGGATTCATCAGCGAGCGGAAATCTGAGCTGATGGCGTTCCTGGAGCCCGAAGTATCGGCCAAGAAGGACTACGTCTTCCTGCCCAAGCGTGACTGGGACGATCTGGCGCCGTCCGGCCATTCCGCGCGGAGTGCCGTTCTCCAGTCGGTCCGCAAGACGGGTGGCGTCCCTCGCATGCTCGCTCGTCGGCTGTTCGAGGAAACGCTCGACGACCGGCTCGGCCGTTTGCTTGGGTACCTGTTCGAGCGGGTGGCGAGCAACGAAGACGGCGGGGTGCAGCCCACCTTTGACCTGTCCGTACCGGACAACGTGACCTATGTGGCAAACGGGATGGTGAGCCATAACACCATCGGCCTCATGATGGACTGCGACACGACCGGCGTAGAGCCCGACCTGGCGCTGGTCAAGTTCAAGAAGCTGGTCGGCGGCGGCTCGATGCAGATCGTCAACCAGACCGTTCCGCGTGCCCTGAAGAACCTCGGCTACCAGCCGGAGCCGGCCGAGGCGATCATCGAGTACATCGCCGAGCACGGGCACGTGGTCGATGCGCCCGGCCTGCGGCGGGAGCACTACGACGTCTTCGACTGCGCGATGGGCGAGCGGGCGATCAGCCCGATGGGGCACGTCCGGATGATGGCCGCCGTCCAGCCGGCCCTATCGGGCGCCATTTCGAAAACGGTCAATCTACCAGAAACAGCCACAATTGAGGACATTGAGAAGATCTACTTCGAGGGCTGGAAGCTCGGGCTGAAGGCGCTGGCGATCTACCGGGACAACTGCAAGGTCGGCCAGCCGCTGTCGGTATCGAAGCGGAAGCCGGCCGAGACGGCGCAGTTGGCCGAGGCAGCGTCGCCCGCTGCCGTCCCGCATGAGGTCCGGCCGGTACGCAGGCGGCTGCCCAAGAAGCGGTCGGCCACCGTCACCCGGTTCTCCGTGGCGGGCGCGGAAGGCTACATGACGGCATCGGAGTACCCGGATGACGGCGTTGGCGAGGTGTTCCTCAAGCTCGGCAAGCAAGGATCCACGCTGGCCGGCGTGATGGACGCCTTCTCGGTCGCGATCTCCGTGGGCCTGCAGTACGGCATCCCGCTTGAGTCCTATGTCGCCAAGTTCACCAACATGCGGTTCGAGCCTGCCGGCGTCACCGACGACCCGGACATCCGGATCGCCAGCTCGGTGATTGACTACATCTTCCGCCGCCTGGCGCTCGATCACCTGCCGTATGAGCAGCGCGCGGATCTGAGCATTCTGTCAGCGGCCGAGCGGACCGCGCAGCTAGCGGGCGAGGATCCTGCGGCGTCGGCGGAGGAGCCGGATCCGGTGGAGATGGCTCAGTCCGTGCCGGTGGAGCACGCTCATCACCAGGCAGAACAGATCGGACTCGAACAGACCGGAGCCGGGCGGGCGGCCGGGGCTGACCGGCTGGCAGAGCCGCACAGCTCGACGGAGCTCATCGAGTCGCACCAGGGCCGCAGCGCCGACGCGCCGCTCTGCCTGACCTGCGGCACGAAGATGCGCCCGGCGGGCAGCTGCTACGTCTGCGAAGGCTGCGGCTCCACCAGCGGCTGCAGCTAATTGTGGGCAAAGTTGCAATCAATGCATCATTCGGCAGCTTTCACTGAGCCACGTGACCCCAGGTCAGCGGTGGGTTCCGGCTTCCGGTCGGAGCCCACCGCGCGGGCACCGTGTGCCGATAAGCTGGGCGGACGAGGGCGGTTGCGTCGGGGCGCTTGACGATCGCCACGGCCAGGTCCCAGATCTTGCGCGCGTCGCGGACGAACCGGCCTGTGTACCCGGCGTCGGCCCACACCAGGGTGATCGTGGAGAACGCCTCGCGCAGCGCGGCGGTGATGCGGAACGCACCGTCGCGGTCCTGCAAGGAGGCGGTCGTGACCACGACGGCCAGCAGCAGCCCGCCGGTGTCGACCGCGACGTGCCGCTTGCG
>WNEY01005171.1_pt1 | contig 10709 bp, 10 predicted proteins | sample 5400531 | NCBI WGS metagenome assembly WNEY01 (sample SAMN13153338, study PRJNA577476) | soil metagenome | isolation source: 200 cm saprolite under Douglas fir tree site 1 | place: USA:California | collected 2015-04-18
CCCCGCGGACCGGACGGGAGCCTCAACTCGCGTCTCGCCAGGGAAGCGAACGAGCCCACTCGGAGGAGCTGAACGCATGACGGCCTCGCCGGAACAATCGGGCGCCGGCCCACTGGCTGTGTGGTTGATCGGCGCCCGCGGCGCCGTTGCTACCACCACCATCGTCGGGGCGGCGGCTCTGCGCCTCGGGCATGCTCGCCCGATCGGTCTCGTCACGGAAAGCGTGCCACTCAGCGCGGCGCCGCTGGCTCCGCTTGACTCGCTGGTGTTCGGCGGTCACGACGTCACCGACACTCCTCTGATCAAGTCCGCCCACGCGCTGTGCCGCGACGCCGGCCCGCTCAGCCCCCAGCTCGTCCGGGACCTTGAGGACGAACTCGCCGCCACGGAGCCGTGCCTGCGTCCCGCGCCGCCGTTGTTCGGAAGCCGGCCGGCGCTCCAGTTCATCCGAAGCGTGCAGGAAGATCTCGCCGCCTTCCGGCGGAGCACCGGAGCACGCCGGGTGATCATGGTGAACCTCGCCACGACCGAGCCACCGGCGCCGCCGGAGCTGGCCCGGTGCGATCTCATGCAGCTCGAGGCCGGTGTGGCGGGGCCGGGGCTGCCCGCGAGCTTACTCTACGCCTATGCCGCCCTCGACGTCGGCGTGCCGTATGTGAACTTCACGCCGTCGATCGGAGCCTCGCTGCCTGCCCTCGAGGCGCTCGCCCGCGAGCGCGGCGTCCCGCATGCTGGCCAGGACGGCAAGACCGGCGAGACCCTGCTCAAGAGCGCGTTGGCGCCAATGTTCCGCATGCGCAACCTTCAGGTGAAGAGCTGGTCGGGCTTCAACGTGCTCGGTAACACGGATGGCCTCGCCCTCTCCGACCCAGCCATCGCCGCGTCCAAGCTCGAGTCGAAGAGCAAGGTCGTCCCGGCGATCCTCGGCTACGAGCCTCACATGATCGTCCGGATCGACTACGTGCCGACCCTTGGCGACTGGAAGACCGCCTGGGACCTTGTCCAGTTCGACGGCTTCCTCGGCACCCCGATGACCCTCCAGCTTACGTGGCAGGGGTCCGACTCGGCCCTCGCCGCGCCACTGATCCTCGACCTGATCCGTCTAGTCGACCTGGCCGCGGACCGTGGCGAGCGGGGCGGGCTTGGCCATCTCGCCTTCTTCTTCAAGTCGCCGGTGAACTCGGACGTTCACAACTTGGCCGAGCAGTACACCCTCCTGTGCAGACACGTGCTGGCCGCCTGAGGAGCCTGCTCGAGCTCGTCCGCCTGCCGAACATCTTCACCGCGCCGGCAGATGTCGTGATGGGCATGGCTGTGAGCGGCGCGCCGCTCTCTCCCGCCAACGCGTTGTTGCTCCTCGCTTCCGCATCGGCCTATGCGGGTGGCATGGCGCTCAACGACGCGTTCGACGCCCCCCTCGACGCCGTCGAGCGGCCCGAGCGCCCCATCCCTTCCGGGCGCCTCGCGCGCGCGGCCGCGTTCTGGATCGGCGCCGCCTGTCTGGCCGCCTGCGTGGTGCTCGCTGCCGTGGCCGGCCGCGCGCCGCTCGCGATCGCGGCGCTGCTCGCGGCGGCCATCGTCCTGTACGATAGCGCGGCCAAGGGCACGTGGGCGGGTCCGGCCACGATGGCCGCCTGCCGCGCGCTCAACGCTGGCCTGGGAGTCTCGGTGGGCGTGGTCGGCCTATCCTCCGTCCAGCCGATGGCCGTCCTCTTCCTCTACATCCTGGTGGTGACCATCGTGAGCCGCTTCGAGGTGATCGCCGCGCCGGTTGCGCTCGTGCGCGCGGCGACCGTGGCCTTCGGCACGCTGCTGGCGATCTCGGCGGCCATTGCGCTCGCGTCCTGGGGGCCGCCCGGCGGGCTCGGGATCGTCTTCCTCGTCCTGCTCGCCCTCTGGCTGGGCGGACCGCTTCGCGCGGCGATCCACGAGCCGGCCCCGCGGCAGATCATCGGCGTGATCAAGGCGGCCGTGCTCGGCATCATCCTCCTCGACGCGGCATTCGCCGGCGCCGCGCGCGGCTTGCTTCCGGGTCTCCTCGTCGCTGCCCTGTTCCTCCCGGCGTTCGTCCTCGGCCGGAGCTTCGCCAGCGCATGAGCGTGCCGCGGCTGCGGTACGGGTACATCACCAATGGCCTCACCCATCACCGACTCGAGGACGCCCTCCGTCTGCTCGCCGATCTCGGCTACGACGGCTGCGCGATCACCCTCGACCACGTCCACCTCGACCCGTTCGCGCCGGGGCTCGCCGCCGAGGTGGAGCGGATCGGCGGCCTCGCGCGCGCCCTCGGGCTCGCGCTGAGCATCGAGACAGGGGCGCGCTTCCTCCTGGATCCGCGTCGCAAGCACGAGCCGACACTCCTTTCCGAGGAGACGACGGGGCGCGCCCGACGCCTCGACTTCCTCGGGCGCGCGATCGCCGTGGCACGCGACCTCGGCGCGCCACTGGTCTCCTTCTGGAGCGGCGTGGCCCCGGCTGGGGCGGCGCTGACGACCTCCTGGGCCCGGCTCCAAGAGGGCGTGGAGACGGTGGTCAGGCGCGCCGAGGCCTCGGGCGTCCGTCTTGGCTTCGAGCCCGAGCCGGGCATGCTCGTGGAGACCGTCGCTGACTATCGCGCGCTGCGCGCCGCGCTCGACTCTCCGACCCTTGGGCTCACGCTTGACCTCGGCCACTGTCTCCTGACCGAGCCGGAGCCGCCCGAGCAGGTGGTGCGCCAGGTCGCTCCGGTGCTCGCCAACGTGCATGCCGAGGACACGCGACGGCCGGTTCACGAGCACCTGCTCTTTGGTCAGGGCGAGATGCGCTACGAGCCGATCCTGGCCGCGCTCATCGCTATCGAGTATCGCGGTCTCGTCAATGTGGAACTCTCGCGCGACAGCCACCGGGGGCCAGAGGTCGCGACGGCCGCGCTTGCCTACCTCAAGACGGCCGAGAGGCACGCCACGGCGCGCGCCGCCGCTATCCATCCAGGGCCGGGAGGCGGAGGGAACGAGTGGTCAGCGACGTCGCGGCCCGCGTGAAGGAGGCGCTCCGGCAGGCCGCCGCCACGCTCGAGGCCCATGCGGTTGCCGTCTACCTGGCGGACCGCGAGGCCCGCATCCTTCGCCTGGTCGAATCGCATGAAGTGACTAGGCGAGAAACTACCTCGTTGCCGCAGGAGCTGGGCTGGGGCAAGGGGTTGATCGGTGGCGCCGCCGAGCAGGCAGAGCCCCGCTTCGACGTGGAGCGCGGTGAGTTGGCGGCTCCGATGCTCCTCGGCGACGACGCCGTGGGAACGCTCGTGGCCGTCCGGAGCGGTGGACCAGGCTTCACGGTGGCAGAGGTGGACCGGCTCCTCGAATCGGGACGGATGCTGGCGCGCGCGCTGGCGCCGGCGCCCTTCGAGGTGCTCCACGCCGAACTCGGACGCGCGGCGCCGGTGGCCGGCCTCGCCTGGCTCGACACCGTGATTGCCGCGGCGGGCCGCGGGGAGCGCGAAGCGGTGCTGAATGCCTTTCCCGCCGTGTCGCGCCGCCTGGGCAAGGAGCCACTAGGCTCGCGCTCGGCGCTGGTGCCCCCTGGCCTCGAGGTGGAGGTACCGCTGCGCGCGTGGCGCGTCGACGACGCCGGCCGCGTGGCGCTCCTCTGCGCCTTCGCCGGTGACGCCGAGGCACTCGCCCGGGAGCTCTACTTCGGTGGCGACATGCGGGAGCGGGCGGGCGCGCTCCGGGCGCTCGGCGTGCTCGGCCGTGCCACGCTCGCACTCGACGCGGTGCGCGACGCGTGCAGGGTCAGCGCCGTCGAGCTCTTCGAGGCGGCCGTCGCCGAGAACCCGTACAGTGCTCGCGTCCTGCCGGCGGAGGAGTTTCGGCACGCCGTGCTCAAGGCCGCCTTCCTCGGCGTCTCGCTCGCCCGGATCACAGGGCTTCCCGGCCAGGCTGACGCGGAGTTGTCGCGGATGCTACTCTCGTACGTCACCGAGCGGGAGGTTGCCGGGCGCTCGGTGCCGCCGGACATCTGGCCGGTGGTTGCCGTCCACCCGACGCCCGGGCTCGTGGCCAAGCTGTGCGGATACCTGGAGCACCCGGCGGAGGCCCATCGGGCAGGCGCCGCCGTCGCCCTCGGTCGCATCGCGGACCGCCGCGCGCGGCCGTTCCTCGAGGACCGGTTGGCCCGGGAGACCGACGGCGCGGTGCGGTGGGCGCTGGAGCGCGCCATCGCCTGAACTCAACGAGGAGGGGGAGCGATCATGCGGATTTTCGAGCCTCATGCCCACATGTTCTCGCGCGTCACCGACGACTACCAGCAGATGGCTCTAGCCGGCATCGTCGCCGTGCTCGAACCCTCGTTCTGGCTCGGCCAGCCGCGCACCTCGATCGGCACCTTCGTCGACTACTTCGACACCATCATCGGCTGGGAGCGCTACCGGGCCGAACAGTTCGGCTTGCGCCACTACTGCACGCTCTCCCTCAACCCGAAGGAGGCCAACGACGACCGCGTGAACGATGGCGTCATGGCCCTCCTGCCGCGCTACCTGGAGAAGGACGGCGTGCTTGGCGTGGGCGAGATCGGCTTCGACGACATCACCGAGCGCGAGGAGCGCTACCTCGCGGCCCAGCTCGAGCTGGCCAGGACCCACGATCTGCCCGCGCTAATTCACACGCCGCACCGGGACAAGGTGCGGGGCGTCGAGCGGACACTCGCGATCATGCGCGAGGTTGGCTTCCTGCCCGAGCGCACGCTGATCGACCACAACACCGAGCAGACCGTGCCACTGATCGTCGACACCGGGTGCATGATGGGCTTCTCCATCTATCCCGAGACGAAGATGGACGAGCCGCGGATGGTCGAAATCCTTCAGCGCTATGGCACCGATCGCATGGTGATCAACAGCGCGGCTGACTGGGGGAAGAGCGACCCCCTGAAGATCCCGAAGACGGTCACCCTCATGCGCCAGCGGGGCATGGCCGAGCACGAGATCGAGAAGGTGGTCTGGCACAACCCGGTGTCCTTTTTCGCCAAGAGCGGGCGGCTCGACCTGCGCGAGCTCGATATGCCCGTGACGCCTTCCGGCCAGGCCTTCGCGGGCAACTCCGTCTTGCGTGGGCCACGGGCCTGAGACGCGGTGAACTCATGACACCGGACGCTCTGGCAATGCCTGATGTGGTGGGGAAGAGGAACTGATGCGTCTGCCCGGGGGGCGGCATCTCGGCTACTGCACAAACGTCCATGCCGGCGAGTCGGCGGCCGAGGTGATGGACTCACTCCGCCGCGTCGCGGCGCCGGTGCGGCAGCGTCTGGGCGTCGAGTCGCTCGGAATCGGCCTTTACCTGAGCCATCGCGCGGCCGGCGAGGTCGATCCGGCGCGGCTCCGGGACGAACTGGCCGGCCTCGGTCTCTACACCTTCACGTTCAACGGCTTCCCCTACGGCGGCTTTCACGCCGGGCGGGTGAAGGAGGCCGTGTACCGGCCGGACTGGACCGACCCGCTCCGCGCCGAGCATACCCTGCGGCTGGCCGCGATCATCGACGCGATTGCGCCGCCCGACGTGACGGCTCCGACCATCTCGAGCCTGCCGCTCGGCTGGCGCATCGGGTGGACTGCCGAGCACACGAGGGCTGCAGCGGCGGCACTGGTGCGAGTGGCACGCGAACTCGCGGAGCGTGCGGCCGGTGGTAGCCGGCCCATCCGCATCTGCCTCGAACCCGAGCCCGGGTGCATTCTCGAGACGACCCCGGACGCCGTGCGATTCTTCGAGGGGCCGATCGCGCGCGCGGCGGGCCGCGACGTCGATGTCGTCCAGACCCACCTCGGCGTCTGCTACGACTTCTGCCACCAGGCGGTCGCCTTCGAGAACCCGAAGGAGGTCATCGGCTCGCTCGCCGCCGCCGGGGTGCGCATCGGCAAGGTGCAGGTCTCAAGCGCGCTCGAACTGCGCGATCCCGGCGACGCCGGCGCGCTGGCCCGTCTGGCGGCCTTCGACGAGCCCCGCTATCTCCACCAGGTGCGTGCCCGTGACGGTGGCGGCTACTGCGACGACCTTCCCGAGGCGATCGAGCGCCTCCCGCGCGACCGCCCCTGGCGCGTCCATTTCCACAGCCCGATCGACCGCGATTTCGACGGCTCGCTCGGGACGACCCGGACCGAGATCAGGGTGGCGCTCGATCAGCTCCGGGGCGGGTCCGTCACAACCCAGTTCGAGGTAGAGACCTACACCTGGTCCGTGCTGCCCGAAGCCGAGCGCCCGGCCGACGATGCCGCGCTGGCGACCGGCCTGGCCCGCGAGGTGACGTGGGCGCGGACCGCCCTATTGTGAGAGACCGCACCGCGGTCGCACCCCCCGAGGTGGACTGACGCCGCCGCTCGTCGTCGTCGATGTCGTGGGGCTAACGTCGGCCCAGGTCGGGTCGGACACGCCCGCGCTGGCCGCGCTGGCTCGCGAGGGCTTCATGACCCCGCTCAGCGCGGTGTTCCCCGCTGTCACCTGTAGCGCCCAGGCCAGCATGCTCACCGGCGCGCTGCCGCGGCAGCATGGCATCGTCGGCAACGGCTGGTACTTCCGCGACCTGGCGGAGATCTGGCTCTGGCGGCAGTCGAACCGTCTCGTCGCCGGCGAAAAGGTCTGGGAAGCCGCGCGCCGCCAGGTCCCCGGCTTCACCTGCGCGAAGCTCTTCTGGTGGTACAACATGTACTCGAGCGCGGACTGGAGCGTGACGCCACGCCCCGCGTACCCGGCCGACGGGCGGAAAGTGCCGGGCATCTACTGCCAGCCCCATGATCTAAGGGACGAGCTGGAGCGGGAGCTCGGGCCATTCCCGCTGTTCCACTTCTGGGGTCCCAGCGCCGACATCACCTCCTCGCGCTGGATCGCCGACTGCGCCCGGCTCGTCATCGAACGCAAACGCCCGTCGCTCACCCTGGTCTATCTGCCCCATCTCGACTACGACCACCAGCGTTACGGGCCTGACGATCCGCGGAGCCGGGTGGCGCTGCGGTCGGTCGACAACCTAGTGGCTGCGCTCGTGGGGCATGCACGACGGAGCGGCGCCGAGGTGCTGATCGTCTCCGAGTATGGCATCCGCCAGGTCCGCCGGCCTGTGGACATCAACCGGGCGTTGCGGCGCGCTGGGCTCCTGGCCGTGCAGGAGACGCTGGGCTGGGAGCTGCTCGATGCCGGCGCTTCGCGCGCCTTCGCGGTGGCTGATCATCAGGTGGCTCACGTCTACGTGCGAGACCCGGCCGACCAGGCGCACGTCCGAGCGCTGCTCGAGGGGCTCGGCGGCGTGGCCGAGGTGCTCGACGAGAGCGGGAAGAAGACTGTCGGTCTCGACCACCCGCGTGCCGGCGAGCTGGTGGCGGTGGCCGCGCCCGACGCGTGGTTCACCTACTACTATTGGCTCGACGACTCGCGGGCGCCCGACTTCGCGCCGACCGTGGACATTCACCGCAAGCCGGGCTACGACCCGGCGGAGCTGTTCCTCCGGAGGGACCACCTCGGGACCAAGCTCAGGATCGGGTGGCGACTCCTGCAGAAGTCGCTCGGGTTCCGCTACCTGATGGACGTGATTCCCCTGCACGGCGCCTGGGTGAGTGGCTCCCATGGCCGCCTGCCCGACGACCCCGCGCATGGGCCCGTGCTGATCGGCTCGGCGCGAACGCTCGCACCCACGGGGACACCGGGGACGACCGACGTGTTCCAGCTCATCCTGCACCATGTGGCGCCCCGATCGGACACACTCCGGTGAGCGCGCCGGGCGCTGGGCTCGTCCTCCGCGGGAGGCGCCCGGCCCTGGGCTCGCGGGCCGGGCGCCTACTCGTCTCCTTCGAGGCTACTGGCCGGTGTAGGTCACCTTCCAAATCACGCCGGACTTCGGCGTGGTGAAGAACGGCGAGGGCATCGAGTAGTCGATGTAGAGCTCGCCGTAGTCGACGATGTACATCGACTTGCCGTCGTTCGTGAACACCACGTCGTTCGTCCGCTCGAACCCGCCTCGGTTCCCGGGTTTCTGGTACGCATTCGGACCCATGTCGACGTTCCGTGCGAAGTAGGACCAGCGGACGCCGGTCGGCTGCAAGAACTCGATCTTGATCACGGCCGGCCAGGTGGGCACGAGGCTCTCGGGGCCGTTGTCGATGACTCCGAAGATCGCTGCGAAGAGGGTGTCCTTGACGCCGAAGCGCTCGTCACCCCATGCGATCCCGTCCATCGGGTTGTTGGTGTCCCACTCGAGGACGGGGTTGATGTACCCGTTCGGGTTCGGGTTGGCGATGATCAACGGCACACCACGCACGCCCTCGACATGCGGCGGGAAGCGATACGGCGGCATCTCGGGCACCCACGGCTTGTCGCCGATGTAGAGATTGGGGTACGGCCGGTCGACCTTGGCGCCGTTGTAGGCCTTGAGCGAGAACCGCTTGTTGGTGACGAATCCCATGCCCTCCTTGTCCGGGAAGCCGGCGTCCTGTCCCCTCTCGGTCACGATCCAAAGCTTCTCGGCGCCGTTGGCGATGCGGCGATGCCCGAGGTCGTTCACACCGTTGTCGCTAACGGCCAGCGCGTTCTCGAAGCGGCTTCCCTTGGGGCCGAACCTGACGCCCGACTGGTTCCGGAAGCCCATCGCGTAGACTTCCATGTCCTGGTGCCGGTACATCCCGTCCGCTCCCTGCTTGTCGATTTTCACGCGCATGATCGAGCCGCCGCAGGGAACCTGGGCCTTGATGGTCATGCCGGGCTTCGCCGGGACGCCGGCCGGCAGCAGCGCACCCGTCAAGCGGCCGTCGGAGGACCTGACGTTGAGTCCCGTGTGGATGATGTCGCGGCAGACCGGATCGCGTGCCGTCTTGGGCAGCGCCGGATCCCCGTGTTTCTCCCAGAACGGGTCAACGTCGTTCGTCCAGCCGTGGTTATCTGGATCCGCGAAGCCGCTGTTGCTCGGAAAGCCCTGGCCCCAGTACAGGTAACCGTCCTTGCACGTGATACCGCCGATCTGGTGGTCGCCGATCGGGAGATCGGTGATGATCTTCCTCAGCTCGCCGTTGACGCCGGTGATCTCCCAGATGTGCTTCGAGTACTCGGGGATGTAGACCTTGCCGTTCTCGGGGCAATAGCCGATCTCGTTCATCACGAACCCGAACTTGCCTACGCCGATGTCCTTGAGGTGCTTGCCCGACTGGTCGAAGACTTTGACGTGCGGGCCGGACACCGGGTTCTTGATCCGCTGGCCAGCGAACTCGTACTCGAATGGGCCGAACAGGTTGCCGGAGATCGCGACCCAGACGTTACCCTGGCCGTCGACGGCGGCGGCGCTCGGGGTGTCCAGGCCCGAGACGAAGACTTCAGCCTTGTAGCCTCCGGGTACGCGGAGCTTGCTGGGGTCCGGCTTCACCGCCTGACGAGGCACCCAGCCGCCGGATGTCGCGACGCCCTGGTTCTGGGCCAGCGCCGTGGACACCACGAAGATGCCGGCGGTGGCCGCGAGGATCACCGTCTTGAGCAATCTCATTTGTGCTCCTCCTTTCGAACATGGGTTGTGGTTGCGCGCCAGCGGTCGTGAAAACGACCCAGCGGTGGCGCATGGTCGCGCCTCACCTCACCGCCTGGCAAGGGTGCGCACGAACCCGACCAGGTCCCAGATCTCGTGGTCGGCCAGCTGGCTCTTCCACGCCGGCATCGCGGCGTTCTTGCCGACCGCTGCGCCTCCGTTTTTGATCGCGCTGAACAAGTACTCGTCGCTGACCTGGTCCATGAGCTCCTTGACCGCGAGATTGGCGACGTTGGGCCGGAAGGTCTTGGCCTCGCCGCGGCCGTCCTCTCCGTGACAGCCGGAGCAATAGCGGACGTATAGCTCCTTGCCATGGCCCAGGTCGCGAGGTGGCGTCGTCTGCGAAGAGCCCTCGAGCCCCGACCCGGCCACGGCGATGCCGGCAAGCGCGAGCGTGATGAGACGTCGGCGGCGCATGACCTCCCCTCTTGGCGTCAGCATGGGCAATTCCCTGGAAGCGTCCGGAAGCTTCCCAAGGACCGGCGATGCGACTGGTGGAGAAACGTCGGCGCATATATCGCTCTGACAGTGGGCACGTGTCAAGAGGGTCCATGGGCGCGATCATTCAGCCTGGCGCGCCGCCTGAGGACAAGGGGCCAATGCGGTTCACCCGGCCATACATGGCCAGCGGCTACGTCCTCGTCGTTCCGGCGCGCAGCACCAAGATCCGTCAGCTCGAGGACATGAAGGACGGCGTCGTTCGGCAGCCAGCTCGACATCCTCGACGCGGTCGCGAGTGACGCGGTCGCCGCCGGCTTCGCCACGGGCCCGTACGTCGGCTGGTATCTCAAGCAACACCCAGGGTCGGTGCGGGCCGTCGACACGGCGATCCCTGATCCCGAGTTTCGCTGGAACGTTGCGGTGCGGCTGCTCAACACCGACCAGGCGCTCGTGGATGCGCTGAATCGGCTGATCGGCGACTTACTCTCCGGCCGGCACGATCGCAAAGATATTGGAGTCCTACGGCATCCCCTACGTGCCGCCCGCGACGCCGTGATCGCAGCCGGTCCGGCGAGGGCGCAATCGCCGGCACGACCGCGCCTCCGTCAGATCTGGCCCGGGTCGAGCCAGGCGCGCGGGAAGGCCGGGGCGCGCCACGCGGCGAAGCGGTCGAGCAGTTCGGGCGCGCTCGTCCCGAAGAGGAGCAGCGCGGCGTACTCCGCCCGCACGAAGCCCTCGCGGACGGC
>WNEY01004414.1_pt1 | contig 10708 bp, 15 predicted proteins | sample 5400531 | NCBI WGS metagenome assembly WNEY01 (sample SAMN13153338, study PRJNA577476) | soil metagenome | isolation source: 200 cm saprolite under Douglas fir tree site 1 | place: USA:California | collected 2015-04-18
TGAACACCTCGGCGGCGCGATCCACCTCGTGGAAGCGCAGCTGGCCCTGGGTGTCCATGCACACGATGCGTCCGGCATCGTAGTCGACGGCGATCACCGTCATCCGGCCGGCCTGGACGGAGTCGGTCAGGCCTTGGGCGGCCGCCGGGTCGCTCACACCCAGCACGGCCCACGCTATGGCGGCTCTCAGCATCACGGCTCGCAGGAACTTCATGGTCGCCTCCCTCTCCCGGTGCGGCGCACCGGGGGCTCGCGGTTTGACTGCTTCCGCGACGGGAAGATCGCAAGCCGGGTGCCACGAGGAAAGGATCAACGAATCAGCGAGTTGGATCGGAGAGACGGGAAGCGCGGCTGGTCAGAGATGGTCAAGAACAGACCACTCCCTTGAGCACGCGGAGCGCGAAGGCTCCAGCTGTCCCTACTGGGCGGGCTGGTCGCTGTTGAAAATATCGGCGACCGCGCGCCACGTGCCCCCGGGCTGGCGGCGGTACACCACGACGTATTTGCCCACGTCCGTGACGGGCGCGCCGCCCGGCGGCTGCATCGTGAGCGAGTAGCGGCCGCGGCCATAGGCCAGGTCGCCTGCGCTCGCGATGGTCGTGGTCTCGAGCTTCATGCTGGTCATGCCCCCGTCCATGATGCCCTGGAGCATCTGGCGGATGCCGTCGTGTCCTTCGACGGCCGGACTGTTGGGCGGCAGCAGCACCGCGTCCTTGGCGTAGAAGGCCTTGACCAGCGCGCCCGCGTCGAGAGCATTGGCGGCGCGCATGAACTCCGCGTCGAGCCGCCGGATGGTCGCGGCCGCCGATTCGAGACGCCCGGCCCCCTTCGGGGCGGACTTCCGCCTTGCCATCTTCTTCATCGGCTTCTTCGCGCTCTTCTTTGCCATGTTGAGCCTCCTTGCGCTGCAGTCTACCCCCGCGCCGGCCCCGACCCCGGCCGCGAGAACGGCGAGCGGTGCCCGAGCTTCTCGCGAATCTTGCCGATCAGCCGCTCCGAGGTGAACGGCTTGGCGACGAAGGAGTCGGATGGCACGCGGACGCCGTAGTCGCCGACCACCTCGGAGGTGTGGCCCGACATGTAAATCACCTTGATCTCGCTCCGGAGGGCGCTCAGCCGGTCGGCCAGCTCGCGGCCATTGAGCCCCGGCATCACGACGTCCGTCAGGAGGACGTCAATCCGCTCCGGAGTACTCTGCGCCATGCGCAGGGCCTCCTCGGGACTGCCGGCGACGAGCACCCTGAAGCCACTGGCCTCGAGCAGGTCCTGTGCCATGGACAGGACCTCGAGCTCGTCGTCCACTACCAGGATCGTCTCCACGTCATTCGCGGTCGATGGCCGCGCGTCCGGGGCCCGTCAGGAACATGAGCAGGCCGCAGCAGAGCATCAGCATCTCCAGCCTTGCATCCATATAGCCCTGGAGGCGCCATCTCACGAAGAAGGCCGCTACCGTGAACTCGCAGAAGACCAGCAGCCCAACCCAGCGAGTGAGCAGGCCGATGAGCAGCAGGATTCCTCCGCCGAGCTCGATGATGCCGGCGGCGACGGCGAAGGCCTGCGGGACTGGCAGGCCATACTTGGTGCCGAAGAGCGTCGTCACCCCAGTCAAGACGCCGAATTTGAACCACTTCAAATAGCCCGCGGGAATCAGGATCGCCGCCATCCCCAGCCGCACGATGAACAGCCCCCAGCCCGACTCGACGCCCAGGATACGCCCCATGTCGTCTCCCTTCACGGCCATGCGTCGAATGCGCCAGAGCCGCCGTCGACTACAGGATCACCGTATCCGCCCGCTCCTGCGCGGTGCGCCGGAGTCTAGGCTTGCGCGCTGGGGCCTGTCAACCGCCCCCGGCGAGCATCCGCTCCACACGCTCGAGCTGCACCCGTGTGCCCAGCGCGAGCAGCTGGTCGCCCGCGCGAAGGCCCATGTCGCCGGATGGGTTCACCAGGCAGGTGTCGTCGCGCAGAATGGCCAGTACGGTGGCGCCCGTAGCCTGGCGCAGATCGAGCGCCTCGAGGGTGCGGTTCACCGCCGGGCTCCCGGGAGCGACGGCCAGGGCCTCGATATTGAGCGACTCGTTCCCCCGCTGCAGCGCCGTCTCGAAAAACTCTACCACCGTGGGGCTCAGGATCAGGTGGGCCAGGCGGTGGCCGCCGATTGCGTAGGGGCTGATGGCCCGGTTGGCGCCGGCGCGGATGAGCTTGGCCACGCTGGCCTCGTCCACAGCCCGCGAGACGATGTGCAGCGTCGGGTTGAGCACCCGCGCCGAGAGGATGATGTACATATTGGTGGCGTCGTTGGCCGTGGTGGCGATCAGTCCCCGCGCCCGCCTCACGCCGGCCCGCTCGAGGACGGCGTCGTCGGTGGCGTCGCCCTGCAGGCAGAGGTAGCCGCGCTCTTCGGCCTGGCGCAGGCTGCCTTCGGTGGGATCCACCACGACGAAGGGCACCTTGGCCGCGTGCAGCTCCTGCGCGGCCTGCCGTCCCACCCGCCCCAGCCCGGCCACGATGATGTGGCCGTTCAAGGCTTCGATGTGCTTCTCCATCTTGCGCCTCCCCGTAGGATCGGCCAGCCGCACCGCGACGAGATACTCCATCACCACGCCGAAGGTGTAGAACAGGCTGCCGACCCCGACGATCGCGATGAACATCGTGAAGATGCGCCCGGCCGAGTCGAGCGGCTTCACCTCGCCGTAACCGACGGTGGTGATCGTCGTCACCGTCATGAAGAGCGCGTCGAGCCAGGTCCCGCCCACGTGGCGCCACAGCCAGAAATAGCCCAGGGTGCCGGCGAGCACGACCGCGAGCACGACGGACAGCGGCAGGATGAGCCGCGCCCGCAGCCTCGGGATGTCCGCGCCGGGCACCGCTTCGGTGTCACGAGAGATTGGCATGGCGTTCCGTGGTGGGGCGCCAGTGTACGACACTATGAGGCCCGAGCCCAAGGCCCTCTCGGGCAGGTGCGCACTACATGGGCGATGCGGATTCTACGGCGGAGCTTCTCGGGGCGGGACGGCTAGCCGGGCAGGCCGAGCGTCAGCCGCGAGCGCGCGGACGAGGGGCATCGGTGACGGCCGCGCCTACCTCTCCGCAGCGCGGATCGCCGCCGGCCCGCCGTTCATCTTGACGCGCTGACCGGTGTCGCGCAGACTGGAACCGTCCCACCGGAAGACCCAGTAATCCTTCTCGACCATGTTGCCGACGAGGATGGTCTTGCTGTCGGGCGAGAAGACCGCGCCTTGCGACCAATGGCCGATGGGGCCCTCGGCCACGCGCGATAGTGTCTTGCCCGTCACGCGCACGATGACGAGCTTGCCGGCGTCGTTGTAGAAGGGCGACTCCTTGGCCCGGTTGCTGCCATTGTGAACGACGACGGCGACGACGGAGCTGTCCGGCGCGATCTTGAGGCCCTCGGCCGTCGACCCGAGGACGCCGATCGTGTCGACGACGCGCGGGGGGGTCGCCGTGAGGTCGATGAGGCTGATGCTGTCGTTGTCGCCGCTGGTCGACCCCGCCAGGCTGCCGACGACGGCGAAGGCGCCGCTCCGTGCGATGTCGAGCACGATGGGGCGGACGCCCGCGGCCATGTCACGCTTCGTGTACTCGACCTTGGTCCCGTCGATCGAGAGGACCGAGACCTTGTTGTCGTCCCTGCGCGAGACGAGCGCGGTCTTGCCGTCCGGCGTGATGGCGACCATGCCGCCGCCGGCCTTCGCGCCGCCGACCTCGACGGTCCCCGCCGGAGTCACCGTCTTGCCCTGGATGGCGAAGACGGACACGGTGCCGTCGACGAGATTCGAGACCAAGGCGAGCGTCCCCTGCCGGTTGATCGAGATCCCTGACGCGCCTTGGCCGGCTTCGAGCGTCACGATAACCTTCGGCGGGCTCGCCTTGAGGTCGATGACCGTGAGGCGGTTGTCGGGCGCCTGCTTGGTCGGGTCGCTCGGGTCGACCTTGCTCGACGACGTCACGAGGGCCAGGCTCTCGTCCGGCGTGACGGCGATGCTGAGTGGCGGCCCCACGACGCTGTTCGGAGCCCGAACCTCGCCGATGACCTTTGGCGGGCTGGACTTGAGGTCGATGACCGCCACCGTGTCGGGCGGCGGGTTCGGCACGACCTTCACGCTGCCGTTGACTAGAACGACCTTGTTGTCGTTGGCCGAGACCGCGATCTGCGCCTCTGCCAAGGAGCCGAGGGCGAGGACTGCCGCGAGTGCGATGAGAGCCAGCTGGTTCGGTGACATCACGGTGTCTCCTCGAGGGCGCCCGCCGTCCCGCGTCGGGGGAGAGGGCGGGGAATCGAAAGTCTTCGGCGCGATCGATGGCTTCGAGTGGGCGCGAGTCTAAGGGATTTCCCGGGGATTGACAAGCCGCCTCGGAGAGTCAGGCGACGGGGGGCTGCGAAGCGCCGAAATAAGGAGCGGGGCGGGGCGGCTAGCCGGGCAGGCCCAGCGGCAGGCGCGGGCGGCGATCTCCGATGAAGAGAAATGCCATGCCATCGGCGTCGCTGCGCGAGACGATGGCCGGCACGTCGAGCGGCTCCTTGCCCGGCGGATGGAAATGCAGCTGCGCCACGGTGCCTTCTTCCAATCGCTCTCTGGGATGGACCTTGGCGCCGCGCGAACTCACGTCCCTCGCCTGGCAGAGGAAGAGCCGGTTGCCTACCTGCACGATCACCGGCCAGGACACCGGGGTGCGGTGGTCTTGCCGCATATCCGGCTTCGATGCTCCAGTCGCCTGGCTGGGCTGGGTCGTCATCTCAGTCTCCCTCGCCCTCTACCGCTCGCAAGAGCGATGCCGTAACTGAGGGCGAGCAATATCGTGCACTTAGCCTTCGGCGGCCCGCCCTGCCATGTCAAAAAACCCGCGCTTCGACGACAAAATCTGTAGGTCTCACCCTGGCGGCCCACGCGGAGCCCGATCATCTTATCTGTATGCGATACCCCGGGCCATCAGGCTGGCGACGAAAACCATGACGACGACAATACCCATCTCGACGTGGTTGAGCACGTAAAAGGTGCGGGCGCGCGAGGTGTCCGGCGCCTGGCCCCGGCGCAGCTGGCCGCGCCAGCGGATGAAGGTGAGCATGGGCCAGATCTCGAGCATCAGCACGCAGGCGAACAGCGCCATCTTCACCCAGAAGAGCGGCGAGTGGAGATAGAACTCCGTGCCCTTCTCGAGTCCGCCAAAGGCGCGCAGCAGTCCCGTCACGATCCAGAGCAGCGCCGCGATGCCCCACAGACTGTCGGCAACGAAGAGCTGCCGCAGGCCTTCGGTGTCGAGCCGGCCCTTGAGCGCGCGCCCGCGCCACCACACGCTCGGCAGCCCGATCGCCAGCGCAAGCACGTGCAGCGAGGAGACGACGGCCGAGAGCACGGGGTCGCTCAGTACCTCCCGGCCCCGCCGCTGTACTGGATGACGAGGCCCGGATCCGTCGGAATCTCGGCGCCCTTGCGCTTCTGCTCGGCCAGCGCCGCCTGCATGCACTGCCGAACCGCCGGGCCCTCGGTCTCCTTGCCGCTGAGAAGCACGCGTCCGCTCGGTTCGATCCGGTCGAGCCGAAGCGTGACGAAGTGATCGCAGCTCCGCCACCGATCCCGCGCCAGCGCCTGGGCCGGCGTGTCGCTGAAGGTGAGCGCGGCACAAGCGGCGAGAAGCAGCGAGGTTGTGGCGAGAAGCGCAAGACGCATGGGCGGTGCCCTCCAGGGGCTGGGATGTGACGCCCCCGGAGTATGTCTCCCCGCCCGACGGGCTGTCAACGCGGCCGCCCGCCCCCAGCCTCGCGACTCACTGCGCCTCGGTCTCGCACATATCGAGCTTCCACACGCCGCCATTGTCCTTGCAGCGCTCGGCGTCGGACTTGGTCGCACACCCTGTGAAGCTCGCGGCGGCGATCAGGAGAGCGATTACGGCGATCACCTGGTGCTTCATAGCCGGCCTCCTTCCCGTTACACTCATAGTTCGCCAACGCGCTTGCGCCTCATTGTCCCGCGTCTCGTAACTCTCGACAAATCAAGCCTTCGACGTCTAGCGCTCTGCACTGCGTTGTCGCGCTTTGTCCCTCAACTCTCAGACACCACTCAAACACCGTCGAGCGCTCGGGCTCTAGACGTATTCCCCCGAGCGCAACCGCCGTCGCTTTAAGGCAGGTAGCCGACAGTCAGATAGACCTTCTGGCCCGTCGTACTCGTGGCGGACAGCGACATGACGCTCTCCGAGGTCGAAGCCACGCTCAACACCTGCTCCTGAAAGAGCGTCATATCCGCCTCAACCTCGATGTGGAGATGTTCAGGGACGGGAACGTGAAGGAGTTCTTCGTGCGCGAGGCTGGCCCCGAGGATCACCAAGGCACCCATCGGGTACTTCCATTTCACGAGCAGACTCATACCCTCAGCGTAGCACGTCGCCTTGCGAAGACGCCTACCCGTCCGCGAGCACCGCGACGACGTCGCCCGCTGACAAGCGCTCGCGACGGAGCAACGCCAAGGCGCGTGGAAATCGCCGTAGACGTGCACCCCCTCCCCCTAGCGCGTTCTCACGCGTCTGGGACGCGCCCGGACGCTCAGGCGCTCGCCCACGTCCCCTTTCCGGCTATGATCTAAGGGTGTTGTCGATCTGTATCTACTGCAAGAAGTCGCCGCCCGAAGTCGAGCCCTCAGACGCGCACATCTTCTCCTCCGCTCTAGGCGGCACAGAGAGCAGTCGAGATTCCGTGTGCGCCGCATGTAACGGACGCATCAACCGCGACATCGAGACACCGGTGCTCCCGTCCTTCCACGTTCTTCGGAGCCTACACGGGATCGAGGGCCGTCGAGGAGTGCCCGGAGTGCCAGCCGTGGCGAAGATCGAGGGCCATGAATTCCCTATCCTCCTCGGGCCGGACGGTCGGCCGAAGGGACCAATTGTCCGCGTCGACACAGATGCCCACGGGAAAAAGGTGTTCTTCGTGTACGGCCCTAATGAAGCAGTCACTACATTCATGGATGACATCACTCGCGCGCATCCCGACACAGAGTGGTCACAAGCCAAGTATGAGGTTCCAGTCGAAGTGTTAGCGGACGGCTTTCCCGTTGATGATCCACTAGTCCGCAGGTTGGCTGCGAAGGTGGTGTTTGAGCGATTCGCGCAGATAAGGGCAGGCGTGATTGCTGCCGACCCGGACTTCGATGTCGTTCGGGAGTTCATCCTAACTGGCGTTGAACCAGCGCCGTGCTGCGGCATCACGGCCGATCCACGGCTCCTGAATAAGTCATTCAACTTCCCTCTCCCGGCGCATGCCGTAGTCATCGTATTCCATGAAGCCGATTCTATCGTCGGCGGCTTCGTGATGTTCTTCGGCCTCTTCCTTTATTGGGTCATCCTGTCGCGTCGCTATCGGGCGCTGGCCTCAGTAGACGACCTCTTGGTGGAGTGGCCGCACATCCGTCAGACGGATCGGCCTTTACTGAGATCAGGTGTCGGGGCGGTTCGTGTTCCCTGGGGTGATTACATCTACAAGTACACAAGCGATCCTGCCGCTGTCAGCCGCGCCGCGCTTCAGGCAGCGCGCTTGAAGTTCCAGACAGCCATCGACGCGGCGTACGGACCACGTGAGGAGCCGTAGACTCCCCTAAAGACTGACCGGCAGCGAGCGCCCTTCGACGCGCAGGCACAGAGTAAGCGCATCTCTGCCGGTGTCTTCGGGCGGCGATCCTGCTAGACTTCTGCCTCGCCCGAATCAACGCCCGAGGGGGCAGCCATTCATGGAAATGGAGATAGCGCGGCTCGTCTTAGAGTATCTAAGGGTTCTGCTCAGCCCGCAGGTAGTCAGCGGTGCCGTGATTGTGTTTTCCCTTGTTGCGTTCAGGGTTCCAGTCGAAAGACTCATTGACCGTATCCGGTCCGTGAGAGGGCCAGGCGGAACAGGTGCGGACTTCGGGGAACAGTTACGCACGGCTGAAGAAGTGAAGCCCGAGTTGGCGAAGACACACGAACTCAAGGCTGGCGAGCAACTGACCGTCACCGACGCTGGCGGTGCGAGAACCACCCCAGCGCCGACTGACGCCCAGCAGGCCTTAGAGAGATTGGCGCGCTGGTGGGCATTCGAAAAGATTTACCGCGCAATCTACAGGAGCCAGATCGACCTTCTCCGGTTTCTTGAGCGCAACCCGGATCACCGCGCTTCGTGGTCAGAACTTCAAGTCTTCTATCAGCAGGGGATTCTTGCTCAGGGGGTGCCCCCTCAGGCCTATCCGTATCAGAATTACATGACGTTTCTCGCTAACGTCGGGCTCATTCAATGGACTACGCCGCCGGGTGCTCCTGAGGCACAAGTGACACTTACGCCGCTTGGCGATGAATTTCTCCACTACCTCCTCCTCAGCAACTACAACGTCTTTGAACGGCCCTACTAAGGGAGAATCAGTAGATGACCCGCGCAGCGCTCCCAATTCCATCAGGCCTTGCTTGAGGCCGCAAAGGGAGGAGTTGCAATCATGACGGTGAAGATCATGATCACGCTCGCATTGAGCATCCTAGTGTTGACAGCATCGAACACATACGCTGACCACGAGCGGTTCATCGTAGGCACGATGCGAAACGTCGACCCGTCAGCGTCCATCGTCGCGTCCACCTCTGGGACGTGCGTGCCAAGCCATGATCGGGAGAGGCTTCAGTGTTATTTCACCACATTTGGCCTTTGGAAAGCGAAAACTGAGGCACAAGTAAAGAAGGACTTCGAGGAAATCGTGCAGGCGATGAATAAGGATTCAGCGAAGCAAATAAGCGAAATGAAGAAATCGTTTTGCGACGACAAGAAAATGATGGAACCGGACCCGATCCGTCTGAAGTACAACGTAGGGTATAAGGCGTTTCCCGCTTCGATAAAAGCGTTTTGCGAACGGCCGACTCGTGACTCGGCTCTCAGTGCCTTTCAAACGATGTATGAGAACGAGGGCAGGAAGTGCCTCTGCGTCGTCAGCGACTGGCGATCTACATTCGCACGGCAGATTGATAGGTGGGTAGAGAACACTGGGCCAACCGGGCTCTGTGGGGTTATCAAAGTCTTCACGTTAGTACCGCACGATCTTAACAAGATGAAAGACCCGGTCGGGCCATTGCTGTGGCGACTCGATGAGCGGACTGTCGTAACCAGGGCGGACAATGAGGGCTGCAAGTTCTTCAACGTGAAGGATGATGCCGTGAAAGTCAGTTGGGATGCGCCATATAAGAGCATCGATTGTGGCGAGGTCGAGTTCACAAGCGCACTCGAAGGCATGAGCGATCCGCCTGGGCCGAAGGGGAAGTAGATGACCCTAGATCACGTTCGGTCATGGCTCCCTCCGAAGCGTGTCCTGATTGATTCTATGATCATCGACCGTATCGCGGAAGTCGCTGGCCTTGGCGAGAGGATTCAGTGCGCTGTTGCCGACGGCGCGCTGATGATCGTGGAGACCCACATTCTCCGTGATCAATTGAGTAAGATACGAAACCCGGCCCAGCGAACCCTCTTGCTTGGTGTCTACGACGCGCTACCCAAGGTCACCGTACCAACCAGCGGGATTGTTCTCGATGTGTCGCGCCTTGGTGGGGCTGAATTCGTCGACGAGAGGAACGACCTCGAAGGTCTTGCGACCAACAAGGGGCGTGGCGGGATGCAGGATGCACTCTTGGCTTTAACGTCGTCGAGTAAGGCCGACATTCTCGTTACAGAAGACGGTGACCTTCGAAAAAAGGCGGAGGCGAAGAGACTGCAGGTGTGGACCTTCGCAGATTTCAGACGTTTCGTGGAAGAGCGGGCATGACTGCCCCTGGGCGATGACCAGCGCGCGTGGACCGAAGGGGACATAGGAGATGTGGACTCATCCGCTCACCATTGCAATCGTCACCGGGCTCGTCGCGGGGTTTGGCAGTGCCATCCTTACAACCTGGCTCCAGCATCACTTCTGGAAAATCCAGCGCGAGGAGGAGCGCCGCTTCTGGAAACTCCAGCGCCGAGATGAAATATGTCTTGAGGCCATCCGCGAGTACAACCGGCTGACGAACGCGTACGTGGCAGCATGTCTCTCCCAAACCGGACCTCGTCCACCGGAAGGAGAATGGCTCCGAGACCTCAACACTACTGCCGCAACAATTCGAGTCTTGTTCTCAGATGGGGCATATCGCGCCGCGATGGACATCAACAGAATGATCACGCCATACGCTTCGTGGACGGGTCCGGACAGGACGCAGCGCGCGCACCAGTTCTCAGAGATATGCCACGCGGCATTGACCGCCCTCTACGGCGAGGTGACCGAGTAGAGTTGTATTCACGCAGCGCGAAGACGTCGCCCGCGCTCAAGCGCTCGCGGATCAGGAGCGCTCGGGCGATCCGCTCGACGCTCCCCCACTCCCTCGCGAGCAGCGCTGACGTCTCGGATTCGATCTCTTCGAGGGACACGCGGCCATCAAGGACAGATCGTGGACATCCGGACAGTGCGGGGAGCGCTAAGTCCGCGTCGCTTCAGCGCGAAACGTCGGGCGTGATGTACACTCATAGTGCCATGTGCGGCCGATATACGGAGACCGCGGCACTCGAGGAGCTGGCGGAGCGCTTCGGCATCACGCTCGCGCAAGCGGAAGTGGAGGAGCTGCGCCCGAGCTATAACGTCGCCCCGTCCCAGCCGGTGCCGATCGTCGTCAGCAGCGATGGCGGCCGGGCGCTGCGGCTCGCCCGCTGGGGCTTCAAGCC
>WNEY01007340.1_pt1 | contig 10708 bp, 12 predicted proteins | sample 5400531 | NCBI WGS metagenome assembly WNEY01 (sample SAMN13153338, study PRJNA577476) | soil metagenome | isolation source: 200 cm saprolite under Douglas fir tree site 1 | place: USA:California | collected 2015-04-18
CGGCAGGGTACGTCCAGATCGGTCGCCCCGATACGGGTAATTTTGACGCGATCTGTTTCGATTTGAATAAGTCAGCTCAGAACCGCGAATATCGAATCGTGCAGATCGATCACGAAGACGTTCTCTGCAATTGGAAGGTTCGAGTGTCGGGCGAACTGTGGCCGTCATTCATTAAACTCGTCGAGTCCGCACTTTCGAGACCCGACCCCAAGTCTCTTGGGAATACCCAATCGTGTAGCTGACGTAAGATCCCGGTTACGCTCACCGTGGTCAAAACGCGCTAAGGTCTGTTTTCGTGAACAACAGTCAGCATGGGGGGTTAGACTACAGCAATATGATTCCAGTCGGCTACATGGCGAAGCGCGTGCATAAGAAGCCGGACTGGCTCCCGGCACCCCATGTCATTGACATCTACTCTGTCAGCCACTGCCAGTCGGAAGATTTCGCTGATTACATTCCCTACTGGAAGCATAATGGCTTCTGGTTTTTCGACTCCCCCGCAATCATAAAGAGCGTTGCAAAGGAACACTCGATTCAGCTTGAGGGAACATCATTGTTTTACTACGAAGTGTATGAAATGGAATTTGACGGCGAGAGCTGGCACCCGTTTTCACCAGAAGCCTCCTTTCCTACCGATGTGGTTTCCCCTTCCAATAAGCAACTCGAAGGTTTCGACGTAGTCAACTTCACCGCCAGAACCTCGCCGGAATGTTCCGGCCTTTCGTGTAGTCGTCTGGCAAGAGACCTGCTCACAAATGCTCACTGTCTTTTTGCCTCGTTCGATGAAGCCGAAACGAATCTAAGCGGCGGCGCATTTAACGAATCCGAGCCCGGCCCGTACAGAATATTTTCGGTGTATTCGGTAGACTGGCCTTTAAGCTCATAACTGTTAAAACATCGCCATAGCGCTCACAATCCCATTGAAACACTGGGCAAGCGGGGCGGTCTCGGGCGTACGCTTACGCTGCTTCCTTTGCTTCTTTGATATCAAATCCTTGGTTTCTGAGGAATTGTGGCGCATCATTTTCCCTGAGGTATCTGGGAGAAGCTATGAACCATGTGTGAGGAGCATGATGCAGAGACGTAGCATGCTACGTCTCTACGGTTGACTACCTGGCTGGTGGTCCGTTACGTCTTTTATTTCAATGCTTACGGTTAAATCGACTAGAGCGGTTCCAGAGATGGTGTATCCGCGCGGCACCGGGGCTGAAGCCCATTTGGGTTGCCATCCTAACGCAAGCCTAAAGGCCTGCTCTTCCACGGTGGGTGGATACAGTAACTATGGAACCGCTATAGCCAGCAAGTACCCCTCCACCCCCGCCCCCGCCCTGCACCGTCCAAACCAGGAGCAGGGAACTCCGGCTGGCGCCTTAAACTGGGTTGACATTAAATTCTGGAAACACGGTTAGAGAATTCTGTATTAAAGAATTCTGGAAACACGTTAAAGGTAAAATTGAAAGCTGAAGGCCGATAAAGAGATAAAGCCGATAAAGAGATTAAGAGAACAACGATGCTGCTGAATGGAATCTTTGCCGCTATCACCACGCCGTTTTATCCGGATGGGAAGGTCTACTTCCGCAAGATCGAGCACAACGTGGACCGCTACTCGCGCACTCCGATCTCTGGCATCGCGGTGCTGGGTTCGACCGGTGAGGCGCCCATGCTCACCGATCAAGAGCGCCGCGAAGTCCTGCGCGAGGCCCGCAATGCCGCCGCCAACCATACCGTGCTGCTGGCCGGCACCAGCGCAGAGTCGGCGATTGCCGTGCTGGAGCTGACGGAATATGCGGCTTCACTGAGCTACGACGCGGCGCTGGTGCGTCCGCCGAGTTACTACAAGCCGCAGATGAAGCCGGAAAACATCCTGGCGTTTTATCGCTTTGTCGCCGACCGCTCACCCTTGCCTGTGGTCCTCTATAACGCGCCCGTGTTTACTGGCTACGATCTTCCCCTTGAGATCATCGCCGAGCTGGCCGAGCATCCCAGGATCATCGGCATCAAGGAATCGGGCGGCAGCGTGGAGAAGATCGAGCGCCTGGCTCAGAGCACGCGTCATGTGCAGTACGAGGTCCCGGTGACCGAGGTGTTTACGGCGGTAACCGCGCGCATGCTGGCGGAAGAGAGTACAGAGAAAGCCGGGAATGTTGTTCCGGTCGAATCTTTGGCAGGCAGCACCACGACTGCGGTCGCGGCCAAGCCGAAGCTCAAGACGCGCACCAGGAATGCATTGCGCCGACGGCGTGCTTTGAAATCTATACCGCGTGGAAAGACCGCGACCCAAAGCTGGCGGAAGAGAAACAGCAGCGCATTGCCGCGGCATCACAGAGAATCGTGGGCCAGTTAGGAATTCCCGGTATCAAGTTCGGACTCGATCTCAACGGATATTACGGTGGCACTCCGCGGCTGCCGCTGCTGCCGGTGACCGCCGGCGTCAAGCAGGAAATCGAGGGGCTGCTGGCGGACATAAGGAATTAACCTGCGCCTGGAAGATGCTAAAGGGCTTGGAGCGCCGCAGCCAGAGAAAGAGGAAGGTTTTCGTCGAGATTGATTCTCATCGAATCTGCGGAACTGCCGGTACCGGCAAGTCTTCTTCGGCGGAAGCGGCGGCGAAAGCGATAGCGGCTTGGATGTGTTCGGACTTCAGGCTGGGAAAGTCAGCAAGGATTTCTTCCGCAGAATCTCCTGCAGCTAGGCTCGCAAGAACGGTACGTAATGTTACCCGCGTTCCTTTGAACACGGGTTCTCCTCCACAAATCTGAGGATCACGCACAATTCGTTCTTCGTAGCTCTTAGAATTCGGATGTGCGTTACTCATAGCACACGCCCCTTACGAGCCTCATGATATCACCCATTGCGCTTCCGTCAGTTTGTTGCAAGGCTGCTCTCGGCGGCTGGAGCGATTTCAGGCCGCAACCCTTAATGCTCTGATCTCATGTAGAGAATTGCCTTGACAACTCACTCGGAAGGCGATATAACGAATTCCGAGTATGAAGGAAAACCCAAGCGAGCACGAATTTCTCCCCTTGTCGCCGGCGACTTTGCACATCCTGCTTTCGCTCGCCGGCGAAGACAAGCATGGTTACGGCATCATGCAAGAGGTAACGCGCCAGTCGGAAGGGCGGTACAAACTTGGTCCCGGGACGCTCTACGACAATCTGCAAAAGCTGATCGAGAGGGGATTGGTGCAAGAGATCGGTCAGAAAGCTGACGAGGAAGATTCACGGCGGCGTTACTATCGGCTGAGTTCAGTGGGACGCGCGGTCCTTTCTGCAGAAGCCACGCGGCTCGAAGGCGTGGTGCGCGAGGCCAAATCGCGGCTGCAGATGGCGAGACCCAGGAGGGCATAATGCTTCGACGCTTGTATTGCTTGTTGCTGCGTTTGCATCCACCCTACTTCAGGCGGCGCTTTTCCGATGAGATGCTGTTGATCTTTGATGAGAAGACAACGGCGGGTGGAAGGCGCGCCACGGCCAGGCTCATGGCCGATAGCGCTGTTTCGCTGGCGAGGCAGTGGGCGTTGCGTCCCCGGTTCTGGGAGCAGCCGTCGCGGCCGGTGGCCGATGGTGGGCCGCACTTCTTGAGCTTTGAGCGCTACAAGCTGCACAAGGGAGCATTGCTGTACGGCGCGTTATTGTCGGTTGCGATTTTCGCGGTGCTGGGTACGACGTTCAATTACGGCATACACGAGCGGCTACACACTGCACGCGCCAGTGTTCCCAATGAAGATCCCAAGACTGCCAGTGTTCAATGCTCCAAAGCGTCGTTCGGCACTGCGAGATCCGCAGCAGGTTCGCGTGCAGCTAACTCTCAGGTGACGTTGGGTCCTCGGAGCAAAGAACCACAGGGAATCTGGGCCCGCCTTCTTCACATATTCGGCAAGCCCTCTTCACAACAGCTCCAAGATGATCGATCTGCGCAACGCCAGCCACGCGGCGAAGCGCCCCCGCAGGGAATAGTTTCTGCGAATGCTCAAGGCGGTGCTGCACCGTCTGGGCCGCCCACAATCCGCAATCTGAAGATCCAGCTACCGCATCCTTCAGGAAAATATGGAGTGGCGCGGGTGGCCTACGATTGGGTAGACGGTAATCGCCGCGAACCTACCGCCAAGTATCCGGATGCACGCCGCGAAGTCATGGTGTACCTGTGGTACCCGGTCGAGCGTGATGCAGGGCTGACCGCTGCGCCCGCGGACTACTTGCCCCATGCGGACCTGATTGCCAGGAAGCTGTCGCGCGCTGAACTGCAGCAGGGTTGGGGATACTCCTGGCCCCGTGTGTTCTCCGGCAGCGTGCTTACCGATACGCGCAAACGCAGCCCCATCGCGGGAGATGGTGAACGCTTTCCGCTGCTGATTTTTTCTCCAGGGCTGGGGCTTTCCAGCACCAGCTATACGTCACAGATCCAGGAAGTCGTTAGCCGCGGCTACATTGTTGCTTCCATCGAACCGGATGAGAGTGCGGTCGTGTTTCCTGATGGAAGGGTAATCCATCCGGCGAGCGACCCAGCTTTCGGCCACCGGCCGGCGGCTGAGGCCTCGTCCGAGGTTCCGGCCGGTGCCTGGACGGAATACCTCGACCGCATGCACACTGCGGGAATGCCCCATGTGGAGAGCCGCGCAGCCGATATCCGTTTCACCATTGATCAACTCGCAAAGCTCGACAAGATTGAAGGCCAAACATTTCCAGCCGCTGGGCGCGTTGATTTTCAAAACATCGGCGTCTGGGGGCACTCGGTTGGAGGGCGCGCCGCAGCCAGAGCTTGCCAGCTTGATCACCGCATCAAGGCCTGCCTCAATGCCGATGGCGTCGGGCCCGATGGACCGGTCTTTCCCTATGAAAGCGCGGGGTTGCCCCGCCAGCCTTTTATGTGGATGGAAACCTCGCAGTTACCATCGGAGATCAATTCAATACTGACCTCTTACAAGATAACCCGCAAAGATCAGGACAAGGGACGCCAGTTGGAACTGATGGCCAAAGAGCAGGAATTGCAGGCCTGCCCCAGCGGCAGCTATCACCTGATGATCAACGACGCAGCAACCAATCATTACAGCTTTACCGACTGGCGATTGCTCGAGGCCGAAAGACAGGAGGATTTCAACAAAGCCTCGCACGCGCTGGAGCCTATTGAGGCCTATAGCATTGCTTTTTTTGATAAATACCTCAAACACCACGATACCGCCCTTTTGGACGAGCCGAGAAACACAGCTTCGGCCCAAATAACCCTGAAAAAGTATGGGAAGGCGCGGTAGTTTCCTACCCCAGATAAACCGAGGTCTTGACTACTACTCTCATTCACTCCTGACGGGCTGTTCAATTCCGGTCTCTCCCAGCAATCCGGGCTGAGCGTACGGGTGGTGCTTCAAAGCGGCAAGAACTACACTTTGCTGCCAAATAGACTTCGTAAGTAACAGATAATCAACAGCTTACATTGGCAACTTAAATGCACATCGAATAGCAAACCCCTGTTGTTTGTGAGTAGCTTTACGATGAAGTTGAAGTGGCAGTTCGTTCCGCTTTTAGCTGCTTTGCTGGTTTTGGGCTTAATGGCCTTCAGCATCAGTCGCTCCCGCCCGATCAGTTCAGCGGAGGCGGCGCCTCCCAGCGGCGACACCCAAATTCCATTCCGTCACAGCACGTTGAACAGCGAAACTGACATAAAGCCGGTGGCGCTCCCGCCGCCGGAATTGACGATCCCCGCGGGCACCGCCCTCGAGATTCGCATGCAGACTTCGCTTTCGAGTGTGAACGCCTCGCTGGGAGAGCGTTTTGATGCGCTGCTGGAGGAGCCCTTGGTGATTAATGGCCAGCTCGTGGCGCCTCGTGGCTCCGACGTCACGGGACGGGTGGTGGCAGTGCGGCGTTCAGGGAGGTTGCATAATCCAGGATATCTGCGTATTACCCTGATCTCGTTGAACCTGCGCGGGCAGGCGATGCCTGTGCATACCTCCAGTGTCTTTGTACAGGCAAACTCGCATAAGAAGCGAAACTGGGCACTTATTGGCGGCGGTACGGGAGCGGGCGCATTGATTGGCGCACTCACCGGCGGCGGCAAAGGTGCATTGATTGGGGGTGCCATCGGCGCCGGCGCGGGTACTGGCGCCGCTCTCGCGACAGGCAAAAAAGACGTTGCCATAGCAGCGGAGAGACATTTGACCTTTCGGTTGACCGAGCCTGTAGTTACCCATGGTTGATCGATTTACCTGTAAACCCAAGAAAATAGATGGCTTAGTAGAGATGGAAGATTTCCACAGCCATTGGGAATGCAATTCCCAAAATAGAACAAGGTTTCATACTGAGAATTATCCCAATAAAAGATTGAAAATAAATGGTATACAGGAATAGAATCCGTTGTATAAATAAACGAATTTCCGCATTTGGGAAAGTACACGCCCCCCTCATCATTAGAAGTACTTTGTAACTTGTTGTAAATAAAGATGTTGCATTTTTGTCCCCAGAGGGACCTGAAAATGCAGTAGGAAATAGAAATGGCTGCCAACTCGTTGATTTCCACAAGCATTGAGCATCCCCCCATTGAACTTCTGAGTCTTCTGATTCTTGACGACGAACGTGCGGTGCGAGAGGGGTGCCGGGATGCTGCCGTCTCGCTCGGTTATCAGACGTTCGTCGCCGAAAACGCTGAAGCCGCATACAAGTTGCTGGAAACCCATGGGATCGACGTGGTTATGCTCGATTTCAAGGTTTCAGGCAGCGGCGGCTTCGAGTTGCTGCGCGAGGTGAAGCGCCGCCGTCCACAGGCCGAGGTGATCGTAATCACCAGCAATGCCACCGTGGAATCGGCGGTGCAGGCCATGAAGTATGGCGCCTATGATTACGTAACCAAGCCCTTTGACCTGGATGAGTTGAAGTTGCTGCTGGGACGCGTGGCAGGCCACGTGAAGCTGGCGATTGAAAATCGTCTGCTGCGCCAGAAGATCAAGTCCAAAGAAGGGTTGGGCAATATTGTCGGCCGCGCGCCGGAGATGGAAAAGCTGTACCGCTTTATCTGCAAGGCGGCCAGCAGCGCGTATCCGGTACTGATCCATGGCGAGAGCGGGACCGGCAAAGAGCTGGTAGCGCGTTCCATTCATTTTTCCGGACCTAACCACGACAAGCCGTTTATCCCGGTGGATTGCGGCTCACTGGTCCCCACTTTGATCGAGAGTGAACTGTTTGGATACGTCAAAGGGGCCTTCACCGGCGCGAACCGTTCCAAAGAGGGGCTGCTTTCATTGGCCAATGGCGGGACGGTTTTTCTCGACGAGATTGGCGAGCTGGGCACCGATCTACAGGTAAAGTTGCTGCGCGCCTTGCAGGAAAAGGAAATTCGTCCGGTGGGGGCAACGCGCCCGGTTTCCATTAACGTCCGCATTCTGGCGGCTACCAACCGTAATCTCGAAACCGCGGTGGAGCAGGGAAACTTCCGCAAGGATTTGTATTTCCGCCTCAATGTGCTTTCCCTGCGGGTTCCCCCGCTACGCGAGCGCAAGCAGGATATTCCTCTGCTGGTAGGGCATTTTTTGGACCGCTTGTCCCGGCTCACGGGATCGCAGCGCATCATCAGCGACGAAGCTCTGAAGATCATGCTGGCCTATGACTGGCCGGGCAATGTTCGCGAGCTGGAAAACTGCCTGGAGCGGGCCAGCGCCATGAGTTCGGGGCCGCTCATCCACTCGGGCGATCTGCCTACGGCGCTGCAAAATGCCATGCGGCAGCAGTCCAACGCCGATATGCGCCAGAGCACCATAATTCCCATAGCGCAACTGGAGCGAGAGGCGATTCTCAATGCTTTGCGCCAACTCAAAGGCGACAAGCTTGAGGCCGCCAAGAAACTTGGTATGGGGAAGACGACACTCTACCGCAAAATCAGGGAGTACCACCTGGAAGATTTCGGAATAACGATGTGAGGAAACTATGATCCTTTTGGTTACTAGTTGCGATCGCGGAGAGGAATGCGCGGCTGCCCTGCAGAAGGCGACCAGCGAACAGGTACACGTGATCAAGAGCACGCGCCAGCCATTAGTCCGGGAAGAGAAAGAGCAATTCCAGGGCAAGATCACCGTAGTGGTAATGGATGAAGGCCTGCTGGATTCGGAACCCGTGACCGCGCAGGAATTTTTAGATTCCATGGAAACCGCCGTGCCCGTGTTTATCAATTTTGCCATCAGTAGCATGGAGCGGATCGTGCGTGAGGCGCGGATGGCGTTGCATCGTCACCAGCGAGAGCAGTTCCAGGCCATGCAGGCAGCCGAGAGCCTGTTGCGCGGCGAGGTGAAAGATACGGTGACCGGCATCCTGCTTTCTTCCCAGCTCGCGCTGGAGACGCCTGACATTCCCAAAACCGCGCAGGCCAAAGTCCAGGACATCTACGAGCTGGCCCTGGCACTCAGGCAGCGGCTCGATCCTGATGCGGGAAGATTGCGCAAAGGGAAAAAAGAGAGCGTCGCAGCCCAGATATAGACATTTTCCTCCAGATTTTGCCATCCTTTCCAAGACTCTGCTGCCGGCAGGGCCCGAATTTGTATGCAAAATTAAAGACAACTCTGAATTCCCACCGCGCCTCTTACTCGTGTAACGCCATTCTTGAATGGCTGAGGTGAAAGAATGCTTTGGACCATCTTTGTAATTCTTCTTATTCTCTGGCTCCTGGGCTGGGGATTTCATGTGGCCGGCGGCTTGATTCATCTTCTACTGGTGGTTGCACTGGTGATTGCGATCATCAACCTGCTCACGGGACGGCGAACTGTCATTTAGAGCTTGCATTGAGCTGAGCCAGCCTGGCGCTGTCAGGCATTGTATGCACCACCGGCTATCAGGAAAGCACGCAATGCCCATGCCCTGCCAGGCACGCCTTTTGGTCAACGAAGGCCTGGCGCCCGGCCAGATCATCAAAGGTGAGAGCAGTGCCCGGTGCAGGCCACATCATGCGCGGCAACAGGCCGCAGAGTTTGTCTTAATGCCCATAACAGGAACGGTAAACCAAGCCATGAGTCTTTCTCCCAACGCAGTCGAGCCGGCGGAGATTGAGCGCAAAATCGGGGAACTGGGAGAATGGTTTCACAACATTAATCTTCGCGGGGTATTCACCGCTCCCCATCATTTTCTTGGAGATTTCCCTAGCATCAAGTGGAAGTATCTTGCTTCCATTCTTCCGCAAGACCTGGAGGGCGCTTCGGTGCTCGACCTGGGCTGCAACGCCGGCTTTTACTCCATCGAGATGAAGAGGCGCGGCGCGGGCAGAGTGGTTGGCGTTGATGTTGACGACCGCTATCTTAGCCAGGCCAGATTTGCGGCCGATACGCTCGGTCTGGATATTGAATTCAAAAAACTTTCAGTGTATGAAGCCGACTCCATCCCTGGGCAATTCGACTACGTGCTGTTCATGGGAATTTTCTATCATTTACGCTATCCGCTTTACGCCCTCGACAGGATCATCAAGAAGGTCAAAGATACCCTGGTCTTTCAGACCATGATTCGCGGGTCGGAGAAGCCGTGCACGTGGCAGGAGAACTACAATTTCTGGGAGAAGGGCATCTTTAACGATCCTGACTTTCCCCACGCATATTTCATCGAAAACAGCTATGCGGAGGACCCCACGAACTGGTGGATCCCTAACAGCTCGGCTGCGGAAGCAATGCTGCGCAGCTCGGGACTCGAAATCGTGGCCCATCCAGAGACGGAAATCTGGATACTGAAGCCCAAGAACGTCATGAGAAATGGGCAGTTCATCCTCGATGCGGAACTTGCCGGCACGCTGTAGAAATTCAAATTTTGAAAACAAGTCAAGGTGAAGCATGGTGGAAGCGGTGATGTTGTGGAATGAGCCTAACAATCTTTCCCATTGGGACTTCAAAATCGATCCTGAGTGGAAGATGTTTGCGGCGATGACCATTGCAGCAGCGAGGGCCATCCGCCAGGTGAATCCTGAGCTGACGATTGCGCTGGGCGGGATTTCCCCTATCGACCCGCACTTTATCCAGCTCATGGGATCGCATGGCGTACTGGATGAGATCGACTTGATCGCCGTGCACGGGTTCCCGCTCGATTGGAACCACTGGAAGATCCAGGAGTGGCCCAAAAAGATCAAGGAGATACGGGAAGTGACCAAGCTTCCGGTGTGGGTCTCAGAGGCGGGAGCATCTTCTTTCGGCGCCGAGGAGGTCCAGCTCTTCGGTCTGCAAAAGACTGCTGAGTTGCTGCTTCCCATTGTGGAACGGGTCCACTGGTACAGCCTTTTTGATCTGCCTGCCACCTGGACCGCAACCACGCGCCACAAAGAAGCTGAAGGCAGCGCCTATTACCGGCACTACTACATGGGTCTGGTGCGCGAAGACGGTACGCCCAAGCCCGCGGCAGAACGCTTTCCCGAGGGCATGGGAATCTGCCAGTGGTTTCATTTCGAAGATCCGCGCTTTGAATCCGGATTGGAGTGGCTGCGTAGGTTAAATGTGCGCTACCTGCGTACAGGGGTAAGCTGGGCAGATTTCTTTCGTCCCCAGGCGCAGGAGTGGTTCGACCGGCAGATGGCCGGACTGGAAGAATTTGAAACCACCATGACACTCTGCTTCACGCCCGAACACCTGGGACTTGCGCCGCATTACACCAGCCCTCCCAAGTCGCCCGAGGATTTTGCGGAATTCGCGGTGTGGGCGGTGGAGCGTTATGCTTCGCGCGCACGCAGCTCAAAGCCCGCGCTCCTGCGGCGGGGCGGG